>Ga0315284_10008258_pt1 | contig 14857 bp, 23 predicted proteins | sample YL17G09_16_MG_FD_203696 | JGI IMG/M metagenome (GOLD analysis project Ga0315284, IMG submission 203696) | Sediment microbial communities from Yellowstone Lake, YNP, Wyoming, USA - YL17G09_16 | ecosystem: Environmental > Aquatic > Freshwater > Lake > Sediment | place: USA: Wyoming | collected... | reverse complement strand
AATTTTAGGAATAATCTCAATCAAATGATCAATCATTTCTGCATTCGAATACATCTGTGTTATCGCAATATGTGTCGCATAGACCCCTAAATCTGAGCAAATAGATCCTAGAAAATAAGCCAACTCCTTGGACGGCTTATCCCACCCACTCTTAAACCTGGGATTAGCTGAGCCTAATAGCTTTCTTTTGATTTTAGCAATAGAAAATTCAGAGCGTCCAAGAACCACAGCAATATCCTTAGACCACTCCCACGGATGCTCCTTAATATATTTAATCTCTTCCTTGGAATATTCCCTCCTCTCATCCCTAAGAAGACCCAACTCCCCAATCTTATGTTTTAAAGACCTTGAAGACCTATGGAGAGTAGACATTAGATCACTATAGGGCAAATTATAATTCTTTTCAAGAAACTTAATATCTTCTGGTACCCATCTTTCTGACATAACAATATAACAGAACACAGAATTTAAAAATGTTTCGGTTTCATATGCCTTATTTAAGTTTATACTATTCTATAGAATATATTATGCTAGATATGCCATTGTTGCACACATACTTATATAGAACCTCATTACCCTTCCTTAAAGCTCTTGCACTCTTAACTACCGCACCCCTACTAACACCAATTTTATCACTAATTTGACTAGCTGTAAACCACTTCCCCTTGTGCTTACTCAAAAAGTTGATAATAGTTTCCTGACTCATTTGCAAACCACTTTTCCCCACTTATGAGGCTTATGCCTTTTAGGCCTCCCACTACAGAACATACAGTCCTCATCTGCGCATTTACCTTCTAACCATTCTCCAGTCTTTGTATCAAAATATGAATCATGCTCCAGACAATTATGCTTAACCATCATACCACCTAAAACTTCCTATTTAGCTGAACCATCTGCTTAATCGCTATATTTACCCTGAACAAAATCATAAGCATAGCAAGCAACGCTGCCCGCTCAAACCCATACAATTTATTTGTCTGATACAACAAGAAACCAAAGAACGCAAAGAAAAGCAATGCTCCAAGATAATTACCAACTCCATAAATTCCGCCCGACCACGTTCTCTGATCGCTTTTTTTCCACGAATGATTATTTTTTTGGTATCTTCTTACTACCCAATTAAACAACCAATCCTTGGCTGGATTCCCGGTAACTTGCTTACTGGGATAATCTATTATCTCGTCTTTTTTTAAATTCTTCACGAAATCTATCGCCATATCTCCACCTCGTCACCTCATCATCACTATAGCACAACATACAAATCCTGCCATAGCATAAACGACCGCATCTCTTACACGTTCTCCTTTGCATATCATATTACCTTCTCAATATCAACTACCCTGAAATTAATCTTCATAAGATGAGTCCACACACGATCAAACTCCTTATCCCCCAACTCTCTACGCAGCTCCTGTATCTTCTGCCCATAGAATATTGCCTCATTGTAAACATCTGACCTGGCAAGTGTAAACTTAGAATAAGATAATATCCTCATCTTCTCCATCCTCTGATAGAGCTCTTTATCGATCTTTATATGAACAGACTCCTTGGTGCAAGCCATTTATCCTTCCTATGTGATAGCTTATTTATAAAATTTTCTAAATTACACATGTGTAACTAATGTAATCTCAGCTCCAGATGAGTTAAGCAGCGATAAAAAGTTAAGATTAGGATCCTCTGGCCTATGCCTTACACTCAACATATAAAAACTACCCAAAGACTCAAGATCCCCCTGAGTACGCAATATCCTGCCATCAGGTATAGCATTCACACCTATCCCATTGAGCTGTTTCTGGCTAAGATCTGTGTATAAATAGTTCTTATAGCACCCGTGCTGCTCATTATAATAGATGTGTATAAGGGCTGATGCCTGCGTCTCATGAACTATACTCACAGCACCAGAACAATTCTGCTCGTTAAAAAAGGCTATTACCTCTCCTATGTCCCTCTCAGTCTCCAACTCATACTGCACAAAATTAAGAACCATAAACGCCACAAGAAACGCTACTATCATCTTAGTCCAAACACTGTCCCTTAATATATATATAGCCCTGGCAGATAAGAATATAAAGAACCATGCCACAAAGAAAAAGAATCTGTGATGATACAGGTTCATCACAAAGCTATTAATGATCATCAATATCACCGTTGGCAATATAAACCAAGCCAACATAAGCAATGACAGCCTCTTCTCCCTCTTATCAACTATCACATCTATATATTGAACTATCAAGAAAAACATCATCATTATAAATATAATGCCTAGAATAGTGTTAAGCAGGGCAACAGATCCTCCCCAGGAATAGAACCACGCATAATAATATGTAGATAGCACAGATACGAATGATGACTTCTGGAACCCAAGTGTTTGTATCCTGGCTAATTGATTAAAAAAGTATAGAAAAATTGGCGTCATCAGTATGAACGAAATAATCCAATATTTTATCGTTCTCCACTCCTTCTCCATCAAACAATAGCTAAGCTCAAACATAACAAAAAATGCCGTAAAGTAATGTATGTATGGCAATAAGGCAGTAGATACCACAAATAAAAATTTATACTTCTTCTGGGAGAAATTCAGCAATGAATAAAAGGATACCAAACAAAAAAACAGGGCCATCACATACATCCTCTGCTCCCCAAAATAATATAAAGGTGTTGTCGCCAACATAAAAAACGCTGCAAACCAAACAAATGATTTGTCTTTAAATAAATGCATCCAAATTTTATAAAGCAAAATAAAAGAGAAAAAACCAAAGACAACCGAGAGTAAACTCATTACCTGAACATTATCACCAAATAACCAAATCCAACTATGCAATACTAAATAATATAATGGTGGATGTACGTCATTCACTTTAACAATCTCAGAAACTGGTTGCTTCGCATAAAGTACAGAATAAGCTGTATCGAACCAAAGATAAGGACGAAAAAACATAACTTGAACTACTAAAATAAACAAATATATGCAACATAAAATAATTATTTTAGTTTTTTCTCGCAATAAACTCACCCTTCGCATACCCACTTCTTTTCCAAATTAATTTACTCCTTAAATGGCATTAGACTTCCCAACCTTCTCATGCACTACCTCTTGAGCACTTGTGTGAACAGAAGACTCCAACCCATTACTCTTGCCATTTTTTCCGTTCCTCCTTCCTTATTTTTAATAGTCTTAACCTAATTAGGTGCTCTTCATCTGATAGTTTCTTAATTCCACAATCTGTTCTTATGCTATGAATTAATTGATTGGCTCTAGTTCCATGAGCATAACAACAGTATTTTTTGCTATGAGGCCCTGGTATTATAGGGGTGCCACAATATAAACATTTTGGGCCCTTACTCTCGTTTTTGTTTATCATTTTTCTTATATAGCCATTACTTTTTTGTTTTATATAATGCTCTTAGTTTTTAAGTTTTCATAAATAATATTTTTTGCTCTGTATATTATCCTAATAATTTTTGGTAATGGGTACTTCATTGTTTTCTTTTGATTAATGCATTTCGTAACATAATTGTTTACATTTTTATTTATTTTAAGCCTTAATTGAAAACGGCTTATCCCACTTCCACGCATATTTCTTTCTAAACATCTTTTAAAATTCACAAGCTTATTATTAAAACACAAATCATGTTTAATATGCCAACCTAATTCTTTACCATTAACACTTTCAAGCGGATAATATCTTGCACAATAAAATATTGGTAAAATTTTTATTTTCCCATAAATACTGTCTAAGATACTAGTCAATAATTCTCCAAATACCCATCCTCCAACATTGCTTTTCGCAAACTCATTAAAAGCTTTCTTCATAATATCAGTTCTATGAACAGCATAAAGAGTAGGCATATAGTTGTTTAAATGTTGTTGAAATCTATTAAATTGATGTTCGTCTGTTGTACTAACTGTATTATATCTTTTACTCCATACAAACCAATTATGGTAGTGACTTACCCTTTTATATAACCCATGACAAACAATATAATCATTATTCAATTCTAAAAAATTAATACATTTACAAATCGCATTTGGCACTATAAAATCATCATCCGCACAAACAACCACATATTTTGTTTCAATCATATTAAGTATTTTTGATATTTTCATATATGGGTCAATGTCTTTTGCAAACATGATTTGAGGGATAGTTGTATCATATTTATCCCCACTGTTAGCTATCAAAAAATTAAACTCTTTTATATGTGGATTATAATACTCAGTTATTCTGTCCAAAAATTTTTTATTGCCCTTAGTAATTATTAATATTGTACATCTTGGTTTCATTCTCATCACCATAAATTATCTTGTTTTCATATTCAAATAAAGTATTATAATTATTGTTAAAAACATGATTAATAAAACGGAAATAAACAACCAATGTGTAATTTCATCTTTATTCAACATCATTCCACCCCTTAAAATCTTGACAACGGCATCTTATTTTAGACTTAACATCCTGAATTAACCCACAATTAGCACAAATGGGCTTATTGTTTTTCATAATTTCACTTCTTAATTTTAAAGTCAATTTATGTTTGGGTTTATAACAATCTAAATCTGGCTGTATATAATTACAATTATAACCATTGTCATCATAATTTTCACAGTTACGATAGTATTTACATAACATTTTTTTTCTCCATTGTTTTTTTATTTATATACTGCCCTACTATTTTACCTAATAATATACCAATAAACAAAAATATCATTTTAACTAAAATACTATCCATTATAAAAAGTACAATTGTCCTCATCAAATGGTCTTAATTCATTGTCTTGTCTTAAGTGGCAAAGTTCATGTTGAGCACTTGTGTGAACAGAAGACTCCAACCCACTTACCCCCACTATGCATTATAACTCTTGTATTGCCTATCTCTTGTCCACATTTATCACACTTTATCTGCTTATCTAGAGCGGACAACTTCTTATAATCGTCATCATCTTCTTCTGAGAACTTATTGTATGTCCTCTGAACCATCCGACATCATCTTCTTCAGCTTCTTCTCAGCGTCTTCTAAATCCTTCTTCTTCTCTGGGCTCATCTGCTCTGGATACCCTAATGAATTTATCACATCCTTAAGGTGATCCACTATACTATCCATACTCTCTATCTCACTAGACAAAATTATTTTTCCGAATGAAACACTATTCCCACGACCTGGCATATTAATCACCCATAATTAACTTTATTAATTTCCCTATTCTCAATCTCTCTTTCTACCGACTCTTCTAACTCACACAAATAACATGGTTTCCTATGCTCATGCTTAAGGCACATATCTACCTTGCACTCATTATTGCAACTGCCACTTGAAAAATCAAAAAAGGCACAATCATACATATTCTGGCAGCCCACCATACTATCACCTGATAGATGGCAACGGAGGTTGATTCTGTACTGGCGCTTTCGGCTGTTCCCTTTGCTGCTGTTGTTGAATCTCCTTAGAACTAATCAAATCAACTGTCACAGTAAGTCTAGCTATATCTCCATTCTCCAAGAACGTGCTCATTATCACATTACTCCTGGAGACTCCTATCGCTTGTAACCTAAGACCTTCAGAGGTCAAATATTCCATCGCTCCTTGCATATCCATTTTACACTCCTCCACTTGGTTTTATAATATCTACATTATCTAGTATTAAACTGCCATCCTGCTGTAAATTACCATCAACAACAATCCCATTATCCTCATAGAAAGCACCTGCATAAACAGAATATTGATTTGGAAACACCACAACATCGATATCTCCCGCCCTATTGCCCAACTTCATAAAGCACATCTCCCGATTATCCTTCTTAGTGAAGACTTTCTTCACAGACTTCACAATACCAAATACCCTCACCCTTCCACTATTTAAATTTTTCGGAATATCAGCATCAATCAGATCCGGATATAAATCCATCATATCACCACTTGCAGATATGCCCATCGACTCTTTCTCCATCTTCACTTTCTCTATCAACGTAGGCTCGTGCCTTTTGGGATACCTATAGTCCATACCCATCTCACCACCGAATAGAGTAGTCTGCTTATAATCACCCTTATCCTTCGGAACAATCTCCAGATAACCTGCCAACAGCTGATTTCTATTAACACCACTGGCGTCAAAGCACCCGGACTCTATAAGATGCCTCTGAATCCTCCTGTTAACCTTGGAGACATCTACCTTATCAACAAAATCTATGTATGATTTGTAAGGCCTATTTGCCATAATAATATTCAATGATACACCACTCACATTCTTAATACCACCAATACCAAACCTGATACTACCCTGGTCAACTACAAAACCACTCCCAGAAATATTAATATCCGGAGGCAATATCCTTATGCCCATCCTCCTGGCTTCTGATAGATAAACCCCCTGCTTATCCGCGTCTCCTAAGGTAGAATTAATCATCGCCGTCATAAACTCCACTGGATAATGCCTTCTTAGATAGGCTGTCCTATAAGAGCTAATGGCGTAAGAACATCCGTGGCTCTTATTGAATGAATAATTTGAAAACTTAAGAATTTTATCCCACATATCATTTATCTGGCTATCATCCATTCCTGAATGCTTCTTGCAACCACTTGAAAAGTGATTTTTTAGAGACTGAATAAGCTCAATTTTTTTCTTACCAATACCACGTCTTAAAGTATCAGATTGTGCCATAGAGAATCCAGCTAAAACCCTCACTAAAGCCATCAGCTGCTCCTGATATACTACCACTCCATAAGTATCCTTAAGTATTGGTTCAAGATTAATATGATCATAAACTACTTTCTCCTCTCCATTCTTCCTCCTGGCATACACATCAACATAATCCATACTACCTGGCCTATACAATGATACTATTGCAACAATATCATTAAAACATATAGGTTTCACTTTCTTCAACACATCTATCATACCACCACTACTAAACTGGAAGACACACCGAGAATCACCAGATGCAAGCATATCATAAGTTTCCTTATCATCCAACGGAATAGACCTTAACCAGCCGTCATCTTTACCTATCATTTTAAGAACATTCCTTATAATATCCATAGTATCAAGCCCAAGAAAATCAAACTTAACCAACCCTATTGCCTCTAATTCCTCCATATCATACTGTGTCACAATTTCATCTTCTACCTTACGCACAGGAACATACTCAGTTATAGGCAATTTCCCCCAACAAATTCCACTGGCATGTTTCCCAGCAAATTTCTTAATATCCTCGATTATCTCCACTGCTTCCCTTATGCCCTTATACTTCTCAAAGAAGGCTACTACAAGAGGATTATTAATTGCCTCCTGAAAAGAAATCCCATACTCAAGGTTCCTTGTTAGATCATTAACCTCATCAAAAGGCACACCATAGGCCCTAGCAACATCCTTAATGGCTAATTTGCAAGCCAAAGTGCCATATGTGCCTATCACAGCTACCTTATCACTTCCATACTTATCTTTAACATACCTAATGGCTCCGTCCCTGTCTGCGAAGTCTGTGTCAATATCTGGTAGACTAACTCTATCCGGATTAAGAAATCTCTCGAATAATAGGTTGTATCTGATAGGCTCCATCTGGTGAATTCCAAGACAAAAACCTGCGACACTTCCAGCACAACTGTTGTGGACAAAAACCCCTGCGGACAATGCAAAATTTTCATATTTTTTTACCTCTATATCATATACATCAAATTTTCCATTTATTATATTAATTTCAGATACCTTATGATTAAAGTGCCCCTTCATTCTTTTGCTTATACTAGCCTTCTCAGCAACCCCTCTTTCTGTCTGATAATACTTTTTACGCCCAATTGATACTTTTTTCCTAAACCCAGGATCCTTATTCCTAATTCGCAACATATTCCTATATTTTTCTGATTTGGCAAACCCCCTAGCCCTATCCGCCCTCCCCCTTCTTAATTCTTCACTACTATTTATTCTATCTATAAGCTCTCTCTTCTTCTCAGGATTATTTTCATAAAATCTTTTCTTCCCAATAGATACTTTTATCCTATGCTCAACGCTCTTATTCCTAACAATAGTCTTTTTAACCATCTCTTCATTATTAAGAGCCAAATTCCCAATACTACCCTGTCTTCTACGATATTCACTGTCTTGCCATCTTATCTTATTATGAAGAGAGGAATGCTCTCCAGATGTAATATATTGCAAATTACTAACTCTATTATCTCTCTTATTACAATTTATATGATGATAAACATACCCTTTCTCCGGTAACCCATCTATATGGTGAACGTACATCCACTCTCCTATTTTATTATCCCAATACGCCTCATACCCACTCATATAAAACCTTAAATATCTACCACGAGCCTCCATACTTCTATATAATGGCATCAGACTACTGCCAATAATCAAATCTTTTGCTTCTATATATTTTCCATTTCGCATCAAAAATCTATGATCAAGCGTACACCTAATTTCCTTACCATTATCAATCTTAACGACACATATCTTATCTACTACACCAGTCTTCCTTGCATTCGACCCAATACCCCTTACAACAGTCCCATCCTTCTCGCAAGAATATACTTCAAAATTATTTTCATTTTCAGACAACTCCTTCAAACTTACTTCTCTACCATCTAATAATGATATCATAGTATCTCCGGTAAAGCATCCACGCCCTGCTGTAGAAATCCCTTCATTCTTAGACACCCCAGCTATCACATCCTGCACTATAAGAAAATATTCTGCAAATCCCATCTTATTAATCACTGAAAGCTCATAATCGAGACGCTTCTTCGCTGCCTGATCATCACCGTACTTCTCTTTAAAACCAACATAACATAGCTCCTTTAAATAAGATTCTGGCGTATGCCCTTCTGGCACTGTAAAGTCCGGGAACTCATACTTTCCAAATTCAAAATCTACATTACACATATCAGCTATTATATTAGCATTATCAAATATCTCCGGATGATCTGGATAAAACTTCCTAGATTCCTCTTCTGACAAGAGATGATACTCTGAGCCACTAAACTTAAATCTTTTGGGATCATTTAGTGTTTTGCCTGACTGGAGAGAGAGAACAACGCCGTGAACACTTTCGTGTTCCCGTCGAAGATAGTGCGCATCTCCACCAAATACCACCCGTATGCCAAACTCCTCTGCAAACTTAAAGTAAGCATCAGCTATTTTCTGCTCCTCCGGTATTCCGTGATGTGCTACTTCTAAGAAAAAATTGTCCTTCCCAAAAATACTGATATAATCACTGATCAATTCCCTGGCTTTCTGCTGATCATCTTTTATAATGGCCTGGGCTATATCATTCTTCAAACAAGCAGTAGAACACACAAGGCCTTCTGAATACTGCCTGATTATCTTCTTGTCCAATCTAGGCTTATAATAGAAACCATCACAGGAAGCGATAGATGACAGTTTTATCAAATTCTTATAACCGCCATAATCCTTGGCCATAAGCAGAAGATGACTACGAGACTCCTTCTTATCCTTCTTGGCTATATCATTAACAAAATAGACCTCCATGCCAATAATCAGCTTAACACCAGCTTCTTTAGCCAGCTTATACTTTCTTATCGTCCCAGCCATACTACCATGTTCTGCTACTCCAACCGAAGAAATACCTAGCTCCTTAGCTCTCTTAAAAAGATCCTTTATCCTAATAGCTCCATCAAGGAGAGAATACTCTGTATGAACGTGTAGGGCCGTATACGTCATGCATTATTAACCTCAACCCAATACCTTCTATGCAAACCACGTGACTTGCAACTATCATCATTACAATTACAAACTGGACATATTAACACTTATCTCACCTTCTTCCTATAAGGAACTCCGTCAATCCAAATAGCTTCCTTAACTACCCATATATCGCTGCACTCTCTTGGAATAATCTCATAGCCTTCTGGGACTTCACCATATTTTGCTTTGCAATTAGGACAATAAGTTCCTATCCAACCGAACTGGTCTTTCCAAATCCTCTGCCACAACTTAAACTTCCTACTATGACCACAAACAAAACACATCTTCTCGACCATTTTCATTTCACCTTCCGCTTCTTCTCAACTAATCTACCATTTTGTTTGGTAATCTCCCTGTTGGTGTTCTTTTTTGTGGGTTATTTTTTTGCATGAGATTTATCATTTGAATAATCTCACTTACTTCCCCTTCTATTTCTATTCCGTTTATTTTTGCTTTCATTTTACTTCCTCCGTATACTTTATTGTTCTATACATTTTTTTATTCATTTCATGTTCATTTATTTCTATCAATTTTTCTTTTTGTAAATCAGTTAATATTTGTAAAAGATTTTTATTGTGGATTTGTTTTTTATTTTGTCCTATATATTGCAGTTTATTGGCTGATATTTTATCTATTTTTTTTAAATAATCAATTATTTTTTGTTTTGTTTTTTGAGTATACATCATTTCACCTTCTCGAATACATCTTCAAAAATACATCACAGACATAATCTATTTCCTCTTCTCTTAGGGCGAAAGACGAAGGAAAACTTATACCATAAGATGATATGCCGTAAGAAATAGGATTCACTTTTTTCATGTCTCTCCCCGCAACATACTTAGCATAAGCCGGCATTGAGCTTATTGGATAAAAAAATGGTCTGCTATCTATGTTGTGCTCTTTAAATTGAGCCATCACATCTTCCTTTTTCATTTTATGCAGTCCATTAAGTATAACTGAGACTATCCAATAAGTATTTTTAACCCCAGCAACCTCAGAACCAAACTGTATACCTGGTACCCCACTCAAGTTATACCTATAGCGATTAAATACCCCCCTCTTAAACTCAACAAGCTCATCTAACCTTCTAAGCTGAGCCAAAGCAAGAGCTGCTTGAATATTAGTCCACTGATAATTATAGCCTATCTCCTCTGACCAAAATGTTTTATCCGAATAGTCTGACATACCGTGATGAGAAAGTTTTTTGCACTTATTATAAATAATTATATCATTAGTCCCAACCACACCACCCTGGCCAGCCATTATAATCTTAGTAGCATTAAAACTAAAAACATTAATATCCCCGAACGTACCTGCCTTCTTGCCATTATATTCTGAACCCATTGCTTCAGCAGCATCCTCAATTACAGAGATGTTATTCTTCCTGGCTATCTTAATTATCTTATCCATGTCTGGCATATTACCATAAAGATTCACTACTATAACTACTTTAGTCTTACTGGTTATCGCTTTCTCAAAAGACTTAGGGTCTATACACCAACTGTCCTTATCGATATCCACGAAAACTGGCTTAGCACCACAATAAGTTATCGGTGCAGCAGAAGCTACCCAAGTGATATCTGGCACGATAACTTCATCACCCTCCTTAATACCAAGAGCCAAAAGAGCTAAATGTATTGCTGACGTACAATTGCAAACCGGCAAAACGTATTTCAAACCAGTATACTTCTTGAATTCCTTAATAAATTGTTCAATGTGCATGTTCCTCTTCTCATACCAACCGTCACGAATAGCCTCAGTTACCATTTCAATTTCTTTCTCAGTAATCGAAGGACCAGCTGATGAAACAATACGCTCACTCTCAAACCTTATTTTATCCATCTACTCACCCCCGATATCTTAGCAACCCTAACAGAATCAACAAATTTTCCATCCAATAAAAAGTGGTCCTTGAACACTCCCTCTATCACGAATCCTGCTTTCTCAAATATCTTGGCAGAGGCTGCATTGACAGAGTAATAGTCTGCACATATCCTGTGGAGCTTCATCTCCTTGAAAGCATAGTCAACAACCGCATTGAGCGATTCTGTGCCATAGCCTTTGCCCCATTGGGACTTGTCAAACAGCATGATGCCTAACTCTGCTCTCTTGTGCTGGTCGCTTATTCCCACAAGCCTTATGTTGCCTATGTGCTTGCCATTTTCCTTGAGAAATATGCCAACAAGCAAGTAACCGTTCTTAGGGACTGATTGGTTGACGAATTTCTTGACGTTCGCATATCCCCAGGTCTTATGCCTTGCCTCCGTTAGCCCAACAATGCTCTTGTCATTCAATGCATTCACATACTCGTCAGTGATGTCCTTGGCCCGAAAAGACTTTAATAGTAAATTGTTTGTTCTAATCCTCATGGTCCACCCCCACACCACATAATACCAAAAGAAGAAACTTCTACTATTTTATCATTTAACAACTGCTCAAACTTCTGTAATCTGTAATAATCTTTCTTCTTAAACTTCTCTTCAGTAAGCCCTATACTCCTAAAATACCTAACTAATTCTTCAATACCAATCCTAACCGTCCAACCACACTCAAAACCTAAGAATACTCTCTTTATCTTATCAAATGATACCTTATAAGTCCTGCTATCAATACTATCAGATATCTTTCTATCCCTTATCAGTTCTTCGCCTATTAACATTTTTCCTCCACTTTTTACATCAAGAAATTCTATCTCAGAACTAGGCACGGCTTCTTTGACCATCCGAGCTATGTCAATTATCTGGAAGTTCTGTGTGCTATCGCCGACATTGAGTACGAGAGGACTCTCAGTCTCTTCAGATGGCTCAAACTCAATAGCATATCTTACTGCCTTGCAGATGTCTTCAATGTGCACGAAAGGCCTCCAGGCCTTGCCATCAGAGTTGAGGATTATCTTTTTCTTGGTCACAGCCATAGCAACCAGCATATTAATCACTAGGTCAAACCTTATCCTGGGAGAATTGCCGAATGCAGTGGCGAACCTCAATATTATTGGCTTGAATTTCTTGTCGCTGATAGAAGTCAGGTCCTGCTCTATCTGGAGCTTGTTGACAGAATAAGGCGTCTGGGGATTAGGCTCTGACTCCTCATCAAGAAATCCTTTACCTATAGCCTTGCCATAGATTGAACAGCTAGAGGCAAAGATGAACTTTATGCCTAGCTCCTTGCACAGCTTGGCCAGCCTGAGGGAATAAGCCCGGGTAGGCTCATATATCTTGTCAAGAGGCAGATTGCCGAATGGGTCGTTGGATATGCCTGCGAGATGAACCACAGCATATACTTCCTTCAACTCTTTCTTGGTTATCTCGCTCGCGCTCTTGGATATTACTTTCTGTTCCTTTGGCTCTGAGAATACGCAGTCCTTGAAGAACCCAGGGTCTACTCCAACGCATTTAAAGTCCTGCTCCTCAAGGTATGGTACCATCACGCTGCCAAGATAACCTAATGAACCCGTAATTAATATTTTTTTTCTCATTTTAACCCCCTTAAATCCACAACCTTAGGACTATTGGGTAATGGAAGAATACATTTACCATTAAAACCATATTTTTTTCTTAGATTATCAATTATTTCCTTGTTGAAATTCCAAGCAAGTATAAGCATAGTCTTCGGTCCCCGTCTCATAACATCATCAGGACAAAAAATAGGTATATGGGTACCAGCTGTGTAAAGTCCTTGTTTTAAAGAACTCTGGTCTGCTATCATACTCACCAAATGATAGTCTATTCCGCAAAAATTGAGCATAGTAGAACTTCTTGCTGATGCTCCCCAACCAACAACCAAGCCTTCCTTTGCAATAACATCATTCAATATCTTCAGTAGTTGCTTCCTATGCTTATGAGCTCTCAACGCAAAACTCTTCCAATTCTTAAAATCATTAATCCTTAATCTTTCCTCTTCTTTACGATATTCCTCAACTCTTTTTGACACAATAATCTTCTGACTTACTTTTTGCTTTTTAATGTAGAGAACCATCGAACCCCCACTTATTGGACTAGGAGTAATGTCTACCACGTGCAAATCGTGTTTGGCAAGTAAATACTCCATACTTTTTAGAGTAAAATAGCATAGATGCTCATGATAAATAGAATCATAGTGCAATCCTTCGAGTATTATCTTAGCATAGTGCGCTTCTATTATCATTAACCCATCATCTTCTAGGCATAAGCTCATACCCCTTACAACATCATGAAGATTAGTTACGTGAGGTATTACATTCCTGGCAAATACAACTCTTGCCCTGCCATGCTCTTTCACTATCTTCTTGGCTGCTTTTATACCAAAAAAGTCAACAATAGTAGGAACCCCCGTCTTCTCCGCTATCTCAGCTATATTCTTAGCAGGGTCTATCCCTAATACCTTATGCTTATCATGAAGAAATGGTAAAAGAAAAGTCCCATCATTACTAGCTATTTCCAAAACATAACTATCTTTCAAACTCTTAACCCTAGCCATCACTTCATTGTAAAAATTAGTTGCATGCTCATGAGCTGTCTTTGATGTTGCTGTGACCCACACATAGCTTGAAAATAGTTCAACGGGGTCTGCCGTATGATTAAGTTGAACTAAACTGCAGGTTGGACACCAGCTTAATGAGAGAGGATAACTCTTCTCTTTTTCCCCAGCACTTTTCAATAGTGAATTAGCATAAGGCTGATTCCCCAAGTCAAAAAATCCTCTTATATTCTTATCTTGACACACTCTGCACTCAGTTATTTTATTAACCCCCATTTACATTACACCCCCCGCACACATAACTTATCATCTATCTTCCTTTTAAACAGCGTTCCAAAATAATCATGCTCCCAGGTAAAATCAACGCCTTCAATCTCTTCGTCAGGTTTATCTTTAGGCAATATCCCGTGCTTCTTAGCAACCCTTATCAGTTCATTAATGGCTTCTGATAATTCTTCTTCTTTAGTCAATTCCTTCAGTTCTCTTAGCGTAGCTTCGTAGTTATGTTCACTAATGCTTCCTGGATTTCCACAACTCATCATTTCACCTTCTCAAAATCAAACTTCCACTTACTCTTCTTATCATGCCAACAATCAACATTAAGAGTTTCTAATCTGTCAATAATTTCTTTAACCCTTGTGTTGATTGCTATCCAAACATACTTTTCCATAGCCAAAGTTCCCTTATCCTTCATCA
>Ga0315284_10008255_pt1 | contig 14858 bp, 27 predicted proteins | sample YL17G09_16_MG_FD_203696 | JGI IMG/M metagenome (GOLD analysis project Ga0315284, IMG submission 203696) | Sediment microbial communities from Yellowstone Lake, YNP, Wyoming, USA - YL17G09_16 | ecosystem: Environmental > Aquatic > Freshwater > Lake > Sediment | place: USA: Wyoming | collected... | reverse complement strand
ATTTTTAGGAAATAGTTTCTGTAGTCCGTAATCATCTCCTTCATCTGTAAACAATACAGAACCACTCGCCATAATCTCAAACATCTTGGCAGTATCAATATGATGAATACTAGAACAATTAATATGAGAAATATAGGATTGTAAACATTCTGGATATTTTTTATCTTTTAAATAATAACGATAATCTTTTGTTAATTTCTCTTTTTCTAATATTTTTGTAGCCATTCTTCTATAAGGATAAACTTCAGGAGCAAATCCATATAATAAAGAACATATTAAAGGTTCTCGTTTAATTAATGGATTAGGTTTAAAAATATCAGTATTTACGGAACAAGGAAACCATATTTGTTTTATTTGAGGAAAAATCTTATTTCCTAAAAGAAAATTATTATAATGTCGATGCAAAATTAAATTTATTTGATTAGGTAAAAACCATCTATTACTTAAATATTCATTTTTATGTAAATGAAAATCTCCTTCTATCATGACTATAGGAATGTTATTTAAATTAAAAAATTTAGATGAATTCCATTTGAAAGGATTTCTAAAAAACCGATACCTATTATCCATAATGATAATATCAAAAGGGAATATTTTATGTAAATCAATTGCGGTTAATCGAGTCTTAAAAGGAATTAATACTAAATCTGAATATTGAGTTTCTTCTAATCCATAACCATAGGTTAATAATTCAGTATCTTTTTGTTGATTTATTGTTTTGGCAAAATTTAAATGATACCAATGATTATGGTCATTTAAAGGTTCAGAAGCATATAACCATAATATTTTCATAAATTGAGCCCCATTAATTTAATTTCTAATTTTAAAGGTTTCTTGACTATATGTTGAATTCTTTTAATAAAATTGATAATTTCTTTTGGTTGTGCTTTTCCATTACTAACGATTACATTTAATAATTTAGATACTTTTAAATTTTTTGATTTTAATTTTCTAATTTTTGCTTCATAAGGTTTTAAATCATGCCAATTTTTAAACCATCCACCTGCTCCAAATCCTTTAGGAAAATTTTTTCTAAATTCTAATGCTTTATTAATTTCTTCTTGATTGATTCCTATTTTAGTAAATTTAAATGAAGCTCCTATAATTATTTCTTTTTTAGTTTGTAAAATAGAATATCTTCTTCCAAATTGCAGCATTTTTTTGGAATAAGTATTTATTTCCCCTTTATAATTTATAGTACATACTTCTTTTAGATAATCAGAAATAGAATATACCCCACTTCCCGAATTACCCATAATAGCAGCTCCTACAGACCCTGGGATGCCTAATAAACCCTCAACCCCACCATAATTATGGTCAATAATTACCTTAATCAATTCATTAGTAGAAACATTTGCAGTAACAAATAATTCATTATCTTGCCAATAATAATCTTTTGGCATTAATTTAAGGCAAACTATTCGGTCTATTTTTTTATTTAATAAAACATTAGTACCATTAGCCAAAATATAAAATGATTTGTTTTTTAATTGAGATAATAGAGTTTGGAGTTCTGTAAGATTTTCAGGTAGCCATAGTTCTTTGGCTATTGAATTGATGCGGAAGGAATTATAGGAAATTAAGGAGTGGTTGATATAATATTGCATAATTTATCCATTAATGTATCAAACTTTATTTGTTCTTGTTGTTTTAAATTCACAATTTTATTAGTATAATAATCTAAATTATTTATTATCATATCAATTTTTTCTTTTAAGGTATCAGAATAATCCGAAAAAATAGAAATTCCTAGTTCATTACAATCAATCATTTTTAAATATTCTATCTGTTTTTGGTCATAATATAATGATATAAAAGGAGTACCCGATGCAAATGACATGATTGAAGAGTGCATTTTTGCACCTATACTAAATTGGCATCTAGAATATTCTTTTAACATTTCATCTAAGTTATCAGAATTTAAATATTGTAATCTAGGAACGAATTTTTTTATATCAATAAATAAAGAAGTTTCTAAAGCATCATGAGCAATAAAAATAACTTCATAATTTTTATTTATTAAATAATTTGAAATATTAGCAAAAGTATTTACGTTATAGGTTCTTAATTCGGTTGTTCCATCAAATCTTCCTAATGCAGGTGAGTGTTGGGCAAGATTTATTGCTACTCTTTTTTCTTCAGGTATTCTTGGTACTCTCAGAAAATTCCCTGGGTCAAGCATAAGTTGATGTTTAGTTATACCTAAATTACTTAACATATCATAAGTTCGTTGGTCTCTAACAGTAGAAATCACAGCCAAATCATTAATTAATTTTATACTTTTTTTTGCTTTATCTGTTAAATCTCCTTTAAATATATCACTACCCAAATTATTATTACAACCCAATCCGATAAGCATAATAGGAACTTTAATTTTTTCAAATAATTCTGTTTTACAAGGAAAATAAAATCCAGAACTCATAGGATAATTGGTATAGAGCCCCGAACCAGCGATAATTAGAGCTGAGCAATCTTTATTAAGTTGATTAATAATTCTCTGTTCAGTTAATTCTTCAAATTTAACATTAAAAAAAGCAAAAGGTACATTAATTCTTTCTTGAATGGCTTCGGTAATTGATTTTTTGATAGCCATATCTCCTCGATTTCCAGTAATTACGTGAAAATATGTAATAGGTTTTAAATATTTCATATTTTTTTCCTTTTTAAGTTATCTAACATAGATTGATGAATATATACCCATCCTTTATCTTCAGTATATTTAGAATTCTTTTTTAATAATTCTTTTAATTCATGAAGGACTTGCCAAATATATTTTAAATTAGAACTATTTTCTATAATTAAAATAATAAAAATATTCCAAATTAATATTGCCCAAATCAGCCTTTGTTTTAGATTATACATTTCTTTGCTCCTTTAACCATATGGAATAAGCTTGATTTATTTCATTAATATTTACAGGATAATAATTCCATTGTTCAATACTTACATTACAACAATCTATAAAATTTTCATTTCTTTTAATTCTTTTAAATTGCCATTTATTATGAACATGTCCACAAATACAGAAATCATAATTAACATTACAAAATTCTGGATTGTGAACTAAAAATATTCTTTTACCCCCATGTTTTATAACTAAGTTTTGAATAGGAGTTTTTAAACTATTATTTTTATCATGATTCCCACCGATATAAATTATATTTTTACAATTTAATTGTTTTTGAAAATATCCTGGTTTATCTTTCTCTCCTTCTCCTCTTCCAGAACCAGACCTAAAAATAAAATCTCCTAAAAAAAATACTTGGTCATCTTCTTTAACTCTTTCATTGAATTTTTTAATTATAGTATTATTCATTTCTTCAAGAGTTTTGAAGGGTCGATTTGTATAACGAATAATATTATAATGATTAATGTGAAAATCGCTTGTGAACCAAATAGTCATTTATTTCTCCATTATATATTTAAAATATGCGTACCAATAATTGCGATTTGAATTAGTAGCAATATGACACTTTAAACATAATGTTATTAGATTATTTTCATTACAATTCTTTTTATTATAGTCTATGTGATGTACATGTTTACCAAATTTATTACATTTCTGGCAAGTAAAATTATCTCTTTCACGAACTATTTTTCTAATTAAATGCCATTCTGATGGATATGGCAGATAAGAAGTTCCGTTTATATAAGCAGGATTATTTTCTGGTATCTGAGACCATTCAATATAACATTTCCAGCAACGTTTATGGTCATATTGATTTAATTTTTCTCCGCAATCGATACAATGCGGTTTACCGCCTTTATAATTTGGATGGTTTTTATCTTTGATAGTTTGTAGATAACATTCTTGACACATTAATGTTTTTACATAATATGCAGATGGTTCCAACTGTTTATCACATTTTGAGCAATACACTATATGTCTAGGTCTGAAAAGGGGATGTTTTTTTCCCCATTTGCCCAATTTATCTAAATAGCAAGATTTGCATAGTTTAGAGGATTTCCTTCTACAGGAAGTTTTACTTAATTCTTTTTTACAAATTTTGCATTTTTTCATCAAATTATTTCATCACATACTTTTTTCTGTAATGCCTCTTGAGCTGTAAGCCAAAGTTCTCCTGCGTTCATTTTATGCATATCTAAAGAAGTTAATTTAGTATATTTTTTACAAAGACCACTCATAGTTTTTTCTAGTTGAGTTAAAAATTTTACTCGGTCTTTTATATATTGTAAATAGTCGCATTGTCCTTCCTGCAAAGGATGAAACATAATGTAACTATTATGATACATTTTTCTTTTTTTGGCAGTAATAAAAATCAAAGCTGCCATACTACAAGCTTCTCCAGAACAAATCGTGTGTATAGGAGCTTCACTTTGTTCAATGGCATTTATAATGGTAAAACCTGCACTTATATCCCCTCCTGGGGAATTTATCTCAATAGTAATTTTTCTTTTATTATCTAAGTAATTCATAGCTTTTATTTTAGTTACGAGAATATCTGCTGATTCATCTTCAATAGGACTATAAAGAAGTATATATCGTTCTCTATTTAGAATTTTAAAATAATAATCCTCCCCCCATTTTTCTTCCTTTTTTATCTGGGTAATTTCTTCTTCATCGTTATTTTTTTTCGGTTGATAACCCAAAAAAATTTGATTTGGTTTTTTTACTATTTCTTTCATTTTATTCCTCCTGTTTTGGCATATAATCTTTTCCAATATGCGGATATTTTTCTTCTAACCATTTCATATCTTCTATAAAATCATGGTAATATTTATTGTTCATTTTAATAAATTATTTGTTATATTATTTTTTTCTATTCTTATATTTTTATATATTTTAGTTAATTTTGTTTTAATTTTTTCTGCTTTGAATTTAGATTTATACATTCCTATTATTTCTTCATCATCAAAACTCGTTGATTTAATTACAAAATAAATCATCATTTAATTTCCAATCTTTTTAAAATAGGTAAACTCAAAAATGCTGTACAGGATGCTATTATAATAATACATTTTAAACCAATTAATGGAAAGAGCCATGCACCTACGAGTGTAGAAAAAGTTCCACTTAAATTATTACAACTGCATAAAAGTGCAAAACTCGTGGCTTCTTTTCCACTTAAAGTTGATTTCGCCATAAATGACATCATGTTAAGAAAAATGAACATTCCCAAAACGCTAAATATACAAGAATAAATGATAGCAGAAACTGGCGTAAAATATAAATAGCATAAATTAGTAATACCGATTAGGAATACACTCCAAAATAAACATTTTTTAATATTAATATATTTACTATATTTAAAATAAAGAATAGCTCCAATAATTCCCAATCCAGAACTAAGTGCACTAACCATTCCCATAAACGTACCAGACCAATGAAAAGTATCTCGTTGAATAAAAAGTAAAGGTGTTCCGAACCCAGGTGCAAAATTATAAACAAATAAAAATGCTGCACCTAATAAAAATTGTTTATTAGTAAAGAGTTCTTTATAGGATAAAATAGATTCCCATAAAGTTGGCTTATTTTCTTTATAATAAGTACATACACCGTAATCACATAAATCACAATTCTCATAATGCTTGCAATTTCCGCATTTTGGTTCTAATGTACTATTTTTTGGTGCAGTTGTTCGGTATTTTAGTACAATTCCTATAATAATTAAGTAGATGGGAATAAGACTTAAATAAGCTATTTTATAATTAAAATGGTCTGCAATGTATCCACCCATCAAAGCTACAAATATTCCTGCTATAGTTAATGAGGTCCATTGTATTGTTTGTATTTTTTGGCAACTATTTGTTTTCTTTCCTTCCACGCACATTAAACCATCATTGGCAACATCTCTGACCGCAGTAGTTAAAGACATCATTGACATCAATCCTATTAATATAGGTAAAAGAAGTAATGAACTTAACCCTAAATAAAGACAAATACCTAAGCTTCCTAATAAAGAAAATAATATCCATTTCTTTGTAGTAAAATAAGTATCTACTAAAAATCCATAAAGCGGTTTTATTCCCCATGCTATAGAAGTAATTAAAGAAAGATACATTATTGTGGATACATTTAAATGGAGATATTCTTTCATAAAAAAGAAAATTGCTAAATTTGGAACCCCCTCAATGCCCTGGGTGTAATAGATGGCTCCACTTAAAAGGTAAATCCAAAAAAGTTTTTTATTCATTTTTCTTATTTTTATAATCTTCTATTACTTTATTTATGTTTTCAGCCACTACTTCATTTATCGCCCGAAAGATTTCAGTAGGATGATGTCCAGAATTCATTAATTCTTGATAAATCATTGTTAAATCAGCTTGCTTATCAAGAGTTATTTGGCTTCTTATATAATTTTTAATGTTCATTTATTCTTTCTTAAATTTTGAAATACGAATTTTTAATTCTTCATTTAAAATCTTCAATATTTCAATTAATAATTCAGTTTCGATTTGATGTAAATTATTTTTTAATAAATTAAGAAATAGTTTCTTATCTTTTAAATAAGATTTTAAAAAATTCTCTAATAGAGACATTTATAATCCTCCCTATAATAAAAGTATCATCTGGATAAACTCGAATTAATTTTTTACATTTTGGACACGGTCTTGTTCCATAACTTACTTCTATTTTTTGATTACAATAAGGACAAATTTCGTTTGGCATTATTCTTCCATTTCTTTAAATAATAATCCACAAGCAAATAAATAAACTAAAACTCTATAAATAATAAAAACTATCAATATCCCTAATAATATTTTAATTAACATTTTATCTCCTTATTAACATGATTAATAAAGTTAATCCTATACTACCACCCCTACCATGCTCTTCTACATCAACATTGCCACTTAAAGCAGAAATACCACCACATAAAATAGCCAAAATCAAACATCTAACTATCCAACCTATCCAATATCCTGTAAATATAGGAAATCCAATAAAAGCAAATCCTATCATAAATCCATGAAACCAATAATTAGTTCCTTTAAATAATTTTTTCCAATACATTGAGGTCATTCCCCAAGTAGCTCCAATAGAAACCAAATAAACCCACCAAGGAACCAACGGATAATTTAAATACATCCATAAAACTGATAAGACAGAACAAAAACAATCCCTTACCCAACTAGAGATTAAAAAAGAAGGAATCCAAGGAAACTTTAATTTGCCTTCTTCTTTACTGCATCCACCTAATCGATAGGCTAATGCACATAATAAAGTAATTAAAATTGTGGATAAGATTAGGATAATCATTGTAATTTTCTTATAAAATTAATTAAAGATTTAATAGGAATCCCGTTGGCTTTGCCATTGTCGTCAAAACTAGACGAAGCAATGTCAAGATGAATAAAATTCTGTGGATATTTAACAAATTGTTTAATAAAACAACCGCCTTGACTTGTACTACCTTTAAATTCTTTTATCCAATTTTTTAGAGGTTCTTTTTTATAATAATCATTCATATAGTCAAACATTGGTAAACCCCACGCTAATTCATGTGCTTCAAATGAAGCTTCTGCATACTTCTTCAATAAATCTTCATTATCAGACATTACCGCAGTTGCTTTACTACCTATTGCTAACGCACATCCTCCAGTAAGAGTAGCAATAGTGATAATTATATCACTTTTAGTGATAGATAAATCTGATATTGCTTCAATTAATAATAATCTACCCTCGGCATCAGTATCCGTAACCCTAACAAGATGATTACCTATTTTATAAATATTTCCAGGAATAATCTTTGAATTAAAAATAAAATTAGTCGAAACTGGGCAAAATGCCCGAACTTTATCAGGGAATAATTTTGATAGGGTCAATGCAATTAACATCCCACATTTATCATCCGTCATTGCACACATTGTTCCATCAGAGGGTTTCAAATCCAGCCCTCCACTGTCAAACAGTACACCCTTTCCAACCACAATTATTTTTCCTTTTCCAGAAGTTAATATTCCAGCATTTATATGATTTCCTGACATTAATTTTATCGGTAGATTCTCATTCGAATTAATAAAATTACATTTATATTTGTATTTAGTCAAAACTTCTTTATAATTTTCTAATGAGAATTTGTTATAAGGTAAATCGACAATTTTATTACATGTTTTTATTGCTTTATCTAATTTATTCATACGTTCCTCCACATTAAAATAGCAAACGGTATACAAATAATATTTAATGCCATAATTATTAAAAAACTAATATTACATGCTATAGCAAATATTTTAGTACCTTTTTCTTTTCCCCAAATTTTAAAACAAAGAGGTAAATATACTACATAACCCCCATCCAAACAAGGTGCTAAAGGCAATGCATTAGTAATTCCTAAAATTAAATTTAATAATCCAAAATCATATAACATTCTACTTTCACAATTTATTCCGAAATAAAAACATATTGCTCCTAAAATAATATTTACACTAACTCCAGCTAATCCTATGGCTAATTTTTTTAAATAAGGCAAATTAATAAAATCATCTGGTTCATTGGTTGTGGATAGTTCTCCCTTTAATTCGCAAAATCCACCGAGTATCCAAATAGCAATTTGATATACAGTATTCCCTATTTTTTTACTAAATAATATTGGTTTACCGAAGCCAATACTAAACTTCAAGACTTCGCATCCGACACTTTTAGCAACAATTAAGTGAGCTAATTCGTGTATAAAAATACTTATTACCAAATAAATTAATAAAAATATCATTTTTTAATACTCCTTTTTAATTTAATTACTTGAATTTCTAAGTTTTTAATTCTTTTCTGCAATATTTCTTTCCATTTAAATCGATTTATTGGATGGTCAGATAAAGAAGTTAAATATAAATTTTCTATACGATTATCTGTTTTAATGCCATTAATATGATGTATTATTTCTTCTTTTTTTAAATACCTTCCTAAATGCTTTTCCATTACTAAACGATGTTCATAAACATAGCCACGAGCATTTTTAAATGGATGATTAGAACTTAAAATTAACCAATAACCATTTTTTAAAGTTCTTCCATTAGTCCATTTCCAATGTCGATTTCCCGAAGGAACTTTACCAAATTTATTTAATCTATGTTGTTCTTTTGCATGGCAAACTCTACAGTGTTTAGTTATATCACAAATAATTTTTCCGCATTTACATTTATTTTTTCCAGTTAAATAATATTTTTTCATTTAGTCCTCCAACGATTATCGAATATTAATTTTCCGTTAGTGTGGTCTATCTCATGCTGTGCTGCAATACTTTCAGTGTCTTGTAGAATTCCTGTTTGAGGCTTTAAATTTTCATCTAAATATTCTATCGTGCAAAAAACATATCTCAACGTATCCACAAATACGCCAGGAAATGATAGGCAACCTTCTCCTCTTACTTTAATAGATTTATCTTTTTCAATTATTTTAGGATTAATAAATATATATTCATTAAATTGTAGTTCTTTATTTTTATCTACAAATTTAGGAATTTTTATATACGAAACTCGCTTCTGTATACCGAGTTGGTTCGCAGAAATACCTAATCCACCACATGCCTCGTGTGCATCTTTTAATTTTTGTATGATTTCTTTTATATTATCTTCTTTAGTTACATCTAAACAAGGCTTCCTTAATTCATTAATATCGGTAACTATTTTTGGTTTGGGTAATTCTTCTTTTATAAAAATAGGCTTATAATTTTTATCCAATATTTTATTTAATTGTTCTCTTTCAGAACGAGTTAAGAAGCCTTTTTCCATTCTTATTTTTTGTTCAGTTAAATAAATATCAAATTCGATTTGGTCTTTAAAAGTTTGTTTAAGCATTTATTCTCCTTTTTCGAATAAATATTTTTTAATAAATTTATTTAATTCTATTCCATCTTTAATACGTAAAATACTAAATATTAAACTTATAAATAATAAAATAAGAAATAAATTTAAAAATATAATTATTAATATCATTTAATTCCTCCTAAAAGTAATAAAGCAGTTCCTAAAATCATTCCAAAAAGATATGAATAGGGTAAAAACCATATCCAACGTTTGTGCCAGAAAATTTTACCAGGGCGAAAATTACGTAAACCAAATGCTTTTGATTCAAGGAACCAAAACCAATCTTCAAAAATCCAGTACCAACAAAATAAACCTAATAAAAATAATTCTTTTTTAATAGTAAAAGATATGAACAGATAAGGGCTATGAAATAAAACAAAAAACATAATTAATAACCAAAAATGATATCCTGTTATTGGTTTATTTCCTAAAATCCAATCAATAAATTTATTTTCATAAGTCCAACAAGGTAAGTTTATTGCCCAACCTGATTTTTGACCTTCTATCATAAGTTCCAATTTTGCATGGATTGCAGCTAATAATAAAAGATATAAAATAATTGCAATTATCATTCTTTTACCTCAAAATTATTATTACATATTAAGCATTTAGCTTCCAATGTAGTAGCACACCTAATTGTTGTACATCCACAAGAAAATTTTTTCATCTTTGTAGGAGCTACTATAGTAAAATGAGTTTTTCTATACAGTTTAAACGTAATTTCATTAGGTTTAATTTCTCCTATTATTTTCTTTAAATTATCAGATAAAGAAGTATGTGCCCATCCATGTCTTCCATCTTTTTCTACGTTTAAACCGTAAGATTCTGCTCTTACTTTAAATGTCTTATTATGATATTGTTGGGAATTACAATCTTCTATTTTTTCACATGAATTAGAATAATGCACCATTTCATGTACTAAAGTTTCTATAGGATTCTTATTTAGTTCTTCCGCACATATATTTATTTCTCCTATTTCTTTTTTCCCTACTTGCCATTTCTTATCCCAATACCAACCCAAAGAATCCTTTTGCCTACCTTTAGATTGAATAGTAATAATAGGTCTAGGTTCTTTTAAATTGAATTTAAGAGCAAGAGCATCATATATTCTTTCTAATTCTTTTATAATAGGTATTATTGAATTATTCATTTATTTTCCTTAACTGTCTTGCTTGATAGCACTCTGTTTCATTTCCATATACATCCATTAATAAGTAATAGGTCATTTTCGGTAATACTTCTACTTTTTTTACAAAATAAATTATATCTCTTCCTAAAAATTTAACTTTATCTCCTTTAATATATCTACTCATTACCACCCCTACATTTCTCATATAATAAACAAACATCTTCATAATCACATACCCTAATATTATGAAGTTCGTCTAAATTCAGCCCTTCATCCTTTAACCAATATTCACCCATAACCGTAATGTAAATAATTAGGGTATTAGGATGTTCTTCTGCATACTTATTAACATATCTTGTATAATGTTCACCTAGTGAATTTCCAGGTATTGATGTTAATCCACCATAATCTAGAATGACTAAATCAAATCCGTCATTATCTAATAATTTAGAAGAAATGCAAATATCTTCTATATAAGTTGGTTTGAATTTTTTAAATTGTTGTTTAATATTTTTCAGAACTCTTTTACGACCTGCATCTTCATCAATGAATAATCCTATTTTCATTTTATTTTACTTACTCCCTTTTCTCTGATAATATTTATATAATTTACATTGTCAACTTGAGGCGGGTCTTGATAAGCCATAAAAAATTGCATGGGCAATGTTTGGCAAATTTCAATAAAATTTTCAAAATTAATATCATCCATTTCTCCCATACCATCATCACAAATGATTATCTTATCTGAATCTCCTTTATGAAGCAAAATAGCTAATTTAAAAATAGCCGAAAAGAATTTTTTTTGTCCTTCAGATAAATCATTCCATATTAGTTCTTGTTTTCCCCCTTTAATTTTAATAAATTCTTTTTCTTCCGTTAATTCTACAGATAAATTAATATTTTTTAAAAGGTCATTAATAATAAAAGATAAATTATTTATCCATTCAGAAATATAATATCCGCTAAATAAATCTAGGGTCTTAATTGAATCGGTATAAAGCTGAACGTCTTCTTTAGTATATTTGTAGGCACTAAATTTTTGTGCTTCTTTTAATTTCATTAGATTTTCTTTAGTTTTTCCTACATGATTCTGTATGCTTTCATACAATTCATTGTAATATTTCATACAACTTTCTTCAGTAATTAGCTGTTCTTTTATTTTTTCTATTTCTTGATAGGATTGCTCTATTTTTTTTGGTGTGGTTTCAATTTCTGTATTATATTCATTTATTTGTGTTTCATAAGTAATAATTAATTCCTTATATTTTTTAATTTCGGATTCTTTTAAATCTTTTTCTTTTTCAATTAATCTTACTTTTTCAGATTGTTCAAATTTCTTAGTATTTAATAATTTAATTTCCTCTCTAATTTCAATTAATATATTTTCCAATTCAGTTTTATTACCCGAAACATTAGTTATTTTTTGGATAATAATTTCTATTTCTTCATTGATTTGTAATAACTCTGCTTCTAATGTTTTTTGAGAAATTTCTATATTATTAATACTTAATATCTTTTCCTTTTTATAATCATTTTTATGCTCATCTGTAACAAAAGAACCGCATCTATCACACTTGGTTCCTACCTGAACATCTTCCAAATTCTGTATTTCTTTTTCAATTTTTAATACTTCCATTACGGATTTTTTTAAATCTCCATCAAGAGAGTTAATTTTTAAATTAAATCTTTCTTTTTTTTCATTTAAAGATTCAATAAATTTATTTGCTGCTTTTAAATTATCTTCTATTTCTTTTATTTCCTTTTCTTTTTCTATGATTTGAGAATCATAATCAATTATATCTATCTTAATTATAGTAGGTTTTCTTAGTAATTCATCTATTTTATTATTATAATTATTTATAATTTCTTTATTCTTTGTTATGGATTGTAAATTATTTTTTTCTTGTTTTCTTAAATTTTCAATATCAACTTCAGTAGTTTGAATTTTAATTTTTAATTCATTAACTAAATCATTTTGAGTTTCTTTATCTTTTATTACATTATCTCTTTCTGTTTCTAAATTAATTAGTCCATTATTTAAGATAGTAAGCCTTTTAGTGGACAAATAAAAATGATAAAGCCTTTTATCCACATTATAAATTTCCCTTTCATTTTTCTTTGTTAATAAGGATTCTCTAATAGGAGCAAATTCAGTATCAATAAATTGCATTAATTCTTTTTTAAATGAAACTATGGACCTGCTATCATCTAAAGAATCTAATAAATTAATACCTTTATTATCGATTAGGCAAAATTTTCTAAAGAATGAATAATCACCAAATACTGAATTAAGATAGGTTTGGGCAATTGTTGGGGTATTAAATTCTTTTTCGGTTCCATCTATAAATATTGATAATTTATTTGGTATTTTTCTAATAATTTTATAATGTTCACCTTTATGATATAATTCACTTTCTACTGAACATTCTTTTTCTCCAAAACTAATCAATCTATTTAATAATTTACCACATCCTTCTCCATAAAGCACAAATAATAAAGCGTTCTTAAATAATGAAGACTTACCCGACCCATTAGAAGATTCTTTGGGATTATCTAAATTAACGCCCTTGACAAGATTAATATGTTGAGGATTAATCTCGGCTTCTTTAAACAATCCAAAATTTTTTAATTTAAGGTATTTAATTAACATTAAAAATCCTCATTTAAATGAATTTCTTTTAATTCTTTAGGGGTCAATTTTGTGGATGACTTTTTCTTTTTATTAGGAACAATTCTTTCTACAGGATTAATTGTCCAAGTTCTTCGTTTATTGCTCATTACATTGCATTGCTGCCCGCATTTTGAGCAAATGCAACAACAGGTTCCTGTTGTCATTGTTTTGGGGTCATCTCCAATAAAATCTGGAGTAAAATCAGAATATTTTATTTCTGCTTTACAACAAGTAGATTTTAAATTATCTTTTTTAATTTTCTTTTTGCTCATCATTAAATCCCTCAAATAAATCCTTCATAAAATCAGGTAATTCTTTTTCTCGACAATCAGAACAAACCTCATTTTTTAATGCTTTTAATTGTTTACAATATTGACAATAACCTATAGTATAATTATCTGAATTAGGCATCTTTTCCTTTCTCATCATTTTCGATAGTCTTTTTAAAATATAGATTACCTGCTTTATGATAAATAACTATTCCTTCAGGTTTCGTAAAATATAGAGAGGCTTTACTTCCGTATTCTTTTAAAGTCATTAAAGTATTGCCTATCATTTCTTCACTAAACATTCCTTCATAAAGAATAGGTACTACATAACAACACATAGGACAAGGTTCTCTTTTATCTGTTTCTTTTAAATCAGGCATTAATCTCCTGTCAACCCATTTACCAGTATTAAATAAAGAAAATCTCTTTTCCTGCAAATTATATCCTCTTTGTATTCCTTTGCCCCACCATTCTCCATAATGATAGCCTGGTCCTAATTTTAATAATTCTTCTTTATTATCCATAACCCAATGCCAAAATCCAAAATTATCTGAATGGTCATTTAACCATCTATTTCGAGAACCTGCAAAAACGTTATTATTTTCATCAATATAAATGAGACCATTACTTCCGTCAATTTTTTCTGTAATTATTATATCTCTACTTAATCTTGGTATCTTTTTAAATTCTTTAAATTCTGGAGAACAGGTAGGGCATAAATCTTTATCCGTAGGCACTCCTTCTGCTTCCCATTCAGTTTTACATTTAAAGCATACATGTATTAATTTCATTTAATCTCCTCCAAAAGAATAGACTGAATTTTCTTATCTATCTTATTTGCTTCCATCCATTTTTTTAAAGATTCCTTTAATGGTTTCTTTTCTTCAGATTGACATTTTTGATTATTTGCGGAAATAAGAAAATCTTTTTTCTCTTTAAAAATAATAAACTTATCCCTATATTTCTGACTAACGTTTAAGAATTGGCTCCATTGGCTGTAATTTCTGAAACAGACCCGAAC
>Ga0315284_10008254_pt1 | contig 14859 bp, 13 predicted proteins | sample YL17G09_16_MG_FD_203696 | JGI IMG/M metagenome (GOLD analysis project Ga0315284, IMG submission 203696) | Sediment microbial communities from Yellowstone Lake, YNP, Wyoming, USA - YL17G09_16 | ecosystem: Environmental > Aquatic > Freshwater > Lake > Sediment | place: USA: Wyoming | collected... | reverse complement strand
GGCCGGGGCGTCAGGAGCCTCGTGTGGTGAAGCGACGGCCCAAAGAGTACCGACGCATGACTAAACCGCGATCGGTGTACAGAAAAGAACTATTCTCGAGCCTGGGAGCTTAATCCAGTGGCATTCGCCTTTACCTCTATATAACGGGGCAAAACGGCATGCGGGGTGGCCGTCGCACTGAGTATGTCGTAGCCAGCCATCGCGTTTCTCAGCGAAATATGCTCAACTCGGTTCGCTAATGTCGGGCCCAGTCGCTCGTGTTCCAGGGCAACGACAGCGATTTCTGCCTTGAGTCCAATTTCCTCTCGCTCAGCGGAGCGGGACGTCATCCGAGCCGGGGAGCAACCTCCCTTTGCTTGGCGTGCCTGCGCGTAAAGCGGCATGAACGCCGGATCCACAACGTAGTCATCGCCTTGAACCCGGTGCCTGATGATCCCAAGGTCCATGAGGAAATTCCGCACAGGGCTCTGCTTTGACCGCGTACTAGCGTCCGCGTGGTGGACCACTTCGCCAGCCGATAGTCGATACCGGCGTAAGTATCGGAACGCCTCCGCACGATATCGGTTCTTGGAACCCACGATCTGCTGCAAGACAAGGTCTGGAATTTTCCCGCGGCTTGGCACAGAGCACGTACAAATCACTCGGTCATGCTGACGAGCAATTATCCCGATCTCCTCAAGGAACGCCGCGCAACGCGAATAATTCATGGCGCGCTGCCGGTACTGTGTCTCGATATGCCATTCATCGCTCAATTTGCATTCGCGCACCACTTCCAAGAGCGATATCACGTTCGCCCACTGTATGCCCTCAAACGCGTTTTCTCGGAGACCCGAAGAGCCGCTCATATGCCTCCACCTCGTCGTCCTCCTCAAACATATCAAGCGAATAAATTGGGTATTCCTTGTCGACAACCCGGGCCATATTGTCGGCCTTACGACGGACATTTGCCAGGATATCGCCGTCGATGGTGTCACCGTATTGCAGGAAATGGTAGTGCGCCGACTTAGTCTCCGAACCGCCAACGCGGTGGATTCGGTCGAGTGATTGGACGTACTGAGCGCAGTTGTACGAGAGGTCGTAGTAGATCGCATGGGAGCAAGCCTTGTGCAGCGAAATGGATTCTGCACATGCGGCAGGATTCGCCACTAGCACCGTGACATGACTTCTTGTATCCACAAATTCCGCGATGATTTCCTCTCTGGTCAGCTCGTCTCGCATTTCCAGTTTTTCAATCGGCGTCGCACCGTAAATCAGTCTTACTCCGAGTCCGAGCGCGCTTACTGATTCCTGTATGCGCTCCAATGTCCGGATGAAATTGGACCATATAACAACTTTTTCGCCTTGGGCAGTAAGTGTCCGCACGAGATCGAGAAGGGCCTCCAATTTACCCGGGACCTCTAGTTCGTCGTAATGTTTGATCATGTCCGATAAAGACAGGTCTTCCGGGAGCAAGTCTTCGGCGTATTCGGTCACTGCCGTGCCCAACAGCGGAGTATACGACAGGCATTGGCGAAGCCGCGTCATTCTGCCCCGACGCAGTCGCACAAGTAGGTCCAGATTCCTGAAATAATCCGACTGTGACAGGTTGCGTATGCGATCCAGAATTGAGTCGTACACAAGACGCTCGTACGTCTTCATGGGCACCTTTACCGGCGGATGGAAGATTTGGGGTGCCAGGCCAAGGTCCGTCTTACGTACTCGATAAAAAAGGGGAGCAATGGACCCTTCGAGAATCTGTGCAGCGCGGTCCCACTCGCTCTGTTCACAATATAAGATAACCTTGTGCTTCTCCTCATCCGAAATCGGCGCCTTTTCGGGCCAGAGCACGTCGAAAAGATTGAATCCATCTGCGTAACTGCGGGGGAACGGGGTTCCTGTCAGAATGCATCGCCGCTCAGCATATCGCGCTATCCTCAACACCGCACCGGCCCAAGCCCCGTCCAGTTGCTTAATATAATGCGCCTCATCAATCACCAGGAAAAAACGGATGTCCTGCTGCTCGAACATTACACGCACCTGCTCCCAGTCCCTTTGCAGAGTCTGGAACGTGGTTAGATACAAATCCGCAACTGAACGAGTATTGACGCAGTACCTGCTTCTGCGTAGGTCGATATCGCCGCCAGCCATTATGTCGCAAGCTGGCGCAACGCCCAGTACCGCTTCGTACTCCTGCCGCCAGGGACCAAAACACGACGGCGGACCAACGACGAACAGCGAATCGATTTTCCCGAGCTTGCGAAGCCACTGAAAAACGGTCAGGACAACGCTCGTCTTGCCACTCCCCGGCACTGAAAAATTCGCGCCATTCTCAACTGCGATGAGATGCAGAGCAGCTTTGAACTGGTGTTCCTTCAACGGCCGAACGACGCTCTGCCCGAGAAAACTGGCAAAATCCCTTTTCTCAGCCTTCGAAATTCGCCCGTTCTTTAGATCGCCGCCTCTCCTGACCGCCACATTCAGCCTGCTGGCTGCATCCTGCTGTGCCGCCAGGAAGTTCTGTATTTCCGGGGCAACAGTGTATGCACGACCACTTTTCTGCAAGTAGCTGATCAATTTCGGCGTTGCTGGGAGCCCGTCGCTGATGGGGCACGCAAACTCATTACCCCCGCCCTTATTCGTGAAGCCCCAAACGGCCAATTGACTCTCGTGCCGCGGCGCCAGATCGCCCGGATCAGCATGTACGATAACGAAATTGTGCTCCCGCTCGATTCGGATCATGATTTCTGCTGGTGGAGCTTCTTATACTCCTTTTCCCAATGGTAAATCTCCTTTTCGATCTCAGCCGCCCGCTGCGCGATGTCCGCCACGAGGTTCCGGGCCCGCGGCAGATCTGTCATTCTCAGAGCTTTGATGTCGATCGACTCTGGCGACATCTTCTGGTAAGCAGCTTCCAGCCGGTCCAGCGGAGTCTCCTTTTCCTTCCGGCTCTCGTGGCTCGTTCTGGCCTTTCGCAGATGCCAAGTAATGGCCTCCTTGTTCACCGCAGCCCATCTTTCGTCAACGGCTTCGAGCGGCAGCGGATTTCCGCGTTCATCCTGATACTCCTTGCTCGGCAGGACCGGTTCGACTTCCTCGGCGATCTTCATGATTTCTCGCTTGCCTTCCTTCGTCTCGCAGTACTTTGGCAGGTTGCGCATGATCATGTGCACCTTGGGCATTTCTGGGACCGTACGCAGCCGGATAATGTCGAACGCCGCCTCCTCGATATCTCCAATCTCGTCCTCCTCAATGCCGAGTTCGATCCTGCGCCTTGGATTAGTCAGACATTTTGAATATGTATAGTTGCTATAGTCAAGAAAGGCCTGCCATCGCCCTTCTCTGTCCGACATGCCGGCGGAGATGGTCCGATAAAGCCCCGCTCGCTTAAACTGTTTCAGATAGCGATCAACGCATTTAAGCGGTTCCAAGTACTCCCGTTCGCAGTCCTTGATGGCCCTCTCCAACTCAGCAGGAGTGGCCCCAGCGTGGCGGGGATCGTCGCGCAGTTGTTCCTCCAGCGACAGGCCTATCTCGATTTTTCGCTTAATCGACAATGCGCGATCAAAACCATAGTACTCAGCCTTGCCATCACTTTGTAGTTGGTACCGATTCTCAATTCTCTCTATCTCGAGCAATGTTGGAGGCCCGCCTTCGTTCTTGTCGTCTTTGCCCGGAAGAATGACAACTTTCATATAAGCGAAGCTATCCTCTTCCGGAAACTCCTTGTGGAGCTTGTCCATGACCATCTTCCGACGGTTCCCGTTAATCAGAAAACCGTCGCAGGTGATGATCGCCGGCTCCGCCTGCCCTGCGTGCAAAACAGAGGCCCTAAGGTCACGCGTTTTCTCGGGGTCCTTTTGCTCCAGAAATCCCGCAATAAGTGCCTGGCCCTCAACGCTTCTTTCATCTATTGATCCGACCTTGCGCTCATGATCGGCAACGTCGGACGCGATCCGACCATTTTCTTTGCGGTAGCGCAGAATCTCTATCGGCACGCGCCAGATTTGGCGCTCTATCCCGTCCTTAATGTCAGTTCTAAAGTTGATCACGGCCATGGAAGGCTTGGGCCCCCGTGTCGCCGCTTCGCGATTTCCATCGCGAAGTCGTCGATGATCTCACGAACGCCCGGATATGTAATCGCACCCATCTGGCCTCCTTGGCGGTATCATCACGGGCAGAGCATCGCGAGCCAACCAGCACCAGATTTGCCCATCATGAAGGCGCCTTGCGCCCCGAAGCTGCCTCCCCGAAAATGGCCTCCATCCATTCTCCCCAATAGTCGCTCGCGTGTAAAGACTACGCATCGCTGTGCGTTCACCGGGGTCTGCCCAAGCTTTCGGGCATGAGGGATAATAGGGTTCCGGTTTGGAGATGCCGGCAAAGGAGAAGCCATGGATCGGCTCATACAGATGGATCGGAAGCGACACTGGCTGCCCTACTGGGAGAGTGATTGGTACGCCTGGCGACATAGCCGTGCGTCTCTCGCTTCCCCCGCCGTGGCCAACACCGAAGCCCGCGGCCGTCTGGCCGCCCCGCGGCGACCCTCACGGCTGTAAACTTGTTCCGCCTTTATAATTGCACCGACAGGCGGGATGCCCGAATAATAGTGACTGTTGAAGGGCCATGGATGTTCGCATCGGACATAGTACAATGGCGTACGAGCCGTGCGTGCGTCCGGATTGGGCCCTGGCAAGCAGGAAAGGAAGCAGGATCATGAGAGCAACTCGTCAAGGCAGCGCGACCGCAGCCGTCGTCGGTATCGTCGCGATCGTGGTCGTCGGGCTGGTCGTCTGGTACTTCGTCAGCGACCCGTTCCGCACCAAGGTGGACTCCAATCTCCGCGAAGCCACCACGTGGACGCCCAAGCGCATTGCCGAAGACCCCGTCAACTACCTCAACTTCTGCGAGGAGAAGGCCAACAAGGCGCTCCAGGACCTCAAGGCCGCCGAGATCTCCATCGCCCAGAGCCAGGGCACCATCGAGAATGCCAAGAAGGATGCCTCCGGGAAGGTCGAGGCCGGCAAGGAGATGCTCAAGACCCTCAAGGTGGCCTACGAGAAAGGCGCCGAGGCGAGCACCTGGCCCGTCCAGTGGAACAACTCCCAGCTCACCAAAGAGGCCGCCGAGCTGCAGATCGTCACCCTCTTCAAGGGTTTCCAGGCCCAGCAGGAGCGCCTCACCTCCACCGAAGCCCAGATCAAGAAGCTCGAGGCGCAGAAACTCAAGATCATGAGCGCACGCGCCGAAACGCAGCAGCAGCTTGAGAAAATCAAGACCGGCCGCGAAACCCTCAAGGTCCAGAAGATCACCGATGACCTGGCCAACCAGCTGGCGTCGGTGCAGGCGGTGCTCACCACGACCATCGACGCCGCCACCGACACCAGGAGCAGCATCAAGACGCTGGATCAGCTCGCCAATGAATCGGCCCCCAAGGCCAGCAACGCCGACGTCAAGGCCATTCTCGACCAGATCAAGTGATCAGCGGGTCCGCGGCCAGGACATCATCACCCATGACGCGATTCATGTTCATCCTCGCAGCCGCGGTCGTGCTCGCCGCCCTTGCCAGTGCCGGCTGCGATCGTGGTACGAAAGCCAGACCCACACCCCCTCCCAGGCCCGCGGAGAGAACCTCCTGGACGGCGCAGGAGATTGCCGCCGACCCCTCCGGCTACCTGGAATGGTCCGCCCGCAAGATCGAGCAGCAGATTGCCGAGCGCGAGAAGAAGCTGGCGGCGATGTCGCGGCGCCGCTCCGAGCTGGAAGCCAAACGCAAGATGCTCGACCAGAACATTGACGACGTCCAGAACATCCGCCGGCGCCTCCAGGAGGCCTGCCAGCGCGCCGAGGACGAGGACCGATGGCCGACACGCGTTGGCGAATATGCCTTCACCCGCGAAAAGGCCCAGGCCGTCCTCGCCCAGACCCAGCAGTACGTCGCCGACCGCGAACCCCTCCGCAAGACCTACGAGGAGTTCTTCGCCAGGATGGACCAGATGGGAGACTCGCTGCGCGGCGATATCAACGAGCTGAGGCGCCTTCGCGAGAGAATGGCGCTGGACCTCGAGCAGGTGCGCCTCAGCCAGGATATGAACAAGATCGAGCAACTGCGCCAGACCGAGGCGCAAATCGAGTCGATGTCCAGGGCCGTGGCCTCCATGAGCAACGACCCCACCGCGCTGGCGCCCCCCAAGGAGCCCCCAGGCCGCGTGAACATCGACGACATGCTCAAGTAGTGAGGGCCATGGCGCAGGGCCGGGTATGCCCCGCCCTCGGTGGCCTGGCAGACAACCACGGTGGGAGGATTCCCGATGCGGCTGATCCAATCGATTCTCGCAGTTCTCGCCTCCGCGTTCATCGCGTCTTTGGCCTTGGCCCAGGGTGGCTTGACGGGGCTGGCACAGGACGCCGAACTTGTCGAAACCCGCACCGACGTCCCGCGGCTCAAGGCGGCGGCGGCCTATGAGATGAAGGACAATACCGTCGAGATCGAGCTCAGCGAGTACGCGGGATACGCCGGCTTAATCGTTGCCAACGGCGGCTTGAACCCCATCGAGAACTCCGTGTTCTTCAAGAAGCACGGGTTTAAGGTGAAGATCACCATCAGCGAGTCCGAAAGCTGGTCGCCTCTCAACAGCGGCAGGATCGCCGCCTCCGCCACCACCGCCGATGTGCTGGCGGTCTACGGCAAGCAGTTTCAGGTCGTGGTCCCCGCGCAGATCGGCTTCGCGCGCGGTGCCGACGCCGTCGTCGTCAGCAGCAGCATCAAGAAGATCAACGACCTCAAGGGCAAGACCCTCGCCTCCGTCCAGTTCACCGAGGCTGACTTCTTCATCCGCTACCTCGCCCAGGAAGCAGGCCTGCCCGTGAACATGCTGCCCGACCTCAAGGCCCCTCCCGATCCGGCCAAGCTCAACCTCGTCTACTGCGGCGATGCCGAGGGCGCGGCCAAGCTGTTCCTCCGTGATCTGAATGATCTGAAGGCCGGGCGCGCCCGACTTGCCGGCTGCGTCAGTTGGGCGCCCTTCACCACCGACACCGTCGAGGGCTCCGATGGCAAGGCGGCGATCCTCGTCTCCAACCGCAACCTGCTTGTCATCGCCGACGTCCTCATCGTCAACAAGGGCTTCGCCGCCGCCAACCCGAAAGTGGTCGCCGGCCTTGTCGAAGGGCTCCTCGAAGGCAACCGCATGGTCCGCGACAACCCCCAGCCCCATCTCGACACCATCGCCAAGGCGTTCAAGTGGGACGACAAGGCCCAGATCACCGCGGAGCTCGGCAAGGTCCACCTCTCCAACCTCCCCGAGAACCTCGCCTTCTTCTCCGGCGCCATCGATGCCGCTGGCAGCTTCAGCGGCATTTACCAGTCCGCCGTCTATGCCTATGGCAACGACCTGATCAAGAACCCCATCGACCCGGAGAAGTTCCTCGACCTGGCCAGCCTCAAGGCCATCGAACAGGGCGGTCAGTTCAAGGACCAGAAGATCGCCATCGCCCCCATCCGCAGCAACCCCGGCGCGACCGTTGAAGGCGACCCGCTGCTCAGCAAGGACATTCGCTTCCTCTTCGAGCCCAACTCCGCCAAGCTCGACATGGCCAGCGCCGACAACCTCAAGAACCTCGATGTAATCAAGAAGTTGCTCCAGGTCAGCCCCGGCTCCACCGTCCTGCTCCGCGGGCACGTGGACAACGCCATGGTCCCGGAGTTCCGCCGCCGCGGCGGGGAGGCCCTCGTACGCCAGATGACGCTGCGCGCCATGGAACTGAGCAAGAACCGCGCCGCCGAGGTCAAACGCGCCCTCATCGAAAAATCCGGCGTCGATGCGGCGCGCATCGACAGCGTCGGCCGCGGCTGGGATGAGCCCGCCGGGACTGACTCCGAGCAGAACCGCCGCGTCGAAGTCCAATGGTTCACGCTGGAATGAGGCTCGCCCCCGCCGCAGAGCCTCCAGCCGCCACCCGCATCCTGCTACTTCCTGACAAAGGAGCCGCTCACAATGCATCCCTCACCAAACAGCAAGCGCGGTCTGCAACTGGCCGTTGTCGCCCTCGCCATCATCGCCGCCGTCGCCTACTCCACCCGCGGCCGCAAACCCGCCCCCGTGAACACCGCCGCCGAAATCGACAAGCTCATCCGCCCGCCGGCCAGTGTCAGCCGCAAGGACGGCGTCGCTGCCGCCATCCTCATCGATACCTCCGGCAGCATGAAGGATGCGGTCGCTGACTCCGGCGGCCAGCGCCTCGCTAAGTACGACATCGCACGCCGGTGTCTCCTCAAGATCGTGCGACAGACGGAGGGCTTCGCCAAGGAGCAGCCTGACCAGCCCCTCCTCGTCGGCATCTACGAATTCAGCGCCCGCGAAGGGAAAAACCCCCACTTCCGCAACATCGTCCCCCTTGCCCCGCCCGATGCCGCTGCCGCCGAAAACGTGCTGCGGAACCTGCCCCTCGGAAACGGAACCCCCATCGGCGACACCATCGTGCAGGCCAAGCGGGATCTCGACGCCACCGGCCTGTCGCGGCTGCATATCCTCGTCATCACCGATGGCGAGAATAACCTCGGCTACGACCCCGGCAGCGTCGTCCAGGCCATCGCACGCCTCCCCGAAGACCAGCGCCCGGGCGTCTACTTTGTCGCTTTCGATGTCGCCGCCGCTGTCTTCAAAACCGTCAAGGACGCCGGCGCCCTCGTGCTGTCGGCCACCAATGAGAAGGAACTCCAGGAGCAGCTCGACTTCATCATGGGCAACAAAATCCTCCTGGAGAAATAACGCTGACTTGCCGCCTGCGCAATCAGACACACCACGCCCGTCGGCCATGCCGCCGATTCCCGATTCATCCCCGGGCCCCTCGGCCCCGCCTCCTCAGAAGCTGTAGATCATGTCGATCCCCAAGGTGAACATGCGCTGATCGCTGCCGTCGTTGAAGACGTCCTGGTCGGCTAGATCGGCCCGCAGCTCGGGGCGGATCACGAGGTATTGGCCCCAGCGGTCGTTGGGCAGCGGGCTGATCGCCACGCCGATCGTCGCCTCGTAGTAGTTGCCGGAAACTCCGATCCGCGACCCGCCGTCGTCGCGGAACCATTCCAGACGGCCATTCAGCGTAAGGTGGCTGTTCAGAATGTACGACGGGTAACCGCCCAGGCCGTACCAATACGCCGTGCCGCCATCGTCCGCCGCATCGGCCTCCCACGCAAAATCGCCCTCAAACGCCATGGACAACTTATCCGTGAACTCGTGGCTCACCACCACGTTCAGCAGCGTGCGATAGTCTTCGTTGTTGCCAGTCGCCTCCGGACCGGTCGTCATGCTGAACGACACCGATGTCTTCTCGCTCACCGTCCACTCGGCCTGCCCCACAAAGTCGATCGCGCCGTTGTTGTCCTCCGTCGCCTGGTCCCAGCCTCGCGAGATGCCCGCCGTGAAGGCCCACGCGTCGTTGATGGCATAGGTTCCCAGGACCCCCGTCTGCGTGTACGGCCCCATCCAGTTGTGCAGCAGGCCATGCGAATAGAACGGATTCTCGGTCGCCGTCGGGCTTTCGTATCCCGAAAGCGATGCGAACTTGCCGGCCCGGACCAGCAGCCCGTTGCCCACGGGAATCGCGAAGTCCAGGTATGCCTGGTACAGGTCGAACTGGTTTTCCGGATCGCGCGGGCCGTCGTACCAGTCAAACAAGCCATTGGCGTGCATGGAGCCCGCGTCGGCGCCGAAGATCCACTCGATGCGCCCGCCGACGTCGAACTGCTTCTTAGCCGGATCGACGGCGCGTTCGACGGTGAGGTCTACCTGGTTGAGCAGCGCGGCCTTGTCCTTGTCATCGAAGATCCGCCCGAAATTCAGCTTATCTTTGGGGCTGTCGAAGTTGTGGGTGTACGACCCCTCAATGTGGCCGAAGATGCTGATGTTGTTCCTCTCGAGTGACTGCGCGATGCCACAGGCGTTCAGCAATGCCATCAGCGGCTTCCGCGGCTTCGGCGCCGCCTCCTGTGTCGTCTCCGGCGCCGAGTCCGCCAGATATCGCGGCTGCTCCGCCACCTCGGTCGACGGCAACACCGTTGGGGTGGAAGCCGCTGCACATCGTGCAATGGCCAGCAAAGCGGCAGCCGCAAGTGAATCAGCAACAGGTCGCCAACGCATTGTTGTTTCCTTCCACGTGGGAATCCCACGAAACGAAGCCGAGCGTCACATTCAGGCTGCACTAGGATAGCCTGACGTGTATCGTCGTCAACAACGATGGGCCGGATCCGGCGCGGTTCCGTTGCGCCACGTCGCGTATCGTCAGAATACCCGGCCGCGGCGTGAGTCCTGAATCTTCGCCCCGGGGCAACCTCGTGGTCCGCCGGTGACCTGACAGGTTGACCTCACAGGGTCCACGGTTCGCGCATCGCTCTGCCCATCATACGGGCTGCCGCCTCGTCGCCAACGATCGTCTCCTTCGCCGGGTCCCAGTTGATCTTGCGGCCCGTGCGAATGGCGATGTCGCCCAGATGGCTGATGAAATCGGACTGCACGGCTGAGTCAATGTTGCTGACCGGCGTACGACGGGTCAGCACGCAATCGGCAAACTCCCGATAATGATGCTTGTCATGGAGCACGTGAACCTCGTCGGGCTTGATCGCCACCTTCAGCAGCGAAGCCGGTTCCGCTGCGATTCCACCGCGCGAGGCGGCCACCCAGCCCTTGGTCCCGACAAAGGTCGTTTTGTCGCCACCGGTTTTCATCGTGAACTCGATCTCGCTGGCATATCGGCCACGAATGTCCCAGTCCACGACTGTATCAAACAGCCCTTCGGTGGGGATCCGGCCGGTCCCCGCGTACTGGACGGGAATGTGCGGATAGCCCCAGTGGGCGATGTCCAGCGGATGAGCGCCCCAGCCGGCAATGAAGCCCAGGGCATAATCGTAGATGTGCCATCGCCCGACGCCGAACACCCGGTCGTGGGTATAGGGTGCGACCGGCGCCGGGCCGAGCCACAGATCGTAGTCCAACCCCGCCGGCACAGGTTGCAGCGTCGGGATGCCGCCGGTTTCGCCATTCGGCGCCACGACATGGATCGCCTTCAGGTCCCCGATGTAGCCATTACGCACAAGCTCGCAGGCAAAGCCGCAGTGCTGGTTGAACGATCGCTGCTGGGTGCCGTACTGGAACATCGCCCCATGGCGACGCACGCCTGCGCGTAGGGTCTTGTCCTGTTCCATACTGATCCCCAGCGGCTTCTCCACGTACACGTCTTTGCCCGCGCGCACGGCCGCCATCGCAATGGGAACATGCCAATGGTCCGGCGTGGCGACCACCACGGCGTCGATGTCCTTGCGGGCCAGCAGCTCCCGGAAATCGTTATAGGCTTGGCAGCCTTTGTAGCTGCCCTGATCGCGCTCGGCGGCATAGTAGCCGTCAATCGCCTTTACCGCCCCTTCTCGCCGCTCCTTGATCGGATCGCAGACGCCAACGCTCTGGCTTTGCGTGACGCCAAGGAACCCCTGCAGCAGGCCACCGCCCTGCCCGCCCAACCCGATATGCCCCAGCGCCGCTCGCCGGCTCGGGGCGCTGCCGCCGAACACCGAAGACGGGACAATGGTTGGAAAGACCAGCGCCGAGCCGGCCACGACGGAAGCTCCCCCAATGAAACGACGTCGTGTTATCCGTTGCATACCTTGCTCCGTTCTCTCCGCCGTTCTGCGGAAGTCTTGAGTTCTGCGTCCCGGCCATTTTCGGCGTGGTCGTTCGGACAAGCCCGATCATGCTCATGGCCGTCTCTCTTCCCGGGGTGCCTCGCGTTCAAAGAGCCTGAAACTGGGGATTCATGTTAGCCGCTGATTCACATTTCACCAGTGCGTCATCAATGCGAGGAAGCCCGATGACGGACCGATGGTCCGGCCCAAGACCTCATTGAACCCGATGCTGACTGCAATTCGATACGTCCGCCTCGTCTGCGCAAAATACTCAGCCGCGGCGTCAGTCTTGGTTCCGACATCGCCGCCGAACGCGAAGGCCGCGAAACCGTCTGTTCGCTCCAGACCTACCATCAGGCCATCCACTGACCCAGGAAACAGCTATGCCAAAAACAACTTCGCTGGTGATATGGCTCGGCCTTGCCGGCTTCATCGTGCCATGCGCCCTCCCCGAAACCAGGCCCGCCGGCGAGTATCCCCCCCTTCCGTCCGCCGTTGATTTCTGGGCAGATTTGAACGTGTTCTGATGTGGTCACTCCCTCATGTCGTCAGAACGCCACGCTTAGCGAGAGCATGATGGTCTGCGAATGCCTGGATTCCTCACCGAGTTCCGAGAACATCTCGTGCTGGTAGCCGTCTATTCTTTCAATCGGCCATTGCGTGCAGGTGGTGTTGGCCGCTGGCCGGGCTTCTACCGAGGTTACGCCATGTTCAAATCCCGTGTCTTTGCATGCGCGTTGGGGCTGGTAGGGATGTTTCTGGCTGGTAATGCAATGGCCATGCGCGAGGGAGGCTTCGGCAATGCCCCCGTCAAGGATCAGAATTGGCGCGTGGGTGCGGTGGATGTGGCCAATCTCAAGTCGCGCATTGCCTATTGGCATGGGCCGACTTCGGAATGTCAATTCCTGTATCGGGGGAATACCGCGGCGTTTGCGGAGGCGGTCCGACTGTTTGGCCTGATTCGTGCGCCGGAGCTGGAGTTGTATGTGCACGATGGGCCGCACGAGGACTGGTCGCTTAAACCGTCGAGCAACGAAACGGACCCCGAGGCCCGCAAGCGCGACCCGCGCGTGGACTGGACCTTCCTCATCCACGACGCCCAGGAATGGTATCGCTGGAACAACGACCCCGCAGCGTTCATCGATCTCAGCCCCCACTACCGCCAGCCGCTGGCCGCCCCCCGGATGGATGTGTACATCGGCGGCGGTTCGATCGAGTGGGAAAAAATCCGCGCTCCGGCCAACGTGCGCGTCTTCGATGAGCGGGTCAGCGCCCTGGGACTCAAACTCGAGGGAGGGTCGATTGTTCGAGGCACGGTGTACGACCAGGCCACGAGTAAGACACTCACCGGCGCGGCCATCGTGGTGCAGACCGAAAAGGACGGCAAACGTGTGACGCTCGCCACCGCCCAGGCCGACGCCGAGGGGAAGTTCCAGATCGAGAGGATCCCGGCCGGCACGTATCAGGTCAATGTCAGCGCGGACAAGTATGCCGCCCGCTATATGGGCTATGCGGTCTTGAATGGCCGGGATGTGAAGAGTTTTGTGGTGGACCTGGCCCCCGAGCAGACCGCGGCCGGCATGGTGCTGGATGGAGCTGACCATCCGGTGGCGGGGGCCGAGGTGAGGGTCCAGCACGCGATGGGGATGGATGGCATGAGCTACGGGGCCCTGAGCCCGAAGGTGACGACCGATGCCCAGGGCCGGTTCACGATCGCGGGTTTGCCGCGCGGGTATTGCTCCTTGAGATTCACGGCCCAGGGGTTGCACCCGGTCTGGAATCCCAATCGCTTCAGCACCTCGGCCAGGGATATCGTGCTGCGCGCCGGCTCGGCCGGCGCCGTCAAAGGCCGTGTGGTCGGCGCCGACGGGGCGCCGAGGCCGAACAGCCAGATCAACATACAGGATGCCGCCGGCGCGAAGGTCGGAACGTGGGGCGGAAGCAAGAGTGTGAAGGAGGATGGGACCTTCATCTTCGAGAATGTCCCGGTCGGAAACTATGTGATCGCGCCCAAACCCATTTTCCTCCCCGGCGTGCCCCTGCCGCCCGAGGCCAAGACTATCACCGTGGAGGCGGGCAAGACGGTGGAAGTGAAATTTGAGGTCAAGTGAGCCCCGCGCCGAAGATCACCCACAAAGTCCAAGGTCGACAACGCGAATCTGCCGCTGGTGAAGTATGACCCGGCGTCGGCGGTGCCGCCTGATCAGCATCTGTTCTACGTAGTGGACTATTGGCCGGATCGGCCGATCCGTTGGCGGACCAACTTCATTGATGTGACGTTCAACCGGCCAGTGGAACCGGGTTCGCTGACGCCGGCGAAGGTCCTGCTGCTCAGCGGGCACGACCGGTATGAGATTCTTGACATAACGCGTCGGGGCATCCACGTATCGCCTGGCGCTGGCTGGACTGTTGCCGGCGGGATCATACTCGCTGGAGTTCGGGCCCGACATCATGGACACGCTGGGCAACCTGATGGATCAGGATCTGGACGGCACGCCCGGCGAGGAATTCCAGGACGCGCTCCGCACGCAGCAGGCAATTGACCTCACCCCCCCGCGCGTCACGCGCGTCGTGCCCAGCGGGGACCTGGCGGAAACCGCCGCTTCTATCGATGTCTTCTTCAGCGAGGGCATCGACGCCGCCACCCTTGCCTCGTCGGACATTGCCATCACTGCTCCGGGCGGAACTCCGGCTTCCATCACCGCCATCACACGCGTGACCGACAGCATTCACCGCGTTTCTTTCACGGCCCAGACGGCGTTCGGCCTCTACAGCATTCGCGTCGGACCGCACATCGCCGATCCCTCCGGCAATGAACTGGACCAGGACCGCAACGGCATCCCCGGCGCCCTGCCAGGCAACTACTACCTGATCGTCCGTGCCGACCTGTACAACCAGGAGAAGGAAGCCGGCCGCAAGGGCAACAACGTCGCTGTATCCGCGGCTCTGCCTCTGTCGGCCCGGTCGCTGGTCAGCGGTAGTGATGCCCATGGCACGTTGAAGATCGACGATCGAGCGGACTACTACTGCTCCGTCACGCAAGCACTGATGTGTAAGAGTGGGCCTTTTTGCCGATGAGTGCCAAGGCACAAGGCAAGGAGGCCTACGACGAAGAAGTATATTGTGACACTCACGGACGACGAGCGTAAGGAACTGGGCCGCATGGTCGCTTCGGGCAAGGGAGCGGCGCGGAAGCTGATGCATGCAAG
>Ga0315284_10008253_pt1 | contig 14859 bp, 11 predicted proteins | sample YL17G09_16_MG_FD_203696 | JGI IMG/M metagenome (GOLD analysis project Ga0315284, IMG submission 203696) | Sediment microbial communities from Yellowstone Lake, YNP, Wyoming, USA - YL17G09_16 | ecosystem: Environmental > Aquatic > Freshwater > Lake > Sediment | place: USA: Wyoming | collected... | reverse complement strand
AACTTTGTAGAAAAGTTTTACAAGAGTTATAAGAATTTAAAAGTAGATAAAAACCCACATAGCGGGTCAAAGCTATCGTAATATTTATGGCAGATGAAAAAAATGTTGATTTTTTCGCAGGACCGGAAACAGCACCAGTTAAGAAGCCGGAAGTTGCGAAGAAAACAAAGAAGTTGGTTGTTATAAAAAATTCAGCAGGAGAGGTTGTTGATCAGAAAGATTATTTCTTTTCAGCCAAGAGCGAAGATGCGGCACCAACGTGGTTTGAGAGAGTGTGCGGGAAGCCTGTGGATAGAGAGGATATGATTGTGGTTTTCCACAAGTTTTTCAAGCCGTCAGACGGATTTCTTTTCTACAAAGCTCCAAACAAAGAAGTGTACCTTGTTATTGTCCCGTTAAAGCACTCTTCTATTGTAGGGCTAGAACACGACTCCGTTGAGGGAGACTTCCAAAAACATGCTATGTCATTTATTACCGAAGGATCGGTGAACCTTGACACATTACGCTTAAAGTTACAGAAAATTGCTGGAACGATTCGAATAGTTGACAGATAGTTTGTATTTTAGTAGAGACCATTATACAATAATCTTAATAGTACGAAGCTCCCACGTTACGGGATGAAACTATATGGAAGAAAAAAAAGAAGTAGTAGCTGTTGATGACGAGTCAACTCTCGACAAGGAACTCGAAACAACAATATCTGCTATCAAAGCTGGTCAAGAACCTCCAAAAGTTGTCGAAGAAGTGAAGCCCGAGGAGGTCAAGCCTGAGCCGAAGGTGGAAGAAAAACCGCCGGAAGTTAAGGCGGAGGAATCCAGTAACCCTCCTGTACCCGACTCCGAGGAATCTAAATATGAGTTTAAACTTCCAATCCCAGGGAAACCTAGGGGGAAGCAAAAATTCGAGTCAGATGAAGTCTACGAGAAGCGTATTGAGCTTATGGACCTAATCTCTCGTAAAAAACTCTCTAAGACTGAGGAACAGCGGGAACAATTGTCTTCAAAGATTCAAGAGACTCGAAAAGAAATGAGTCTTTTAAATCAATCTGCCGGAATTATCAACCCTCTTAATAAAGTAGAGAGTGCTAAACCGGAGGTGGAAGACGAGGCTTTGAAAGCCGACAAGGAGCGACTAAAGCAACTTGGCGGAGCAACCAAAGATGATATCGCCGAGATCGTTCGTCAAGAACGGATCGCTGCTGACACGAAGAGTACGCTTGAAAAATTCGTTGATAGATATCCGGAACTGAAAGACACTGATGTGCGTGAAGTTTTCTTTGACTTTGTTGATTCCAATTACAACTGGAACGGCAAAACAGGGAAGGCACTAATGACAGTGCTGGAACTGGCCAGAGAAAATATGTTCCGACCATCCGAATCAATTCAGGAACGGGTACTCAAAGGTGCAAATGTTCAGGAAAAAATCAATGCGATGCAGTTCCCAGGTGGAGCTCTCGCAAAGACCGGATACTCTCCGGAGCAGCGGAAAGAGATTGATGAACTGAAAGCGACCGGTATGTCCGAGGAAAAAGCCCTGGAACTCCTCTCTGAGTAAGGGACCCTCTACAAAAAAAGAATGACTGGATTTCTACAAGCGGTAATCAAAAATCCAACACGTTCGATACTAATGGTGAACAAAGCCAGCGGTACAGTCACGACTCAGAATTATCTGATGGATCTGACTGCCGGATTGGCTGTTAATGCTAGTTCAGCTTCCACAACAGCGACTCTCGCTGGTGTGTGCAATCAAACGATTGCGGCTGCGGAAGCGTTAACGCAAGTTCCTGTTATCGAACTTTTCCAAAATGACGTCTGGTTGGTGGACTCAACGAACAACTCAAACACTGCTCATAACGGGCAGAGAATGGTGTTGGGAGCTAATGCCTACACGGTTAATAACACTGGTACAACCAGTGCTGTTGGCATTGTAGAGCAGGTCGATACATTCGGAGCGACAACCGACAAGAAAATTCTTGTTAAATTTGTCGTTTAATAATCGTATAACATTACATCAACATGACAGGAACAATAAATGACTATGCGATTATCGTGAACAACGTGCTCAAGCATGTTGCACCGAAAGTATCGCCAACGGTCAGAGCAGAGTATCTTGACTGGATGCACAAAGTAGATAACAACGAAAGAATCTACACGGACATCGGAGTCACGGGTTTGGGAATGGCCGAAATCATTCCAGACGGCGGCATTGGAACTTCGGATGCCCCGATTCAAGGTTTTACGAAGAACTATGTTCAGATGCACTTCACGAAGAAAGTTCGTCTGACATTCCAAACTAACTTCTTCCTCTTTGAGAGTGCCGCTGCCAAAATCAAGGCAACGGTCAAGTCAAAAGTTCTTGAAGGCAAAAATGCTATTGAGCATGCCAAGAACTACCTTTCGCAATCACTTTTGGCTCAGGGCTTTACTACCTCGTTCACCTGGGTACCTATAAACAATGTCGGCACACCGACTCCGATTTCGACACTCGGAGCTGATGCTGTTGAATATTGGTCACAGGTTCACCCGCGAGAAGACGGTGGTCCGGTCTGGTCAAACGTGATCGTTGACGGTGCTACAGCTTCCCCTCAGTTTACTTACTCAGCTCTTTTGGCTGCTCGCAGACAACAGGCTGTTAAGAAAGACGGTCGTGGAAATCCTCTTATCTCGCAACTTGATACGCTAGTTTGCCGAGCCGGTTCAGCAACCGCTCAGTTTGCTAAGACCATCAAGGGAACAATTGATAAGGGTCTAGCTCCTCAGCAAACCAACTTGTTCAACAATGCTCCTGCAACTGACACCTTTAAGGTGTGTGAGTTGTCTCCTTACGAGAACCTCGCCATGACTGGCTTGGCGTGGGGCATGATGGATTCAAAGATGGTGAATCAAGACTTCGGCTTCCTTTACATAGAAGCTCTCGCAACACGGGCAGAACCCGCCGTTGTTGACCTTCTTGGTAACCAAGACCTAGTTTTGAACTTCAACTCTTTGGCGGTACTCGGTGCATCCGACCTTCGTGGCTGGATGTGGAGTGCTGGAGATGGTGTTACAACTTAATAGTTGACCCACTGAGCACCCGCACCTCGGGTGCTCAATTGGGTTAATTATAAATTTAATAAATAAACATGATACAAGACGTACATTCGGCAAAAATCTCAATCGGGATAACCGCTCCCATCGGTACCACGGTTGCTATTGCCGCGATAGCAAACACATGGATTTATGTCCATGAATTGATGGGTGACCTTGCTGCCGCCGGCACAATCAACGTGTTAGCTGGAGCTAGAGTTTTGGCAACCTTTGATCTTGATGCAGGACAGGGTTTGACCGAGAGCGATGAGCCCGGAAATGACAATGTTGCGAGATTCACCTGCCGCCCGGGTGAAGATTTCAAATTAGTTGTCGCGGGTGGATCCTTCACAGGAACAATTGATTATTCGTTAAGACAATAATCACATGGAAGAAATAACCCCAGAACAAAACTCGCAGTTAGGTTCGTGGGCGAAGAAACGGGATACCGTTCTGGCGGAAATTTCTGTCGCTCAAATTGAGAAAGAAAAATTAGAAAGAGAGAATGTGGCTCTCGCCAGTTCCACTAAAGATATTGAGAAACGGATCAACGAGTCGGAGGGGAGGATGGATGAACTTAATAAGCGAGAAAAAGAATACGAATCAACTGTCAGTGCGGAACTTGCCGACCTAACTTCACAAAAAACAGGGCTTCAGGCAGATGTGTCAGCCCTTAAAGCAGATATTGAACTCCTTACTTCTAAAAAAGATTTGCTTACGCAAACTATCAGTTCTCTAACTGATGTGCACGAAAAAGTTTTTGCCCGTGCGAGCAACCTAGACAAAACTGTTGCTGATATAACAAGAATAAACTCTCAAAATATAAGAGAGGTTGAAATTTTGCTTGGTTCTCTCCGTGAGACAACTAAACAGATGGTTGATCTGAACAATCAGACAATCGCTGAAGCGAATAAGGTCACGATTCAACTTCCTCAAATTGTTTTTGAATTACAAAAGAAGCTTTTAGAACGCAAAACTATACATGACATACCTCGCCAATAGATTAGGAGACCCAAATGACTTGGGTTGGTTTGCCACCCCGGCCGCACTTAACCTTGCATACCCAGTTGGTGTTCCGGGTGCTTTTGCGATAGTTGGATCCACAGACACTGTTTGGGTATGGGATGAGGGTACAATGACCTGGGTAGACTCTGGAGGAGTCGGTCCTATTGGCCCACCTGGGCCAACAGGTTCTACTGGGCCTACAGGTTACACGGGCACGACCGGCTACACTGGATATACAGGATACACCGGCTATACTGGTGCCGCCTCAACGGTGACTGGATATACAGGATATACCGGCTACACAGGCTACACAGGCTACACAGGAGATACCGGAGCCGCTTCAACTGTGACAGGCTACACAGGATATACGGGAGATACTGGTCCAACCGGTTCTACAGGCTACACTGGATACACCGGCTACACTGGACCAACCGGCTACACCGGAGACACAGGAACTCCAGGATCTGCTTCTAGTACAGGAGCAACCGGATACACCGGTTATACCGGCTACACTGGATATACTGGAGAGACTGGTCCAGCTGGTTTTGCTACAAACACAGGAGCTACGGGTTCTACTGGATACACAGGATATACCGGCTACACAGGTTACACAGGAGATACTGGTCCTACTGGTTATACAGGCTACACCGGCTACACGGGTTACACCGGACTTTCAGGTGCTGACTCAACAGTCACTGGTCCAACCGGCTATACCGGCTACACGGGTTACACCGGACTTTCAGGTGCTGACTCAACCGTAACAGGTCCAACTGGTTATACCGGATACACCGGTTCAACTGGATACACTGGCTACACAGGTTACACAGGCTACACTGGATTATCTGGTGCGGCTACAAATACTGGAGCTACCGGGTACACCGGCTACACAGGTTACACTGGCTACACAGGCTACACAGGCTACACTGGCTATACAGGGTATACGGGGATGCAAGGAATAACTACCGGGCAGATTCTATATTTCGTTAACGCTAACAGTGACCTTGTTTTGCCGTCAGCTTCGTATGTTGGTGTTCTTCAATTTCTAACATCATCACTTCCTGATACGTTGGTTATGACTGGTGGTGGAAGTTTCATCACCGATGGTTTTGTTGCTGGTCAAAAAATAATTGTTTCAGGCACAGGAACGGCAAACGATGGAGTAACCTATGCAATTCTTTCTGTCGCGGCTTTGACAATTACATTTATTCGTTCAACTGCTGTTGTTGCTACTATCGCAGGACTGTCGGGAACATTAAAGGTTCAGAGAGAATCATTCTTACGAATTCCTTCTACTGGGGGTCAAATAACAGAAGCTGTTACGGCTTTCGTTAATGCTCCCGAAGATACTGTTGGAGCGACTCTCGATAATTACACAACTTCAAATACCTATCCTTTACAGACAGAAATACCTATTGGAATCTGGAGATTTCGATTCTGGGCGTATTGTTCCGCAACAAGTAATGGACTTATTGGGTTCCAAGTTTTCAAGGTAACATCTACTGGATTTCAAACTCTTTTGTTCTCTACTGCTACTGCCGAGATAACAGCTATTGTCACTGATTCTAATACTCAAAAATTCCACGAAATAACCTATGTAATTTCTACTGCTATTCCTATTCTGACAACGGATAGACTTACTGTCAGAGCCATCGCGTTTTCGGCCGCAACATCAAAGACTCTTACATTCTTATATCAGGGTACAGATACGGCTTCTCACATCATTACCTCCTTCCTAGTTCCAGCTCCTACAGGAGCCACTGGTTACACCGGTTACACTGGCTACACGGGAGATACTGGTCCGACTGGCCCCACCGGTTATACCGGTTACACAGGAGCTACCGGTGCCACCGGTTACACTGGCTACACTGGTTACACGGGGACTTCTGGATCTCAATATCCATGGAAAGGCCAATGGCTTGTTGGGACAACTTATGCTCAAAATGATACGGTTCAGAACGAAGGTTCAGGATATGTTTCATTGACTGGTTCTAACATTGGCAATACTCCGATAGTCGCAGGTACGGCTTTCTGGGATCTTTTGGTTGAGAAGGGATACACCGGCTACACAGGTTATACCGGATACACTGGCTATACGGGTTATACTGGATTATCTGGAGCCGACTCAACCGTGACTGGTCCTACGGGTTACACGGGCACTACCGGCTACACTGGATACACTGGTTACACAGGGTCAACTGGTTATACCGGCTACACTGGGTACACCGGCTACACTGGGACTACAGGAACTCAATACCCATGGAAAGGCCAGTGGCTCGTTGGTACAACATACTCTCAAAACGACACCGTTCAGAATGAAGGTTCGGGATACATCTCTCTGACTGGTTCTAATGTTGGTAATACCCCAGTAGTCGCGGGTACGTCTTTCTGGGATCTTTTGGTTGAGAAAGGCTATACAGGTTCTACTGGCTACACAGGCACTACCGGGTACACAGGTTACACCGGCTACACAGGTGACACTGGTGCCCCATCAACCGTGACAGGACCAACAGGTTACACCGGCTACACTGGTTATACCGGGTACACTGGTTATACCGGCTACACCGGAGATACTGGTGCTCCATCAAATATAACTGGTCCAACGGGTTACACCGGCTACACTGGTTATACCGGCTACACTGGTTATACCGGATTGTCTGGAGCCGACTCAACCGTAACGGGTCCAACTGGCTACACAGGTTACACCGGATATACCGGATACACTGGATTGTCTGGAGCCGACTCGACAGTAACTGGTCCGACCGGCTACACAGGCTACACCGGTTACACGGGCTACACCGGGTATACCGGCTACACAGGTTACACCGGGCTTTCAGGTGCTGATTCAACAGTAACTGGTCCGACAGGCTACACCGGTTACACGGGCTACACCGGGTATACCGGCTATACTGGAGATACTGGTGCTCCATCAACTGTGATTGGTCCAACAGGATACACCGGGTACACCGGGTACACAGGTTACACCGGACTTTCAGGTGCTGATTCAACTGTCACAGGTCCAACAGGTTACACCGGATACACCGGGTACACAGGCTACACGGGCTACACTGGATTATCTGGAGCTGATTCAACCGTCACGGGTCCAACAGGTTATACCGGCTACACAGGCTACACCGGATACACCGGGTACACCGGTGAATCGGGGGCGGCCTCAACCGTGACCGGTCCAACAGGCTACACTGGCTACACAGGCTACACAGGCTACACAGGTTATACCGGATACACCGGATCAACCGGCTACACAGGGTACACAGGAACTCAATATCCATGGAAAGGCCAATGGCTTGTTGGGACAACTTACGCTCAAAACGATACTGTTCAGAATGAAGGTTCTGGATATATTTCTCTGACTGGTTCTAATGTTGGTAATACTCCAGTAGTCGCGGGTACGGCTTTCTGGGACCTTTTGGTTGAAAAAGGATATACAGGTTACACGGGTTATACTGGCTACACAGGTTCAACTGGATACACTGGTTACACCGGTGAATCAGGGGCGGCCTCAACAGTGACTGGTCCAACCGGTTATACCGGCTATACCGGATACACCGGTTACACCGGTTATACTGGCTACACCGGAGATACTGGTGCTCCATCAAATATAACTGGTCCAACAGGTTACACCGGCTACACTGGTTATACCGGCTACACAGGTTATACCGGATTGTCTGGAGCTGACTCAACCGTAACGGGGCCAACCGGCTACACCGGTTCAACTGGATACACTGGCTATACCGGATTGTCTGGAGCTGATTCAACCGTAACCGGTCCAACTGGCTACACGGGTTACACCGGTTACACGGGATACACAGGATATACGGGATACACAGGATATACGGGATACACAGGATATACCGGACCGGTGGGTGCATCGGGGGGTATTACAATTCCTTATTTATTTGACACAACAACTTCCGCTCCCCCTGTTGCTGGTGATATACGGATGAATAATGCCGCATCTGCTTCAGTTACAACTATTTGGATTAGCGACACTGATTCTAATTCTGTAACTGTCGGAGTCTTGTTGGATGATATACTTCCAAATGACCACATTAAAATACAAAGATCCGCAGTTCCTACAACTTATGGGTTTTGGCATGTTGATTCAAATACCGATAATGGTACTTACCATACTTTCGGAGTTACATGGGTTGGTAGTAATGGTGCATTTTTAAATAATAATGCACTTGAACTTTCGGTTTCAACAGTTGGTCTTGTTGGTCCGACCGGCTATACCGGATACACTGGCTATACCGGCTACACAGGTTATACCGGATACACAGGATACACAGGATACACAGGATACACCGGATACACGGGTTACACTGGACCAACAGGCTACACAGGATACACAGGAACTCAATACCCATGGAAAGGCCAATGGCTTGTTGGGACAACTTACGCTCAAAACGATACTGTTCAGAATGAAGGTTCGGGATACATCTCTCTGACTGGTTCTAATGTTGGTAATACTCCAATCGTTGCGGGTACGTCTTTCTGGGATCTTTTGGTTGAAAAAGGATATACAGGTTACACAGGTTATACTGGCTACACAGGTTACACCGGCTACACCGGCTACACTGGACTTTCAGGTGCTGATTCGACAGTAACTGGTCCAACTGGCTACACGGGTTATACCGGTTACACGGGATATACCGGTTATACCGGTTACACAGGCTATACCGGATTGTCTGGAGCTGACTCAACCGTAACCGGTCCAACTGGCTACACAGGTTACACTGGCTACACAGGTTATACCGGATACACAGGACTTTCTGGTGCGGATTCAACAGTAACCGGTCCGACTGGGTACACCGGATACACGGGATTTTCTGGTGCGGATTCAACGGTAACTGGTCCAACGGGTTATACCGGATACACAGGATACACAGGATTATCTGGAGCTGATTCAACAGTAACTGGTCCAACGGGTTATACCGGCTACACAGGTTATACCGGATACACAGGTTACACCGGATACACAGGATACACAGGATTATCTGGAGCTGATTCAACAGTAACTGGTCCAACGGGTTATACCGGTTACACTGGCTACACTGGCTACACAGGTTATACCGGAGATGCAGGAGCGGCGGCTGCTACGGGAGCCACCGGCTATACCGGATACACTGGCTACACAGGAACTCAATACCCATGGAAAGGCCAATGGCTCATTGGTACGACTTATTCTCAAAACGATACTGTTCAGAATGAAGGTTCGGGGTACATCTCTCTGACTGGTTCTAATGTCGGGAATACTCCAGTAATCGCTGGCACAGCCTTCTGGGATCTTTTGGTTGAGAGGGGATATACCGGATACACAGGATACACAGGATATACCGGTTACACCGGCTACACCGGCTACACTGGACTTTCAGGTGCTGATTCGACAGTAACTGGGCCAACGGGCTACACGGGCTATACCGGTTACACTGGCTACACAGGTTACACCGGTTATACCGGCTACACTGGTTTTACTGGGTATACGGGCACCACTGGAACTCAGTTTGCATGGCAAGGCCAATGGGTGAGTGGTACAACTTATTCTCAGAACAATACTGTTCAGTATGCAGGTTCAGGATATGTTTCTCTAACAGGTTCTAATATTGCAAACACACCTGCTCCGGGTGGGACAGCTTATTGGGATTTATTAGTCCAAGGAACAGATACTTCCATCAACTTTGGTCCAAGTGCGGTGACAAGTATCACGGTCGTTAATGGAGTTATCACGGCAATCTCTTAATAATTAAATTATAAAAATATGTCAATACTTTTTGATTCAGGGACACACAAGACAGCCGAGACAGGAACATCTCTGACTTACGCCCATACTTGTTCTGGCTCAGATAGAGCTCTTCTTGTTGGCGTTAGCATTGATGGAACTGCCTCAGACGTTGTTACTGGAGTGACGTATAACGGAGTCGCCATGACGCGGGTACCAAACTCATTCGTTGGGGATGGTACAAACACGAATAGTTCTGTAATGTATTCTCTCGCTGCACCAGCTACGGGATCTCACAATGTTGTAGCGTCTATCAGTGGTGGTGCCATGAGTATCCGGTCTGCTTGTGCATCGTATACCGGAGTTAATCAGGGACTTACAATAAATTCTTCTACCGCTGAACTGAATACCGCCGCGACTTCCATTACACTTGATACGACAACCTCAGCTGGAAACGCCTGGGTTGTGGCGTACATACAAGGTGGAGATGTCATTACTGCCGGTTCAGGTACAACTATTCGTGGCGGGGCATCTTCCGCTCACCAAATTGCAGATAAAAACGGTACAACGACTCCCCCTGGAGCGGCATCGATTGTCTTTACGCAAAATTCCTCTCAGCGTTCCGTAGGTTCGGTTCTTTCTCTCGCTCCTGCTATGACGCTAGCAAATATTTATTCAGCAAGCTTCTTAGCCGCTTCTAGTCAGTATGCCAAAGTCTCAAATGATTTGGGTATCACTAGCGGTAATGTCACGATTGAATGTTGGTTTAAACCGAGAGCGTCAACAAACGATCAGACCCTTGTCTATAAAGGTGATGCTGGTACTAACATAAATTACTCTCTTATGTATAGAAATCAGGGGGGTGGTTTTGAGGTGCAAGCCTTTAGAAATAAAGGTGGAATTTCAACGGCTCAATCGGTTTGGGCGGTGACTTTAAGTACCTCGGCTTGGTATCACCTTGTTTTGACTTACGATGGTTCAAATGTTCAGCTTCACTACGCGACAGTTGGGGGCACACACACATCTGCGACTGCTGCGGCTTCGACAGGGAATGGAACAAGCGGAAACCTTGATGCTACAGTAGTTGGAATGAACCTTGAAGACGGACTTGGAAATGAACGATGGTATTGTGATGGATCAGTAGATGAAGTTCGTGTTTGGAATACTGTTAGAACAACGGGTCAAATGAACGCTAGTTTTGAAACAGAACTTGCGGGAAATGAAACAGGACTTGTTGGTTACTGGAGATTTGATGGTGACTGGACAGACTCACAGACGAACATAGCCGTTAATAATTTAACTCCGGTAAACACTCCTACTTTTGTTGGGATTATTCCGTTCAAGACGACTCCGGTTACGAATTCTAGCTCAGGTTCGTTTGATAGGGTTACTGCTCAGTGGGCGGAAGTAAAAAGCAATCTAGGCATTACCACCAACAACGCTACGATGACCATAGAGTGTTGGGCTCGTCTAAATACTCAAGTTGATGGTGGTAGCAACCAAAGGCTTGCTATGTTTTCTCAAGGAAACAATACGACAAAGATTGATTTCTTCCTAGAACTTGCTGATAACGGCGGCAGTCCTATATTGCGAGCATCAAGGGACAGGAACGGGATAGGAGGAGAGAATGTAAACTGGTCTTACACAGCGACTCTGAACACTTGGGTTCACTATGTCCTATGGACTGACGGTTCTACAATGAAAACGTATACTGCTTCTGTTGGTGGTACTCATACTGAAAGAGGAAGCACGGCAATTGCAAACTCAAACGGTACCAACTTTGTAGCTGACCACTTTAACATTTCAGACGATCGGTATCCCGGTACCACAAATGGTCTGTATTTCCCCGGACAGATTGATGAGGTTCGGGTATGGAACACGGCAAGAACAGTGGCTCAATTGGATGCCTTGTTTGAAACTCAACTTGTTGGAAATGAACCGGGGTTGGTTGCTTACTACAAGATGAATAGTAATTGGACTGATTCACAGGCAAGCGGACTTTACTCGATGGATAATTTCTCAGCAAGTCTCCCTCCCTTCTCTGCAAGTGTACCGTTCACAGGGTCTGCGTCTAACTCAATCAAATTCGATAACTCGAAAATAGCTGGTCAGGCTGGCGGTACTCTTACTTATTCATTTACCTGTGGAAGTGATGCTAATCGTGTCATGGTGGCTTGTACTGAAGGAAGTATTAGCAACGACAGCATTTCAGGTGTTTCGTTTAACGGTGTTGCCTTTACAAAGCTTTACGCCACTCAGGTTCCTTCAAACAATCGGTATGTTACGTCATGGTACTTAGTCAATCCTGCTTCCGGGGCACACGATGTTGTCACAACAAACTCTGACGGTGGTTCGGATGATACGCTTTGTTCGGTGTCTTCTTACAGTGGGGTGGCACAACTAGCAACCCCAGCTGCAAGTACAACTGCAACAGCTACCGCTTTGTCTGACTTTGTTTTGACTCTTAACTCACACTCCTTAACTTTAACGTATCAGGGTTCTAGCATCTTTAGATCTGGAGGAACAATATTGCAGTTGAATCCTGTTACCGGGCATGAAGCCTATGTTGGATGCGTAATGATTCAAGCTTCTCCTTTTGCTGGTGTCGGAGCTAATACATTCGCTCGTACTGGTCCGATAAACGGATCATTCATAGTTGACGATGTTACTTACGCACACTTCGGAGTTATTGGCCCATTTCCAACCCACTTTAACGATTAACCACATGGAGAACCAAAGCAAAATCAGGAAAGTTCTATTCAACGAAATATCATTAGCAACGGGGCTTATTGCTTTAGTTGTCAGTGTGATGGTATGGGTTCAGAATCCTGTCGCGGCGTTAGAAAAAGGTGATGTGCAGATACGGGCAGATATTATCGCCTTACAGGTACGAGCAACCCAAACAGAAACAAATCTCAATCTACGTCTGGTAGCTATGCAGATACAACTGGACAGGGTTGAGGCTAGGCAAATTGAAGTCTTGCAGTCGTTAGCGAGGTTAGAACAACAACACGAATGATTAACATTACTCAAAAATCATGTAGCAATTGGAACGAGCGTGACGGGTTCAAGCCCGAGATCATTGTCGTGCATATCGCTGCCGGGTCTTTGAGTAGTATGGATTCATGGTTTGCTTTCAAGGGTTCAATGGTCTCAGCTCACTATGGCACTTCGGAAGACGGAAAGGAGGTTCATCAGTACGTTGCCGAAGACAAAGCCGCTTGGGGGTGCGGGAAGGTTAGAAACCCCTCGTTTAAATTGTTCAAGCCAAATATCAACCCAAACAAGTACACGATTAACATTGAAAACGCCGGTGTGGATCTCTCTCTGGCCTCATCTGCTCAGCTTTCTACCTTGTCTGAGTTGATTAAAGACATCGCTGGGCGGTACAAGATACCTCTGGATAGGGACCATATCATCGGTCACTACGAGGTGAATCCAATTGACAAACCCTTCTGCCCCAGCAAAACCCATAGTGTTATGGATAAGCTGGTGTCAGATTTAACGGCTGAGGAATGGGTTTGTGTTATGTGCCCTAGGTCGAAGGTGGAATTGACGAAGATGTTTATTAAAAACTTAAAATAAACTTATGGAATATACAACAGCAGGTTTGATTGTGGTTCTGGTAATCGCAATCTGTGAAGCGATAAAGTATGCAGGTTTAAAGTCTCGCTGGATCCCATTGATTGCGGTAGGTCTGGGTATCCTTGGAACCGTCATTTTTGACGGAGTTAGTTTCCTCTCAACCGCAGCCGGCGTGATACTTGGTCTTGCGACAACTGGAGGCTACAGGTTAGTTAAGACATCTCTGTTTAACAAATAAATTTATGGCGACTTACCCTCAAATAAAAGTAAAGCACAACATAGGGAACACGATAGAGATACCGAATCAGTTAGACGTTAAAACCTCTACCTACCTAAGCGACAACAAGGCGGTCGGTGCAATATCACTTCCCGTTGATAATGCCACGAACTTTTCGTCTGGCACTATATTGCTTTTGCTTTCTTCAATGGGGGCACAGAACGCCGAGATTGTTTCTTCAGCAAGTCACACGACAAATGCTTTCACTACGGCAGCTACCTTAATGACTCACAGCCGGGGTGACATCATTCAAGAAATCAACTACGACCAAGTGTTGCTATCGTATTGTGCAACGATTGACGGTGTTTATACACCACTTACCCCTACGACAATTCAGGTGACACAGCAGAGTACGGTTATCTATCACGCTGCGGGTGCGGCAACAACCTATTACAAGGTCCAGTGGAGAAATTCACTTGGAGCCTTCCCGACCTCAGACCTCTCTGCCCCGATCAGCGTGGATACAACCAGCGTTAAGTCGGTCGGAAACGTCATTTCGCCGGTCCTTCTGGCGATGGGTGTCTCCGAAAACGATCCAAAAATTACAACAACTTTCTGCCTTTCGGCGGTGGATGACGCTCGAAAGTACGTTAAAGCCAAACTATACGGCATCCGACATGCGTGGAATCAGGAGTTTGAACACCCGATAAAGACTCTCGCTGGCACGAATTTTGTGGACCTTCCGGATAACATTGATTTCAATGAAACCGACAGGTCAATGCTTGCGGCAAGGTTCTTAATCGGAAACGTGCTTACTCCTTACAACCTTCGTTACATTGATAAGCGTTCATGGAACCAAATCGCGTTCTCAGTAATGGGTGGATATACCACTACCCTGGCGGGCATAGGTGCAGTCACACTGACCTTAGATAGTGCCGGAGACTTTCCGAATACCGCAGCCGGAGTAGCGTATGTGGCTACGACCGACTTTACTCAGACCATCCTGCAAATCCAATACACGGCAGTCAACCTTACAACCAACCAGCTTATTGGAGTAACCGGGATCACGCGGTCGATTCCCGTAGGAACAAGAATTTGGTCACGACCTACGATATCTCAACCGATATACTATACGGTCTTTGAGGATCGACTGTTCTTTGACCGAATCATTCCGGACTCAATGCAGGGAAACAATCTCTACATTGATTACTACAAGAGGTTGGATCCGGTTGTTAGTCTTTCGCAAGAGC
>Ga0315284_10008251_pt1 | contig 14860 bp, 11 predicted proteins | sample YL17G09_16_MG_FD_203696 | JGI IMG/M metagenome (GOLD analysis project Ga0315284, IMG submission 203696) | Sediment microbial communities from Yellowstone Lake, YNP, Wyoming, USA - YL17G09_16 | ecosystem: Environmental > Aquatic > Freshwater > Lake > Sediment | place: USA: Wyoming | collected... | reverse complement strand
CGGCTATCTGTTCACTTCCTTGCGGCTGTGGTATCTCAACCTCGCGGGATGTTTTTAGCCCCTTTACCTCTTCGATTTGTTTTAGGATTTTGGGTTGGTAGTTTTGGAAGTTGAGATAGAAAAGAGTACCGAGAACGATAACCAGTGCTATCGGCAAGTATTTTTTGGCAGGCATCTTTTTCATACTATAACTATCTTAATATTATTATTATGGGATTTCAATTGTGATAAAATAACTGCGTTATGCGGCGCCTTCGTCTAATGGTTAGGACTTCGGATTCTCAGTCCGAAAACACGGGTTCGACTCCCGTAGGCGTCACCAAAACATCTTTATGAAACTACGAAAAGTTGCGGAACTTAAATTTACACCTACCATTCCGTTTGATTTTGATTCCACATTTCATAAACCAGACCACTTTACAAGTGGGGATAATTTTTGGGAACCAGGAATTCGCTGGCAGACGTGGTTATGGCAAGACAAAACGTTAGGTTTAAAATTCATCAACAAAGGCACAAAAGAAAAACCAAAATTAATTACAGAAGTTTATTACAAAGATAATCTTAACGATAGTTTTCTTAAATCTTTACTCGATGAGATATCTTACCGATATAACCTGAATCTTGATCTGACAGAGTTTTATAAAATATTCAAGGATGACAAAATACTGGGGCCGACTATTAAGAAATGGAAAGGCATGCGCCCCGGACACCCGAGCTCACTTTATGAATATTTAGTCATTGGTATTGTTTTGCAAAACGCGACAGTTAGAAGATCTATTCAGATGTTTGGGGCACTTCTTGAAAGATATGGAACTTTGTTGGAATTTGATGGGAAGAAACTGTGGTGCTTTTGGGGACCGGGTAGATTACACGATGTATCTGAGGAAGAATTGAGATCACTAAAGGTAGGATATAGAGCGAGATCGATTAAAAAGATTGATGATTATTTTTACAGTGGTGAGATGGACGAAGTGAACCTTAGAGAAAAAGATCGAGAAACACAAATGAAAGAACTTTTGAAATTATATGGTGTGGGGCCTGCGACAGTTTGGTATTTGTTATTTGATGTGTTTCATCATTGGGATTTCTTTAATCATGTATCGCCGTGGGAGCAGAAGATTTATTCAAAACTTTTCTTTGATCAGGATCCAGAGAACCCTGTTCCGGTAGAAAAGATTCTGAAGCATTTTGAGAGGTTTGGGGAATATAAGCAGCTGGCAGTTCACTATCTTTGGGAAGATTTGTGGTGGAGAAGAAAAAACAAACACATCCCATGGTTGGAAAAATTAATCAGAGTTTAACATAGTGATTACTTGTAAAACTTAAACGATTGAGAGAAGGGGTTAACACAAAGCTTTAAAGCTATGGGAACCGGGGAGAGGACGATTCCCATAATCTATTTTAATCACGCCAGGGTTGGTGGTTATGGACTACAGACAAACATAATATCTTAGGTCCAGGCTCAGCATTCATTGTCCATAATAGATCAATTCCGTTGGAAGCATCCAATAGAATTGCTTCTGGAAGTAATTCTTTTAAGAACGAGTTTGTTGCCAGGTGGGCAGCTATGGAATCCTGAGTTCTTTGTAGAACCTCCTCCTCAGTTACAGGTCTACCAGACCTTTTTTCCATAGGCTCCCTACGTCCCATTGCAACGTGATTAATCTCACTAGAAAGAAATCCATTTTGAATTTTATCCAACAGTTCCTTCTGTTTTTCTAGCCACTTTTCTTCCGAAAAAAGTTCGGTCATTCTACGTATCTCTACTCCATCGTCAGAAAAGAGCCCTCTCCATACTTGAAAGTTTCCTTCTAACTGTTTCTCCAGCTCCTCTTTTGAGAATCTCTCGATTAAAGCCTGCGATAAGTCTACATTACCTAAAAGAATGACATGCTTTATGTTTTTTACTCCGCCCTCGCGAAAAATTTCCCTCAGTTCTTTAAACTCCCCGGAAGCTTTTTCCGCTTTGGGGTGAACCTTGTTATCGATGAGTATGCCTCCCGTCTCATCAAATTGATGGTTTGGGCACAGAGGTGTCAGGAGGATCAAAGGTTCTTCATCAATAACGGCCTTGGTGAGACTTTCAATTCCATTTCTCCTTGCCCTCTCGGCAGAAGGCTCGTTTGAGTTTGGAAGGAATAGTTCTCTTCCTCGCAATTTCAGCCATGCTTCAACCAAAGCCTCTATTTTTTGCACCTCCTGCTCTTGAAGTGTAAATTCAGGCCTTCCTGGCTTTTTGGCTCCAAGTGTAACGACGGCACATTCAATTAAATGGAAAACATCGTTTTCTACTTCTTTGAGCCAAAGGTTATTTACTTTTTCAGTTTGCCGAAACTTTCGTATGCGTTCTGCTGGAAAGAACTTTCTGCGAAAATCCGGTACTTTTCCCCTAAATGTGTTCATGATTTTTCTCTCCTTTTTAATTTAATACTTTTCCAATTGGAACTTGGTGCGGAGGGCGGGATTCGAACCCGCGAAGACGTAATGTCGGTGGTTTTACAGACCACCCCCGTTAGCCACTTGGGTACCTCCGCAAATTTAGACAACAAAAAAGCCGTCCTCAAACTGCATCTAATTTTTTATAGATACAATCTAAGGACGGCCTTCTTACCGTGGTACCACCTCAGTTTCCCCAAAGCGTCACCGCTTGTAGGGCTTATAGAGTGCTCTGTTTCTAGTGTGACACACCCTTACTCTGTAACGGGAGTTCCCGACTTTGCTTACTCTTCTGAATAGATCTTTTCGGCAAAGTAGCTCAAAAAAGGTAATTCGGTTTTTTCTGTACGTTGTGCTTTCAGCAACCGCATAATCTCTGGTGTCACCAGAAAAACTTACTTCGCTTTTTCTCAAAGCTTTTTATCTAGTTTTCAATGTTTGAAAGGTTATCACACGCCCAACACATGTGTCAAGCGTCTTTTATTTATAAAACTTAAACGATTTGAGGAGGGGTTTGAGGACGTTTTCAAAACTTTCACCCGAGACATTATTTAAGGAAATCACAAGAAAATACTCACCGATCGAATTTTCAGTGTCCACATAAATTAAATCGTTCCCTTTCCACGAAAGACCCCTTAACCTTATCGCTTTCTTTGGCCCAACCTTTATACTCTCCTCAATAATCACAGGATCTGTACCTCTTGCCACCTTATAATCTGAAATCAAAACCTGCATCTGGTTATCGACAAAAGAGAGAAAACTTATCTTGTTCTCTCTTTTAACAGTGTACACAGCAATGCCATTAAACTTCTCGTTATCTACTTTATTTCCTAAAACCACGATCTTTTCAGAATCCCCTGCCGGAGGTTTTGGAATGTCACAACAATCTTGTTCCATATCTTTCGGGTACTCAAATACGAAGCTATATCTCTCGCTGGTGAAGGTTTTATATTTGCTTTCGGGAGGTTTTTCCTCTGGATAAAACTCTAAAGTTTTTAAAACTTCTTCCGTGTCGCTTTTATACTGCTGGATGTAGCCAATATCACCTTTGTAGGCCTGCAGGATTTCATAAAAGATTCCAAATCTTGGAACGTATGTAACTTTAAAATCGGAGTTGCAATTTCGAACCTCAAAAGATCTTGAGTCAATATTATAAACTAAAGTTGGAAGTGATGCCGATATTTGAGTTTCCTTTGGACAGTCAGCGTGAAACGCCTCCCTCTTTACAGTAGCAATTTCATCAAGCGTTCTTCCTTTTAAATCAAGAGGCGAGACCATAAACATATATCCTTCTTTTAGATTTAGGATAGTAGGAGCGGTGGTTTCGTCGTTTTTTTGAGAGTACGAAACAACAACACGTTTATCAAATGCCGTTTCTTCAAAAAGTTTTGCTTCTTTTGAGTATTTAAATTTTACTTTTATGATTGGGCTGTCGTATTGCTTCCAGGTTACGGTGGGTTCCATTGGTACCACCACTGGGGCGGGGGGCGTTTCTCCATATTGAGATTTTGATTTGCTTCTGATGTAAAAATAAATGGAGGCGGACACCGCACCAATTAGTATTGCAATAAGAAGGATTTTTGCCCCAAACACAACTTTTTTAAACACCTGTTCCTTCTTCGCAATGACGGCTTTCTTTTCCTCTGCCAATCCTGAGTCGGCCTTTGGCTGAAGAGGGATCTCTTTTGGTATTTCGATGAGTGGCTGTTCGGGTTTTGGTTGGGGAGGAACCTCTTCTATGGGTTTCTCTTCGGGTTTTGGTGTGATTGGATTGGGAATTGGATTTGGCGCTTGTGGTTTCAATTCATCTTGGTGGGTTGTATCTTTTAATGTTTGATCGTCCATATTCTATATATCGTAGAGTTTTTTGGTGGTTTCGTCCAACTTATATCTCATTTGTGGGAACAAAGTTCCTTCCCTGGCGGTGATTCCTTCCAAAAACCAAAAGACCCTTTCGCTTTGTCCGTAGCCCGTTGTTGGTGGCATACCGTACTCAAGCATTTCAACATAATCTAAATCTAACATTTGAGCCTCCTCATCGCCTGTGTCGCGGGCCTTTTGCTGCTCTTTAAATCTTTTTAGTTGATCAATTGGATCATTTAGTTCTGAATAGCCGTTTCCAAGCTCGCTTCCAGCAATGATAACGTGAAATCTTTCGGTTAATCTCTCGTCTTTTGTTTGAGATTTTGCAAGAGGAGACACAAATTTTGGTTCATTAACTAAAAATGCAGGGCCGGTGATTTCCTTTCGAGCAATCTTCCAAAGCGCGTCACACAGTCTTTGTCTGTTTGGTTTTTTGGGGAGTTGGGCATTTTCTTTTTTTAGGGCGTGAATCATTTTTTCTTCGGAATCATCGAAGATGTCGATACCAAATCTTTCTTTAGTTTTTTCTACGTAGTCAATTTCTTTCCATTTGTCAGAAAGATCAAATTCGTGGTTATCTTTTTTGAATTTTGTCTTTCCGTAAACCTCTTTTGCGATGTGTTGGAATAATTCCTTCACCAAGTTCATGTTGTCTTTATAATCTGCATAGGCCCAGTACCACTCAAGTTGGTAATATTCTTGGAGGTGTTCGTCGTCTATTCCTTCATTTCTAAAGTTTGGCCCAAGTACAAAAATCTTTTCAAAACCACCTCCAATCAGTCTTTTCTCGTAAAGCTCGGCTGATATTCTTAAAAAGAAATCTTGATCCAGGGTATTGTGATGGGTGACAAAGGGCTTTGCGTCAGCACCGCCGGTAACGAGTTCTAGTATTGGGGTTTCAACTTCCATGAAACCTTTTTTCTTCATAAATTCCCTGCTTACTTCCCAAAATTTTGCTTTGCGAACAAACATTTCCCTTCTATCTTCATTTATTGCAAGATCCAAGTATCTTCTTCTGAAAATAATTTCTGGATCTTTTAGCCCTTCCCATTTTTCAGGGAGCGGTCGAAGCGATTTAGCCAGAATTTTTATTTGAGCTACTTCAAGTGAGATCTCGCCTCTTTGGGTTTTTGTAATCTTCCCTAAAGCTTCAACAAAATCCCCAATATCTAAAAGTTTCAAATCAGAAAATCCTATGGTTTGTTTTTGGGCGTTTGTTTCTTCTAAATTGTCTTTTTTAATGTAAAGTTGAATTTTTCCCGATTGGTCGGATAAATCTGCAAAAGCCAAACCGCTATGTTCTCGCCATGAAATTATTCTTCCCGCAAGTGTAGCTTTCTTCCCGTTAAATTTATTAAAGTTTTGGGTAATTTCCTTGTTGGAATGGTCTTTTTTTGACTGCGAAGGATATGAGTTTATACCAAGTTTCTTGAGTCTTGTAAGCTTTTCCAACCTAATATTTCTTAAATCTGTGAGTGTCGTCATTAAGGATATTTTAATGTATTTTTAGGATTGTGTAGATAAGTTTTCCAACAGGAGCCTCTACCTCGATTTTATCGCCTACTTTTTTTCCGAGAAGTGCCTGCCCAAGAGGTGATTCATGAGAAATCTTTCTTTTTGTGGGGTCGGCTTCGGGAGCTCCCACGATGTGGAATTCTTCCTCGCTGCCATCAATGTGAACTGTCACCCTGCATCCAACTGCGATCGTATCTTTTGGTGTATCTTTTGAAACCTTTGCGTTTTTAATAATTCCTTCCAATTCTTCAATTCGACCTTCAACAAAGGCCTGCTCTTCTCTAGCAGCATCGTATGTAGAGTTTTCGGATATATCTCCCATTTCCCGAGCTTCTTTTATCTTTCTGATAATCGCCGGGCGCTTGATTTCCGAGAGCTCTTTCAGCTCTTTCTTTAATTGTTCTAGACCTTCTTTTGTTAGAAATAGGTCACTATTTTTGTTTTTCATAAGCCTAGCAGTTGAAATATAAGCCAAAAAAAACAGCCCAAAAATTGTTAGGGGCTCTTAAATCACATGTGTATATTTACCACACCAGAGGTTCGGTGTCAAACGTCCTGCATTGGTGCAAATCTTTTAGCTGCAATATACATTGGGGTTTGGTATACTGTCCCTATGCCAAAAATCGGGGGTAATAAAACTACGTGGGATCTATCATATTTATTAAAAGGTGACAACGATCCAAGTATTTCAGAAAGATTAAAAGAGGTCGAAGAAAAAAATTACGCCTTCATAAATAAGTGGAAAAATAGACGTGATTATTTGGTAGACCCAAAGATTTTAAAAAAAGCTTTAGATGAGTATGAGGGACTTTGTGCAAACTACGGAACATCAGGGAGTGTGGGATATTACTTTTGGTTAAGAAGTGCCCAGGAAGAAGGTAACCCCGAAATTAAGGCTAAGTGCAATAAGATTGGAGATCTAATAATTAAGCTTTCAAATGACATTATGTTTTTTACATATAATATTTCCAAGATCCCACAAAATAAGCAGAAAAAGTTTTTGAGCTGCAATGAACTTAAGGATTATAAGCATTTTCTAGAATTATTATTTGATGAAGCAAAGTATCTTCTCACTGAGCCCGAAGAGAAGATCATGAATCTTGAGAGTAGGACATCGTATGGTAACTGGGTGAAGATGACGTGGGAATTTTTGTCAAAAGAGGAAAGGGAGGTTTTGGATAAAAGTGGAAAAAAAGCAAAGAAAACATTTTCAGAGATTTGGTCTTTGCTGTCTGATAAAAATAAGAAAGTTAGGGACACAGCTGCCAAAGTTTTCAATGAGATATTAGAAAAACATGTTGATGTAGCCGAGGCGGAAATAAATTCTATCTTGGATAATAAAAAAGTTAACGACGAGTTAAGAAAGATGCCAAGACCCGATACGTATAGGCACGTTTCTGATGATATTGACACCGAAGTTGTAGATGTGCTGGTGGATGTAGTTAGCAAGAATTTTGAGATCTCTAAAAGATATTACGAACTTAAAGCAAAGCTTTTTGGTGTAGAAAAACTTGAGTATCACGAGAGAAATGTGGAATACGGAAGAGTATCCGATAGATATCCTTATGGTAAATCTGTGGAAATAGTAGGAAAGGTTTTTGAAAACCTTGATAAGAAGTTTTTTGATATTTTTAAAGATTTTGTTGAGAACGGAAACATAGACGTTTTTCCAAAAAAAGGAAAAGGAGGAAGCGCGTTTTGTCAATATTGGCTGAAAACCCATCCGGTGTATATATTTTTAAACCATGGGGATCGTTTTGATGATGTTAAAACGCTTGCTCATGAAATGGGACACGCCATAAATAATGAACTGATGAGAAAGCAAAACTCCCTAAACTTTGGGACCCCACTTAGCACTGCTGAAGTTGCAAGTACCTTTGTGGAGGATTTTGTAGTTGATGAAATTTCTAAAAACGCTAACGAGGAAATCAAGCTTGCAATTATGATGGCGCGTCTTGATGATTGTGTTGGTTCTATTTTTAGGCAGATAGCCTGTTACAAATTTGAGCAGGAGCTACATAAAAGTTTTAGAGAAAAGGGGTACTTGTCAAAGAAAGAAATCGGGGAGCTTTTTCAAAAACATATGAGAGCATACATGGGCGAGTTTGTGAAACTGTCCTCTGGATCGCAAAATTGGTGGGTGCAGTGGAGCCATATCAGGGATTTCTTTTATGTATATTCGTATGCAAGCGGGCTTTTAATTTCTAAATCTTTGCGAAGTTTCGTGAAAAAAGACCCGAAGTTTATTGAGAAAGTTAAAGAGTTTTTAGGCGCTGGAGAATCTAGATCGCCGAAAGAAATATTCTTGGACTTGGGAATTGACATCACTGACAAGAAATTCTGGGACAAGGGCCTTAAAGAAATTGATATGTTGCTTAAAGAAACCGAAAGACTTGCTAAGAAACTTAAAAAAATCTAGACAAATTATTTACCCAATACTATAGTATTCTCAATGGACAGCAATGTCTTTAGAAAATTCTCAAACAAAAAACCACATCTAAATATTGGTGTGGGCCTCGTTGTGTTTGCTCTTGTAGCTTTTACCGTTTGGTTTGTGGTTCTTAAAAAGGGGACACAAAAGATTCTAAGTCCGTTTTCCCGTCAAGGGAAAGATGGGTGGAGTCTAGGAAATATTGATGAGGTAATTAATCCCATGACTGGCGAAAAAGTGAATAAGAAAGACGCCCCGTGGTATGAATCCCGTCCATTTGCTGTAATGATAAATAATCATACGGACGCGCGTCCGCAGGCAAATCTTATAAACGCTGACCTTGTTTACGAAATAGTTGCCGAAGGAGGAATCACAAGGTTTCTGGCTTTCTTTGAGTCGAGTGCTCCGGAAAAAATTGGCCCCGTGAGAAGCACCCGCGAATATTATTTGGTTTTGGTTAAGGAATTGGGAGATGCTGCAATTATGCACATTGGATGGTCCCCCCAGGCACTCACCGCAATTGAAACCTGGCCCGTTCGAAGTTTGGCAAGAGGTGGTGCGACTTTTTGGCGAGAGAATCCTAAAAATGTAGCAACAGAACACACAGCCTACGTGAACGGAAAAGATCTAAGAGCTTTGATGGATAAACTTGGTTGGAGTGGAGTTGGTGAGTTTCGCGTTTGGAAATTTAAAGACAATGCAAAAAAGTATGAATCAAGCCCCGCTGCAACTGAAGTAACAATAGACTTTTGGTACAAAGGAGATTATTCCGCTGGTTTTAAATACAATCCCCAGGCAAACTCTTATCTAAGATTCACTGGTTATGATTCTAATAACCAATTGGTTTCCCATATTGATCAAATAACTGGTAAACAACTTGAGTATAAAAACGTAATTGTTCAATTTGTATCGGAGGTTCCAATTGCAGGCGATGATAAAAACAGGCTTACGTACGAATTAACCGGAAGCGGTGAAGGTCTCGTGTTTATAGATGGAAAAGTGACTAAAGTGACGTGGTCTAAAGAAAGTAGAGATGCACGAACTCTGTTTTATGATCTTAATGGAAAAGAGATCGAATTTAACAGAGGAAAGTTTTGGATAAGCGCCGTTCCTGATCGAAATAAAGATCAGACCGTTTATAAATAATTTTAAAGTAAAAATTTGTCACTCGAAGCTTTATCCTTGCCTGCCCGCACTGGGTGATAGGAGGAAAGAAAGATGCTAAAAGCACTTTTCATATCTGAAGTACGAATAAAGATACTAGATCTCCTGCTCAAAAAGCCCGATGAGGACCTGCACGTGAGGGCTATTGTTCGAAAAGTTGGGGCGGAAATAAATGCCGTAAGACGTGAGCTTGAGAACCTCACAAAAATTCACCTTCTCAGTAAGAGGCAAAGTTCAAATAGGTTGTATTACAGCGTAAATACATCTCATTTGTTTTATCCAGAACTTTTGGCGCTTCTGTCAAAAGAAAAGGGGCTTGGTGCTGACATTATTAAATATGAAAAAGAACTTGGAGATGTAGAATTTGCGATAATATCAAAGCCGTTTCTTAGAGGAAAACCATCAACTCAATTAGATGTTGACCTTTTTTTGGTTGGAGATATAAAGATGGGAGTTTTATCACAAATTATTGGGGATTTCGAAAAATCCCATAGGCGCGAGATTAACTATTCGGTAATGTCATCAGAAGAGTTTAAGTTCAGGAAACGAAAGAGTGATCAATTCATCATAAAAATACTTGTCCAGAGCAAAACAATGCTCATTGGTGATGAGGATAAATTTCATTCTATAATCTAAGGTATGCTAAAAAATATCTACTTTAGATTGGGGATGATATCAGTAATATTTACGCTTTGTACTCTTTGTGCTCTTCCTCGCATTCCGATTTCTTTTGAGAATGCTTTTTTTGATGTGAACTCTTCTCTTGGTGGTTACTATGTGAGTTTGCTTGGGGGAAAGTACAAACTTGATTTAAGCGAACTTAAAGAGGGCTTGGATATAAAAGGTGGAGTTCGGGTTGTTTTATCTGCGGATATGTCAAAAGTTGAGGGTGCGGATCGAGATAAAGCGCTTGAATCAGCAAAAGAAGTAATTTCCCGAAGAGTGAATCTTCTTGGGGTTACCGAACCATCGATTACGACTCTCAAAACAAAAGATGATTACCGAATTGTGGTAGAAATTCCAGGGCTTGAAAATGTTTCTGAAGCTGTAAATTTAATTGGTCAAACGGCGCAACTTCGGTTTAAAGTTCTAAAAGCCGATCGTGAGTGGAAGGAAGAAAAGTTCTTTGAATATTTTTCAGACCCGACTGCATGGGAGGATAGCGGTGTTTCAGGAGCAGATCTTCGCGGGGTTGAGGTGGTACTGGGAGAAGGAGATTTAAAAAGCAGGGGAAAACCCCAAATTCAATTACGATTTACAAGTGAGGGTCGAAAGAAGTTTTCTGATGTGGCAAAAGCCAATATAAATAAACCTGTGGCGTTATTTTTAGATCAGGAATCAAGTCCTCTTTCGGCGCCAATTATAAACCCGGATCTTGCCGAAGGTGTGATAAACGACCCCGTGATTACAGGAAATTTTGATTTTAATACCGCAAAGAATTTGAGTATTCAACTTCGCGCGGGAGCACTTCCCGTGCCGGTAAAGGTTTTACAGCAGGAAACAATTGGTGCAACCTTGGGGAAAGAATCGGTTAATAAAAGTTTTGTGGCAGGGGCAATTGGGCTTTTAATTGTTTTCTTGTTTTTGGTGTATAAGTACGGGAAGCTTGGACTTTTGGCAGGATCATCGCTTCTTGTTTACACGGCGGTGGTTTTGGCTATTTTTAAAATAATTCCTGTCGTTTTAACTCTTCCTGGAATTGCAGGGTTTATTCTGTCGGTTGGAATGGCAACTGATGCCAATATTTTGGTTTTTGAGCGTATCAAAGAAGAAATTTATTGGGGCAAACCAAAAAATATTGCGATGAGACTTGGTTTTGAAAGAGCGTGGAACTCTATCAAAGACTCTAATATCTCATCCCTTATTACATCTTTGATTTTATTTCAGTTTGGTGACGGCCCTGTGCGCGGTTTTGCTCTAACCTTGGCGATCGGTATATTAGTTTCACTTTTTAGTTCGATTTTTGTAGTTAGAACTTTTGTACAAGTTTTATACGAGGGAATTCATGAACATAATTAAGTACAAATGGGCATATTTAATATTTTCGCTTTTGGTTTTGGTGCCGGGGATAATCTCCCTTATTACTTATGGTCTTAATCTTTCTATAGACTTTACGGGCGGTTCAGTTTTTTTGTACCAGTTCACAAGTTTAGTAAATAAAGATGATTTAAAAAAGGTTTTTGAAGAGAATAGTGTTTCTGTAGAAAATATTTCGGTGGATATTTCAAACAAAACTATAGTTCGTACAAAGTCGGTTGATGCTGATACCAGCGAAAAAGTAAAAAATGCTATTTCCCAACAACTTCCTGATGCAAAGCTTCTTTCGTTTGAGACTGTTGGCCCAGTTGTCGGACGTGAAACTACTAAAAATGCATTTGTAGCATTAACTTGGGCTTCAATTGGAATTCTTCTTTATATTGCGTATGCCTTTAGAAATGTTCCAAAGCCGTATTCGAGTTTTAGATTTGGAGCAAGTGCTGTTATTGCAATGCTTCATGATGCATTGGTGGTCTTAGGGATTTTTTCTATCCTTGGTCATTTTCACAAAATAGAAGTTGATTCACTTTTTATCACAGCAGTTCTTACTGTGATTGGATTTTCAGTTCATGACACAATTGTGGTTTTTGACAGGATTCGTGAAAACTTGAGAAAGCTTCCGGGTAACTGGGGATTTGAGGAGATTGTAAATTATTCGCTTGTGGAGACTTTAAATAGGTCTTTAGCAACATCTTTAACTGTTATATTTACGCTTTCGGCTTTGTTTGTGCTTGGGGGAGAGAGTATTAAGACTTTTGTGTTGGCGCTATTAATCGGGATAGTTTCGGGAACCTATTCGTCTATTTTTAACGCGACTCCGATTCTTGTGATTTGGGAGGAGCGTGTGATGAGGAAGAGGAAATAAAAAAGCCTATTTCCTCTTGTAGAACTTTTATGAAAAAATGGAAGATCTTATCTCAAACAAACCAGTGTAGCCACGAAAACATTCAAAAACTACTTTTGAAAAATCGGGGGTTTGTTAAAAAAGTAGACGTTGAAGAATTTTTAAATACGCCATCTATAGAAACATACGTAAAAAAACTTCCACTGGAATTTCGTCAGTCACTAAAGAAAGCTAAAGACATTATCATTCGCGCAATCGAAGATAAAAAACCGATCATTATTTACGGCGACTACGACTCGGATGGCGTAAACGCCACGGCAATTTTGTATAGCACAATAAAGGATGAACTAAAATACAAAAACGTTTCGTACTTTATTCCCAATCGTTTCGATCACGGTTACGGCCTAACAATAAAAGCGTTAGATGTTGTTGTCTCAACTCAAAAGAAAGAAAATCTTCCCCTGGTTGTGACTGTTGACACCGGTATCACAGCCTTTGAAGAAGTTTCTTATCTTAAGAGTTTGGGCTACCAGATCATTATTACTGATCACCATCAAGAGCCAGAGGTTTTACCTCCTGCTGATTGTATTGTGTGGTGTGATGAAATTTCGGGCGCTGGAATTTCTTACCTCTTAAGCCGCGTTCTTGGCTCAAAAAATAAAGAATCTATTGCACTCGCGGCACTTGCTACTGTGACGGATTTATATCCGGTTGTTGGGATTAATCGCTCTATTGTAAAAAGTGGTTTAAAAGTTTTAAACGTAAGTCCCCCGCTTGGTTTGAAAAAATTAATTAAAGTTTCGGGAAAAGAAGGTTTTGAAGTTACAACTTATGATTTGGGGTGGGTTTTGGGGCCGCGTCTTAACGCTTCAGGGCGTCTTAAAGATGCGAACGTTTCACTTGAACTTCTTTTGGAGAAAAACGAAAAGAGGGCCGAAGCGTTGGCTGCAAAACTTAACGAGTCGAATATTGCAAGGCAAGATAAAACACTTGAAATGTACGGGATCGCTTCAATTTTTGATGAATCTAATCTTCCTAGAATTCTTTTTTCTCGGGATAAAAATTATCATGAAGGAATCATCGGGCTTGTGGCAGCAAAACTGTCTCAAAAATATTATCGACCAGCGGTTGTGATAAGTTTGTCAGAAGAGTACGGGAAGGGCTCCGTGCGCTCGGTAAGTGGTGTAAACATTATAGAGATGCTTCGAAATTTTGAAGATTTGTTTGAAAGTCTTGGGGGGCATCCCATGGCGGCAGGGTTTACGATAAAGATCGAAAATATTCCGGTTCTTGAAGAAAAGATGCTTGAGCTTGCGCCGTCGATTATTTCTGATGAGCTTTTGATTCCGGTTTTAGATATAGATTTGAAAATGCCAATTGGGTGTGCGGATCTTTCTCTATTGAAAGAAATTGAAAAATTGAAGCCGTTTGGGCTTGGGAATAGTGAACCGGTTTTTATGAGTGAAAGTTTGGGTGTGACAAAAATAGACAAGATGGGAAAAGAAAATCAGCATGTACGGCTTACGCTTTATGATGGAAAGAAGTTTTATAAAGCGGTGTGGTTTAATAGTGCGGGGTTAGTTTCGAATTTAAATCTCGGGGCAAAAATAGATATCGCATACACTCTAAAACGAAATGAATACAACGGAAGCATTTATGTGGATTTAGTGGTGAGAGACATAGGTCCATCCTAGGTCGAAGTTGCGTTTTAGTTTTCGCACGGACTTTTTTGAGTCCTTGATCTAGGATGGACCTTGATGGGTTATAGATTTTTGTTGTGGTAGCAACCCAGAAGAGACCTGGGGTTAGGTCCATCCTAATAAGAACGCGTTGTCAAAACGAGAAATGGCGGTTAAGATAAAGAATATGGAAAGAACTTATGCCAAAGAAACTGTAAAGAAAATTGGTGAAAAAGTAAAACTTCTTGGCTGGGTAGATACTATACGTGACCATGGAAAAATTACATTTGTCGATTTACGTGACAAAACTGGAAAAGTTCAATGCGTTGGAACAGAAATAAAAGGTCTTTCGGAAGAATCTGTTGTAGAAATATCTGGAGCGGTGAAAAAACGTCCTGAAGATTTGGTTAACAAGAATCTAGAAACAGGCGAAATCGAAATTGAAGTCGAAACGTGCAAAGTCTTGAATAAGTGCAAAGAACTTCCTATCCCATTAAAATCTGATGGTTTAGAAATAAACGAAGAGTCACGTTTAAAATACAGATATTTAGACCTGAGAAGAGAACGAATGCAAAAGATCTTGTCTCTTAGATCGAGGTTTATTCAAGAGATTAGAAATTATCTTCATGATAAAGATTTTGTTGAGATTGAGACCCCCATGTTGTCGAAGGCAACCAAAGAAGGCGCCCGTGATTTTATAGTTCCATCACGACATTACCCCGGAAGCTTTTATGCACTTCCTCAAAGCCCGCAGCAGTACAAGCAGTTACTCATGACGGCTGGAGTTGAAAAATATTTTCAATTAGCAAAGTGTATTCGCGACGAAGATTTAAGGGCCGACCGAGGATATGAGTTTACACAGCTTGATTTGGAGATGAGCTTTGTTGAGAG
>Ga0315284_10008250_pt1 | contig 14861 bp, 31 predicted proteins | sample YL17G09_16_MG_FD_203696 | JGI IMG/M metagenome (GOLD analysis project Ga0315284, IMG submission 203696) | Sediment microbial communities from Yellowstone Lake, YNP, Wyoming, USA - YL17G09_16 | ecosystem: Environmental > Aquatic > Freshwater > Lake > Sediment | place: USA: Wyoming | collected... | reverse complement strand
TGAATATCTCGCCGTCGTAGATCCAGCCCAGCCTGGCGTTCTGGATGCCGGCCGCGGCGGCGGCCGCCCCCGAGAGCAGGCAGGCGTGCTTGACCCCGTAGTAGGGGGTCAGGGTATGGACGAACTCGCGGATCTCGCCGGTGCCGCGGTTGACGGCGTCCAGCAGGTAGGTGACCCCGTCCAGGGCGACGGGGACCTCGATCTCCCAGCCCTCGCCGGCCAGCATCCGGTAGGCAAGCTTCATGAGCAGGTGCCACCTGCTCTCGAAGTGGGGGCAGCGCACGGCCGCCTCCACCTGGTAGTGCTTCTTGGGGAAATGCGCCCAGTGGGCGACGGCCTTGGTGCAGACGCGAGGCGCCAGCCGGTCCTTGCACAGCGGGCACAGGGCCTCCTCGCCGGCGGCCTCGTGCACCCTCTTACCAAGATGGTTCAGCAGCATTTGTCCTTCCCTTCCTTGCTTTGTTCGTTGCAGCATTGCCCTTTGCAGGCAGGCGCATGCGCCTCCCTCCCGCACTCCAGGCACTCCACCCGGCGCTCCAGCTCCCGGAACCGGACCAGGCGCAGCCTGCGCCAGGACTCGACGATGACGCACAGAAACGCCAACGCGGCCAACAGCGACAGGCTGTTGACGACGGTCGGCACCCAGGGATCAATTAGTTGCATCGGTCTTCTCCTTGCATCGGCCTATAAACCACTGCGCCGCCTCGCCCAGGACCTTGCTGCCCCATTCCTTGTCGGCGGCCAGCTTGGCGCCCAGGGCGGCGGCGAACACGACATGCGTCGGGGTGACATTGTCGAGAGACCCCTTTGGCAGGAGGATGCTCACGCCATCGGGCTCGAACACCACCGCCGCGTTCTCAGGATCGATCTGCGTAATGCGCCGCAGCCACCAGAGCGTCCCGCAACAGGCCAGCAGGGCCGTAAGGCCCATGCCCGTCAAGCAACCGGCTATCCACTGCATGTCCATGCTATTGCTCCTGGTTCCAGCGCACCGCCCCGGTCCCGCAGCTCGGGCACAGGTACACGGCCACAGCCACGCAACCCCGAGGCCAACTGCTTCCGCTGAGCCACTGCTTCCGCTCCTCGGGGCCCAGCAGCTCCTTCACAGTGCCCCACATGGGATTGCCGTCCAGGCCCTCGTGCGCCACGAAGGCGATGTAGGCCACGCGGTGGCACCCATGGCAGTCCGTGTACTCCGGGAAAGGCTCCCGGTGGCTTTTCCCCAGGCCTTCCTTGCCCAGTGTCACCTTCATGGTCGCTCCTATGCCTTCAGTTTCACGTACTCCGAGTCCGGCAGCCGCCGGATCGGGATGAACACGTCGAAGCCATCATCGTCCTCGGGGTGGTTGATGCGCTCCTCGAACACGCTGCGGAACTTGACGCGCCAATGGACGAACCTCTTGCCCTCCCATTTGGCGACGCGGGCATTCCGGCATTGGCCCAGGTACACCCCTCCGACGACCAGGTCCTTCTTGGGGACCATGCCCGCCGCCACCAGCTCGGCCAGGAACTCCGGGCTCAGCTGACGGGGCAGGAACGGCACATCCTCCGGTTCCAGCATCTGCTTCATCATGTTGCTTCCTCCTTGGTCGGCGCCAGCAGCCTCATGCGCTGCGCCAGGTACCACAGGCCGCCTTGCGCGGCCGGCCTGCGGAACTTTGTGAAATTCTTGATCTCCGCCTTGTACCATGCCCTGCCCCGCATGCTCAGGTGCGGGGCGCGAGGGGCATGGGTGGCATGCCAGCCCGGCCGCAGGGCAAAGCCCTTGGTCGGATACGACTCGGCCTTTATCCACCTGCCCACCGGCAAGCGCCGGCGGCAGTTGATGAACAGGCTGCCAATGGACCCGTCCTTGCGGACGCGGACTAGCTTGTACGCGATCAACGGCGCTTCCTCCCCTTCTTCCTCTTCGGGGGCGGATCGGGGGCGAAGTCGCCGGTGGCCATCAGGCGCTCGTAGGTGAAGCGGGGCCGCAACTCGTCCTCCCTTTCGACCGGGGGCAGCGAATAGGTCCCGTCGGCGTTGCGCGGGAACTTCATTCCGTCCGACTGGCGGTACATGCAGGGGGAGGGCTGCGCAGACGGACTGGATTCGATCGTCGCCAGCGGTTCCGGAGAGGACTTCATGGGGCTGTCGAAATTGACGCCCATCATCTCCTTCCAGTTGCGCGGGGAACTCAGGTTCTCCACATGGCCCGCGTCGACGGCCCGGTCCCAGCTCAGCCGGTGGCGGACCACCTGCTGCAGGTCCCAGGCGATCCGGGAGAGCTCGGGGGTCTCCTTGTTGTAGATGCCCAGGTTGCACGTCCAGCCGTCGACATGGCCCGTAGTGTACTTGGCCAGCATCCGGCCGATCGTGTCCAGGTCCTCATGCCAGCCAGCGTAGTCCCGGTCCTTCGGGAACGGCAGGTAGTCCAGGGCATACCGGAACTGCCCAATGCCCAGTCTGGCTATGATCTCCAGGGCCTCCTGGACCACCCCGGCCTGACGGGCGTTCATGCGGAGCGCGTAGGCGCGCTCAACCGGTTGCTTTGGTTTCTTCTTGATCATGGCAATTTGCGTACCTCCTTCGGTATTTCCGTTTCCTTCCAGCAATTAGACATGCCCGCCAGGCGGGCGGCCTTCTTGAAATTCTTGCGGTACTGGCCCCCGCAGATATGCGGCTGGCCCGGCCGGGTGAACCGGTCCCGCCCGCACAGCAGGCAGGTCCAGGGGCGCCGCGGCCGGTCCAGGCAGCTGCACAGCCGGTCAACCAGATCTTTTTCGCTGCTCATTGGTCTCCATCCACTGCTGCCAACATTCGTCGGCCTGCACGGCCTTGGCCGCCTCCCGCAGGCATCTGGCCAGGCCATCCCGGCGTCGGTGCCGAAACCGAGCTACGCCGCGCTTGCCGATGCGGACAGTGTATTCGTGCCACCCTTCCGGACCCTGGCCAGTCTCCGGCCCATCGTTGACGATGATAATCATGACATCCCCGGCAGGCAGCCGTCGAATTCCGTCGGACCGGGCTTGAGGGCAGGCCTCGGCTCCGGCTTCGGCCAGCCGCTGCCGTCGTGGTAGACGTACCCGCAGGCGTTGCCGTTGGCATCGGTCAGCGAACCCAGGGTGGCGTCCATGCCCTCCTGCTCGGCCCTGTCCGCCAGCTTCCTCAGTATGCGGGCCGCCTCCCGGCCACAGTCAAACCGAGAATAACCAAACGCATCATTGGTGACGTTCAGTTCAATTCTGATGTTGAGCATGACGCCTCCTTTACGAACACCTTTAGTTTCAGCTTGGTCGCCTGCCGGATCATGTCGCGCGTGCCCCTGGCCTCTCCGACCGGCAGCGCGATCAGGCCTTCCGCATACTCCGCCATCTGGCGGTTGCGGATAGGGCCGGCGGCACGCTGGTACTTGTCCCATTCGGCCGCGAACCGCGCGACCGGCACGCCGTGATCCGCGGCCCACCGCTCGCCCAGCGTGTCGGCGCCGCGGGCGCAACCCGACACCACCTCCGTGATGTCGAAGCCGGAATCGACCACGGCCTGGCACAGCAGACCATAGTCGTTGAATACGCGCGACCCGGCGATGATGACTTTCATCCAGACTTCCCTTCCTCCCCGCCGGGGGCGGCTCTTGCTATGTCAATGGCGGCTTCAACCTCGTTGACGGGAATGGACTCGCCCTCCAGCATTCGCTTATGGAGTTGTAGGATTGCGAGGCTTTCCGTTCGCACCTTTCCGTCAAACAGGTACGCCAACCGCTCCCTCGCCTCCGCGAGTTCCCTCTCGGCATGGACGGCCCTAATCAGTTTGCGTTCCAATTTCTGGGCAAACTCCGGTTCGACAAGTTGAGATTCATGGCTGCCGTTCCACCGCTTGTACAGGTAGGCATCCGTCAATGGCGTTTTCATCGCTCCCCCTCCCCGCCGGTGGCGGCTTCCGTTTTGCGCTTGAACTCAGTACAGGCGTACACCGACTCGTTCACGGCGCACCCCGTTGTCTTGCCCGGTCTATAGTTGCTACAAGCCTTGCACCGTTCCGTCACCGGGATTTCCTCCCCGCCGGGGGCGGCCTCTACGGGTTCATACCTGCTTCTCGGGTGCCACAGCCGGAGGGGCTTCATCACCGTGCCGGCCGGTGACCAGAACGGGAATTCCTCCACTACGCAAATCTCCTCCCCTTCCTCCTCGACTACGGGCAGGACTGCCCCGTCGGCAATCCGGCGTACCATCCTCAAGACGCTCATCTTCAGTCCCTCCCGCCGCCATATCCGCGAGGACGGCGGCTACTGGAACTCCAGTCATAATCGTCGACAGCGCACAGGCCGGCCCTCTGCCCGCAAAAGCCGCAGGTCCCGTCATGGAACGTGGCCACATGGCCCTCCGGCCATTTCCCGCCACGCTTGTCGGCACAGTCGTTGCAGATGTACCCGGCCTCCTCGCGCTCGTCGGCGAGCGCCTGGCTGAGCCGCTGGCAACGCTCCAAGTCGGTATCCCTGGCCTTCCTCATTTCCGCTTCTTCTTTCGCTGCTTCCGGCCTCCATGAGCCGCCTTGTAGGCCTGCGTGCCAACGGTGAATACATCCACCGTACGCTCCAGCCCACAATCGTGGCACCTGCAGTAGTTCATGGCGTCCCACTCGTAATCGTGGCCAACGTCGGTGCCCTCGTCCCACACCTCCACCGTGCAGGTGGCGTAGATGGTGAACGGCTCCAGGCTGCCGCAGGTCGGGCACCGCATGCCGGTCAGGCAATTCGTATTCTTCCGTTTCATGCCTTCACCAGTATTTCGGTGCCTACGTAGTCGCGGTCCTGGCCGCATTCGCCGCATACCGGCGTGCCGGAATCGGCGTAGAACTGCGGATAGACATACACAGTGTCGGGCTCCTCCTGGGAGTCGCACCGGCTGAACTTGTCGCCGCATGCCCGGTCCCAGCGGTGCCGAACATGCGAGTCGCCAATCTTCTTCCACTTCATCTTTTTCATCGCTTTTTCATCCTTTCCACTTCCAGCTGCTGCACCCGCGCGGCGAACTTGCGCATGGACTCGGCCAGCATCCCGGTCATCGCCATCTGCTTTTCCAGGCCCCCGGTGATCTGCTCGAAGATCCTGCTGATGGGAACCATGGCCTGCTGCAGGTCGGCGACCTTGAGCTCCAGGGCCTTGATCCGTTCCTGGTCGGTCGCCGCGGCCTCCTCCTGCTTTTCCTTGCCCATCCTCATGCTCCTTTGTCTGATGCGTTGGAGAATTTCAGCGTCACCATGCCTCTGCCGGCCATCTGCATCTTCACCTCCGCCGGCATGAACGGCATCATGGTCTCCGGACAAAAGGCTTCCCACACCTTGAGCACATGGCCAAGTCCGATGGTCATCAAAGCCAGCCCCTGGTCGCCCATGGCGCCACCGATCTCCATGTAACCATGCTCCTTGCCATCCAGCCAATCCGGAAATTCGGCCTTGACCAGGGCCAGCATCTCATCCCGGGTGCCGCCATCGGCGCCGACCTTGAAGAAGGTCAGGTCCACCACGTGCCCCTCGGGCTGCTGGAGCTCGGGATGAGCCCCGGCATCAATGCACCTGCCGCATTTGCAGGCCCCCCTGACGGCATGCTGTACGACATAATCGCTAAGGGTCATCCTCATGCTCCTTTGTCTAACGCGTTAGAGAATTGCCTCGCCTCACCTTGCCCTGCGACGCCCAGCCCAGCCTCGCCCGGCCCTGCCACGCGCAGCCCCGGTCAATCCGGTCGCCCCCGCACTGGGTGAAGGCGTGCCTTGCCTTGCCCGGCCTCACCCGGCCCTGCCCCGCACTGCCCTGCCGCGCCCAGCCCGTGCAATCTGGGTTCGACCCTGGCCTTTCCATGATAGCATGCCTCGCCTAGCCTAGCCCGGCCGAGCGCCGCCTTGCCCGGCAAGGCCCCGCCGTGCCTCGCACCGTCCCTTATTCCACCAATGCAGCCCCGGTCCCGGCCAGCCATTCGCGCAGGTGCTGCCGCGGGTCGGCTGCGGCCAGCAGGCCCTCCGCGAAGGCGTACAGGCCGGGGTCCTCGTCCTGCTTCAGCACGGCCGGCAGCGCCTCGCGCAGGCAGCCGGCGCCCAGCGCCGCCACCTCGTCGGCCAGCTGCGCCGGCAGTTCGGCGCCAAGGCTCATCGGCCCGTCCAGCCGGACCACGATGGCCTGGCCCGGCCACTTCGCCGGCAGCTCCATGCCGGCCTGGGCCTTGACAAAGGCCACCGGGGGCAGGGCCCCGGCCGCCGCCGACAATCCTCCGATCTCGGCCGCCGTGGCCTCCAGGCCCAGCTGGCCGGCGTCCAGCAGCCGGAACTCGCGCAGCTTGTAGGGCCGCCACTTGACGGCCATCGCGCCCTGGTGCAGGTCCAGCTCGAACCAGCCATGACCCTGGCCGATCTCGGTCATGTCGCAGGCGTAGCCCGAGCCGGGGCTCAGCACGGTCACGTGGCCGAACGCCTGCTCGCTATGGACATGCACGTCCCCCGCCAGCACCCGGCTGAAGTGGGCCGGGACCTCGTCGGCCTCCAGCTGCCACGACCCGGCGAACCCCAGCAGGTGCCGGAACGCGGCGTGCAGCACCAGGTAGTCGGCCGGCCGCAGGTCGGGCAGGGCCGCCAGCAGCTCGGGCCGGCTGCACCAGTCCAGGCCGGCGAAGGTCATGCCCCCGACGGCCACGGCGCCCTCGCCGGCCAGCCGGATGGCCCCGTAGGTGTCCAGCACGGTGTACCCGTTGCTGCCGCGGTCGTGCTGGCCCACGACGTAGTAGACCGGCGTGCCGGCCTTGCGCAGGGCCAGGCAGAAGTCGGCCAGGTGGTTCAGGGTCTCGGCGTCCGGGGTGTTGGAGTCGGTGGTGTCCCCGCCCAGGATCACCCCGGCGCACCGGGTGTCGATGGCCCGGCCTTGCAGCTGGTTAAGCGACAGGTACGAGTCGCCGGCGATGGACCAGCGGCCGGTCCAGGTGCGCGGGGCAAGGTGCAAGTCTGCTGCGTAGATTACCATGTATCCTCCTCGGGTTGGCCGCGGCTACGGGTCCAGCGGCCGGTAAGATTCCATCAGGTTGCCGGCACGCTCCCCGTAGCTGCGCGTGCACCTCTTCTCCCAGCCCCTCGGGCCGCCGTTCCAGATCCTGGCCAGCGTCCGGCAGTCGGCCTGGCGGCCGGTCTCGCGCTCGTAGGCCCATCCCCAGTGGCGCAGGTACAGGGCGCAGATGGTCCTGGCCCGCGCCGGATCGAGGGCGTCGGCCCTGGTGTAGGCGCGGCCATAGACCCGGTTGACGTCGTCCAGGACGGCCTGCCCGATCTGCAGGCAGCCATGCGACCGCCCGCCGTCGCCGACGGCCCGGTCGCTCAGCGGCGACTCGAGCTGGATCAGCATCAGCACTGTCAGGATGAGCTGGTTCATGCGGGGTCCTTTGCGCCAAAGCTTAGCCTATCCCGTTCGGCCTGGATGTCAAGGGCCGGCGGCAGGTTTTTCTCGGGCGCGGGATACAGCTTGCGGGCCAGCCTGAGCAGGTCCGGCAGCATGCCCCTGCGCGGCCTGGCCTGCGGGGGCTGGCCGGGGCCTGGCGGGAGCGAATGCGCCCTGCGGCCCATGCCGGGCTTGACCCGCGGGGTCAGGGCCACCTCCGCCAGCAGGTCCCGGTCATGCCGGCGGGCCCGGCCATACACGTTGATCCCGTACGTGCGATGGAACTCCCGGAAAAGCCGGTGCCACCGGGTCGGCAGTTTGTACCGGCCGGTCGGGGCCAGGCCGGCCGCCAGCGTCGCCTCTATCCGGACATGGAAGCTCCCCAGGGCCCGGACAAAGGGCGAGCCGCCCTCGGCCGGCATGCCGGTCAAGCCGGTCAGTTCAACCTTCTTTAACTCCATCAGTGTATTCCTCACGTGTGCAGTTACACGCCGCAGCCGAAGGCAATGGCGTCTTTTATTGCATGTGATTGATAGCAGAGTTACCCGGTTTGCGGGTAACTCTGATATCTCTGGCCTTTTTAGTAATAGAGAATAGGAGTGTGAGGGAAGGAACAACGTCCCAGTGCATCAAATAGGCGCCCTCCCCGGGATGGCGCCATGCTCGGGTCCTCCCTGCTCAGAGGCGCAACCCCAGCCAGCTACGGCCGCGGAGCGCCGCGAAGAGCGCGGAGAACAGGCCTGCCCCGACCAGCCACGTGCCCACGAACACCTCGAAGTTGGTGAACATCGCGATGAGCATGGGGATGGCGGCCAGCCAGTTGACCGGGCGAGGGCCCCTCCTTCCGTTCGAGGCCATGGTGCCGACGATGAAGAGGAACTCGGAGAGCAACGCCAGCAGCGTCGCCTTCGCGTCCTCCATCAGCAGCATGACCAGGAAGAGGAAGAGGGAGCCCAGCACCAGGCCGCAGGCCCACTTTAGGAACTGGTCTGAATCTGAAGGCAAATGGATCGGCACGGGTTCGTCCGTTTCCGCCATTTTGGCCTCCGCGTCATGGGGGCCAGGCCGTTCACGGTCCTTCGGACGACCCCGACGACTCCGTTGACGAGCTTGAGTGCACCAGCTCCTCCCCGGGCAAGGGGAGGGTGGCGCCGCGGTCCAGCACATGGTCCGGGGGCCTGACGGCCACCGGCATGATGGAGGGCCGACGGTGCGAGGCCAGGGCGCGGGACCGGTAGGCCCCCGCCTGATCTCGATCCGGCTCGGCGAAGTCGAACTTGAGCCGCTTCAGGGACTCGCGTGAATTTTGGCTCGGCACCGACTTGACTCCTGAGTGGCTTGCTGTAAGATACTGCAGGAAGACTTGCTGTACAATGCTTCCGCCCATGTTCTGCGCATGGACGCGTCCCGGGGAGGACAGATGGAAATTGAAGAGAGGAAAGTGCCGTTCAGCCAGCTGGAGTCCGACTTCTTCCAGGCCGTGGAAAAGGAAGGGCTCGACAACTACGCCCACCTGCTGCCGGTCTTCAAGATCGGCGAGGAGGTGATGTCGACCGAACTGCATTTTCAGCTAGCGCCGATGTACTACTTCGCCCAGCCGGCCACGGCCGTGTACATGCTGGCCCGCCAGACGGGCAAGACGAGCGGCTTCACGGCGCAGGCGCTGCTGCGCGGGCATTACCAGAAGGGTTTTCATACCCTGGTGATAGAACCGCGGGCGGACCAGCTCAAGCGCTACAACCAGACCATCCTGCGGCCCATGCTGCGGGACTGCCTGCTGGGCGAGCAGCTCATCAGCCGCGGGGAGACCGGCAACTTCTTCGTCAAGGAGCTGGCCTCTGGCTCCCTGATCTACCTGGAATTTGCGTACCTGAGCCCGGATCGAGTTCGCGGAATCTCCGGAATAGCCAGCACTACCTACGACGAGTGCCAAGATCTCGACTTCGATTTCGTGCATGTGATCGACGAATGCATGAGCGCCTCCCGCCGGTTCGGCTTCCGCCAGTTCACCGGCACGCCCAAGACCTCGGACTGCACCCTGGCCGTGATGTGGGGGGACAGCAGCATGGCGGAATGGGTCATCCCCTGCACCCACTGCAGCAGGCTCAACGTCCCGTCCATCGACCAGGACCTGATCGCCATGATCGGCAAGCGGAGCCTGGCCTGCGCCAAGTGCGGCAAGCGCATCGACTCCCGGGACGGTCACTACGAGCATGCCCGCCCCGACCGCCGCAGCGTGCACGCCGGCTACCACCTCAGCCAGGTCGTGCACCCGCTGCACTACGGCATCCCCGTCAAGTGGCAGGCCCTGCTGCGCAAGATGGAGGGCCGGACGGCCTACTCCAAGTCCAAGTTCTACAACGAGGTCCTGGGCATCCCCTGCGACGAGAGCATCAAGCTGCTCAGCCAGGAGGACCTGATCGCGGCGGCCACCAAGCGGCCCAACACGCTCGAGGCCGCCCTGAAGATCCGCAACCAGTACGAAGGCACCGTGCTGGGCATCGACTGGTCCGGCGGCGGCGAGATGGAGTCCAGCTTCACGGCCTTCGCCGTGGTCGGCTTCCGGCCCGGCACCGACATCGTCGACTGCCTGTACGGCGGCCGGCTGCCCCTGGACATGAACCCCGACGAGGAGTCGGTATTCCTGCTCGACCTGGCCCGCAAGCTCAACTGCGCCTACGTGGCCCACGACTTCGGCGGCGCCGGCTACATCCGGGAGAGCATGATGCGGCAGGCCGGGCTGCCGGCCCACCAGATCGTGCCTTTCACCTACGTCTGCTCGAACCATGTGGACGTCATCGTCTACAACCCGCCCGCCGGGTCCAGCCAGCGATACTCGTACTCCATCGACAAGGCCCGCAGCCTGGCCATCCTCTGCGCCATGCTCAGGAACAAGAAGGTGACCCTGCCGCGGTACACCGACGAAAGCCGCAGGGTCTTCGACGACCTGCTCGCCCTCATCGAGATCCCGCGCGAGCTGCCGCACGGCAGCACGGTCTACCTGATCGGGCGCGCGCCGAAGAAGCCGGACGACTTCGCCCATGCCTTGAACTACGCCTGCTCCGCGATATGGTACACCCGGCAGCAGTACCCCACCCTCAGCGAGGTGGCGGGCCGCTACCGGGTGTCCGGCGAGCAGCTGGAGCAGGCGAACCCAACGAAACTCAACTGGTAGGAGGACGCCATGACACAGGCAACCGCGGAGCAGCCGAAGCCGGCCGCCACCCCGAAGCAGAGCATCTCCCGGACCAAGGCGATCAAGGCCGTGAACGGGAACATCGTCATCGAGGTCTACGGGCCGGCCAAGGACGCGAACGGGATACCCCTGCTGCAGCAGCCCGTCCTGCGCACCCGCCTGCTGACCATCCAGGACGCCATCCTGCACGCCAACGCCGGGGCCGTGATGGTCTCCCGCATGGAGTCCCCGGACGAGCGCAGGTCCATCATGGAGTTCGTCAAGGACCTGCGGGCCAAGATCGGGGAGGCCGAGCAGCAGCGGCTGGCCGCCAACCGGGACCCCCTCAAGGGGATCTAGCCTAGTCCCCGCTCTCCTCCAGGGATTCATCCAGGGCCTGGGCCCCAATGTGATCAAGCACCTCCCCGATCGACATGGTCGAGGACAGTTGCAGGAGCATCGGCGCCCCCCTCCGCATCGCCCCGACAACGGATTTTGCGGATACAAGCCCCTCGTCGCACTCTATAACATTCCGAGGGTTCGTGGCCGTGTCCGGCCCTATGTTGAAGGAGAGTTTGCTCAGCCAATACAGTTCCAAACGCTCCTGGCCCATTATTGGCCACCGCTGCCTGCACACCAATATGCCAAAAGGCGGCAGCAGGATCGCCAACAGCTCTCTTCCGGTATACTTACTCGACATCGAGTGTAGCCACCCGGATACGCTGGCGCATGTAGGTGTACGCCAACAGGAGACCGCCCTGCCTGCCAGGGGCCAGGTACGGGTACGACACCTCGGTCGTCCCCCCGGCCGGCGCGATGACCGGGCCAGGATCGACGACGATGCCCGGCCCGATCGCCCGCACGCAGTCAGTGCCCGGGCGGTCGCCCGGAATCTCCGCAAGGGGCACTACCCGCAGCGGTCGCCGGTAGATGGCGGAATCGTTGTGGGCCAGCCAGGCCTGCCCGTCTACCACCGTCACCGACAAACCGCTGTTAGGATTGCGAATGTCGGTAGGCAGGGCCGGAGACCAGTCTTCCAGCAAATCGCTGCTGGCATGCCAGGCCCGGCCGTCCATGCCGTCGCAGCGCATCAGGGCATGCCATATTCCGGCGGCATCTTGCCAGACAGCAGGTTGGATGAGCCCGCGGGCGGCCTTGTCCGCCGGGCGCTTGCCCATCTCGATCGGGCGGGAGCGCCAGCATTCCCAGGCGCCCGCCTTGGTGCGCAGGAGCGTCTCCACATAGGCCGACCAGCGCATGGCCGTCTCGACCGAGGCCCCGCAGACCAGGCAACCGATGTGCTCGACGGGCCGGCACTTGACCGGCCCGATGATCCCGGCCGGCAGGAACTGGCTGGGGCTGACCGAACAAACTCCTTGGCTGTGCCACTTGATCTCGGCCACCATGGTCTGCCAGCAATCGCAGAACCGGCCAAGCCGGTAGAACAGGAGCAGCCTGTCCTGGTACTCGATCAGCACCGGATTCCAGGCCGGCAGGCCGGCTACGGCCAGCTTGATCACCTGCTCGCCGGCCATATCCGGCATGACGTACACCGCCGAGTCGTCGGCGCCTTCCATGGTCCCGCCGAACCAGGCCAGGGCGGTTCCGCCGGCCCACCGCTCGATGGCGGGGGCATGACAGGTGGGCGTGGGAGGCTTGATCTCCCGGATGTCGGGGTTAAGCTTCATCGAGCTCCCCTGGCTCCGCTACGCGGGTGCCCCAGTCATACTGGCAGGTGCGGCAGTGGTGCGCGATGCACTCCTGTTTGGCCTTGGCGCACCGGAAGGAGTAGGAGACGAACTCGTTTTCCCACTCCCCCTTCCCATCCCAGCGCCGGTCCCGCTCCTCGTCCTTCTCCAGGTGCTCCCGGAAGATGTCCGCCCCGCCGCACTTCGGGCAGGGCATGTCGCATGGCTTCATCCTGACGCTCCTTTCTTTTGGCCCATCGCAATGACGATGAGCCCGCTGCCGGGACCGCCCAGCTTAACCTTCTGAATGGCCTTCATGTTGGGCCAGTCCTTCCGGCGCCTGCCGAATATATCATGCCGGACGCGGCCCCGGGAGAAGTAGTAGGTGTAGTCGGTCGTCCGGCTGTCCTCCCAGGGCCACGGCCAGCCGTCCTTCGGCAGCGTCGCATCTTCGCGCCGCGCCAGCAGTTCCGCCACCGCCTTGCGGAAGGCGGGTTCGGTGCGGGCCTTGGCGATGGGCGAACCCTTCTCGTCGGCCCACGCATAGCCATCCCAGGCCACGCTGCCCAGCCACTCGGCCTTCGGCCCGGTGCCTACGTAGAAATCAGCCCTTGTCCCCATCTGCTTTCCTTTCGTTTGAAGGGTCGTGTTTGTGGCATGTCCGCCGGTAACCGTCCGGCACAGGCTGGCCGATCGTGTCCTCTTCCCAGCAGCCCGGCTCGTCGCAGGTCGTACGGAGCTGGCCGATCTCCTTGCAGGCCGGGCATGCATATATGACCGTCCCCGGCTCGAAAGGATTCCGCGTGGCCAATATCTCGTTCGCACGGCCTCGCCAGTTGCATTCGCGACAGACCCGTCGGGAACTCCCGTTCACGATCACCGTCCAGCGGGGTAAGGTATCGTGCTCGGCCAGCAAATAACCCTCCCTGGACCAATACTGGATGATGATCCGGACGGGTTCCGTCTCGCCGTTACCGCGGCGCAAAAGCGTCGTCTCGACGACCTCGATCACTCTCGCTTTGTCCATCTCCATGGTTATTTCTCCGTGTTGATGACCAGTCCGGCCATTGCTTTCCCGGGCATGTCGCACACCTGGCAAGCCTGCACATAAGGCTCGCAGAGGAAACTTCGCGCCGGCTCCGCCTTCTCCTTGTCCAGCCGGGAACACAACCGTTGGACCATGGCCAGTTCCATGACATCCTCGGGCAGCGGCCCGATGGCATCCACCAACAGGGCGCGGGAGGCCACGATACGAAGCTGGTCATCCTCCTGCAGGACGCCGACCTCCTCGGACAGCAGCACGGCATCCCCGCAAGGAGTATGCCACAAAGGCCAGCCCAGGGTCTCCCCGAGATCCTCCCACAGCGGTTCCTGCAGCGCGCCAAAGCAGAATGGCCCGCACCAGACGGGCTCGTAGTAGTGGACATAGACCATCTGTGCCACAAAGCGCGCCACTACATAGTACGGCCAGTACGCAGTCGCCTCTATCTTCTGAAGCAGCCCCCGGCAAGGTCGTCCGGTCCGGTCCAGCGGAAGGAGGGCCTCGAACCTGGCGCCGTGCACCAGCCGGCCGCTGATCAGCCGGCCTTCCACTTGTCGCCCTCCATGACCTGGCAATGATCCCACTGCTGCCCGTTGAACCGGTACTTGCCGCCAGCTGTCCCGGCCACATTCTCGTCCAGGGCCTTGGCCATGACCAGGTCCGCCGGCGGGTGCTTCAGCTTGGCATCCCAGGCCGGGGTCTTCGTGAACGGACCCTGCGGCGCCAGATAGCAGGCGGCACCGTAGGCCGGGCTTTTGGTCTTGTCGTCGAGCTCCGCGATCCCCGGCGGCGTGCTCGCGGCCATGCGCTCCAGTATGGCCGCCAGGCGCCAATCTATGTTCGAACCGCGGACAGGGCCGTCCTTGTCCACCATCCTGACGACCAGGCCGCCATCCGGCTGCCGGAAGATGCCTACGGTGGCCTTGTCCGCCTCCCGCAGCTTCTGATAGACCTGCTTGCGGAGGACCTCGACCCGGCTCCCGTATTCCCGGGCAAGCAGAAGCTGCATGGAGGCCATCAGTTCCATGCTCCGCGGCAGGTCCCACTTGCCCAGATCGTCAGGCGTCCGGCTCCACGCCAAGGGACTTGCCGCCATCTCCGCCATGGTAAGCAGCAGCTCCTGCCTCCGCTCCTCGGTGTCCAGGCGGAAGGAAAAGGCCTCCATGTTGCCCTTCCATCTCGCTTCTCTTTCTCCTGCATGCTCCAGGCTCTCGCGCCAAGCGTACAGCTTGCCGCGCAGCCAGGAGTTGCCGCCCGCCTTGGTGAAGCCCAGCGCTATAGGCCCGTACTTGAGCCTGCCCATCAGCACCAGCAACGACTGGCGGTCGGCAACCCAGCCCAGCACCCGGTCGCCCGGCCGCAGGGCCTCGATGCGCTTGTGCAGCGCCCGCGGACAACTGATGCTGTGCCGCTCCAGCATTACACGAACATCGTTCCAGGTATCCAATCGGTACATTTGTCCTCCTTGAAATGGGCGGCCCCGGCCGAGATCCCGCCCCGGCCGGGGCCTGTCTGCGAACGAGAATTGGTCGGCCGCCCGGCGCCAGGTCGCTCGAGCCTG
>Ga0315284_10008249_pt1 | contig 14861 bp, 11 predicted proteins | sample YL17G09_16_MG_FD_203696 | JGI IMG/M metagenome (GOLD analysis project Ga0315284, IMG submission 203696) | Sediment microbial communities from Yellowstone Lake, YNP, Wyoming, USA - YL17G09_16 | ecosystem: Environmental > Aquatic > Freshwater > Lake > Sediment | place: USA: Wyoming | collected... | reverse complement strand
TCCCAGCTTACGCTTGGCAAGTCAGAATTGCTGACCATGCCAAAATCCTCTGGAAACTCAAGCCTCTCTTTGAAAGACGTTTGGCAGATTCGATGTACCGTCGGCTCACAGAAACTCTGATTTTCAACTTACGAGAGTTCATCGTCAAAATGACGGTTGAGCACGGAGAGATCACCGGCATTCAAAAGCTTGAAAGCAGCGAGCGTAGCCCCATCGGGTTTAACCCCCTCGCATTTGCTAGATTGGTGCTCGGAGACCGAAGCAGAGAAGAGCTGGAAACAGCTTATCCCGACTGCAGAGTAGAGGTTCACTACAGATACTTGGTAGATGTTCTGTTTCCCAAATTGCCATCTTACGTACATTCTGCATACTAGCCATGGGAGTAAACGTTTATTACTGTTTTTGAGTCCTTGCCTCGGAGATGAATGATGACAGTGATCGTTCGAGATTTCGCAGCCGACGACATAGCTCGGGTTCTCGGTCTGCTTAACGAGAAAAGACACGGTTCACACGAGTTTGTTCCACTCACTGAGGAGAAGCTCCTTTCTTGGATGCAAGAAGGCAGACTGAGTATCTTCGTCGCAGAAGAGGACAATGAGATCGTGGGCACCTCCGCGTATCATGATGGACATTGGGGCGAAGAGGTCGAATGGGTCGCCGTGTCGAACATTCGCAACGGCAAAGCCGTGGAGAATGCACTTCTTGCAGAAGTTGAGAAGCACGTGAAAAAAGGGCAAGTCTTTGCAGTTGTTGACGAAGGAAGCCCAGTCATTAACGATTGGACCCTGCGGGGCTATAGGCCTGAAGGCGGTCTCTACCAGTTGGTTGCTGACCTTGGCGGGGTCAGACCTTTGCCAAAGCTGGGAAACAATGTCACGGTTCGCAGCCTGAAGTCTGGTGAAGAAACCGAATTCGTGTGTGCCGTCAACGCCGGCTTCGGCTGGGAGAGACTCAAGCCAGGCGAAGTTCAGAAATGGAAAGCCGAGACTCCATACTTCAGTGAAGAGTGGATTCATGTGGCTGAGTGCGACGGTAAGATTGTTTCCGTCGTTGTCGCCAAGCAAGATATGGGGTACAACATGTCTTTCAAAGGAAAACGCGGGTATCTGGGACCAGCAGCGACTTTGCCCGAATACCGCGGGAGAGACTTGGCTTCTGCGGTCACATGCAGAGCCCTGAATTTCCTTTGCGAAGAAGGAATGGATTCTGTGGCTTTGTACACTCAGGAACAGAACGTCGCGTCAGTGGCTTTGTTGCGAAAACTTGGCTTCCGAGTTAGCCACCATTGGAAGTTCATGCGAAAAAGCTTAAAGGCCTAGTACATGTTTCAAGAAGGCTTAAAGCAAATCGCAGAGTTTGGACAGTCAAGAATTGAGAGCGTTTTTGCCTTTTCCGTGGACGACGATGTTTTCTTCGCTCTCAAGTTGTTTGACTCTTGCTTCGATGAATTCTGCAACTTTGTCTTGACTGTACTTCTTCTCTTCTTCTTGTTTGTGAAGTTGTTCCTTCAGGGTTTTCAGGACTTTGTCGACGTCGAACGGTTTGAGTATGTAGGCGTTTGCACCTCTGTTGACGGCGTCGACGGCGTTCTGCAGTGTCGGATAGCCCGTGATTATGACTTTCCTTATCTTAGGTGTCGTATCCTTCATTCTCGTAAGAAGCTCGATTCCTTCCATATCTGGCAGACGGATGTCGATCAGGGCCATATTATAGTATTTTTTCCTGGTTCTCTCTATGGCCTCTTTTGCCGTGCCCACAGATTCGACGTTGTAGCCTTCGTCTTCAAGTATCGCAACTAGCACTTTCCTGATGTTTTCATCATCATCAATAATCAGTATTCTAGGAGTTTCGTCCATATTTTCATCCCTTCTTAACTTGTCTCTTAGCAATATCTACGTATCCCAAGATGTCAACATTATCCATGTTCTCACCCTGCAGTCCCAACTTGTTTTGGAGACATCTTGCGATTGATTTTTCTATGATTTGCGCTCCAGGCCCAAAGATCCCTTCAAGTGCATCTTTGAACTCTTTCAGTTTCGTTGGAATGCTCTCTTTTCTTATGTCAAAAGATTTCTCTAGGTGAAAGAATATCGCCTGCTTCGAAGAGTCTCCCAGCGGACCAAGACCTTCTTCAATTGCAGACAGTAACGTCTTGTCAAAGTCGTCTCGAACCATGTAGGATCCCCAAGGCAAACTGCTGTTCATATTGAATGAAAACCAGCGTGCTCCAATAAAATACTTGTGAACTGACAATACAGATTGCTGAACAGCCAACACACGCGGGACACAAAATCACGCAATTATTTTTCCTTCTTTTTCTGCAGGAAATTGCGTTCAGCAGCATTTACGTAGTCAACGAATCTGAACTCTTTGTTTTCATCCCATTTCAGGATATCTACGTCAGGACCCATGTTTTCATGGAGTTTTTTCATTATCAAAACTTCTAGGAAGCGGGTCCCGGCTCCGAAGATCTTCTCCAGCCCATTTTCAAAGTCTTCGACCCGACATGGAATCTCGTCTCGGGGGATCCTGACCTTGCTCTCAAGGTGATAATAGATTGACTGTTTGGCGGAGTCACCGAGAGATGAGAATGCAGCGTCTACTGCCTCAAGAAAACATTTCTGGAAAGCTTTTTCTGTCAACCGTGAGATTCCTCTGTGCGCGCGCGAACTCTACTGCGGTCCCCTTTTAATAGACTCTTTATGGATTTTTAAAGTTAACCCTTCATTTGGAGGGGCTAGAGACGTGTTTGACCTGGGTACTCCTGTGTGATCCGCAGTCTGCAGGAAGAGTCCGGCATTCTGTAGGTTACAGACTCGTGAGCTGGAGAATAGTTGCTCGTTAGATGCCGCGTCTCTTCGCTACCTTGACAATAAGATAGATCACGAAGGCTACGTCACACTAAGGTTATCGATCCCGCAAGGAAGTTTCGCGGGGTCTCTAACGGCGCGCGCCAGAAAGGGCGGTCTTGATGAGTTCCTGAAGTCGTTGCCCCAGACGGCCTAGCAGGTCCGCGATGGACTTAAATATTCATGTTCCTACAGCCTAGACTGGGGCGCTTCTCATGGTTTTTTTATCCTTTGTTGGAAAAAGATTGAGACCAGCTTTGTTGCGCACGCGCTGAGTCATGTTACTGATCTCCGATTTGTAGGACAGAAATGGTCGCCATCTGGGCGACTCCACCTAGAAAGAGGTTCTTGCGGCGGAGAAGGCTCGTACTTCCGTGCGTGGATGGGGTGCGATTCAAAAGTAGTGTTCATTTTTCATGTCGATGAAGCGTCAAATGTTTTGTACTGACGGCCAGAAGATTCTAGAAGTGGGCCGGGCCGGATTTGAACCGGCGACCTTTCGGTTATCAGCCGAACGCTCCAGCCAAGCTGAGCTACCGGCCCGCGTTGGTGCCATCTAGTATACGTCACCGGCTATTTTTAAGGATTTTCGGAACACTTTTAATTGATTCTTGTCTATTCTTAGGTGGGCCCGTAGCCCAGTCTGGATTAAGGCGTCGGCCTTCGGAGCCGAAGAACGGGGGTTCAAATCCCTCCGGGTCCGTTATGCTTCTTCATCGGAAGTCCTCGGGCAAGCATATCTGGTCTCCGAAATGCTTGGCCACGTAACCTGCTTCTTGCCTGTTGATTTTGTCATCACGGTCAAAATCAAGTATGTACTCTGCATGTTTCCAGCTTTCTCTGCTCTGAAATTCAAATGCTGCAGAATTCAAGTCCGACTGTCAATCTTGTCGTCGCCACCAATGTCAAAAAGTTGCACATCGCCTAGCGCGAGGAGAGTAGCATATACAAAATGCGGAACGAACGTTTGTGACTTGCCACGAAGCCTGCGCTGCCCCTAGTATTTTTTTCCGAAATTCTTTGCGACCAGCCCGATGTCGCGCATGTCAACCTTGCCGTCGGGAACAAGAGGCACCGTGCCTGTGATGTCTGCACGAGGGTCCCACTTGGGATAGCCTGGTATTGTGCCGAAGGCCCTGGCTACACTGGCAATGTCTTTCATGTCAACCTTTAGGTCATGGTTGATGTCGCAGGGGTTCCAGTAGATATACATCAACGGATACCTGTCGACATTGTTCTCGTCTATTACGTAAGGAGTGTCGCCAATGAAATCACCGTTTGCATCAGTGCCACTGTAATCGCTCCAGTAGTTTCCGCCAGAAGGATAATCATTATCCCACTTGTTTTCGCTTCCGTCAAGTGATGCTTGAAGCGTGTTATTTATGAATCTATTATGGTAAAGCTTGTTAGCACCCGAGGTGGCGTCTGCGTTTACGCCTTGACTGCAGTCGGAGAACATGTTTCGCGTGAAAGTGTTGTTTGTTGAGTAGCTTTCTAGCCTTAATGCATTTTGCGAGCAGTTGAATGCGGAGTTGGCTGCGATTTTGTTTTGTATGCTTTCATACAACGATATTCCAATCCAGTAATCTGTAATCGTGTTGCCTTCGATTGAGTTGCCGTTTGCAGAAGTCAAGGTGATTGCACTATAGGAGCTGTTGAAATGATTCTGAAAGATGGAATTGTTGTTTGCGAAGACCTTTATGTTCCAGAAACTGGAGTCCATGTTGCATGAACTTATTGTATTGTCTATGCCAAAGACGGTGATGTCAATCCAGTTCTGAGTAAAATAGACGTTGGAAATGTTGTTGTGTGAGGAAACAATGTTTATCCCGCCGCTTTCTTCTCCAAGGTAAATGCAGTTTTGGATCGCAAAACCTTCAACGGAGACGCCGTTGGCTGTTATGGAAAGGGCGGAATCCCATGTGTAGTTTCCATCGATTATTGTGCTGACTTCGTTTTCCCCAACCAAGAATACAGTGTGGTTCACGGCTACATTTTCGTAGTAGCTACCATTAGCCACGTGGGCTGTTCCCCCGTTGGTGACTGCGTTAATTCCTTGTTGAATTGTCTGGAAACGGGTTACTCCCCAGCCGGGGGTTGATTCATTAAAATCGTCATCAACCCATACTTCGTTTGAAAGCGTAATCTGCTGCTGAGTTGACAGGCTACTTTTCACGCAAATCAGCACGAACAAATTGAATAGCAGGACCGTTGCCAGATATAGCGTGGTCTTTTGTCTCATACACATTTCTCCTTAAGCGAATAACAAAAAAAGGGAGGTTTGTATTGTGCCCTGTTTCTGGAGCTCGCTACTTCCAAATGATCCACGGGATCTTTTGGTAGGCGAAACTATATGTAGTAGTGAATGGAAGCTCGAATCCTGGCTGGGCGGCTATTATCATCGTCACTGGGCCGTACTTGACTTTGGCATTGTTTATCATTGGAAAGATGGGTGGGACGCCGTAGTTGTTGCTGTCTAGGCTCAGGGGTTTCACAATTTTCTTTTGGATGAAGTTGACGCTAAAGTACATTGGATAAAGTCCACCAGTTCTCGTCCATCCTGCATAGACTGTCCATCCATTTGTGCCACTCTCCATATCGTGAAATATTGAGAGTTCAGGTATTTCTATGTCGTCAACGTACCAACCAATTTCCTGTGCCGCGCCATCCGTCCAATAGGTGAAGTAGAGTTCTATTTGTTTGCCAGCGAACGAGGCTAAACTCATTTGCTCTTGATACCAACCGCCGCTAGATCCAGTGAAGGCATTCCATCTTTCCGCTGTCATGTTGTATGTTTTCGGTTCAACACCGAGACAGTTGTCGTTGGTTTGCGGGTTTGGAAGTGTCGAAACCGTCTTAATGCCTTTTAATGTGTACCACTTCCCTGCATCAATGTCGTGGACTTCTACGTATCCGTAGTCCCAGTCCTGTTCGATTCCGTAGTTGCTCCAGAATTTGAGTGTTGCTCCTCCTGCAGGTATCGTGAAGGTCTGACCCAATTGGAACCAGGACCATGCTGTACCGTCTGAATACCATTCGTATGACCCGCTGTGCGGAGCTACGCCTGCGGTTGTGTTGCCTTTGAATGCCACACTGAGTGCGTGGTCGCCAAGTTGCAGAAATTGAACATAGTTTACTGTGTATGGAAGGGTTGTGCCATAGGGGTATGGATAGCCTATCTGGACTGTGCCTTCCAGTTGAGGATTCCAGTTGAAGGATTTGGCGTATTCCTTCTGCCAATAGGCCATCCTGCTTTGTATGCTATAAAAAACCGTATCGGCAGAGGGTATATCCAGACCGTAGTAACCGTATATTCCGTTTGTGGCAAGCGTCGTGTCGTCGAGATAGTTTGCGATAGCCCAGTCCTGGAAGATCGCGTCAAAATCTTTGGCTATGGTGAAATCTTGAAGGACATGGTTGTACCCTGCGATTCCGACGAATGGATAGCTATGAGTCAGTGCATATATGAATGGTTGGCCTCCGTAGTGCTCCATCATGTAGTAAGTAAACAGGAAAGTAGCGCCGTAGTCTGCCAAGTTGCCCTGCCAAGTGACCAGCGACGTTTGCCACCATTCGTCCAAGTAACTCGCGATGTGACCTGTTGGGAAACCATATCCGCATATTACCTGAGACAGTCCAGAACAGCCTTCATTGACCCATGATAGCTGATCGGGGTTCAGATCGCGATGAATGAGGTGCTGGTATTCATGGGCGAATGTTCCTTCATACTCAAATGGGTAGCAGATATCTTGCGGGTAAGCTGGACTGACATTGGGGGCTGAACCTGTCGGGTGCGGTCCCTGTCGTCTGAACCACTGGTATGTGTCGATGTGGATTATGTTTGCATCGTATAGGTCGCTTATAAAAGACCAGAAGTACCCTTCAATGAACCATGGAGAATTCACTGGGTCCCAGAAGAGGCCGTCTCGAATGTTGAAAATCAAAATCTGTATCTTGTCGTCGTCCAATGGACCTGGCCGGTCAGCATAATCGCCGAAATAGTCTTTGCATGTCTGCGACATGTTGGTGTCGAATTCGTTCATCAACTCCAACAGTTGACTTCCTTTTATGTAGTCACGGTATCCTGGCTGCAAGCGACTGGCTCCCCAGAATGCACCACCTACATTACTCCAATTGTAGGCAAAAAAGAGTTCGTCGTCTGCAAGTCCCTCTCCGTTAGCCCGCCATTCATCCTGATATCCACCTGGAAAAACATCTGTGGACGGTCCGACCCAAATGTTGCAATGATCGCCACTCTCAAACAGCTGAAAGTCCAAGTCATATGTGCCTCCCTTGAAGTCGTCTGAGACTGCAACCGTCCATGGGAGGTTGGGATGAAGCATCGGAACAATGCCCTCAACCGTTGCCGTTTCATAGAATGATGAGGCGTCGAGTCCTGGAATATCGTCACCGCGTGCCGTGAAGCCGTCTGGATTTGGGTGTTTTATGCCATTGATTTTCGTAATCGGTGAAGCCGTCGTCAAATTAATCGGTACTAGAGATGCCAGAAACATTGCGACAATAATCACTGCTAATATTTTTTTCATTTTCCTTTTCTCCTTTCTATTTTAGACCACTATTATAATGCGCATCTTTGTTTTTGAATCTTGTGGAACTTACTTCTATGTCACTATGCCTTTACGGGCAATGGAGGCATATGGGCCAAACACGTTCTTTTCAGCCTTCTTACCATTACTAGTCTCTTGGAAATGCCACCAGAGCAACAAAGCAATGATACACGGAACAAAAGAACGGAACACGATAATCGCAGGACTATTGCTGTTTCTGGTCGGAACAGTCCTCATTATCTGCACGCTTCCATTTTTTAGTCACACTAGACAGGAAGTCGAACTGGTTCCAAGATCTGAAGTCATCATTAACAGCACGTTCAATATTCATCAGCTCGAAGACAAGATGTTGACTTTCCAGTTGAGCATCGGCCAATCGATAATCATTCTCGCAACGAGCAACAAGAATGTCAGCTGTTCAATAGCCAATTTTACACAAACAGATGACGCGATTCAGCCAGACAAGCTTGATGTGCTCTATTTTTTCCAGAACGATACCACAACGATCAATAAGACTTGGAGCCCTCCGAACAGAGTGCCTGAACCCGGAAAATATTACCTTGTGTTTTTGGCTCGTGATGCATTACCAGATTCGCCTGTACAAGTCTATGTCAATGCGACTAAGACATGGACTGATATTCAGCTCAAAGAAGTCGTAGCCGAAGACCGCGTTTCCATGCTAGACCAGAACTACGGGTACATAGGATCAGCAATGGTTATTCTTGGAATAGCAGCCATCAGAATCGCCGTCATCCGCAACCGCAGATCAAAATAGCAGAAAGCGCTATTGGAAACCAAAGCAATTCCCATTACTCCTTGTTTTTGAAGAGCCCTCCCATATCTAGACCTGATAAGATCTTGGCAGGAGTCCGAACTACCAATCCACAGATCCACAGCACGGGCTACGATTGCATTCTTCTTTTCCTTGCGCATGTATCTCATGCCTTTCCATACAATCCAAAGCATGGTCAAACAGATCTATGTGCACATCACTTTGTATCATAGATGTGAACGCAAATACGGAAAACGTGCGCGTTCGTCCGCTTTTCGATGAACGTATACCCGACTATTGACAAAAAGTCTTTCCGAAACGATTGAGTGTGCTTTTTCTTCTATTTAGCTCACCTTTCATAGGATAATGAATCATAAGGTTCTTAGCACTAATCGTGCATTGTGCTATGTTGGGAGACCGTAGTGAAGAGGACAGCTGTATTGGTGTGTGCTCTTGTATTGGCAATTCTTATGTCGTGGTCAGCGAGTTCGGTGCTGAATCATCAGCTGACTCGCGAGCAGGACGGGGCCATCTCAGCAGATGCAGGAGAAACAAACCCTTCACCTTTGCTTGGAGAGGCGGAACACAGCGTGGAAAAGGCCAGCAGCGGCAAGAATGAAGATTTTGCGATACAAGATGATTCTGCCAGTTCAGGCGAGATCTTGAGTGAGGACGAGAGTGTCGGCAAGGCATTTGAGAGTAGCCTCCAGAATGACAAAGTTGAGAATGCTTTGAACAGCGACAGCCCACCAATCGAAGTGCCTATCCCCGATGGACGAATATTCCATCGTGGCGAGCTTCCTTATGGTTACCTTCCCACATGCTATCCGAAGCAGAACTTCAGTTTCCCGATTGTCCCTATTGAACTTGACTGTTTGCCACTCTTGTCTATTCGGATACGTGCTGATGAATCGCGACGTCAGCCCGCGCGAATCTTTCTGTAAGATTCTATCAAGGAGGAGATCAGCAGTCTCAAAAGACCCATTCTTGCTCAACCACTCGGGGAACCACTTGCATTTTTCCAGAGGCAATGCTTTTCTCAGTCCCACGTAAGTGGCCTTGGCAAGGTCCATTGCTCCTTTTCCTCCACGGTACAGTTTGACTAACCCTTCTGCTTCAAGAAGCGCGCGGGCGAATTAAATAATTCCTGATTCATATCGAGAGAACGCGATCTGATTCTGTTGGAACCATTAGGCCCCTGAGACAGCAATCTGTGAAATGCAGCCTACTGCAAATCTAAGACAAATATTTAATCGGTCCGCGCGCACTCCACGGACTGAAACAGATTTAAATGTTGGATTCACTTTTCTTCTTACAAGGAATGAGGGAGTTTGCGAAAATACGTCTTTCCACTCGTGCTGATCTTGTTGTTTCCGTTATTTGGATTGTTCATTTCGCTTCAGACAGTATCGACGGTCAGCAGTGGATTGACAACAGCCGAATCTCAGATCGTAGGACTGGTCAATGGGACAAGAGCATATGAATATGATTTGGAACTGGAACGGATAGCATACAATCACACGCTGTCAAACTACTCATACAGGTCAGGCGGATCAAGCGGTGCTAATGCCACTTCGGACTGGCTCGTGGAACAGCTTGTGAACATGGGATTAGAGGTTCATAAAGAGCAGTTTCAATTTACCACTTGGGAAGTCGTGAGTAAACCTGAGCTCATAGTTGATGATGACGGAGACTTTGGCACTCCTGGAGACCAGACCAGTTTTGACTGCTTTACGTGCGAGCATTACAGTTGGCCAACTCCCCCTGGAGGCGTATTTGCAGATCTAGTCGTCCTACCTCTTCCTCCAGCCTCAAGCTACTCCCAGATCGGCATGTATCCGATTAATGCGACAGAGTGGAATTCAATAGACACGACGGGAAAAATCGTCCTGATCGGGAGAGAAGTCAGATGGGTAAGCTCGTGGGAATTGACTTACAGGAACAAGCTTCAATCCCAGACTCCCGTTGCAGTCATCTACTGTATATGGTATGACTGGATGTCTCATTCTCCAGAAGCTACTTCTTCAATTGGCGGTCGACCGTACAGCCAGTACGGAAGATATTATTGGGACTTACAGATACCTGTGGGATCACTTGGTTACAGCGACGGTTTGTGGATTAGGAACAGAGAAAAAAGCCTGAACGTTTCTTCACACGTTGAAATCGCAACTGTGATCGGGTCCGGTCCTCACTATAACGTTGTGGGGAAGATAACTGGCAATAAATATCCCGACAAATACGTCATAGTCTCAAGTCATTACGACACTGTTATGGACAGCGGTTTCTGTGACAACGGAGCAGGCACTGCTGGAGTCTTGGAGCTGGCACGGGTCTTTGCTGAAGCCAACGCTACTGGACTGCTGAACCCGAAGTACACGCTTCTGTTCATTCCGTGGGCAGATGAGGAACTGTTTCTCGTGGGCGCCATAAACTACGTCATCCAACACAAAGCTGAGATGAGCCATATAGTCGCTGTTATTAACATGGACTGCATAGGCAGCGATAACCTGTACATTTCCGAAACGACCCCTGGACCAAGATTTGACCTAGACCAACTGGTCTATAAGGCGGCTCAAGATCTTGGAATAGCAGCGACATACGCGGCGCCTGGCGGCTCAGACCAAGAAGTATTCAAAAGCCCATCTTGGGCAAACGATAACTACCAATGGTGTTGGGGTCTTGATACAGAAATAGCAGACGCCGTTGCTGTACAGTCTAGCACCATGATCATTTCGTATCCGCTGATGACGCGCGACGTTTTCCAGATGGGAGAACCAGGGTGGATTCACACGTCTTATGATAATTCGACTTCAACCACAACATTAGACTGGATAGAAGCGACTGACCTTGAAAACCAATTGAAGGTAACTGCGCTCTCAATTGCGCGCATAGTGACTCGAAATCCTGCAGACATAAACAATGACGGCAGAGTAGACATGAACGACATAGGCTACGTTGCACGCCGATTCGGAATAAACGAGACAAGCCCACTGTGGGATCCAGCAGCAGACATCAACTCTGACGGCATAATCAACATGAAAGACATCGGTTACGTAGCCAAATATTTTATGCAACTGGAACCCTAGGTGCCTGCGCCCACGCTTCTATATCCCCCAGCGGAATGGCTGTTCTTAAGATAGCAGGTTTTGCGTAGCATATGTTTAGGGTTTGGGGCGTAATCTGGGGTGTAGCACGCGCTAAATGAGTTTATCCTTGGAACCTTCACGCGCTAGCATTTCGGTTTCTGGGCTCTGTCCAATAGAATTTTCTGTCATCGTCGCCTTCTTTTAAGAGAGTACCGTTTTTCACTCTCCGCGCAAGAAAGTCTGGAATTTTGTCTTCCTTGCCTTTGGTTGAAATACCCTTCCTCTCCAGAGCTTTCAGAATATCGTCCACTGTTCTTTTCTTTGGCGGTTTGAAATATCCTTCCTCAAGAAGAAGAGCGAATACGCGGTTGACGCGTCCGCCCCATGTCTGAGCACCCTGAGTCTTTTGGGCTTTCTTGCTGGCCTTTGTTGCAGTCTCACATTCTTTTTTGAGTTCGTCAAAGTTGACGCCGAGGATTTCGATGTTCCCCATGTTGGTTTCGCCTAAGCCTCTTTTTTCGAATTCCTGTATGACGGGCATCTTCTCTGGGTTTAGACCGGCAAGTGTTGCCCCGACTGTTTCGACGGCGACGGCATCTCTGCCTACCAGGATGGTGTTCATGCGCGTTGTCGGTCCGGTCCAGGCGTGCCAAAGGTTTGTTCCGTCCATCACGGCAAGGTCTATTCCGCCGATGGCTTCATACAAATCGGCCAACACTGTGGGCAGTTTCTTGTGAAACCTCGATTTTTTCCGGTCAGGAACAAGCCCAAACAGATTCTTCAAGATGCTGCCTCTGTCAAAAGTGCGGAGGACATGAGTGCTCACAAACACGTTGGGTTTGAACAGAATGTGCGACAACCGAAGATTCTCGCCGCCGATTCGGAACTGTTTTGTTTCAGTATCTTCCGAAAGGTTGAACGGAACAACATTGCTAGCGAAGAGATCCTTCCAGATTTGAAGTCTTTCGGACCCTGTTCCCTGATAATTGTCCGACTCTGCAAGAAAGACCTTTGGAGCTTTGTCGAAGACATTGATAATTGACCTCACAACGTCGACGGATGAATGGTGCGGTCTCTTGGTTGTGAAGACTCCGACCTTTACGACCACGGGTCTCTTAGTCGTGTTGAGGTCATGTATGCCTCCGGTCATTTCCAATATACGGTCAATGGACAAATCGTCCTTGCCTGTAAAACGCATTATCGCGACTTTTGAACCCACAATAGTTGCTCCTTTCACGCGATGACTGAACCAGGCTCGTCAGACAATCATAAAGCTTTCCAAAAGTGCGCATTTAAGAGATGCACTTGAGTGTACGTCAGATTTGCTGGCAAGCGAGGGCGCGCCGCGCATGATACGTGGTGTTTGTCAAGGCATGTGCATTTTCAAAAGATTGATTCCTTGCTCAACCATTCAGGGAACCACCTGTATTTTTCCAGAGGCAATGCTTTTCTCAGTCCAACGTAAGTTGCCTTGGCCAGGTCCATTGCTCCTTTTCCTCCACGGTACAGTTTCACTAGTCCTTCTGCTTCAAGAGCCTGCAACGTTTCCGAAAGTTTTAGCTCATCAGGTTCAGAGAGTCTTTCTTTCATGTCTTCTCTTGTCATGTACAAGCCTGGGTTGACAACGTAGTCTTCGGCTAGGATTTTCAAGACGTTTTCTTGAGTGATGACGCGTTTTGTTTCAGGTTCCGTCGTGGACACTGGAACCCTAAGCTCCGTGTGCATTTTTCGGCGCAGCATCTTCAGGTCTTTGTTCATTGCTTTCAATGCGCCTCTGAAGATGACCAGTTTCATGATCTGGTTTGTTCCTGCGCCGATCTGGTTCACTTTTGCATCTCTCAGGTACGCTTCGACTGGGTAGAACCGCGTCCATCCGTCTCCCCCCATCACCTGTATGGCATCACTTATCAGTCTTTCATACGTGTCAGACACAAGCATCTTTGCAGTTGACGCTTCAACCATCGCATCTTCATGTTCATCCAAAAGATGAGCCGCGTGATAGACCAGCAGACGACAGTTATATAGTCCCGAGAACATTTCTGCAAGTTTTGCTTGGTTCGTAGGCAAGTCTATCGTTGGCCTGTCAAACTGTAGCCGGCGCTGGGAATAAGCCACGGCGTTGCGTATCGCTTCCCGCATCGGTCCAAGCATGCCTGCTGAATAGACGACGCGTTCAAAGTTCAAGCCGGCCATCATGACCTTCCAACCCGTCCCTTCTCCTCCGATGCAGTTGCTTGCCGGAACCTTCATTTCGTCGAAGTCCAATGTTCCGTTGGGCAGACCAGTCCATCCTGAGAGTTCGTTAATTTTCTCAACAGAAAAGCCAGGTGTTCCCTTCTCAACTAGAAAAGCAGTCAGATGTTGGTATTTGGCCTTGTCTTCCTTCTTTTCACTGGACCGGGCATAGACAACGTATAAGTCAGCCAAACCCGCGTTCGTTATGAAACGTTTCTTGCCGTTGACAATGTATGTGTCTCCTTCTTTTCTTGCCGTTGTTTCGATTCCTGCTGCATCTGAACCCGCAAAAGGTTCCGTTATGCAAACGGCTCCAACAGCTTGTCCCTTTGCTATCTTGGGCAGCCATGTACGCTTCTGTTCTTCCGTTCCAAAGGTGAGTATTTGCTCGACGCCGCCGAACATGGAAACAGCATAAGCTTCAGAAATGGCTGAACAGACTCTGCCAAGTTCTTCGGTCACGATACTTGCGCCAGTCACGCCTGAATTCAGACCGCCATATTTTTCAGGGATCACGACTCCGAACCATCCTCTACTGGCCACTTCCTTCAACAGACTCAACGGGAACTTTCTCGTCCACAGCGTCTCCTCGCCCATAGGAAGACTTCTGTCGGCGAATACTCTTGCCTCTTCCATCAAGTTCTTCTGTTTTTCAGTCCACCACTGGAAAGGTTCCATATGCCAGCACCACACGCACTATCCGCTACGGTGCTATGCGATTTTAAAGTTTCGCAAAGATGAGACCACAATAGTGTGGGTGTACACCTCCTGATGCGCGAGTGGTTGCGTGTGTGCGTTGGGGCTTGTGCGAGCATGTCAAGTCTTATATGAGTGACGCCGAGAATAGTGCTGTGTCTTGCTCAAGCTGCTGCAGGAAAGGTGGGTCTGATGAGAAAGACGATATTCAAGAAACTTGAGGCACAGGGTCTCATAGCAAACTACAATCATCTAAGAAAGAACCTGCCTCCGAAACTTCCTGACAGGGTTTTTGTCTGGGACGAAACGTTGATGGAAGGTGTGCAATCACCCGCTGTTTTCTTGACATACGTTGAGAAAGTCAAGCTTGCCAAGATGATGGATGAGATGGGAGTATCCATAATAACTGTTGGTTATCCGGCGCTTTCTGAGGAAGAGAAGATCAGCGTTAGAAAGATAGCTAATGAGGGATTCCAGCAGGCGAGTCTAGTTGCTTTGTCTGGAGTGAGCCGAAGCGACGTAGACTCATGTCTTGAATGTGGCATAAGAGAAATTCAGGTTTTTACTCCGTTCAACGGTCTTCACCTTCAATACAACCTGAAAGCTGCAAAGGAGCAGACCCTGAAAGCTACTGTGGACTGCATAGAATATGCAA
>Ga0315284_10008248_pt1 | contig 14862 bp, 13 predicted proteins | sample YL17G09_16_MG_FD_203696 | JGI IMG/M metagenome (GOLD analysis project Ga0315284, IMG submission 203696) | Sediment microbial communities from Yellowstone Lake, YNP, Wyoming, USA - YL17G09_16 | ecosystem: Environmental > Aquatic > Freshwater > Lake > Sediment | place: USA: Wyoming | collected... | reverse complement strand
GCCTCAGGCGGAGGGGGTGAGGGGGGATTACGTATTTCATAGGGCAGGGCAGATGGCAGGTATTGGAGAAATGCTAAGGATTTTCGATCAGCAGTGGATGTAATTGCATTTATTTCACTTCCGTCTGTTGAAAGTCCTGTCTGTTCAGGAAGTGTGTCGAGATACTTAAGGCTCAGGCCAGGAGCGAAACGCACTGCAGGGCTTTTAAACGTATCTATCTTTGAGAAGGGACTAAAATAGGTTTTGAGATGTTCTGCACCGGGATATCTCAATGCAAGCGGCAGACCTTTATACGGTGACATCCTGATGTTGATAAATTCGGGATGATAAATTATAAGTAAAATAGTGAGCATGATAAAAACCAGAGAGGCTGCTCTTAGCAGTTTTTTACCCATAACGAATGCTGCGAACAAAGCAATGAGAGAAAGGATAAAGACAGTATTGTCAGGTCCTGTAACAGACATAAGATAAAGGATTCCCATAGAACCCATACCTGCACCGAGGAGGTCTGCGCCATAAAGCAGGCCTGATTTCTCACTTATCGAGGAGAATGCTGTAGCGATGATCAGTCCTGCAAAGAAAAAAGGTATCGAAAGAGTAATGTAGTAAAGGCCGATATAAAAGAGCTCTATCCTTGACCATGAGAGCCTCACAGGGTCAAAGGGTATCTGATTTGAAAGGAGATAGCTCAGAGATATACTGATACCGAGTAACAGGCTATAGATGCTGATATAAGATGGATTTCTCAGTTTTAGATTAAGTGATAATATGGTACCGCTTGCACCGATGCCAAGCATGGCAATGCTTATTATCATGAAAGCAAAATGGTACCAGAGTGAGATAGAAAATATTCTTGTAAGAGTTATCTCATACGCAAGGCTTGAAAACGAGCAGAGAAATAGTACAAATAATATCTTAGAGTCTCGAATCATGGTATTAGGAAAATTATATCTAACTGAATTATAATATTACATTTCTATGAATTATTCATTGATGGGAAAGAAAAGAGCCACTTTTAAAATTATTTCTCTTTCTATTTTCCTGTTTTTAACGTTAGTTGTTTCACGTGCTGATGCAAAAATTCCTGACGTTGTCGTAAAACAGAAAAAAGCAGTTGTTACCGTTTATGTGAATGACAGGAATGGAAAGCAGGTTGTTTCAGGAAATGGATTTATTGTTGACCAGAGTGGAATTATTGTAACAACCTGCTCTATGATCACAACATGGCTTAAAGAAGTAGGACATAGCCTTGTAGTCAAACTGGAAGATGGTACTTATTTCCCTATGGAAGACGTATTCTCCTGTAGTTATAAAAATAATCTTGCATTATTGACAATAAAAGCAAAAGACCTTCCAGCAGTCAAACGTGCTGTTGACTATAGACCAAAGCAGAAAGAAAACATTTTTGTTATAGGAAGCCCATCAGGATTAGAAACTATCATATCAGGCAGTATGATAAAGAGTGTGCGTGAAAAGGATAATTTTATCGAGATTACCATACCTGTTACTCAAAGAAATAGTGGAAGCCCTGTATTTAATATGAAAGGTGAAGTCATAGCTGTTGCACTATCGCCTTTGAAAAAGAAGCAGAGTCATAATGGTGCAATTTCTATAAGGCATGTTGCAAATCAGCTTAATGACTATAGAAAAGCACAACAAAGGAAGATGAGGCAGAGACTTGCGAGTCTTGGTGAAGAGAGTGATATTTCTTCAAGTCAGAGTAAACCTGACATGATGGAAAGACTGGAAATAAGATTAGATAGTGCCGAATCATATTTTCTCCTTGGTTCCAGCTATGACCAGAGCAGTATGTACAAAGAGGCTATAGAAGCATACAAACAGGCAATAATAATGAAACCTGATTACGGAGATGCATATGTAAATCTTGGGCTGGATTATTACAGACTGAGAAAATATCCTGAGGCCGTAGACGCATATACAAAGGCAATAAAAATGAAACCGGATACCCAGTCAATTTATAATAAGTTAGGCACACTCTATATCGTTCTCGGCAAGTATTCGCTGGCGCTCAATACATTTAAGAAGGCGATAACTATAGACCCGAAAAATTCTTCGGTACACTTCAATCTCGGTATTGCCTATTTTCTTAGCGGAGATAAAACAGCTGCTTTTGGAGAGTATATTATTTTAAAGGAGCTTGATAAAGAACGTGCAATAAATTTGTTTGATGTAATATATTAAGGTTTGATTTCTATAGGTGTTCCATCAGGAATAAGTTGCCAGATTTCTTCAATTTCAGAATTAGTCACTGCAATACATCCATTTGTCCAGTCCAGAGCCCTGTGCAATTTTCCAAGGGTTGCTAAGTCCTCAGATAAACCATGAATCATTATATTTCCACCTGGTGACATTCCACGCTTCTGAGCGTTCAAGATGTCTGATTCATTTGGATATGAAATAGCCAAGGATAAATGGTACTTGCTTTTTGGATTTCTTGAATTGAGAATATAACTTCCTTCTGGTGTTTTATGATCTCCCTCATGGATTTTATGGCCTAATGGCTGTTTGCCCAGAGCAATCCTGTACGTCTTTAAAATTTCGCCATTCTGTAATAACATCATCAATCTTTTACTCTTAATCACCACTACTTTATCAGCTTGAGCAAATGTAGCAAGTGGCTTTTCAGGCCAGAAGAAGTCATGGAACAAAAAGACAATCAATAGGGGAACAATGAATGTAATAATTTTATTTCGCAGCAATTGATGAGAGCTACACGGTTTCAATGCCGTGTTATTTTCTCTCTGTTTTAGCAGAAATTGATTTATCAATAATTTTAATGCCTCTCAGTAGTCAGCTATGATAGTGTATTATATTATATCAAAAGGTATATTCTCTGGTATGAAAATAGCAATCACAGGGAAGGGTGGAGTTGGTAAAACCACACTTGCTTCTCTCTTAAGTCATCTCTTTGCTGCAGAAGGGAAAAGGGTTATCGCTGTTGATGCTGACCCTGATGCAAACCTCGCATCAGCATTAGGTATTTCAGTAGAGCAGGCTCGAAAAATTGTTCCTTTAGCAGAGATGGCTGAGCTTGTAGAGGAGAGAACAGGAGCAAAACCTGGAAGCATGGGTGTAATGTTCACACTCAACCCCAAGGTTGATGACCTGCCGGAAAGTGTCGGGTATCATTTTAATGGAATGGTGCTCCTTATCATGGGAAAACCAAAGACCGCAGCATCCGGATGTTACTGTCCCGAAAATGTGCTTCTGAGAAGGCTTCTGAGGCATCTTGTCGTTGAGAGGAATGAGGTTGTTATTGTTGATATGGAAGCAGGCATAGAGCATCTCACAAGGGGAACCGCAGAGGCTGTTGATGCATTTATCGTTGTTGTTGAACCCGGGCAGAGAAGCATACAGACAGCAAAGACGATTAAGGAAATGGCAGAAAAACTTGGTGTAAAAAAGGTATTTGTTGTTGCGAATAAGCTAAGGAGTAATGAAGATTTCAATTTTATAAGAGATACTATTGGAGATATGGAACTGATAGGTTCTGTTACATTTAATGATGCGATATTAGCAGCAGATATTAAAGGATGTTCACCCTATAGTTATTCTCCTGAGAGTGTGGCAGAGGTGAAGGAGATTAAAGAGAAAATTGAAAAGTCTTTGAGTCAATAAAAAGCTCATTTATGCATGAGTTTATCTGTCAATCATTGGTTACAGGTTTATGAAAAAAAAACTCAGGAAAGAAGTTATTGAAAAAAGAAATTCTCTTCCTTCCTTGGAAAGGAAGAAGAAGGACGTGCATATAATGAAAAAACTTTTAACTCTACCAGAGTTCAAGAAAGCACATACTCTATTGTTCTATGCATCTTTCAGGACAGAAGTCAACACTATTGATATGATTAAGGAATCTCTGAAAATAGGGAAAAGGGTTGTACTTCCAAAAGTTGATAAAGACAGGCATAGACTTAATTTGTATGAGATAAAAGATATAGGTGAGTTAATCCCTGGAGATAGTGGAATCCCAGAACCATTTCTACCCGATGCGAAGTTCGTTAATGTCAATGATATTGACCTTATGATTATTCCGGGTACAGGTTTTGATTATTCAGGCAATAGGCTCGGGTATGGAGCAGGTTATTATGATGCGTTTCTTTCCGATATGCATGAGAAAATACCCTTAATTGCACTGGCATATGAAGAACAGCTTGTTCAATCAATCCCTTCAGAACCCCATGACATAAAGGTTGATATAATTGTTACAGATAAACAGGTGATAAAATTTACGTAATCGGTTGAAATATATTATGTCCGGTAGCGAATTTCTGAGCACCGCAGTGAGAGCTGCAAAACATGCAGGGCAATTCATACTCGAAAATCTTGGCAGGATTTCAAAGAAAGACATTGCGCTCAAGCAGGCATCGGACTTTGTGACGTTTGTTGATAAAGAGTCAGAGCAGATTATCATACATACAATAAAAGAAGATTTTCCTCATCACTCTTTTCTTGCTGAAGAGTCCATTAAAGAAACCGGGAGAGGAGAATACCGTTGGATAATAGATCCACTTGATGGCACGACAAATTATATTCATCAGTATCCTGTTTTTTCTGTCTCATTGGCACTTGAATATAAGAAAGAAATAATCTTAGGCGTTACACTCGATATAGGGAGAGATGAACTTTTCACTGCAGAAAAGGGAAGAGGGGCATTTCTAAACAAAAACCCCATAAAGGTATCTAAGGCCACCACATTAAAAGATAGTCTTATTACAACTGGGTTTCCTTTCCGCAGAAAAGAATTGATTGATATATATCTAAAGCTTTTCAAAAATGTCTTTAATAAGGTGAGTGACCTGAGGAGGGCTGGTTCTGCTGCACTTGACCTTGCCTATCTTGCCTGTGGTCGATGTGAAGGTTTTTTTGAAATCGGCCTCAGTCCATGGGATATAACCGCAGGAGCCATACTTATAAAGGAGGCAGGGGGAGTTATCACTGATTTCGGTGGAGGGCCTGATTACCTGTTAGCAGGCAATATAGTTGCAGGAACCCCTGCTATCCATAAAGAAATATTGGCAGAAGTAAAAAGCGTTTTTAAAGGAGTTATTGATCAATAAGAGCTTTCTATTTCTGCCCAAATCTTGTTTTTAAAACTTACCTTCAGTGAGTGGATGTTTATTTGCCAAGTCTCACTTTCAGGGCGGAAGCGATATTCTTCATCTCCTGTCCAATAAATATAAGGATATCAGAAAGTGTTATGACGCCTACAATCTTTCCCTCTGCATCAACAACCGGGAATCTTCTCACCTGATATTTCTTCATTAATTTAGTAACATCAAAAATGCTTTTCTCCACTGAAATGGTAATAACAGGCGAAGCCATAATATCTCTTATCGAAACTGTTTGAGGATTTCTCCCTTCAATGATAACTTTGGTCATAATATCCCTGTCAGTTACGATTCCAACTGGCTTGTTCCCCTCTACCACAATAACGCTTCCGACGCTCATTTCGGTCATAAATTTTGCTGCATCCAGAGCTGTTGCACGTGCAGGAAGTGAAGTGATAATCTTTGACATTAATGCCTTTAAAGACATGGTGTTTTCCCTCCTTTCAGAATTTATTGTTTATAAAATAATTATATCAAACTGAGAAATTTTGTCAATTGTTTATTTTTATGCTTTGTTGTGCTTCGTTAGTTATTTTTTCTTGTGATTTTGATATACTTTTAAAACCACAAAATTAAGTACATATCATTAAACACAGTAAAATATATTTTTATAGGAGGATAACATTATGGATTACAAGAAAATCATGCCTTGCCTCGATATTAAAGATGGTAGGGTGGTGAAAGGCATACACTTTATAAATCTAAGAGATGCAGGTGACCCAGTTGAAAATGCTGCTCTGTATGAAAAAGAAGGTGCTGATGAATTAGCTTTTCTGGATATTACCGCAACTGTCGAGGGAAGAAAAACTACTGTTGATCTGGTAAAAAGGGTTGCACAGGCTATATCCATACCACTTACCGTTGGAGGAGGTATAGGAAGTCTTGATGACATAGAGAAGATACTTGGTGCAGGTGTGAGTAAGGTTTCCATCAATACAGCCGCAGTCAAAAGGCCGGGACTGATAGGAGAGGCAGCGAAAAAATTTGGGAGCAATCGAATTGTAGTAGCAATTGATGCGAAAAGGACAAAAACAGTTCCATCAGGCTTTGAGTTGGTTATTGATGGAGGGAGAACTCTTACCGGTAAAGATGCAATAAAATGGGCAAAAGAGTGCAGGGATTTGGGTGCGGGAATGTTGCTCCCCACCAGTATGGATACCGATGGAACAAAGGATGGGTATGATCTGGAGCTCACAAGGCAAATAGCTGAGGCATCAAACCTTCCTGTTATTGCATCGGGTGGTGCAGGTACCTTGGAGCATTTCTATGAAGCGATTACTGAGGGAAGGGCCGATATAGTTCTTGCTGCCTCAGTATTCCATTTCCATGAAATCTCTATCGGCGAACTGAAAAAATACTTGAAAAATAAAGGAATAAAAATAAGGGAATAATATAACCAAACCCTTATAGCCCAAGGGCGCTTACTATTCTGTTTTTCTGTTTTTCGATTGCCTTCTGTCCGTGTTCGAGTGTCCTTACAATCTCTTTTTTTGCATTGTCTGACAGTTCTTTTCCCTGATCAATTATAGCGGTTGCCTTGTCCTTCATGTCACTCATAAAGTCGTCTATACTTTCAACTGTCTCCTCGACTAAATGAACTGTATCCCTTTTTATGCGTTTTGTGGTCCTTGAAATATCCTTTCTTGTTTCACGTCCAGATTGTGGTGCATAGAGAAGTGCAACAAATGCACCAATCGCTCCCCCTATTAAAAAAGCCCCGATAATCTTTTTATAATCTTCATTCATCGCTTTCTCCTTTTAAATATGTTTCTGTTTTAAGTTAACAGTTATAAAATATAGAGTCAACCTTGTGTTCATTTATCCAATACCTCTCTCATCTTTTTCAGAAGTTTTGTCGGTGAAATAGGTTTTAAGACAAAGTGTATACCTTCTTCAAGAACTCCCCTTTTATGGATAAAATTTGAAGTATAGCCGCTAATAAAGAGGGCCTTCATATCAGGTTTTATCTTCTTAATCTCTTCATGCACTTCTTTACCGTTCTTTTTAGGCATTAACACATCAAGCAGAAGAAGCTGGATTTTATCTCTATTTTCCATGAACTTATTTATCGCATCTTCTCCATTCACTGCTTCTATTATCGTATATCAGAATTCCTCAAGAACAGTCTTTGTGAGCTTTCTGACATCTGCCTCATCCTCTGCCACAAGCACTACCTCTGTGCCACGTTTTGCAGAGGCATCCTCAACTGGCTTTACTTTCTCAACCTCTGCTTTAATTACTGGCAGATATATCTTAAATGTTGTGCCTTTCCCTAATTCACTATATACGTTGATATAACCGTTATGCTGTTTGACTATCCCATAAGCCATTGAAAGTCCAAGCCCTGTGCCTTTCCCAACCTCTTTAGTGGTAAAAAATGGTTCAAATACTTTTTCTCTTGTCTTTTCATCTATACCTATACCTGTATCTGTAACTGTGACAAGGGCATACGTTCCTGGCTTACCATAACCATGAGTCTTCAGATATTCATTGTCCATTTCAACAAGGTCAGTCTCTATGGTTAATAGTCCTCCCTCTGGTATTGCATCCCGTGCATTAGTGGCAAGGTTCATCAAAACCTGCTCTATCTGGCCGCTATCTACCATTATGGTTAAATCTTCATCTGTAAGAATTGTCTGAAAATCTATATCTTCACCAATAATACTTAAGAGAAGTTTCTCTACTTTCTTTACTATCTCATTGAGATGTACAGGCTTCAGGTCAATTATCTGTTTTCTGCTGAATGCAAGAAGCCTCTGGACTAACTTGGCAGCTCTCTCAGATGATGCGAGTATCTGGTTTACATTATTCTGGTTTACATTATGTAGTAAAGGATCGTCCTTGGACATTTTCATTTGTAAAAGACTTCCATAGCCTATTATTGCTTGCAGAATATTATTGAAATCATGGGCGATACCACCAGAAAGCTGGCCAATGGCCTCCATCTTCTGGGCCTGAAGGAGTTGTTGCTCGAGTAACTTCTGCTCAGTCACATCTCGTAGTATCCCTCGATATGCCACAATGTTTCCTTTTTCGTCATGTAAAACCGTAGAAGTTTCAAGCACAGTGAGTTTCTGTCCATCTTTTCTTTTAAACTCCAATTCAAAATCTTTGATAAACCCGTGCTCCATGAGAGCCTTCAGCTTGAAATTTCTATCAAGGGGATTACAATACAAATCCCGAGCGATGTCAATTTGCAGAAGTTCCTCTTTGGAAGAATATCCGAATAACTCAACACCTGCGGGATTAATGTCGAGAAATCTTCCTTCAGGGGTGCTGATGAACACCACATCCTTTGATTCTTCAAACAGGGTTCTGTATTTTTCTTCTGATTGCCTTAGTAACTCCTCAGCCCGCTTGCGCTCGGTGATGTCTCGGACAATCACGAAGTCTGCTATCTTTTTCTCATAAGTAATTATATTTGCATTCAACTCGACAAATAACTTACTTTTGTCTTTTTTCACGAGTATTGTTTCATATATCGAAATCAAATACTCTCCTGCCATACGCCGCTTGTAGCGTTCAACAAGTTTGGGAAGCTCGTCAGGGTAGATGTAATCAGAAAATGGAGTACCAATTATCTTCTCAAGGGTTCCACCATACATTTCTGCCAGACGAGGATTGGCATACGTGATTATACCGTCCTGTATAATGGTAATACCGTCATTTGCTTTCTCAATTAGGGTACGATATTTTTCCTCGCTTTCTCGTAGCAACTCCTCGGCCTGTTTACGCTCGGTGATGTCCAAAAAAGTTACGACTGCTCCGATAATCTTGCCGTCTTCTAAAGTAGGGGTGCTGGTATATGCAACTGGGAAACTCGTACCATCTTTTCTCCAGAAAACCTCATCTCTTATACGATGACAGACGTTACCTTTCTTATAAACAGCATAAATGAGACACTCTTCTTTCGGGTAAGGACTCCCATCTTTTTTCGTATGGTGCCAGATTGTATGACTGGGCTGACCTATAAGTTCCTCAACCTCATACCCGAGCATTCTCGACGCAGCAGGATTCACAAATGTATGGTTTCCATTCAGGTCTAAACCTAAGATCCCTTCACCTGCCGAGTATAGAATCAGTTCATTTTGACTAATGTATTTTTTTAAATCTGCAGTCATTTTATTAAACGACTCGGCCAGTTCACCTATCTCGTCCTTCGATTGAATTTCTACTTTTACATCTAAGTTTCCTTTACCAATTTCAATTGCAGCATTTCTTAGTGTCTTTATCGGTTTTGAAATCGTTCTTGAAAAAAGATATATGACCAAAAAGGCAAAAGCACCGATAACTGATAAAATAATTATTATTCTGTTTCTCAATTCAGTTGCAGGTTTGAAAACCACTTTTGTGGGAATGTGCATTATCAATGTCCAGTCATTTCCTTTAAAGTCCATATAGCCCTGCTCACGGACAAAGGTGTAAATCTTTTCTCCCTCTGAATGATAATGTCTTTCACTCCCTGTCATTTTGCCTGTTGAAAGAAACCTTTTTGTAATTTCCCAATCAGGTGATATATCTGTTAACACTCCTTTTTTGGTGTAATTAGAATAGAGAAGTAACCCTTCTTTATTAACCAAATCTATTTTTAGATCTTCTTCATGTTGATGAATACCAGCAGCTTGTCTTGTTATTGAATGGAGTATTTCAAAAGGCATTCTTGAAACAACGACTCCAAAAGGAGAGCCATTGTTGTCTTTAACAACAGATGCAAAATAAAATATGACCTCCTTAAGCGTTTTAGATTCAGATACGCCCATAGCAAACTCTCTTCCTTCTGCAATTTCTGGCCAGTACTCAGTGAATGGATGCTGTTTGCCGAGCTCTTTCACTTTTGTGTCAGCTATCCTTATTCTGTTTAAATCGAAAAATGAAATTGAAGTATAAATCTTGTGCTCGCTATAGTACTTCGCTAATCTTTCCGCAATTTGTTTTGGAGTGGAACTCCGTGAACTGATAATCGGGTCTGTTGAAAATCTCTTGATATCTACATATCTCTCATAGATCATTCTGTCAACTTTATCTATGGTATGAAATGCTTGATCTTCCAGTCTGCCTTCTATTTGTTCTTCTAATATCTTGATGTTTGAGGTATAAACAAAATAAGAGATAACTACACCAATAACTAAAATAATTCCAAAGAATAATGTGGTGAGTTTTGTGGTAAATCTCATTTGTTTCCTTTCAGCTACTTCTTGAGTTTCTGAAATAGCTGTATCACAAATTTTACCTCGATTAGTTTACTCAAAAATTGGCATTTTAAGCAATGTAGAATATTTAGCATAAAATGGGAGAAATAGTTAGATAATTAAAAGGGTTAGAGGAAACCCCTAACCCTTGATTTCATTGGTGGCGGGGAGAGGATTTGAACCTCTGACCTTCGGGTTATGAGCCCGACGAGCTACCGGACTGCTCCACCCCGCGATATGTTGTAACAATGTAAAATAACGCATAAATGTTTTTTTGTCAAACTGTCTTTTCAAACCTAATAGTAATCAGGGATGAACACATACGAAATTTTTCAATTACACGATTACTCATGGTATTATAGTAAGAATTATGGAATTACTAAGGCAGCTTAGATGGCAGGATCTGGTAGATATCATACTGATGTCTATTATACTCTACCGCCTTTTACTTATTATAAAAGGCACAAAGGCTGCACAGATGCTCATCGGACTTGGTGTTTTGCTCTTTGCATCTCTGGTTTCAAAGTATTTCGAACTCTATACAGTAGGGTGGCTTATCCATAGCTTTTGGGCACAAATTGTTATCGCTATCATCATTCTTTTCCAGCCTGAGATAAGAAGAGCCCTTGCTCAAATGGGAGAAACACAGTTCCTTCAGACATTTACCTCTGCTGAAGAACTGAAATCCCTTGATGAAATTGTCAGGGCGACCATCGCATTGGCAAACAGGAAGATCGGAGCGCTTATCGTTATAGAACGTGATACAAGTCTCAAGGATTTTGTTGAGATAGGGACACCTCTTGACGCAAAGGTCACGAAAGAATTGCTGATGAGCATATTTCATCCAACCTCCCCGATACATGATGGAGCAGTCGTCATTAAAGGGAACAGAGTTGTTGCTGCGGGCTGTTTTTTGCCTATAATACTGAGTTCAGAACAGGACCGGTCACTAGGTACGAGACACCGTGCAGGGCTTGGTCTTACAGATGAGACAGACGCAGTGGCGATAATCGTTTCTGAAGAAACAGGTGGAATATCAATGGCAATGAATGGAAAGCTCGAAATACATCTGGATATGGGAACACTGAGAGATATTCTCACTGACTTATTTACAACAAAGAAGGTAAAGAAGTGAAGAAACTTTTTTTAGAAAACATTGGTCTTAAGATCGCATCTGTTTTGCTATCAATATTTCTATGGGTTTTTGTGACTTCCCGTGGCCTTTCAGAAATGTCTCTGGATATTCCGCTTGAGTTTAAGAATGTTCCGGCAGGACTCGAGCTGGTTAGTCAGAGTGCAAAAGCAGTGAGTTTAAACATAAAAGGTCAGGAGAGACTTATCAAGGACATAAGGTCATCAGATATAAGGGTTTATATTGACCTCAATAAAGCTAAAAAAGGTGAGGGTGTTTACTATTTAAATAAAGACAACATAAAACAACCCCATATGGTAAATGTGATAAATATAACTCCTTCTTATGTGAAGGTGCTCCTCGATGAGACAATCACGAAAACAGTCCCGGTGAAACCAGTGGTTATAGGAACTCCTGAAAGTGGATTTTATGTAAAATCTATAGATGTAATACCAAAAACTGTAGTAATTGAAGGGGTAAGGTCTGAGTTAAAAAAGATGTATCATTTAAAGACTGAGCCAATAGATATCACAGGGGTTAATGAGACATTTTCGCATAATGTGAAGCTTGATATGACAGGTGTGAATATGAGGACAAAATCAGATGAGGTGAAAATCAAGATTATCATTGCAGGGGGCAGGAAGTGAAACTCTTTGGAACCGATGGTATAAGAGGCACAGTCAACAAACATCCGATGACACCTGAAACAGTTCTGAGAATAGGCATGGCTGCTGCACATGTGCTGAGAGCTGAACAAGGAAGAAATATGATCCTCATAGGTAAAGATACAAGACTATCAGGGTATATGATCGAGAGCGCCCTTACCTCAGGAATATGCTCAATGGGAATGAATGTCACTCTCGTCGGTCCATTGCCTACCCCAGGGATTGCATTTCTCACAAGGACATTACGATTAGATGCGGGAATTGTCATATCCGCATCGCATAACCTGTTTGAAGACAATGGTATCAAGTTTTTTTCTTCTGACGGGTTTAAACTTCCTGATGGAATCGAAAGGAAAATTGAGGAGCTCGTGCTTGATGACGGACTACAAAAGGACAGGCCAAAAGGTTCACACATTGGTAAGGCATACCGGCTGGATGATGCAACAGGACGATATATCGAGTATATCAAATCAACACTTCCGCGGGGCATGACCTTTGAGGGGATGAAAATTGTTATTGACTGTGCAAATGGTGCTGCATACAAGACAACGCCATCGCTTCTGCGAGAGCTGGGAGCAATAGTGACCTCAATTAATGATAAACCTGATGGGGTAAATATCAATTTAGGATGTGGCTCATTAAATATCGAGAGACTGCAGAAGGAAGTGAAACTCCACAAGGCTGACATTGGTATCGCTCATGACGGAGATGCAGATAGGGCAATCTTCTGTGATGAAAAAGGCAGAATAGTTGATGGCGACAAGATTATAGGTATGTGGGCAGTAGAAATGAAAAGAAAGGGTATGCTTAAAGGCAATACTGTTGTATCAACGGTGATGAGTAATCTCGGCCTCGAGAAGTATCTTGAAAAGAATGGAATAAAACTGATGAGGACGAGGGTAGGGGACAGATACGTTGTGGAGAAGATGATCGAGGGAGGATTCAAGCTTGGAGGAGAACAGTCAGGACACATTGTTTTCCTCGACTATAATACAACAGGCGATGGACCTCTCACCGCAGTCCAGGTTCTGTATTTGATGAAGGAAAGAAATACTTGTCTATCCAGGCTTGCATCTGAGATAAAACTTTATCCGCAGATTTTGAAGAATGTAGCAGTGGAACACAAACATGATATTAAAGCAATCCCGGAGATAGAAGAGGCGATAAAAGTTGCAGAAGAGAAGCTTGATGGAAAGGGAAGAATACTTGTGAGGCCTTCAGGTACTGAACCAAAAATCAGGGTAATGCTCGAGGGTGAAGACATGAAGCTCATCACAAAACTTGCCCGGGATATTTCAAAGGTTATTAAAGAAAAAATGACCTGATGCTATTTTTTCTATCATTCCTATTCGGTGTAACTCTTTTCTACTCATTTCTGTATTTTCCTTTTTCTTCAGGTTTTATCTTTTTGTTGTCTTCTTTGTGGCTCACTATTAAAAAGAGATTTATTTTCATCCTTCTCATTCTCTTGGGAATAGCCTTTGCATTTCTAAGATACGAGCCACTTAAGGACATGTCATATATAGGCGGAAGAGAGTTTGTCGTAAAAGGTATTTTCGAATCGCATCCTGTAAAGAGTGACAGCGATATGTTCAAACAAGCATTTACTGTAAGATCTGCTCTGGACATGAAAGCTGGTGAGATGATGGATGACCTTGCAGGACGTGAAATAATGCTCTTTTCAGATAAAGAGTTTGATCTTTCCACAGAATACGAAATTGCGATTAAATTTCTGAAAGACAGGACAAGGTTAAACCCTGGAATGTGGAACAGCGAGGATATTTATGCGAACCTTCTTGATGTAAAAGATTTTAAAAACAGGGGAATATCTATTGGTTCCATGATTCAGGAACTCAGGTACAGGCTTGATAGATTTATCAAAGAAAATTTCAAAAAGGATTCCGGTGCAATTATTGCTGCGATGACAATAGGTCAGATGGCTTATGTGAGTGAAGACCTGAGAAATGCATTTAATAAAACAGGGCTTACGCATATCCTCAGTATTTCAGGTACTCATTTTGGATTATTTTCTGTGTTTTTATTCGGAATATTCAGGTGGTTCATAAAAGCATTCCCTTACCGGATTCTCCAGAGGATCACCATTTTTCTTACTCCTTCGCAGGCTGCTGCCTTGCTCTGCCTTCCCTTCATGATTGCATATCTCTGCCTTTCAGGGGGCAGTGTTCCTGCGGTGAGGTCATTTATTATGATAAGCCTGTTCCTGTTTGGACTTATTATTGGCAGGAAGGGATTCTGGCTTAACTCTCTTATTTTTGCTGCATTTGTATTGACTATCTGGAAACCTGACGTTATCTTAAATCTCTCATTTCAGCTGTCATTTCTCGCGGTGCTGTTTATTGGTTTTTCAATTGGCTACATGGAGGAGGAGGAGAAAAATGAAGATGAAAAGAAAAGCAAAAAAATGCTCAGGTATGTTAGAAATGCGTTATTCCTTACCTTAGCAGCATCGATTGGTACCGCACCACTTGTTGCATATCATTTCCACTATTTTTCTCTCATCTCGCCTATATCAAATTTAATCATAGCTCCGTTTATAGGTTTTATACTCATACCCCTCTCAGTTGTTTCGTCTTTTATATTTTTGATTACAGGCCATTATGTGTTTACCCCGGTAGTATCAGCAGTTTCAGACGTGAGCATTTTCCTCGTGAGGCTGTTATCTGACATCCCCTTTGCTGATATAAAAATACCGGCCTTTCCCTCGATTATTGTGATCCTCTTTTACA
>Ga0315284_10008246_pt1 | contig 14867 bp, 6 predicted proteins | sample YL17G09_16_MG_FD_203696 | JGI IMG/M metagenome (GOLD analysis project Ga0315284, IMG submission 203696) | Sediment microbial communities from Yellowstone Lake, YNP, Wyoming, USA - YL17G09_16 | ecosystem: Environmental > Aquatic > Freshwater > Lake > Sediment | place: USA: Wyoming | collected... | reverse complement strand
GAATGAGAGCTAAAAATATATCCGCTGGATTAGATGCTTCAAATTATGAAGGAATATTAAGACTTCAAAATATTAGAGACCAATCTGGTAAATTAGAATTGGGAAGGGGGATATCGGAGGCAAAACATATTGGAATGTGGACAGCGGGACTTGCACTTGCTGCGGCAGTTTTGACAGGTGGTACAGCAATACCTATAATGGCCGCAGCGGCTGGTCTAGGGATAGGAATCGGAACAAGAAAGAAAGCTGGTGTTGAGGGATATGAAGAAACAATGGCACAGCTCATTGGAATCAAAAAAGAAGATATTACAAAATTTGAAACAGGTTTAAATACTCGAAGAGGATTAGGCTCATTTCAAGAATCTTTTGGTGCCTCTGAGACTGATATGGCAGCCATGTGGGGTAGAGGGGGAGCATTTAGCGGAGCCAGATCGGGATATAGAATGACATCAGGAGAATTAATGCCTGGTCTTATTGGTTTGTCTAGAATGGGAAGAGGCGCATTAACTGGTGGAAGTGCAAATATTTTAGGTAGTTTGATGCGCGGCACTGGAATGGGTGGAGAAGAACTATCTGGAGCAGGAGCGGCATTTCAGGGTGTAGGGACTATTGGTATGTCTCCAGAAGCGCAAATGGCTCGACTTGAAGAAGTTATGATACGAGCCAACAAAGCTGGATTCTCTGAAGCTCCGTTAATGAAGGAGCAGACAGCTTATTTAATGCAAATTGCTAAACAAACTGGTGGTGGTTTTGGTGGAATGGGGATAAATGTTGCTGAACAATATAGGAATGCAGCAGCAGTCACTATGGGGGGAGCAAGCGCTACATCGTTAGAAGCAGCACAGACCACTATGGACGCCATGAATACGCTAAGTACACAACGCACCGGAATTATGGGATTAGCCAATTCGGGGGCGAGCGAAAAAATGAGACAAGATTTGATAGGTGCTGGCGTCAATCCGGCATTAGCATTTCAATTGTCAAATGAAGCAAGAATGGCCCCAGAGGAATATACGAGGTCAGAGGAAGCCGCCGCAATGTTGGCCCAAGATGCGGATATTTCTGTAGAACAAGCAAGAACAATACTTGGTGGACTTTCTAGTAATAAGATGAATATTGCTGCAAATATATTGCCTAGATTTGGCAAGGGCGCTACTGAGGATGCTGGTGTAAGAAATTTATTAATGGTTAATGGATTAGCTAAAAATCCAGCGGCGGCCCAAAAATTAATAGATACCGCGAGAGAAGCTGCAAGAGGTGGTGGTGCTGGAGGAAAGGGAGATTATTTCTCTAAACTAAAAGCTAGAAGTTCGGGTTTTGCTCGTGGTGTAGATGAAAGAACAAGCACAGCATTAACTGATTTATCTTATGAACCAGGCACTATGGACGTTCTAAATCAAGGATTTACTGGTTTTGACAAAAATGCAGGACGATCAAGTGCGGAGGAAGAAAAATATAAACTTGATAGAAGCTCTCGCAATTTTAAAAATTTTGATACTAATTTGACTACAGCGAGTGATAAATTAGGTCCATTTGCTATAAAAGTGGGAGATGCTGTTGAAGTGCTTGGGACATTGGTTAATTATCTTAAATCAAATCTCCCAGGCGCAAAAACACCTACAGGTACCGCACCTACGCAAAAAGCTAAACCCACAAGTGGCAAATAGGAACCACTAATGTCAAAAACATTTAAAAAGGGCCAATCGAAACAAGCCACTCTCTCAAAAGCAGTTGAGGGTATATTATCGATTGTTGATGATTTGACAAATAAACCTCTGCAATCTTCCCCAGATTGCTATGTTAGAATCGTAAGATATAATAGAAGAGACACAAGAGATATTGACCCTAAAGATAGACATCCCACTACACCGATAGCAAAACATCAAGGAATTCGACATCTTCAAGCAGTTAATGAAAATGAAAAATCATCAGATTCTCCAGATTTGATGATAGACATTGTTTCGGATATTATTTCCTGTAATATTACTAAAAATAAAAATTCATCTAGCGGAACTTTTAGTTTGGTGTTATCACCGGGAGATATTAACTATCACCATGTCGTCCATCCTGGTGATCATATATTTATTTGGATGAAACGTTCACGGGCTCAGTCCGTAGCAAAAAATGAACGTGGATTAATGCCTGACACTATAGCTAATAATGAAAAAGATTCAGGATTAAAATTATATGGAGTGATTACGGGAATTCGTAAAATATTTAGAACTTCCGCAGATGGCAGAAAAATATTATATTATCAGCTTACCGGAAAGGATTTTGGGTATTTCTTTGAGGCGGAAGTGTTCTATAATCCCAACATTTCAGAGATGTTTTTAGATTCTGGATTATTTATGAAGACGCAATTCGGTGTCTTTGGATTTCCTGTGTTAAATCCGGGACAATTAGCGGGACACCTTATTGGAGCTTATTTGGGATATGGACCAAAAGAAAAGGGTGGAACAGCCACTAATCAGACGATATTACCCGCCACAGAAAATACTATTTTTAAATTACCAACCGGGGTTAAAACTATTTTTTCTAATAAAGGTGGCGCTTCTACTATAGCAGATATATTGGAAAAACGTATTGGTATCGAAAGTTATGTAAAAGGACAGCTATCTCCTCCCGTTAGCTTGCCCCCGTTAAAGGGGATAAAACAATTCAGAATAGATGCTGGAAATCAATATCCACTTTGGTCGCTTTTGAAGACATATAGTAATCCAGCTATCAATGAAATGTTCACAGATTTGAAGATATCCGCAATAAATAAAAAAATAGTTCCAATTTTCACAATGAGACAAATCCCTTTTACTACCTCAAAAGCAAAAGTAAAATTAGGTTCAACAACTAGTTTTACTGAATTACCTCGTTTGATTATACCAGAAACATTCATTATTAATGAAGATATTGGGCGTGGGGATCATGAAAGGTTTAATCTTATAGAATTATTTGGGGTATATGACGGATTAGAAGATTTTGTAACAGTCGCGCAACAACAGATTTTAGGAAATTATGCTGTTGATGTTAGATCTGTTCAGCGATATGGTCTACGTACTTTTATAGCTAAAACAGATTATCAAATCCCGCAATCCTTTGTAGGATTGTTCAAACAAACTACAAATACTGTAGAAGGAGAAGAAGTAAATATACAAGAAGGAAGTAAATTAAGCGCCAAAGATAAGGCAAAAGTGGTTTCTAATACTTTAGTACCTTATTGGATCGGATTATTAAACAACTGGTATATGGGAGCGCATACTCTAGAAAGTGGTTCTTTCACATTTGTAGGGATTGAGGAACCATTGTCAATTGGAGATAATATAGAGATTGTCCGAGGAAATAATGCAGTCAATGAACTGTACCATGTGGAATCCTATTCCCATTCATACTCTATCGGTATGGAATCTGGAGAGAAAACATTTCGAACAACCGTAAATGTGACTCGTGGGCAACGGGTTGATGAATTCCCACTCTATGGAAGTGAAAACTTTAGTGAAGATGATATTTCAGATATTGGACTTACCGATACGGAATTTGAAAGTTCAGCCAGATCCTCTTCAGCTGTAAATGAAAAAGAACAAGCATTAACTCAATTGGAACTCCCTAAGAATAGGAAGAAAGGATAATATGAAACTATCCGATGGATCTATTATCAATTCCAACTTAGGGTCAGAACCATGTTCTCCTTCTGTCCAAAATGAATTTTTTAATGTTACCAAAATATATGTAGGCCAGATTCAGGATATACTCTATACCGACAATAATAATAATCGATCTAAGCGTTATGTGGAGTACACGGTACAGGTTTCGGAAGATGGTATTACGACATCTCTCTACAGAAATTGTAGAGCTTTAGATTCATATGGTGATATGAATAATTTTAACGAAAGAGTTTATCAATCAGTTACGGACGGCAGTCGTGGGAAAAAGGATGATAAAGAAATTTATGTCTATAAGAATGGGGCTATCGTAATTGTTGGTTTTATTGGAGGAAGTCGTAATTCTCCATTTATTTTGGGGTCTTTTCAACATCCCAGTATCGGATTGCAAAAAACCACCACTGAAGTACCTGAATTTACACAAGTTGGTTCGAGTACATCAAGAGATTCTAGACTGGAAAAACTTCCTACGGTAATATCTGGATCTAAAGAGAAAGACGCAGATAATGGTGGACAGAGGATTCTTGGGGAATTTCAAGGACTTAGATGGAACATCAATAAAGATGGTGAATTAACTATTTTATATCAAGGACCTAAAGACGCTAAAGGGCAATTAACAAGTAACGAAACTCAGCCCACTACAATAAAAATCAATAAAGATGGTGAGATATTCTTTATTGATAACCTAGATCAAGAAATTAAAATATCTCGAAAAGACAAGAAAATACTCATATCCAGTGGAAATATTGATCCTGATTTCATTGAGATAGATAGAACAAAGAAAAATATCACTCTAGACATGTCAAATGATGAGATCCACAACATAGACCATGATAGGGTAGTTAATATAAAAAACAATCAAACTGAATCCATTACCGGAGCGTCAACAACATCCATAAGAAAGAACAAACGAACTAAAATAGGTGGTTCAAGGGAAGATCAGGTTTCAAAAGACCATATCAATAATATAGGCGGTAGTATGCTCACTACGGCTGGGAAAAACGCCAAAATAAAGGCTCCACTTGTTGAATTAACTGACAGCTCTACAAGTACGCAAGATGGTGTAATTACTGGACAATCGGTGGACCCATTTACTGGTTTAATGCATATCGACTACTCCACTATCGTGAAGGCCAAAAAATAAATGGCTATGTCGGGCAACGATCTCTCTGGGAAAGTGCAAGTTAATATGGTCTCCAACCCACCCACTGATTCATTAACAGCCCATACTAAGGCATGGGACAATATCGGTCTTGCAATAGTGGCTGAAATGCTTCTTGCACTTCATGCTGCTTCTATCGATCCTTGTGGTGGAGGAGCGGTTACCTTAATACCAGTAAACGCAGCATCTATATCAGCAGCTGGTCTAAAAACAGCAATACTTACAGCTATATCGGGGACATCAGGTGTCACACCCGGAAATGCTCATGTGAAATATTGGGACGGTATTGGTGGTGCTATAGTGACATATTACACCACTAATTTAAAATTACAAACTATAGTTTCTGGTGGTGGTGTGGGCCATACATATACCCCATCTTTTAATGGAAAAACAGGGTACGATTTGGGGTCGGATATCAGAACTGCTATTTTCGGTGTTTCAGGGGTTAGTCCGACAAACGCACATGATTTATATTGGACGGCAATTACTACTGCTATTGATACTTTTGTAAAGGCCAATTATTTTTCTTTGGCAAATCCAGCAGTTGGCGGTATTGGTAGTACACAAATAATTAGTATTAGTTAGGTACATATAGGGGGTTAATTAAGTGGTCCAAATTATTAGATGTTACAATAGGTAAACATGGCAGTTAAACCCAAATTAAGTGTAGATATTGATTTTGCCGAGCAGGCAAGAGCGCTTGAGGAGAAAGCAAAAGCGCCAGAATCCCCAAATCGCACTCTTTATCCACCCACTAGTAACGGTAGAAAAATATATACCGTTAAGTCAGAAAATTGGAATAAAAATTTCCGATATTCATTTGTTGTGACATGGGTTGATGATATTAAAACAGGCAATGTTAGAAAAATAACACCAGCTGTTGGTTGGCAAGAGTTTTTATTACCTATCAATCCATCAGCCATTAGCGTTTCTGTTCCATTTGCGATATCTTTGATTCCCACTACAAGAGGTATTTTAGAGGAGCACAATGGGGTCGTATTTAGAAATATTCTTATATCTGGTACAACAGGTGTTACTCCTAATGATATGAGGACTAGTGGCACTAAAAGAACACAGACATCGACTTTAAATGCCATTATTGCTCCTACATTATCCGCTGCTAATAGGACAAAAACAGCTTTTTCCAGTATGGTATCATCCGCGACTGGAAAACGTGAATCGGTAAAAGCGGGAGTAGCTGAAAGCGACCAAGATGACTTCGGATATGCTAAATTACATCTCCTATTGAATTACTTCGTTTCTTACGCGGAAGCTAAAAAAGAACCTAGAAATTCTGAATTACGGTTAATTTTTGTAAATCGTAAAGATAATACCGCCTATGTAGTAACACCCATAAGTTTCGAACACAATAAATCAAATGACAATCCGCATCTATATAATTATAAAATCGCTTTAAAAGCTTGGGACTTAGCTGAAACGGAGTTTGAAGAACAATTATCCCCTAAGTTTGAATTTGATGCGAAAAATGAGAACTATTTAACTCGCGCTCTTAATACTCTTTCAGCGGCAAGGGCAGTAATTTCTGGTGCCGACAGTACAATTAGATCCGTTACTTCTGTTATGGATAATATATATTCGGTCGTGGGGGATACACTATTAGTGGTAAAAGATTCTGCCGGATTAGCGAACACTATAGTGGATTTCCCAAATATGATAAAAAGGAAGTGGAATGCAATAGCCAAAGATTTTAATAAAAAAATAAGTGATATTTCGGCATCTTTGCCCTTCAAAACACAACAACAACAATTGAATATTCAATCTTCAATGTCCAGTCTTCAAGGACAAGCGAATGATCTTGTCAATACGTCAACACCTACGAATCCCAGCGGCATCCCAACGGGAGCATTAAAGGATCGAGACCAACAGATACAAGACACAAAGAATCCATTTAATACCTCTAAAGATATGGCGACAAATTTAGATTTTCTTGATGAATATCCATTAAGTGATTTCTCTCTTTCTGATCAAGAAAATTTATCAATTGAAAACAAAATATCGAGTATCAGAAAATTAACAATTGCGGATTATGATGAGAAAAGACTCATAATTGAAGCGGCACGAGATGCTTATGAACTATCAAGAATCACTAATGGGACACCCATTTTAAATGATTATTTAGTAGTAATTGCGTTTAATGATATTATTTCCGTTATTGACGCATTTAGTGCGACAAAAACATCAATCACTGATAACCTTCCAGATCCATTTGTTGTGGCTAAAAGTAATGCAAATAATGCAGGAATCACAATTGGTGATCCAAAATCCTGTTTTCCAATTCCATTCCCATTTAATGGAACTCTTGAAAAGTTAGCCACTATGTATTTGGATAGTCCTGATAGGTGGATTGATATTGTTGTTTTAAATAATTTGAAACCTCCCTATGTCGATGAAACTGGTTTTATTCAAAGTTTTACAACTTCTGGTAATATGAATCTATTTACTATCTCTGATATTACAAATCTATTCTTAGGACAAGAAGTATTCTTATCTTCATCTTCTCAACGTGATGAAAAGCGTAAAATCATTCGAATTAATAAATTAGGTCCATATAATTATCTTATAGAAGTGGATGGAGAAAAGGATTTAAGCCGTTTTACAGTTATGCAACAAGCTAAATTGAAAGCTTTCTTACCTAATACAGTGAATTCTAATAAAATTATTTTCATACCCTTAGAAACTAGTCCTAATACCAATGGGCCTCCAGAAACACGAGATCTTCCAGAAACTGTTGATCTAAATAAACAACAGAAAATGATGGGTGTGGATATCGCCTTAACGGATACCTTTGATCTCTCTGTAGCTAATTATGGTGATGTCACACTATCTACCGGATTGGCTAATGCCCTACAAGCCATTCGGTTGAAATTAGGTGTCGAAATTGGACAACTTGAAAGACACTTAGAATATGGCTCTGGAATTAATATTGGTGAGAAGAATACTTTTACAGCTCAAGATTTGAAACAAATAGTAGAACGAGCAATTTTAGAGGACCCCAGATTTGAATCTGTCCCGGACATTATTGTTCAAATTAATGGTCCGGTGGTTATATTAAATATTACTGTTCGTGTCGCTAATGATGGCGGTACGATCCCAGTTCAATTTACACTATAGGTGATGAGACATGTTGACAATAAAAAGCTATAACGAAATCTTATCGGATCAAATTAGAAAATTAATGGCGGTTACCGGCCTGAATGATACCTCAAAAGGGTCGGTCTTAATGACTCTGTTGGAAGCGGCAGCACAAGAAGATTTCGCACAATATGGACAATTAATTGAATTATTAAATAACTTTTCTTTGGACACCACTTCGGGTGCAGATCTTGATAAAAGAGCATTTGAAGTAGGAATTTCTAGACTATATTCTACATCAGCATCTGGATATGTTAATATTTCTGATAGTTCCATTACCAAGGTTTATAGCGCTCTTTATATCGGTGCCAATTCTCCTATTATTGGCGACACAATTATTAAGGTTACAGATGCTTCAGATTTTGTTTTCCCTGGCTCTATATATATAGGAAGAGGAACGGCGAATTTTGAAGGCCCAATCGTCATGTCAGGCGCTCCCACTGATAACACATCTTATTGGACTATTACCTTAGCAGCTCCTTTATCAAAAAACCATAACCTAAATGAAACAGTGATTCTAAAGCAAGGTGGAGCTAGACCTATTGCGACTGGAACAATCGTACAAGTTCCTGCGAATAACATATCCTCTGAAGTTAATTTTACTGTAGTGTCTACTCAAACTATGGCAGATGGTGAAGATACGGTTGAGAACATACTAGTTTCCGCTTCTGTTCCGGGAACAACGGGCAATATCCCGATATCTTCCATTACTCAATTTTCAAATTTACCATTTAATGGTGCAACGGTTACAAACACTACAGCCTTCTCTAATGCTAGAGATTTAGAAACAGATCAGGAACTTAGAGACCGTATCAAATCCACAATCCAATCATTAGCTAGGGGCACAGGTACAGCTATTCTTTCGGGTATCGTAGGGGTATCTGATGATGATGAAAATAAACGAGTTGTTTCAGCTTCAATTTTAGAGCCCACCCTAGTTACTGATACAGCTAAAGTTTATATTGATGATGGTACGGGTTTTGAGCCATCTTTTGCAGGTCAAGGATTCGATGATATTATCATTGATGCAGCTGGAACAGAACAATTTTTGCAATTAGGTCAATATCCAGTAGTGAAGGCACAAGTAGAAACAACATCGGAACAACCATTTGATGTTGGCGCATCAGATACGTTGATTGTCCGAGTAAATGATGAAGAAGAAACAATTACATTTTTATCAACTGATTTCCGTACTACAGGAGCGGCTTTAGCTGTAGAAGTGGCGCAAGCTATTAATGCCAAATCAACATTAATAGAGGCCCGTACATCTGAAGGGCAAAAAAAGGTTGTCATTTTCGCTAAAACGATTAACAACGAATCTATTCAGGTAGTTGGCGGAACTGCTAACTTAGTATTAGATTTCCCAACTGACATTGTTTATACAATTAAACTTTATAAGAATGACGTATTACTATCTAAAGACGGAATTACAGCATCAACTGAATCCGCATCCTATTCCTCATGGACAGCCATTACGTCCCCAGCCACTTTAACGGTACAAGTTGATAATAAACCAGCTCAATATTTAAGTTTGACTAATAGTACATTATCGGTATCTTTAGATGGAACCAATTGGCAGACATTATCTTCTCCTATTACTTTTGTTGACTTAGGTGTAGTTATGGGGTCCGCCAGTGTAGCTCAATGGGTTATTGTCTTAGATCAGATGATCAACGGTGCTGATGTGACAGTCAACGGTGATAAAATTAAAATAACTTCCAATATGGAGAATAGTCCAGCATCACAAGTACAGATTATAACTGGAGGAAATTTAGTTACCTCTCAAGGATGGGATTTAATTTCTCATGTAGGTAAAGATTCAGATTTTTCACTTAATCGATTTAATGGACAAATTGAATTAGTATCTCCATTAGTTGCTGGGGATTATGTTAGTGCAGGAAGTCCTAATACTCGCGGTCAATTGATTTCAAGTGTAGCCCTAGGAGGGACATTCAATTTAAGTTTATCCCCGCTGGCTACAGGAAGGATTCCTGAACTTTATTTTATAGTTGATGGGACGATGACTTCTCGAATATTAACCCATAGCACTACCAACAAAATAGCAGTGACTAATACTGGCGGTAGTACCTATAGATATACCGCTTCTGTTGGAACTACAGCTGTGTTTACAGCATTGCAAGTTGGTGATTATGTTGTAATCGCTAATTTATCCGCCGGTTGGCTTGTGAATCCAACCAACACAGGGATATTTAAAGTTACCGACGTAGATGGTGGATTCACATGGTTTGAAGTAACAAATCCATTAGGCATCCCAGAGGCCGCTGTCTTAATACCCGATACAGCAGATATTCAAGCTTTTTCTTCTGATACGCCTCCCCAAAGAGTAATCTTCACACCCGCAGCGGCAACAACAGTCTCCTCTGTTGTAACTCAAATTAATGCACAATTAGTGGGAGCTTCTGCAGAAGTGGTAAACGATGATTTCAATAGATTAAGAACCAATACTTTTAATAGCTCAGGTTCAATACAAATTGCGGCAATCATTGGGAACGCTATTAATATAGGATTCCCAACGAGTTTATCCACTAGCATTACATCCCACATTGCTTCAGTACAATCTTATGATGAATCTGGGTTTCCAATCATTGGGGCTTATGGTGCTCTTACTTCTAATGATACAACGCTTCCGTATACCACCGTTATAGATACAAGTCGCGCTTTCCTTACAGACAGCATGACAAAACCGGGACAATGGCTACATTATCTATCAGGAAATAATAAATCAATTAAAGGTATTATTAGCGAATTAAATGGGGCCAACCAAGTAACGTTAAGGAGCAACTCAACTTCATTAGTGAGTGAGAATTTCTTAAATACTGCTGATGTTGACGATCTTTATTTTCAATCCTATCCATTTGATTTTGAGGGTACGGACAATTTAGTTGCTGTTTTAGATAATGACGAAACAAATAAAACCTATAATATTCCGTTATTTAGACATGGACGGATCTCTACTATAGCCGTTCCTACCGCTTTTGATGGTATTGATGATGACGCGGGTACAAGTCCATCTTTTGGTGGATCATTGTGGACAGGTTATGATTTTGCGGATTATAAAGTATGGTTTAAGGCACACAACGTTATTGATCCGACAAATAACAAAAATGCGATTATATATAGAGCTAAAAAATACGGCCCTACTGGTGAATTAATCAGACTTATTTATGGATATAATACCCAAGAAGATATGCCACTTAGTGCTTCACTTGTTTCTACAGATACGGACACTACAGTTTCAGTGTTATTGGGAACAGATTTGGCTCTCGCAACAACACAAGACTTATCAACTGAATTTAATATTACAATACCCGTTGCAGGATCTATTAAATATACATGGAGTGGAGTGGGTACCAATCCAAATTTTGCACCCGTTACTGTTGGTGACATTGTAACTTTTAATTCTACAAACTTTACTGCTGCTAATAATGGTACTTTTAAAATTTCAGCCACAAATAATACCACATACATAACAGTAATTGGGACGGGATTTGTTGAAGCAGGTAAGACACTTGGAAGCGTAAATGCAATGTCTATTTTTCCGTTATTAGGCGATACGGGATTAACTGTAAGAAATATTATCAATAATACTGCAGCTATAAATTCAATGATAGAGGCAGTATTAACTACCGTAGATCCAGCCGCCACTTCAAACGACGGAAGTGGACTAATTGAATATTCTACATTAGATGATCCGGCAATTACGAAATCAGCGACGCCATCCGGTGGACAGGCGGATTTAAGTGGGTATGTCACATTGAATGATGGAGAAAATTGGATTAAGGTATTCACCAGTGCGTCACCGAGTTTTACATTAAAAACAGCATTGGCTTTCATAAATGTAGTTGGAGGGGCGGGGGATATCTACAATCTAGCCACTACACCAGTATATGGAACGGCATCTCTGGGGGAGCCATTTACTTTAATCCCTACTACAGGCAAGAATCTAGTTGATCATATGAATAAAACCGCCATTACATCTTTATCTTTAAATGCGGATATTGTCAGATCCAATAAGGGTGGTTCTATTCAAATCTCTTCTATGTTAATGGGATCTCAAGGTGGGGTATCGATAAGTGGTGGATTGGGAAATGGTAGTTCAATGAGTTTGGGTAGTAATGCTATTATTTATGGAAGTACGTTAAGAGCCGCTGTGTCTACCGCCTCGATTACCGGATTCCATCGCGGTCAATTAGTAAAATCTACTAATACATACACTACCAATAAAACTAATACTTTCAATGCAGCCACTACTGCAACCATATCCACTTCTGGATCTCTTTATCGAGTTAAATTAAACAAAAGAAGTCTTTCTCTTGCCGGTGGAACTACAATTACTGTAGCAGCTGTTAGTGGTAATATATGGAAATATACAATTGCTGTGGCGGGTAGTTTCTCCGCTGTGAGTGTTGGAGATGAATTACAAACAACTGGTTCTGGATTAAATATTGGTAACATGGGAAGTTTCCCAATTATTGGCGTGGATGGTGCTGGAACATGGGTGAATGTAATTAATCCCACTGGAGTGGGAGAGGGTCCGATAGTGGTTGGAACAACTATTTCCGTATCCGTTCCATTCTTTACATATTGGCCGCAAAGTTCAGATGGGACAACTGAAATATCTGTTGAAAAATTATCCCAAAGTGTGTCAAGATATAGATGGACAACAGTAGGAACGGCCCCAGTGTTTGATACTAATGGAGTACGAGCGGACCATATGGTGGTGATAGGCTCTCCTTTTTTACAATCTAATAGGGGTACTTTTAGAATTGTTGATGTAAATGATACATATTTCTCTGTCGTCAATGATTCGGCTATTGAGGAAACAATCACAATTAACGCCACGGCATTTGAATTCAAAACAGCGGATTCGGCAGAACCTGGAGATATTCTCAATATCGGGACTTCTTCATCGGCATCTTGGTTTAATGTGGCAAATCAAGGCCAATGGGAAATTTCTACAGTTGGACGTGATGGTAGCTACTATCACTATGTAGATGTCATCAATACCAATGGATATGTACAAGGCCCCATTACATTGGGTGCTAATTATTCATTATTCTATGTATTAGAGGGATCTCCATTTGAAACTTATCGACGTATTGAGAATTTAGCAATAGACCCTTCTAATGTCTTAAATCACTTCTTATATATATCTCCAAATACTTTCCCGTCTAGATTTACTACTTCATGTGGAACAATACTCAGCACAGTGAATAAACTGTATTTCCCCACCAATCCAGTAAAGGGTGTTGATGGATATAGATATTGGACAGGACTTTTACGGCGCGTTCAAAGGACTATAGATGGTTATGATGCAGACCCCATTACATATCCAGGAATTAAGGCAGCAGGAGTTCAAATTGAAGTTACACCCCCATTGCTTAAGAGAATATCCATTGGGGTGGATGTGCGTACAATTTCTGGTACGTCAATCTTAATTTTAATGAGTTCTATAAAGAGCGCAATTCTTTCTTATGTTACATCACTCGGGGTCGGTTCGGATGTAATATTGTCGCAAGTTGTTAAAAAGGTACAGGAAGTGCCAGGTGTTTTATCTGTTATTATGACAGATCCAGACCCAACATTAGCAGTAAATCGTGAGAGAATCGTAATCCAGGATAACGAAAAGGCAATTATGTTTGAAGAGGATATTTCTGTAGGATAATTATGAGTGGTAGAATCCAAAAATTTGTTTGTGATTATTGCGAAGCTCTTAAGTCTTACGGGAAAGAGATGAACGGAATTGAGAGGGCTATCCTCATTAAAACATTAGAAGACGGATGCGCTGAAGATATATTGGAAATGGTAGAAACTATAGAATTGGCGGGACGTAGACATGAATAAGTTCGAAAAACTCACTTCCCATATTCCTAGTCTTTTCCAACCAACAGTAAATCGCTTCATTCGCGGTATATTAGAAGCTTGGGGAACTGGAGATGATGACATACAAACTGCTATTGAGGCGACAAGAGATCAGTTATTTGTTTCAACCGCATCGCAGCAGTTTTTAGATCAATTAGCGGCAAATATTGGAGTAGTTAGACCCTCATCTATGGGTATGTCGGATGATAACTTCCGTGATCTTATTCCTAATTTAAGTTATGTCCCAAAACAGGTTAGAGAGTCTATTTGGAAACTTCTTGATATTTTTTATAAAACAGATTCTGTGTATGCTAATTTTACAGCTGGATTGCCAGAACCTTATGCTATAATCGCAAATGATACACTAACCGTTATTGTGGATCGTACAAAACAAATAGATTTAATTTTTCCGACATCTGATTTCACATCTATTGGGAGTGCCACCGCTATAGAGGTAGCCAATTCCATTAATAAGCAAGCTATTGATGCGGGAATTATTGCGGATGTTTATACAGACGTTATTACAGAAGATAGTTTTGTTAGGATTAGAACCATTACGCCAGGACCGTCAGGAGAGGTTAAAATATATGGTGGTTCCTCACAAAATGTTCTACAATTTCCAACAAAACTAAGTACAGGACAGGATATAGGAACCCAATGGACCATCACTCCCACTACTGGAGACACTGTAAGGGTAGTATGGACTGGAGTGGGATCGAATCCGCTTTTACAGTTGGTGTCATCCGGTGATTTAATTATTATTGAAGGACCATTTAATGCTAAAAATGTTGGATCTTTTGTAATTCAGGGAGTTGTATTAGGTGCTTCCAATTATGTAGAAATCACCAACAATAGTGCGCTGTACTACGCAATTCTAGACAATGCAGCCGCGATAAACGCTGGCGGTGGAGTGGTGACGATTCCATGTACTGGGCACCCATTTAATGTTGGAGATTTAGTTACCATTGCAGGTACAACCAATTACGATGCCACTTATACAATACTCGCGGTAGCAG
>Ga0315284_10008245_pt1 | contig 14869 bp, 18 predicted proteins | sample YL17G09_16_MG_FD_203696 | JGI IMG/M metagenome (GOLD analysis project Ga0315284, IMG submission 203696) | Sediment microbial communities from Yellowstone Lake, YNP, Wyoming, USA - YL17G09_16 | ecosystem: Environmental > Aquatic > Freshwater > Lake > Sediment | place: USA: Wyoming | collected... | reverse complement strand
CGGTTCTAGAGCATCGCGACCGTCCAGGCCGCGGTGTACTGCTCGCGCTCCCGGTCCTTCCGCCACCGCGCCCGGAGGGCTCCGAACTGGACGGGGTGGAGGCCCCAGAACTCCTCCTCGGAGAGCCGGAGGGACGCCCGCCCGAAGGCCCAACGCTCGAGCCATTCGGCCGACCCCCTCACCTGTTTTTTGCTTTCGCCTTCTGGAACGCGAGCTGCTCCCTTATCATCTCGACGACCGCGACGACGTTCTTGTTGTTGATGAGGATCCCGACGTCCCTCTCGGTGACGCCAGCCTCCCCGTGGGTCTTTCCCGCCTCGTCGCCCGGGACCTTCTGGTCGCGGATCCCGGCGAAGAGGAGCGTCCGGAGCTCGCGGTTCGAGTGCACGTCTATCTTCTCGACAAGCTTCCCCGTCGCCTCCTCGTAGTTGCAGGCCGCGTTAAGGTCCCACCTGAAGCTCGCCAGGAGCGGCGGGAGCGCCGCCTTCCCTTCTTGCTCCGCCATCGGTCCGCCTCCCTAGGCTAGCGCCCTCGAGACGCGCACCGCGTAGACGCGGGCGATCTTGTTCGCCTGCTGCGTCGTGACGGTGAAGGTCGTTATCGAGCCCGCCGCCCCGAGTGTCTTCGTGGACGATGGGGCGCCGCTCGTCAGGGTGTCGGTCGAGTCGTCGAAGTCGGAGTGCAGCGTTATCGTCTGTCCCGCCGCCGTGACCGTGAAGGTCAGGCCGGTCGTCCCTGTGACCACCGGGTCGACGTAGTCGTAGACCGTTGCGAGGAAGGCCGGGTTCGGCGTGCCGACCGAGACCGCCAGGCCGGTAGGTGCATCCGAGACCGTCAGGTTCAGGGAGCTCGCCCCGGAGATCTTTAGGGTCGCGCGGAATCCGACCTTGTCCCCCGGCTTCGCGTCCATCGTCTCGAAGCCTGAGACCACCGCGGAGAAGGCCCACTGCGCCCCCATCGCCGCCGGGAAGTCTATCGTGTAGTCCGACAACGTCCCGAGGTTGTAGTCCTCCAGGATCTTCATCTGCCCGTTCGAGTCGCCCGGGTAGAAATTCCCCTCGATGGGGACTTCGCCCGGATCCTTCAGACCGAGGATGAACTCCTTCTGGCCCGTCGGGCTGTCGTGCGTCGTCACGTCGATGGTGTCCGCCTTCAGTTTCACGCCGCCTATCGACGAGAGCTCCGCGACCGCGAGCCCCTCCCTCTTCAACACCGTTCCCATGCTATGCTTAGCCTGCGTCATTTTAGACCTCCTCTACCTCTACCGCGTAGTTCTGCCCAAGGACGACCGCCCCGTCCTCCCATCCGGGAATCGGGAACGGTTCCTGGTTCGCGGAGATCCTGCGGTAGAAGGATCCCCCGACCGTCTGATTCGTGACCGCCTCGAGCACTGCCTGGGCGGCCTTAAGTCGATTGTGCGCGGCGGCGATCGTCGCCGACCTCGCGATGAGCTGGAGGCCGGGCCTCGCCGTCCTCCCGCCGTCGAGAGTCCTCTCCGGGGGACTCCCTGCGTAGCCGTATAGGACTAGGACCTCGTTCGGCGACTTGGGCATGAAACCGTACTTCACGACCACCGTCGGGAGCGCCGCGGCGAGGAGCGCCATGACGTCCTGGAGCATCACTCCGTCCCGCCCCCCTTCCCCTCCACGGCCTCCGCCACCTTCGATGCGACGAAGTGCGGGATCTCGTCCTTGTACCTGTTGAACGGGTCCTCGAGGAACTTCGGCTTCGAGCCCGGCTTCGTCCAGTGGACCGGGTTCCCGAGCTTCGTCGGATCCTGCATCTCGTGGACCGGAACCGCGTGCGCGGCGCGATACCCCGCGACGACCGTAAGCGATCCCTCCTCCTCCGACTTCTCGACGTACCAGGATCCCTCGAGGTTGCCGATGCGCCTCGGGCACTCGGTCAAGGACACGGCCCCAATCGCCTCGATGGAGTCGACCATCCCCTTCCGGGCGGCCGCCATCGCCCTCGGTCCGAGGCCCTCGAGCAGCTCGACGAGCTCCTTGTCGCCCGTAATCTCGATTGAGATCCCGCCCGGCCCGACCGGGACCTTGACCTCGGTCAGAGGACCACCACCTTGTAGGCCTCCTCCCCGTTGCCGTCGTAGACCGGCGTGACCTGCAGGACCTCGCCCGCGGAGCCGTCCGGGAGCGTTATCCGGTCTCCCGTGTCGACCTCGACCTCGGGCTCTAAGAATACCCTCGCCCTCGCCGGGGCGCGCTCCCCCCGACTGTCGAGGACGAGTTTTACGAAGGGCTCCACCTTCGCGAGTCTCTTCTCCGGATCGGAGTAGGAGTCCGGGAGGCCGTCGTCGCCCGTCGAGAGTCGCCTCTCGACCTGGACCGTCTGGTTCATCAAGCCCTCGACGCTCACGTCAGCCTCCCTTGATCGACAGGATCAGGGCGAGATTCGAGATTACTGTCGTCGCGATGATGCCGATGGCCCACAGGAGGAGATCGCGCTTCCCGATCGTCTTCTCCTTGCGCTCCTTCTCGATCCGTTCCTGCTCGGCGATGCGCTGCTCGTGGTCGTTGCACTTCAGTGAGGGGCATTTGATCTTGTCGACCTTGGTCTCGATCGCGTCCACCTTCGTCTCGATGCTCCCGAGCCGGGTCGCCACCTCGACCATCACCATCTCCGGGGTCATCCCCTGGAATTCCTCGCCGAAGCTCATCCTGCCGCCTCACTTGCCGACGATCTTCCGTATCGAGCCGATGAGTTCGAGCGCGTGCGACGTCATGTGCACGAGCTCGCCCAGCGTGATCCTGTCGTCCCCGAGCGCGTCGATAATCGCGTCGCACTCGTCATACGCCGCCTGCCAGGTCGGCTTGAGCGATTCTGGAACTTCGTTCTTCTTCGAGTCGAGGTAGTTGTACGCCTCGACCACCTTCGTCCTGACCCAGGCGCGCGATGCGGGCAGCTTCACTATCGCATAGCTCAGTCCCGCCGCCACACCCGTCCCGATTAGGAACCAACCCCAATCCGGTATCATGCTGCGTTCGCCTCCTACTCCGTCAATTCCTTCTCCGATCTGTACCGGGGCACATCGCCCTGGTCCAGGTGCATCTCGTGCATGTCGCTGTCGGCGCGCACCTGCTCCTCCAGCGCGGGCGACGTCTGCGCGCCCGACGCGATGATGGCACGGTACTCGAGCAGGTAGGAGCTCGCGCCCGCCTCCTTTGCGTACGAGTAGTCCCCGATGCGCTCCGACGTGTACGCGCCCCTGCCCAGCTTGCCGCTTTCGTACAGGTGGCAGATGAGCAGGGCGTGCGCGTGATCGTAGAGCGCCGTCTCGAGCCCGGGATCCTCGGCGTCGAGAATGGACTTGGCAACCGCACTCAGGCGCGCGAAAGTCGCCTTTGTGAACTTCTTCTCATCGTCCACCACGAAAGGCGAGATCTCCGCGATCATCGCCGCCATCGCCACCATGCCGTCAGCCCTCCCGATGATCATGATGCGGCGGATGCGCCCCCGCCGCGGGGCTGTTCAACATGCCTAGGTGATCGCCGCCGTCAGGACGTAGACCCCCATGTTCAGGGTCGGGTTCTTGAGGATCGGCGCCACGACCTGCCGGAACACGTCGATCTGGTAGATTTCGCCGCCGTTCTCCGAGTCGAACTGCCTGACCTTGACCGGACCCATGCCATAGGCCGCCGCCGGACATCCGCTCGCCCCGACGATCACGGTCTTCGCGGTGACGAAGTCGGAGACGAAGATGTCGATCCCGAACCCGGGCACCTTCGCCAGGGCGCCCGGCTTGTCCGCCAGGTAGGGGACCCCCGCCCCGGTGATGTCGCCGTTCGCCGCGTACTTCGCCCACACCGCCGAGGACATGATGCAGAAGTCCGCCTTGAACGGCTTGATGGCCTGGACCGCCGTCGCTATGTCCGCGACCGGATGGCCCGTGTTCCAGACGGCCGCGCACGCCCCCGTCTGTGGGGTGACCTGCAGCGCCGTGACCACCTTCGAGTCCAGCATGTAGGCGAGCCTCGAGGCCCCCGCCTGCTTCTGCAGCATGAGCGGGTCGCCCATCTTCGACTTGAACCTCGCCTCGTCGGAGACGCCCAGCTTGATCCGGTCCTTCTTCAGGCTGAAGCTCACGTAGGAGAAGTCCGCCCCCGCGACCTCCGAGTGCTCCCACTCCTTCAGGTCCTCGTCGCCCGCCGGGATGGTCTGCACCGGTATGGTCGCGGTGAGTTCCGGCACCTGCACCGGAGTGCACAACGACACCAGGTTGCTCAGCTGCAGTTGCTTCTCCAGCAGGCCCAGGACGATGTTCTTGGCGTCCAGGCTGCCCGATATGTCCGTCGCTAACGTCACTCCGCCCATTTAGCCCACCAGCCCCACCCAGATGGTTCCTTGACCACCGCTATCGAAGGCGGTCATGGCGGTCCCGACGATGGTCGCCAGGACGGTCGTCTCCGAAATCGTTCCCGCATCCACGACGAAGCCGGTCGTGCCGGCGATGATCAGGGCGCCCTTGGCGATCGCTGCCGCCGTCGCCTTGACCTCGATCTCGCCCCAGATCAGCATGCGGACGAGCTCCGCCGCCCCGGATGCCGCATCCAGGGCGACGCCGAACTTGCCGCAGTCGGCGGTCGTCACCGGATCCCAGAACCCGTCGCTCTCCAGGTGGCAGACGTCGCCCTTGACTATGGCCGTCCCGCTCGTCACATCGATGACGATGGCGTCCTCCACGCTCTTCAGATCCCCACTTGACACGTTCTCACCTCTCCTCGACCACGACTTCGGTGGCGTACTTCTTCAGTTCCGCATCCACCGTCGCCTCGTCCTTCGCGCCCTTGCCGGCCGTGAAGGTCGCTCCTTCCTGCCTCGTGCCCTCGGCCTTGTGCCCCAGGAGCGTGCCGTAGAACGCGTCCTTGTCGCTCTCGTAGAGCTTGCGCGCCTCGGCCTCCTTCTCGCCGTGCACCATGCCCGGCGGGCACTTCGCCTTCATGACCGCCCACCGCTCGTCCGCCGCCTTCGTCTTGAAGGCTTTCAGCTCGCCCTGCAGCGTCGCGATCTCGGCGTCCTTCGCCGTGACCGACAAGCCCAGGTCCTTCGCCTCGACGTCCCTGGAGGCGAGCTTGTTCTTCAGCACCGTCAGCTCCTCCGACATCGAGGCGAGCTTCTGCTCCGTCTCCTTGTCTGCCATCTCCGTCTCTCCCTGTGCCCCTCCGGGGCCGCCCGGCGAAGTTGTCAACTTCGCCGCCCATGCCTTGAGCCGGTCTATCAGCCCCAGACCCTCCTCGAGCCCGGCGCCTTCTCCGGCCGTGATCGTCTCTCCTTTGTTCAGGATGAACACCCCCGGGTCCCCGGGCCGGTTCGCCTTTCCGTCGTCCTCGAAAAGCAATATATGGTTCGGCACGATCGGCCCCTTCACCACACCGTCCTTCATGCCGCCCATGAAGAACGCCGTGGAGGGCGAGAGCCTGCCTGCCGCCCACTTCTCCTCCAGCTCCGCGTCGTCGCCCCAATCCATGGTTGCCATGAAGCGGGAATGCCCTTCCGTCACGATGCGCGGGTCGATGAGCTTGCCCACCCGCCTCGCCTTCACCCGTGCGAGCTCCGCCTCCGGATCCAGCGCGAACGCCTTCGGCTCCGGGTGATCCTTGCCGTAGATCAACGGCGTGCCCTGCCAGGCGTCCAGCGTCGGCTCGAACTCAGAGCGCGGGATGAAGACGCGCTCGTTCGGGCTGGGAAAGAACCATCGGTCCAGGGTCTGCAGGATAGTGTCGTGCGCCTTGTTAGTCGCCGCCTCGGCCGCAGGCTCGAACGAGATCGGCTTGTAGCCGTGATCGGCGCACCACCTTTTCGCTGCCTCGGGCGTGAACCTGTCCTTGTCGAAGCGCAGCGCCTGGACCTTGCTCTTGCCGCCCGTGATGTACAAAATGGCACGGATGCCTGGCGCCATCTCCATGCTGCGCACCTCGTCGTGCTCCGCGTCCGGGTCGAGGATCCGGGCCGAATGCTCGTTTGGGTAGGGCATCTAGATCCCCCCAGGTTGGCGCCGGGAGAGCCACCTTCCACGGCGCCTAGGGATTCCTCTGGTCACGGACGCTTGCCACGCAGGGCTGACTTATCAAACGAAGTATCGACTCATTCTCGCTTTGCTTTCAAGCCCAGTCGAGCAGCATCCTCCGGCGTGTAGGGGAATCCCGTGACGATGGGCGCGAAGTCTCGGACGCAGTTCGGGTGTTCGAGCTCGTGATCCTGGGCATACTCCACCGTCCAATCCTGCCCGTTCGCGGCGGCGCAGGCGGCGCATGAGTTCGGGCCTTCATCATCGAGGACCTTGACCGTTTCGTATCCGCGTTCGGTGTAGCGACCGAGCGCGCCCTCGTTCTGGATCCGCTTCGTCTCCGTCCGGGCGACGGTCGAGGCGTGGCTCTTACGATCGCTGAAGAAGCCTTCTAGGTCGTTGGCGATCGTGCCCTCAGGATAGCCGCCTTTCACGCGCTCTTTCACGCCTGGATACTTCCCTTCGTCGATGCCTTGCTGGATGATGTCGTGCACCCGATTCCGTTCCTCCGCCTCCATGTCCGCGAGCCAAGGGACCTTCTTGCCAGAGATGATCGATGCCCCTTCCTCCCGCAGCATTTCGCCGTACGAGCGCGAGTAGTCGAGCGCCGCCTGCGTGACATGCAGCTCGTCCGGCTCGAGGCCGAGCTTGGCATGCGCGAGGATGTCACCCCTGACGTGGGCTCTGGCCGCCTCCTCGATCAACAGCTCGCGCAGCTGCTTGGAGAAGGAGGCGAACGCCTGATTGAGCCGCTCAATTGTCGTCGGGCGCATGAGTTCACTCCTCTTCGACGGCCACGACCTGCGCCCCGGCGCCGGCGCAGCAGGGGCAGGTGACCGCCTGCACCGTGCTCTCCGGATAGGGTGGATCCACGAAGCCCCGGCCTTCGCAGCCTGGACAGAGGACCTTCATCTCGTAGCGCCTCATGCCGTTCACTCCTCTTCGTGCAGCGCCCCGATCACCCTGTCGCTCAGGTCGTCGTAGAGGCGCTTGAGCCGGAGGTCGTACGCCTTCTCCTCCACGCCGGGCATGTGCTCGAGGTCGTGCTCCTTCATGACGAAGGGGAAGCCGGGGCCGGACTGCTGCTTTATCAGACGCGAGTAGGCCTCGGCGAGCTTCGCGAGCTCCTCCTCGCTCAGGTCGACCTCGCCGAGCTTGCGCCGGATCTCGTTCACGGTGAGCGCCTGCGTCTGGAACCCGACCTGCGCCTGCTTGGCCTCCAGCTCGCCGATGCCCACGTTCTGCGCCCCGATGCGCACGCGCGCCGTGTAGCCTTCATAGCCGTTCGAGTCGAGGTACTCCTGCGCCAGCGCCGAGAATGCGTCCTCGACCCACTGGTGCTGTCCCTCGATCCACATGTCGAAGAGGTCCTTCTCGGCCGCTGCATTGCCGCCGATCGTGTCGCCTTCCTTCTGCATCAGCGCAGCCGGCGCGAAGAACTCCCTGATCCGGGTCTTGAGGGCCTCGATGGTGTTGAGCGCCGCCTCGTTGTCCGTGATGTCGAGCTCCACCACCTCCATGTTCTCGCGCAGCTGATACGCCGTCCCCTTGCCCCAGCTCTTAAGGATGATGTTGGCGTAGGCGACGTCATCCCTGGTGGCGTTCTTCACCGGATTCATGACCTTGATGAAGAGCGTGGGGGCGCCCACCCGGTTCACCTTCTGCATCTGCGCCTGCCAGCAGAAGTCGAGCATGGTGATCAGCGGCACCAAGGGGATGATCTTGCTCGTGCCCGCGAGCTCTGTGCTCGTCGGGTCCGTCACCATGAACACATTGCTCAGTTGCACCTGGCGCATATCTAGTTCAGATGGCGACTGCCACCACTCGATCTCGCCCTGGTCGTTGAGGACGACGCCCTGCAGGATCTCCGAGTATGTCGTCATGACGCCCATTGGGGCCTGCGCGAATGAGTTCGGGGGAAGCCGGCGCAGCTTCGTCAGCACGCGCTCCGATCCTTCCATCTCCCATACCGGGTTGAAGAGGGCCGGACCCCAATACCAGACGTCCTCCCAGGTCTGCTGCATGCGCGTCCAGAGCGACACGTCCTTCGCCTCGAACATCTGCAGCTCGCGCGTCTGCAACTCCTCGTCGATCTCGTCCTTCGGGTCCCGGACCTCGATCATGTACCGCTCGGTGAAGATCTGCGCCCGCAGCTTGGCCACCTGATCGGCGAGATAGTTGTTCCGGGTGCAGTCCCTGATCTTCTTGGCGTCGATCTGCGGCTTGCTGTAGTAGCTCCCGGAGGCGGCGACGTACACGACGCCCTCTTCCACCGCTTCCTCCGAAGCCTTCGGCTTGCGTTTCGGCATGATCATCCCACCTTCGGCAGCAGCGTCATGTAGCCCATCGCCACCGTGTACACCTTATCATCGATGTCCGTGACCGTGATCCCGTGGAAGTACTTGCCAGGCGCCAGGTCCGCCGTGTCCTCGGGGACCAGGTGTACCACGACCACGCCATGCGTCGGGTCGGTGACCTCCACCCCGTCCCCTTCAGAATTGTCCTTGTGCAGCAACGCGACTTCGGTGTCCGCGCTCTCCTTCAGATACCAGTCCACCGTCGCGTCCGTGAGGTCCACGTCCAATCCCCCCGGGTCGTTCACCTCGAACTCGATGTCGCAGTTATCTCCCGCGACCATCTCCAGATCTTGCCCTTTCAGCACCATTTCCTTCCACCTATTCCTTCAGCCCTTTCCTCAATCGCGTCTTATCCTCGTCAGCATCCAGCTCTCTCCCCGCATCTGTCTCCCCATCGAGCGGGTCGGGATTCTTCATGGCCTGGCCGTCCATTCCAGTATCGCTTTGGCCCGAAAGCGATCTACTTGCAGCGAGCTCTGCCCTCAGTCGGCGCAGCGCCGCGACGCCAGTGACGACGCGGACGATCGCCTCGTTGAGCGTCGCCCCGTCCGCCACGCTCAGTTCCTTCCCGATGACGAGCAGCTCTGCCGCCAGCAGCAGGTCGTCGCTAATCGGCAGCGCCCTCGCCGGCACGAGCTCCGCGTCGAACAGGCCCGAGCTCTCGAGGATGACGAGCGCCCGATCGCGTGTCATGGAGTCGGCGACGGAGATTCCCTCTAGCGCCACGGTATCCTTGCCGATTCGGGCCGCGTCGTCCAGCGCCATCGCCTCCGCGATCCGCAGGCCCTTGAGTGCGACGATGGCGTCGAGCGCCGCTATGTCGTCCCGCGCGAGCACGTCCTTGGCCATGAGCAGAGCCTCGAGGAGCGAGAACGTGTCCGCGACGAAAGCGGTCTTGTTGACAAGCTTGAGGTCTCCGAGAGCGAGCGCGTCCTGGACGACCCGGCCGAGATGCCCGAACACCGAGTCGGACACGGCGGCCGAATCGACCACGAGATCCTGCCGGTCGGTCGGCGCGCCCTCGCTCACGCCAACGCCATCCGCGACGAAGAGAAAGCGCGTCTTGGCCACCTGGTCGGAGACGCCCGTCGAGTCTGCCGCGAGCAACGACTTGTCGAAGCGGCCGGCGTCCGAGAGGCCGAGCGACTCGAGGATGCTCGGCGCCCATCCCTTCAGGATCGTTTCCGCGAGCGCGATCACGTCCGTCTCGACCAGGCCCTTGAAGACGAACTTCGAGTCGCTCAGGGTCGCCCCATCGTTCTCGACGAGCCCCTTGCCGGCGAACTTCGCGTCCGCGATCGCGACACCATCTGTCTGCAGCAGGCCCTTGCCCGCGAGGACGGCGTCCGTGAGGAGCGTCGCCACCGCCTCGACGAGGCTTTTTCCCGCCAGGTCCGCGTCGGCTACGGCGATCCCGTCGGTCACGAACTTGTTGATCAGGGCGTAGATGACGTTGATGACGTCGGCTACGCCGATGGAGTCTAACTCAACTAGACCCTTGCCGGCGCGGTCGACGTCGCTCAGCCCGACCGCGTCCGCGGCGATCCCCGGCGCCATGCCCTTGTAGATGAGATCCACGAGGGCGATGGCATCTGCTTCGATTGCGGCCTTGCCCCGGTAGTCGGCGTCCGAGAGCCCGAGCGCGTCCTCGATGAGCTTCTCGATGACGAAAGACGACTGGATGACGGTCTCGACGATGTTGCCGAGCGAGTCGCTCGTAATCTGCTGCACGATCCCGGCGAAGCGGGCGAGGCGCAGGTCCGTGTCGCCTCCGCCCTGGACGTTCCTATAGAGCACCCAGACGTCGTGAGTGCCCGTGTTCGCCTCGCCGCCCATGAAGGCGTAGGAGTTACCTCCGGTGCGATAGTCAAGGGCGACCGCCGTCCCGACCGGAGCTCCGCCCGCCATGAGCTGCGCGAAGAGGTAGCAGCTCCCCGATACGACCGAGGTGGTCCAGAACACCACCTGGCGGTCCTGCGTCCGATCGACGGAGACGTGGCAACGCGAGTTCGCCATGTCGTTGTTGACCGAGGTAAGCGTGAGCGGCGTTCCGATGGTCGTCCCGGCCACCTTGATAATCTTTAGGGTCGTGCCAGACGCGCCGGATAGCCATACGACATAGATGTTACCCTGCTCATCAGTGTTCGCGCTCCAGGCGTTGGGATCCCAGAGGTCGCTGCAGATCTCCCCGATGTTGCCCAGACCGGCGTTGTAGTATTTCGCCCGTATCGAATACGACCCAGCCGCCGATCCCGTGACCCAGAGGAAGGCGGTCGTCAGGGAGCCGCCGGCGGGCAGGATGCGGATTGCGGAGGCGTTGCCATACGTCGAGTCGATGACCGTCACGCCGTTCCATCCGGTCGGCCACGACACGGAGTTGATGAATTTGGGATACTTGTAAGAGCCGCCAGAGGTCTCAAGAAAGGCCAGCCAGTAGGAGGAGTCGGAAACGCAGACGGAAACGCGGTCCATCGTGCCGGCGGAGGTGTACGCCGTGCTCGTCCCCCCAACGGTCACCCAGGTCGGGCTCGTCTGGTTCGGCGTGAGCGTGCGGAGGATGATGTTCGCCCCGGAGCGCCACGCCCATCTGAAGACCAGCGAGGCCCGATCCCAATGCACATCGTCGTCCTTGTCCTCGCTCAGGCCGGCGCCGAAGTCCTCCAGGAGGACGTAGTTCGACATGGGGTAGAGCGCCTCGAGGAAGCGCGTCTCGCTGCTCATCTTGGCATAGCGGTCGTCCTGGTAGAAGATGTAAGCCCGCTCGTACTTCTCGCGCGTTCGGAAGACGTGGTTCTGGTAGGCGCAACCGCCCTCGGCCGCCGTGTCGCTCACGTCGCACCAGGGGTAAGTGTAAGGGACTGCATCGTGGATGAGGGAGAATTCGAGGAGGGCGGCAGCGTCGGCGACGACCATCGCCTCAGGGGACTTGCGGATCGCGTCGGCGAGGGTGACGGTGTCGGTCGCCGTCTGCGACACGATTATCGCACCCACCTGGACGAAGGCCGCCTTCACTGTCCAGGATCCAGCCGTCCCCTCGAGCCAGGACATCGCGAGGACGGCCGAGAAGGCGACCTCGGCCGCGTTGAACGCCTGGGCCGTGGCGGCGAGTCCGGAGAGGACCGTGTCCGTCCCGGACCAGGTGCTGGCCGCGGTCCGCCTCTTCGCGTAGATGGTCGTCCCTGCTCTCCAGAGGACATAGGCCTCATCGCTGTCTTCGTCCATCGCGACGGTCACATCCGGGAGCGAAGTGATACCGGATACCACCGATTCCTCCGATCCCATCCCACCGCTTGGATCCCACCGCCTGAACTTGATGTCGTAGTTGCTGCCATTCGTCCTGACGTAGACAATCATCACCACATCTGAGTCGAAGCGCTTGGCAGCGTTCCAGGCCCACTTCTCGCTCATGTCAGAGGCGAGCGTTTGCTCCGAGGTCCAGGTGTCGCCGTTGGTGCCAGCTAGCAAGTCCCAATAGAGCGCATAGCCAGCCGCCGAGCTGCAATAGATGACGATGGAAGTGTTGGAGCTTGTGCCATAGGGGAAGGCGAGGACGAATGCGTCCCGGCTGCTCTTCGTCCCGAAGTAGTCGTAGGTGCCAGCCGAGCCACTTGCGGTGTTGAGATGGTCAATCTCGAATTGGTCGGTGCCAGCGTAATTGTTGTCCCTGATGATGCTCGGGTAGTTGGTCTTGCGAAGGTAAGGCCAAGTGGCATACTCGCAATAGGCGGCCGTGGCGTAGAAGACGTTGCCGACCTGGGTGTCGAGGGAGAGGGTGCCGTCGCTGTTGCAGATTGCCCGCCGGTATTTGACTATTGGATCACCCGCGTCTTGACCAACATAACCCATTAGCCAGACGGTGTAGTTGCTGTATGCTCCATCCACACCGACGTAGTTGGCGCTGAGGCTTCGGCCGTCCGAGGTGAAGTCACCGCTGTTCGACAAGGCCGCTCGCTCAGTCCAGGAAGTCTTATTGGTCGATGAGAAGACGCTCGTGCTGTTGGCCGCATTGACCAGGTGCAGCCACCAATAGCCCCGGGAGCGCCAGATCCTCCGGTGCATACTTCGGCTAATCGGGACAGGCGTGATGGTCGGGCTCGCGACGGTGTAGGGCCCGTCCGATCCATACGTCCAGGGCGGCAGTGCTTGGATAGCTACGTCGGTCAGCAGGATTGACTCGAGGATCTTGATTTGATTTGTCCATGCGACATCAGAAAGCGCGATGCCTTCGACCTCGATGACGTCCTTCTCGGTCGGCTTGTAGTATCCGACATAACGGAAATATTCGCTTGCCGCGTCGCTGGCATAGAGTTCGACGATCCCGCTCGCGTCCGTTTCCGTCGGCGCCGTGAATCCATTGACGCCGTTCGTCTCCGACTCGTGGACCAGGATGTATCTGGCGAGGGCGCTCCCGTTCTTCCTGCATCCGAAGTTGTATTCGACCCCGGTATTGGCGTTCCCGCAGACGACCTCGACGACTCGCCCATCGGCATCCAGGTAGGCCGTCAAGTCCCAATCGGTCCAGCCCGTCGCGGAGACGCTTCCGGTCTGGAAGTTCTCGACGTAGTTCAGTTTTGAATCGAAGTATCCGAGGAGGAGAACGTCCGAGGTCAGGTTGCTCGCGTAGACCTCGATCAGTCCGGTCGAAACGTCGGACTTGACGCACATGGTGAACGAGGTAACATCGGTCGTCTCGACGGTCGCGCTCTCTGCCTCGTGGATAACGAAATAACGAGAGAGTCCAGAGCCATCGGTTCTGCACCCCATGGTCGCGGCGGCCGCATCCTGTCTGTTGTTGCACATCACCTGACAGACTGAACCTTTCGGGACGGCTTGATTCGTGAAAACGTCGCGATCGGTCCATGTCGAGGCAACGGTCGGAGAGATGCTTGCGAACAATTCCGTGAAGGTCGTTCCGGTCCAGTAGCCAATCAAGTAGAATGTGATGCCCGTCACGTTATCGGCGTAGGTCTCGATGAGACCAGTGCTGGCATCGACCTTGACGTAGAAATCCGCGGTGCAAGCTCCTCCGGCTTCGCTTTCGTGCAGTTTGACATAGCGGTTGAGAGCGGAGCCGTCCGTCCTGACGCCGACGGTCCGGGCGGCGGCATCATTGACCGAGCCGATGACAATGTAGGCTATCGCTCCTTTCGGAACGGACTTATTTGTGAAGATGTCGTAGTTCTGCCAACCCGTCCCGGCGGGCGCGAAGCTGCTGAACGCCTCGGTCCATGTGGCTACCATCTCAGCGCCCCCTCAGCCGAGGGCGCTCAGCTGAACGTGTTCTGGATCTCCAGGGTCCAGGTCTCGCCGCTCGCCTTGGTGCCCTTGCTCTCGACCTTCCTCTGGAGGTTCTTGCCCGAGTCGCTGTTCGAGTTGCTCAGGGAGTATTCTTCCCATGCCTGGTTCGCGTCGCCCGTGCCGAATGTCGAGCGGTGCTTCATCGTCTGCGAAGTTATGGATGGATATGTGCCGTCCATGGCCTTGTAGACCGGGCCCGCGAGCAAGCCAGTCTGGGTCGCGTTCGCCGCCGTCGCGCTCGTGCCAGTCCCGATATAGGCATTGGCCGCGTTCCAGGCGGTCGGGCTTCCGAGTCCCGCGATGAGATTGATCAACTCCGCCAACCCTTCGTTGAGGCCGAGGTTACCGAGCGCCACGTCCTCGCCCATGAACGAGGCCGGCGGATCGCGCGCTACCTCGCGCCCCATGACCTTCGGCCCGTTCCACATCCCGTCGTCCACGTGCCGCTTGACCGCGTCCATGACAGCGCCCTTGTTGAGCGCGTCAGCCACCACTCCCGTAGGGTCCTTGAACTTGTCGAAGATCCAATGGACCTCCGTCCTGATCCCGTCCGCTAACATCTGATGCCTCGATGGCGCTAGCTGCGCCGGCACTTCCATCCTCTGGGCTGACAGATATATCGGTGCCTAGAGCGGCAGGAAGTGACCGCCCTGCCGCACGTCCCCGGAATCGTCCACCTGGCAGGCGTGCACGAACACCGTGCCCACGCGGCCGTCCCGCGCCTGGTGCTGCGCCTTCGCCCGGAACGAGGGCTTGCCGCATAAGGGACAGGTCGGCCCGGCCGGGATCCCGAAGGAGGCCGGGTATCGTGGATCTAGGAGGCATTCGCAGCGCAGGCAACGGCGGACGTCGCGGACGTGCACCTTGATGACCATCAGCTGCCCGCCGCAGAAGGGGCAATCGTCCATGCCGAGCCAAGTGCGTGGGCTGACTGATAAGCACTAGAACTTCGGCAGGCCGCCGCCGTAGATCTCCGGGATGCTCCCGCCGAAGACGGCGTCCTCCTCGGAAGGCCCAGGACCGGAGGGTTGCGTGCGCTGCAGATATGCAATCGCCTGCGTGAGGGAGTCGACCACGTCATCATGCGGCCCCTTCGGGAACGAGCTGAGCTCCTCGATCACGTCGTACAGCCAGGGCGCACTTTCCGGGAACAGCACCCGCCCGCTCTCGATCAGGGCGGTGACGGCGT
>Ga0315284_10008244_pt1 | contig 14869 bp, 7 predicted proteins | sample YL17G09_16_MG_FD_203696 | JGI IMG/M metagenome (GOLD analysis project Ga0315284, IMG submission 203696) | Sediment microbial communities from Yellowstone Lake, YNP, Wyoming, USA - YL17G09_16 | ecosystem: Environmental > Aquatic > Freshwater > Lake > Sediment | place: USA: Wyoming | collected... | reverse complement strand
AAAGACAGAATCAGGTTCATTAAAGATAGATCAGTTCATGCTTGGGCTGCCTGCCCTGGGCGTCCTGCAGAGAAAGGTTGCGGTAGCCAAGTTTACAAGGACCTTTGGCACCTTGATAAAAAGCGGTGTTCCCATATTACAGGCACTGGACACCGTTGCCAAAACCGCAGGCAACAGGGTGATTGAAATAGCGATTAATCAGGCCAAGGAAAGCATTCGTGAAGGCGAAAAAATTGCCGAACCTTTGAAAAGGAGCGGCGTATTTCCTCCTATGGTGACGCAGATGATTTCCGTTGGAGAGGAGACAGGGAATCTTGATACCATGCTTGCCAAAATAGCGGATTTTTATGATACTGAAGTTGATTCTGCGGTGGAAAGTTTAACCGCCATGATGGAACCCATGATAATCGTGTTTCTCGGAGTGGTAGTGGGCGGGATGGTTGTTGCGTTGTTTCTGCCGATGTTTGAGATGGGCGACATGGCGGGCAGCGCAGCTGACTGACCCCAATGTTACAAAAGTATTACTTGACAGAAAGTGTTTTTTGTGTTAGTATTTTAACAGGACAGTGAAAAAAACTGTTCAACTAATCCATTAAAAAAAGGGGGTGAAAAAAAATGAAAAAAACTAATCAAGGTTTTACGCTTATTGAGTTGATGATCGTTGTTGCCATTATAGGAATTCTTGCAGCAGTAGCAATGCCGAGGTTTGCTGACCTCGTAAGGAAATCCAATGAAGGCGCTGCAAAAGGCAGCCTCGGAGCAATCAGGAGTGCGCTCAGCATTTATTATGCTGATAACGAAGGCATATGGCCCGCTTCACTTGCAGGCATGGTCTCAATTCTGAACGATGCAGGGAGTGCACCTAAGTATTTAGCAGCGATTCCCATTCGTAAGGTTGGCGGCGGAGCAGCAGGCGATGGTTTAGCCACTGGCGGCGCAGTAATGGATGGTACGGTGGGGTGGTACTATGATCCTGTAGATGGTGATTGTCTGATAAGTAGCAATGGCGGCTCGGATACCAAAGGTGCAATGTATACATCTTGGTAACGGTCATTTAAAATAGGTTGATGTGTAAATTAATTGAACGACAGGATGGTTTCATTTATTGATTTTATCAATTAATTTCTATCAACCTATTTTTTTTGGGGTTGTTTTTCCTTGAACAAGTGAAAGAATTGAGTACTGGATTCCCGCTTACGACCTGCGGGAATGACAGATGAAATTTTCTGGGGTCATTTTCTGGGGTCTTTTTTGTTTTTTGGGGTCAGGTCTTGCAATTAAGCATTTCGTAATAAATGCTATCTTGTAAGAGCTGGCCCTGATTTTTTATGTTCTTTTAATCTAAATTATCTGTCATACCCCGATACATCGGGGTACCCAGGGTTTTTTAATATATCAAGAATTCTGGATTCTCCTCAATATTTTTACCCCTATTTATATGAAATATTTATTGATTGAATTATAAGAAGATATTATGTATAACTATAATTTGAAAGGAAAACGGAGAAAACAAAATGGATGGAATTAAAGGGAAAGACAGGTTAATTGTTGCCCTGGATATGCCTGAGGTAGATAAAGCTAAGGAAATGGTAACACAGTTGGATGGAATAGTTTCGTTCTTTAAAGTAGGAATTATACTTCATATAGGAGATGGGTTACAAATTGTTGATTGGATTATAAAAGAGCAAAAGAAAAAGGTATTTTTAGACCTGAAATATTATGATATAGAAAATACTGTCAGGGAAGCCGTAAAATCAATAGCAACTAAAAGAGTGTCGTTTTTAACCGTACATGGCAATGGAGATATAATGAGAGGGGCTGTTGAAGGAAAAAAGGGGAGTGATTTAAAAATATTTGCCGTTACCGTTCTTACCAGTTTAGATGATAAAGATATTGAAGAGATGACGGGAATCAAAAGTACGGTAGAAAACCTTGTATTGCATAGGGCAAAAAATGCTTTAGAGCATGGTTGTGACGGAGTAATAGCTTCAGGCAAAGAAGTAAAAGAAATAAAGGAAAGATATAAAGACAAACTTTTGATAGTTACTCCGGGTATTCGTTTAAAGGGTGAACCCAAAGATGATCAAAAAAGAATTGCAACAGCAACAGAAGCAATTGAAGCGGGGGCTGATTACCTCGTAATTGGAAGACCTATAATAAAAGCGCCTAATCCCAGAAAAGCAGCAGAATCTTTTATTAAAGAAATGGATATAGCTTTTCAGAAGAGAAATAATAAGTAAATTTAAGTAACCCGCCTAAACTCAATCCCCCATTTACCCCTATTATTTTCTTGAATAAATGCTGGAATTGAGTAAAATATATCAATGTGTTATTTATCGGCATTCCTGTTCGGTCTTGTTTTTGGAAGTTTTGTTAATGTTTGCAGCTGGAGGATACCCAAAGGGCAGTCAGTAGTAGCTCCGCGTTCTACCTGCCGCAGTTGCGGCAAGCTTATCAGGTGGTATGATAATATACCCATCTTTAGTTATTTTTTTCTGAGAGGAAAGTGCAGGGAATGTAAAAGTAAAATTTCAATTGAATACCCGATTGTTGAGCTTATTACAGGAATTGTATTCTTGATGATTTACAGCAGGTTTCGGAATGAAACCATAACGACACAGGCAATATTTCTATTTTTTGCGCTATTGCTTGTAATCCTATCCGTTATAGATTTTCATCATAGAATAATTCCTGATGTTCTTTCATACCTTATGATGGCTGCAGGAGTGTTATTTTCAACATTTAATTCATTTCTTCATGAATCAATTCCCTCGTGGGTGAAATCAGCAGTAATTATGCCTGATTTTATTATAAATATTTTATTTTCCATAATCAGCCTTGTTACTGCCGGCATGGTTTTTTACTTCATAGCCCTAACGGGTGAAAAGCTTTTCAAGAAAGAAGCAATGGGCGGCGGGGACATAAAATTGATAGCCGCAATAGGAGCTTATGCAGGCATAATTAATGTTTTCTGGATTATTTTCCTTTCCAGCCTTATTGGGGGCATTTCGGGCCTTATTCTGATAGCGCTGGGAAAAAAGAAAAGATTTGACGCCATTCCTTTTGGACCGTTTATAAGTGTTGCGGCTTTGCTTGTTGTGCTGCTGCAACCGGGACTGGGCCGCTGGTATTTTGCGCATTTTATATAATAGGCTATCAAAATACCACCCAATGTTTTATTTTGTAAAACAATGATGAATAGAGGCTATGCCGCACGATAAAATATAATTGACCGGAACAATATTTATCGTGGCATAAATGCCACCGCTACAAAGAAGCAATAAATTCACAAATAAAGTAGCGGTGCAATTCATTGCACGGCAGTTGTCGTGGTGCAATTCCCCGAAGATGTCGGGGTCTGCCTCGGGCATGACATTGCACGGCAGTTGTCGTGGTGCAATTCCCCGAAGATGTCGGGGTCTGCCTCGGGCATGACATTGCACGGCAGTTGTCGTGGTGCGATTGCCCGTGAAAGCAGGTATCCAGATTGTTAATTAATACTGGATTCCTGTTTTCACAGGAATGACAATAATGGACTGGATACCCCGATACATCGGGGTGTGAATCCATAAATGAAAACTAAAATAAAAAACATTACATTACTAATCAGCAGCCTGTTATTCATTCTGACAGGAATTTCTGCTACCGGCAGGTGCTCAGGGGATATTTACCTGGTGCTTTTGTGGAATCAGGTTTACCATTCTTTTCCAAAAGCCCTGGTAAGTTCAACCACCATAAATTGCTATTATAACACCTCTGCTGCGCTTAAATATTATCCCGGGGTTCATATTGCAATCAATCTGCCGCAGTCGGTTATGGAGGAGTTTGATAAATATAAGGTTGAAACAGGAACTACCTCACAGCAGGGAGAAAGAAAAAACAGGATTAAGGAGTTAGTGGCAACCTGCAGGGAATATCAGGAAAAGGGGCTGGTTGAGGTAAGCATGACAGCTCTTTACAATCCTGTCTTACCCCTGGCCTGCAATAGCCAGCTCGCAGGGAAAGCCATTCCTGACATCGTTTTGCCGGAAACTCCTTTCACTTTTCCCCAGGACGCCAGGACTCTGTTGTTTAAAAGCATGGCTTTTTATAAAAAAGTTTTTAACCAGTATCCTGCTGGTTTTTTTCCTGAGGAAGGGGCCATGTCCCAGGAAGCTGCTATCATTGTTTCCGAAACAGGGATTAAATGGGTTGTTGCGGCGCGCCAATCTCTTTTGAGGTCACTTGCCGGTGCTATGAGCGATACTGATTCTGAGGACCCGATAAGCCGGTTAATCAAGCCTTACCTGAAACCTGAGGATTTTTACAAGCCATATTTTCTGACGGAAAAAAATGTCATGGTGTTTTTTGCGGATGATGAGCTGTCTAAAGGAGCGGGTGATATTATTGCGGGTAAAACCGGCAATGCTGTAGACTGGCTTATAAACAGCCTGCATGAAATAGGCAATGATTGGAAAGGCGACAGCCCGCCTGTAGTAACCGTTGTGCTTGATTCGGCAAGAGTATGGAAAGATATCAGGGAAGGTGAGAAGTTTGTTTCGCGGCTTTATCAGCAGTTGTCTTCAGACGGGCAAATAAAAACAATTACTCCGTCGGAATATCTTGACCTGTTTCTTAATGCGACAGGCAGGGATGAGGATGTCCCTGAAACAAACAGGCTGAAAGAGCTTTTTCCCGGGACCTGGGCTGATACAGGTTTCAACGCCTGGATAGGGGACGAAGAAAAAAACAGGGCCTGGGATTACCTCGTAAAGACAAGGCAGGCAATTGAGGCATATAAGGACAGCGGCAAGGCGGAAATAGAGAAGCTGGACAAGGCATTTAATAATATCTATGCTGCCGAGAGCGGCGACTGGTTCTGGTGGTATGGGAGCGGCAATGATTCAGGCAGGGATGCCGTGTATGACCAGCTGTTCAGGTATCTATTGATAGACACCTACAAATATATTGACGAAGAACCGCCGGCTGAATTTTACGACCCTGTTACAGGCCAGCCGAAAGGGACAACAACTCGGCAGGTGGCAGGTGTATTAACTCCTGTCCTTGACGGGGTGGTTACAGAAGGCGAATGGGATTCTGCGGGTTGTTGTATAGATTTCAACAAGGGGGGTATTTTTGACAAGCTGTATTACGGGTATGACAATAATAATTTATATTTCCGGATTGATTCCAGACAGAACCTGACGGCCCAGGTGGGCAGTGATTTGTTTATAGCTTTCTATTTAGGGAGCACAAGCGGTGAAAAAAGGAACATATTTACGAGGTTCGGCGAGAGGAACTATCAGAAGACCCTGGGGTATGGGCTTTCAAATGAGGCGGCTTTATGGTTTGATAAAAGCGATAAAGCCGTTTTATCCAGCGCTGATGGGGATAACCAATGGCAACCGGTTACCGGTTTATATAATATTAAGTTCACAGAGAATGTCCTGGAACTTGCTGTCCCATTCAAATACCTGAACGTTTTTCCTAGTGGAAAACTTATGTTTTCAGCAGTTGCAGCGAAGGGAGCTAAGGAATTTGATATTATTCCCTCATCAGGCCCCGTTGAAATAACCATTCAGGGAATAACTACCGGGCCTGAAATACTTCGCGCAGAAGACCCTGCCGGAGATGCTACAGGGCCGGGCTGGTTCACATATCCAACAGGGGCCATATTTAAGCCTGATTATTTTGATTTGCTTTTATTTCTAATAAAAGAAGATTCCGGCAATATCATCATTGAACTCCAGCTTGGCCTTATAGAAAATATGCTCAATACCCCTCTTGGCCTGGGCCCTCAGCTAATTGATGTTTACATTGATTTAAATAACCGGCTTGGAGCAGGCGATATGGAGCTTTTGCCCGGCAGAAATGCTTACACCGTTGACAGGGATGCGTGGGAATATGCGGTTACTATTAATGGCTGGAAGCAGGAGCTTTATAAAGCAGGTTCGGACGGGCCTATAAAATTAGCGGATTTAAAAGCCGAGGTTTTGGGCAACACCGTTAGAATTTATCTTACAAAAGGGCTTATACGTGGAGAGCCAGGAAACTGGGGCTGGATACCGGCAATGTTTTGCCAGGACTTTTCAAATTATAATGAAGGCATTTTACCTCCTGAGGACACAGGGAAAATCAGCCCTATAATGCCGGTCAGCGATGAATACCATTTTGGCGGGGCAATTGAGGGTGTTGTGAACACAAATGTGCTTGATGTGATACTGCCTGTTGGTAAGTGCCAGCCGTGTATTTTAAAGGCTTATAAAACAGGCGGGGCAGTACAGTTACCGGCTGTAAAATAAATGTAAATATATGTCAATGTGAATTTTGTCATTTTTTACTTGACAAAATCAAAAGTATGTAGTAATATTATGTGTAGGAGAGCATGGAATTATTTGATGGTGGATGATTAATATGTATAAAAAAACAATTAAAACCTGTGATTCCGGTATGAGCCTTATTGAAGTTATGATAGCGGTTACTGTCCTTTCAATAATACTGTTAGGGGCGCTAAATGTTTTTTTTAGTGTAAGCAAGGGGCTTATAGTTACCGGGGCCAGGACTACGTCAACCATACTTGTCAGGGATAAAATTGAAAGCATGAAAGGAATTCCTTTTTCCAGATTGGTTCCGACTACCAGGGCTGCATTGACCAACCCTGAAGATAGTTCAAATCCTTATCCGCCTGAAACTTTTACCATCAATAGAAAGGCTTTCACCAGGATTACAACCATAGAAAAGGTGAGAGAAAACGCAAGCGGGAATCTGGAAGTTATTGACCCTGATGACCCGTCTGAAGGTTTAAAGCAGATACAGGTTGAAGTCCAGTGGACAGACCCCGGGGGAGAGCAAAAATCATTGACAATGGAAAATCTCATTCAGGACCCGAACAGGAGCATCCTTAACGGCAAGATGGAGATTAAAGTCAGGTATAACCCCGCATCGCCCACCAACCTCGCGGGAGCAAGTGTTTATGTTGTTGAAAATATGAACTGGAAAGACACAAGTGACAGCAACGGTGATTGCGTGATATATGTTACCACCGGGACATACCATGTGACAGCTATGAAAAGAGGTTACAACACCCAGACGAGAGTATCTACAGTAACTGCAAGTACGCCCGCAACCGTCTCATTCGTGCTTTCAGCCACTGCGGTAGGGACAATCTCAGGCACGGTATATCTTGGCACCACCACTACCAGTGTAAGGGGAGCAGTTATAACCTGCGATGACGGCACTTCCACGATTACAAGGACTATTGCAGGGGGGACTTACTCTCTGACATCAGTTGCCACCGGCTATTGGACGGTCATGGCTTCAAGCACAAGTTTAAGTCTCATGGGAAGAACCACGGATGTCCATGTGACCAATGGCGGAACCACAAGCGGCGTTATTATCCGGCTTGACACAAGTATATCATACGGCAGTATAAGCGGCAGAGTCACAAGCGGGGGCTTGCCTGTGAATGATATTACAGTTTCAGCTGCAAACTACGAGTGCCAGACAAATTTGACAGGTGAATATATGCTTACAAATGTTCAATCCTCCAGCTATACCGTAACAGCAAATCCTGAACCTGCAAATAATAATTATACCACAGGGTCCACTGCTAATGTATATGTTGCCAGCGGGCAGAATACTCCAGCCATAGATATTGCCCTGGAACCCGGAGGGGATATAAGGGGAACGGTAAGGATAACAGGGGGAGACCCATTGCCGAACATCATTATCAGGGCGGTTGATGACAATGATATTGAACAGGATGTTGAAATGTCAGGAGATGATGGAATTTTTACTTTTGAAAGGCTGCCCGCAGGATCAAATTATAATAACTATGTGCTTACTCCTGTTTTAAACCCTGATGATTCCAGTTCTCCCGCTAACAGGACGATTACTGTTACCCAGGGGGTATTACAGGAACATGACACCGGAACCAATGATATAATATTTACAATAACTCCTTCAAAGGGCAATATTTGGGGCACTGTAACTTCAGGCGGCAACCCGATAACCTCCGGAGTGCTTATCGTGGCAAGCAGCGGTACAATAACCACCCCGCCGCCTACCATAAACAGCGCATTCAGGAGCGGCAGTAATATTTTTTATGGCACGGTGAGCGATGTGGAAGGCAATTATTTTATATCGGTAACTTGGGGCAAAATATACAATATGGCAGCCTGGTATTCCACAATCAGCGGTGAAACGGTAACAACGACAAGACAAAACGTCGGCAGCGTGAATCTTACGGTATCAACTTCTGCGGCGGTGAATTTTGCATGGTAAATCGCATGGTAAATCATAGATTAAAAATGAATGCCGGGACAACACTTGTTGAACTGATGATAGTGGTGGCAGTGATTTTCACCATATCAGCAGGGGTATCCACAGTGATAACAAAAGTTATGCAGTTATGGCAGTCAAGCAAGGTGAGGTCCGATATTGAGAGGGAGGTCAGGACTTCGCTTGAAGTGATAGAAAAAAGCTTAAGAGGAGCGCAGGAGTCTACCGTAGTTATTGATTCCTTCAGTTCAAGCCAGCCTCCTTATAGCAGGATATCATTTACAGATATTAATGGAAGAAGCATATCTTTCTACCAGCTCAACAAGAAATTAAAATTACAGACAGCTTCCGGTTCCAGCACCCTTATGACGAACCTTAGAAATATTATGTTTACATTTCCCTGCACCCGGCAAGCCTCTGACGAAGAAAATGTTATTATTATGGTCAGCCTTAGCGCCGAGGGGCAGTATTTCTGGGGCGGGAATACAAGAATTTATCATATGAACCTGGAAAAAATAAGGATTATGAATTAACTCCCTACACATTCATCCACCCTGATGTGTTGGGGTGGATGAATGTGTAGGGAGTTACCCCAGCGCCCCGATGTATCGGGGCAGCAGGGGTCATGAAAAGTTCCACCCTGATGTGTTGGGGTGGATGAATGTGTAGGGAGTTACCCCAGCGCCCCGATGTATCGGGGCAGCAGGGGTCATCCATGGGATTAATAAAATAATAATACTGGATTCCTGTTTTCACAGGAATGACAGATAAATCAGAAAAGGCATAATAATTTACCCCAGCGGCGGGGGTTTACCCGCATAAAAAGGAGAAGACCCAAAAACTAATTATCGCTTCTTTGGTAGAGAAGGCAAGGGGGGGACAATAATGCTGTTTGAAAGAAGGTTATCCAATGGATTTTAAGAAAAATAATAACGGTGTAATACTTATAACGGTTCTTTTATTGTCAGTCATACTGGTTATATTAATCCCTGTCCTTACTTTGATAATACGACAGGAGGGCAGGCTTACGGTTAAGAGCACCAGGGCAAGCAAGGCGTTTCACCTTGCCGAGGCGGGTGCGGACAGGGGACTATGGAAAATCAAGGAAAATCTTGACAGGTGGAATTCTCTCTTGACCGGCCCGATAGCCGGTTATAATAATGATGTTACATACACAGATGTTGAAGGAGGGACTTACAAGATAAAATTATCATCATCTTCAAATGCTGAGCAGAGAATAATAACTTCAACAGGCAGGGATAGTTCCTCAAATGAAGTGCGCTGTGTTGAAATTGTCGTAAGCAGGACAACTATAACCAGTTCGGTTTCAGCCCCGACTATCAGTTTCGGGGGTAGTTCTGATGTCCAATGGGGGCCTGTTGCTTCTGTAGGGGATTTGACCATGAGCACCGCTTATCCCAGGAAAATGGCAAGAGGGCAAATTGTGGGTTTTGATACAAGTTCTGTTGAGCCTAATGATGACATTGATGGAAGCGGTTACTGGAGCTGGAAGTCGTATTATGCGGTGCCTGACCCACCCGTCATAGATGTTAATTATTATCATGATGCTGCAAATGTGCATGAAGCCGGCGATTATACTCCCAATGTGGATGTTCTACCTGCTTCTGCTGACTTGATATATTATGTCCACGGAAATTGTACTTTGCAAGGCGACCATTTAAAAGGGGTCCTTGTCGTGATGGGAAATTTAACTATGAAAGGAAATGGCCCCCGTTCTTATGCCGTTAACATTCCTGCGCATGCTCTTGACCAGTATCAAAAATGCGCAGGTTATCCAGACCCGGCTTCCATGCTGGGACACCCGGGCCCTCCCACCGTAATTACATATTCACCAACCAAAATAGCTTTTAACGGTTTAATTTATGTTAATGGAAATTTTTCAGCCACAGGCACTCCCACTATTTACGGATGTCTCATAGTGAACGGCTCCTGTGGTGGCACCGGTAACCTTAGCATTTTTTATAACGATGATATTTCAGCTACTGCCAGAACCTCTTCAACTTCAATGACCACAGTTTCCTGGAAAGAAAAGCCCGGCAGGTGGTAATTGAAGAAACCCGTCGTTACGTAGTCCCGTATTTCCGTCCAAAAGCAACTGCTGTTACGGATATACTGAACGACGGAACGACTTAACGACGGTTCTTTTTTCCGTCCAACGAAAACTACTTAATTGTCGTAATGTTTAAAAGCGTTTGCTGTTTTACGGATATACGGAAATACCGAACGACGTAATGACCATTTCTAAAAATCAAATCATCAATTATTTTCTATTTTACATTATTAAGAAATTATGATATTATAATTATAATTTAATATATGAAGAAATATTTAATTATAATCCTGTCTGTTTTTTCCCTGACTGCAATTCTTTCGCTTCGCGTATTCGCCTCCGGGGCAAATATATGGCAGAATGAAACGACCATTTCCGGGGCTGCTTATGACCAGAAAAATCCGGTAATTGTTACGGATGATTCTGACGGCGCCATAGTATTCTGGGAATATTACAGGGAAAACCAAAACATTTCCGGCTGGCTGTATGCTCAGAAGCTCACGAGCAGCGGAACGGCTGTGTGGGCGCAGAACGGTTTACAGGTGTCAACTTCATCTCATATTGAAATAACTTCATATCTTAAGGCAATACCTGATGGTTCCGGAGGAGCAATAATTGCATGGCAGGATTACAGGAACGGTAATTATGATATTTACTGCCAAAGAATAAATTCAAATGGCCAGATATTATGGGGCAACGGCGATGTTGCGGTAATATCAAAATCCGGCAGTCAGGAGAACCCCGCTGTCTGCGGTGACGGTTCCGGCGGTGTTGTTATCGTATGGGAGGACAGTTCAGGGACCAATGCAAAAATTGTTGCTCAGAGGATTAGTTCAGCAGGCAGTAAAATATGGACAAGCACCGGAGTAGTAGTTTGTACAAGCACTAAGGAAATGACGAGCCCAAAAGTTGCATATGACGGTTTAACAGCAAGCGTTTTTATCGTATGGGACGAGTTGAGGACAGTAGGTAATGATGAAGATGTATTCATACAAAAGATAAAGTTGAGCAGCGGGACAATATGCTGGACAGCCAGCGGAGCAAATGTATCTGTAAAAACCAAAGAACAGCGCTGGCCTGATGTGGTTTCTGACGGCAGTAAAGGCGCTATAGTTGTATGGTGGGATGAAACATGGGGAAACAATGGATACAGCCCGTATGCGCAGAGGATAAGTTCTTCGGGAGTAACCCGCTGGACAAGCGGTGGTGAAAACATATCCAACGATCCCCTGCTAAGGTCAGGGGCTGGTGATTATACCAGTTTTGCGATAACTAAGGATACGGGGGCTGCAGATAAAGTATTCATCGTATGGACTGACCAGAGGAATGAACATCTCAGTGAAACTAATGTTGACCTTTACATGCAGTATTTCGGGGGCAATCCCTTCACGCGGTATTGGTCACCCGCCAGCGGTATCAGCGTATCAACCAATGCAAACAACCAGATTGACCCGCAGATTATTACTACAGCCGATAACAAAGCCATTGTTTCCTGGTATGATACTTCAGATAAATCAATAAGGGCCCAGAAACTTGATTCTACAGGCAGGAAATGGAGTGATACTTACGGGGTCAAGGTTACGACAACGGAAGTATCATCCGGCATAAAACCGACCATGCTTTCAGATGGTTATTCAGGCGCATTCGTTTCCTGGTGGGATGATAAGGGGGATGATGACATATTGGCACAGAGAGTCGGGGACGGCGATGCCATACCGCCAAGCGCTATAAACTCTTTGACTGCCCTGGTTGGCACTACGCCCGATGAATTAAAACTTAGCTGGCTGGCTCCCGGAGATGACGGCACTGTGGGCACAGCGGCCTCCTATCAGGTAAAATATTCCACTTACAGCGCTTATACAGGAGGCTGGAGCACGGCAACCTGGTGGAACAGAGCAAATGTATATACACAGTCATGGACACCAAAAGTTTACAACAGTTCTGATATTGCAAGCATGTACCTTACAGGTAGGACGACATATTTTGTGATTATGAGGGCAATGGATGATGCAGGCAACTGGTCTTCGCTTTCAAACCAGACAAGTTCATACGCTCGTATTGACAACATTCCTCCACCGCCCATAAATGATTTACAGGCAGACAGGAACAATCTTACAGAAGGACAGCTAAGGCTCAGCTGGGTTTCACCCTACGATAACTACACTTCTTCTACCGGTGTTGCAGCATTCTACGAAATAAGATATTCAACAAATAATACATTTCCCTGGAGTCCAGTCAATGGCTGGGTGTATGTCTGGGCGAGTTCAAGAACCGTAACAAGCCCGGCAGGCAGTGCGGAAACGGAAATTATAACAGGCCTTGAGGCGAAAACAAGTTACTATTTCAGGATAAGGGCAAGAGACGAAGTGCCCAACACATCATCAGTGCCGGATAGTACAGGCACCTGGGCGCAGATGGACATTACCCCTCCAGGCGCAATAAACACACTGACAGCGCTGGCAAGCGCCACAACGGGCTGGTTAAGGCTGAGTTGGCAGTCTCCGGGTGATGATGGCTATACCAAGAACATGTCCTCCTGCACTTTCTATGTCAGATATTCCAGTAAAACTTCAATAACTTCTGAAGTTGTGTGGTCCGGTCCTTCGCTGTATAGTCTTAACCTGAGCTCGTACAATGTTATAGTGTCAACTTTAATTGTCCGCAACATAACCAGCCTTTTGAATGATACGACTTACTGGTTCAACGTGAAAACAAAGGATGAGAGTAATAATGTGTCAAATCTTGCCGTTCCGGACGCTCATGCTAAAACAAGCGATATCGTTGCTCCTTCAAATGTGACCAATCTGCTCGCAGGCCCCGGGTCAAGAGAGGCGCAGATACTCCTTACCTGGACTGCTCCCGGAGATAACGGGACAGTCGGTAATATAAGGGGCGGAAAATACAGGCTGCAGTATTCAGCTGACGGGGGTACGGCATGGAATAAAAATAACTACAACATACAATGGACTACCAGCACAGCGCCAAGGCGCAGTCAGAGATACAGCATAAACTTTTCAAGCAGCGTTGAATTTGGAACGACGTATTATTTCAGGCTGTGGGTTACCGACGAGACGGGGATATTATGGACAGGCCTTTCAAACGGCGCGACAGCCTATACTTCATTTGGTATCTACCCGAGCACCGTAAGTAATTTAACGGCGCATACGCTGACCGGCCTTGGTAATCAGGGGGCAATAAATCTTACCTGGACTGCCCCCGGTGATGATGGCATCATAGGCACAGCGTCTACCTATATAATAAAGTACTCAACTAAAAACTTTAATTATACTTCCTGGAACATGCCGTGGGTCCATTCAGTTACGGGATTAGCGTCCGGTTCTCCTCCTGCCCCGCATGTTTACGGCACAACCGAGAACAAGCTCATCAGCGGCCTTGTTAACGAGACTACCTACTGGTTCGTTCTGGAGGCGATTGACGACAGGGGCAATGCCACATTTTCCAATACGGCATACGGCATCACGATAGATACCGTCCCGCCGTCAGCAGTTATCGGGTTGAGCGTGCTTGCGCCGCTTAAGGAAAATACCATAAGGCTTGCCTGGACAGCTCCCGGAGACAACAGGCTTGCGGGAGCGATAAGGAACGGGGCTTACTGGTTCAAAACGGCGCTGGGGACCACCACAACTTCGTGGGACGCAATTGCCGATACAGCGCCATACCCGTCAAATATATATTTTCCGATCAGTTATTTATTGCCGGGAGCGACTCAGCAGAAGGTGTTGACCGGATTGCAGACGCTGGAAGACTATACAATATTCTGCAAAATCAGGGATGAGAGGTCGTCGGGTGTTTTTCCATACTGGTCAGCCGCCTCTGTCAAGCTGTCAACAACCACTGTAGTAGATACAGTGCCTCCGGGAGTTATTACCGACCTGTCAACGAGGTCAACCAACTATGGCACTGTGGAACTTTCATGGACTGCTCCCGGTGATAATGGGTTTGAAGACAACTTTGGTTCAGGTTCCAAATATCAAATAAGGTATTCATCCTGGGGAATGATTTCGGACACAACGGATTTTAACAGCGCCAATCCGGTGCCGTCGGCATCGGTTTATCTCGTATCAGGTTCAACAGTGCCTTTTTACGCTCTTTATGGTGAAAAAATAGTAATTTCAGGGCTGACCGATTATGTTTCTTATTATTTTGCAGTCAGGACTTTAGACGAGAAAGGAAATAAACTTGGGGTATCAACTACAGCCGTTGTTATTCCTCCGGATTCCACGCCTCCCGTAATAAGCGATTATACGCTGTTAAGCAGGATAGAACAATTAGGTAACTGGGTGGTTATTAAGGCAACGGCAACAGACAATTTATGCGGGATAACCGGCGTTACGCTGTATTCCAGAAAGAGTTCCACCGGCGCTTATTCGGCTTATAATATGTACAGCGGTTCTGCCTCCACAGAACCGTATATAAACTACGGAAAGATAGAAACATCCACTCCCGTTCCTGTCATACAGTATTATATAAGAGTATTGGACAGGTGCCTGAACGAAGTGTTGAGCACAGGAGAATCTG
>Ga0315284_10008243_pt1 | contig 14869 bp, 14 predicted proteins | sample YL17G09_16_MG_FD_203696 | JGI IMG/M metagenome (GOLD analysis project Ga0315284, IMG submission 203696) | Sediment microbial communities from Yellowstone Lake, YNP, Wyoming, USA - YL17G09_16 | ecosystem: Environmental > Aquatic > Freshwater > Lake > Sediment | place: USA: Wyoming | collected... | reverse complement strand
AAGAATTAGGCGAAATCTTGAAGAATCCTAGAGAAACCAAAGTCGTTGTGATGCCCGACTTTTTCCTTGACCGTTTAATAATCCTCAACTGGAATATTGCGGCCTTTGCCGAGAAACTGCAAGAAGTTGCGAGTCACAAAGGCGGATGTCTCGACGGAATAGCTCAAATTGACCTCAAGGGAGGAAACGCTGTCAATACAGCGTCTGCGTTAACAGCCTTAGACGTGAAAGTCACTCCCATTGTTTGCACAAACGCGTTTGGACTGAAACTGATGAAAATTCATCTTGCAAATGATAACATTGATTTTTCCCACGTTAAGATATTTGATCGCCCTTCAACAACTACAGCAATCGAAGTTAAAACTGAGCAAGGCAGAGCAAACATTATGCTCAGAGATGTTGGTGCACTTGCAGATTTCGGGCCACAGCATTTGGACGATGACGACTTTCAAACAATAGAGGAGGCTGATTTTGTCTGCATTTTCAATTGGGCTGGAACTAGGAATTTTGGAACGAAACTTGCCAGAGCGGTTTTCAGCCATACAAAAATGAGAGGCAAAGGAAGAACCTACTATGATACGGCGGATCCAACGCCAAACAAGCAACAGATCCCGAATCTAATTAGGGACATTTTGGAGAGCAAACAACTGGATATGCTAAGTGTGAATGAGAATGAAGCGATCTGCTACGCATCTCATATAAACAGAAAAAAAGAAACATTTGAAGACCTACCAGTTGAAGAGAGAGCTAAGGAGTCTGCAAGATTGCTAGCATCACGTTACTCAGCAAGAATTGATCTTCACGCAACAAACTTCTCAGCAACTTTCACAGGCAAGAAAGAGAAGATTGTCCCAGCATTCAGAGTCCCAGTCTTGAGAGCAACAGGAGCAGGAGATGCATGGAACGCAGGAAACATTCTAGGCGAAACTTACGATCTATCAGACGGCGCACGCTTGACATTGGCAAATGCAGTTGCCGCCTACTACGTTTCAGACCCAAGTGGAACACATGCCACAAGAGAGAAACTTTCAAAATTTCTTCTCAAAATGAGCAAAAAGGACCCTTCTTAAGCTATTTAAGTACACCGGCTACTCTAGCATCTGAGACTACTGCGCATTTGCGGTGATTAATAAGATTGAAAACTAAATTGTTTGGAAGCTCTGGAGTGAGAGGCGTCGTCAACACCGACTTAACGCCCGCTTTAGCATTGGAGATTGGTCTGGCAACAGCGACACACATCAAAGCAGGAAAGATGCTTGTTGCGCGAGACACGAGAGTTTCGGGTTTGATGCTCGAAAATGCAGTGGTTGCTGGTCTGTTGGCTGGAGGAGTTGATGTTGACTGTTTAGGAGTTGTCCCAACGCCAGTATTGGCTTGGTTGACACAGAGAGTCAAAGCTACCGCTGGCATAATGCTCACAGCCTCACATAATCCTCCGAAATACAATGGAATAAAAATCTTCCACGACGATAGCGTGGCATACGGAGAAACAGACCAAAATAGAATAGAGACAATCATACAGAATAAGAGCTTTAAACTTGCAGATTGGCCAAGAATTGGAAAGGCTTTGTCTACAAATCAAACTCACCTTTACGAAGACATGATCTTGGGGAAAATTCAGCTGGACAAACGGTGGCATGTTGTTGTGGATCCTGGGTGTGGAGCAACACATCATCTTGCGCCCATGATTTTGAAAAACTTAGGATGCAAAGTCACTGCGGTAAATGCTCAACCAGACGGCTTCTTTCCAGCTAGAAACCCTGAACCAAACAAAGAGTCTCTGCAATCTCTTGCTGAGATAGTAAGAGAGCTAGGAGCAGATCTAGGCGTGGCATATGATGGTGATGGTGACCGTGCCGCATTCATAGACGAGAAAGGCAGCTTTGTGGATTTTGATCGTTGTTTAGCAGCCTATGCTGCTCATACTATGAATGAAAAACGTGGTGGAGCAATTGTTACAAACGTTGAAGCCTCAATGTGTGTCGAGAAGATGGTAGAGAAAAAAGGAGGAGAAGTCATCAGAGTGAAGGTTGGCGACGTCTACGTTTCACGCGAGATGCGTGATCGTGATTCAGTTTTTGGTGGAGAACCATGTGGAGCGTGGATACATCCACGATTCCATTATTGCCCAGATGGTATTCTTTCCTCTGCTCTCTTGTTAAAAGCTCTTGAAGAAAAGAAGACAATAATGTCAGAGTTTGTCTCACAAGTGCCTCAATATTCGACTTTGAGAGAGAACATATCCTGCGGAAACAAGGTGAAACATAAGCTTGTTTCCAAAGTTGGAGATAATTTGAAAACCCTTTTTCCGAGATACAAGGATTTCTCTACGATTGATGGCGTGCGGCTGACTCTTGAGGAAGGGTGGATCTTGATCAGGGCTTCTGGCACAGAACCGCTCATGAGATTAACCGTGGAGGGAGAATCGCTGAGAGTGGCAAAACAGATAATGAGGGAAAGCGTCAGATTAGTCAGGAGAGCGATCAAGGAGAAACTGTGATGAAGGCAGTAATATTGGCAGCTGGAGAGGGCGTGAGACTTCAGCCCATAACATCAACCAGACCTAAACATCTCATAAAGCTAGGCAGTAAACCCATACTGGAATACTGTTTGGATTCTGTGAAGGCTGCCGGAGTAGATGAAGTGATTGTTGTTGTTCATTATATGGCTGACAAGATTCGGCAGTATTTTGGTGATGGTTCCAAACTTGACTTAAAGATTGAGTATGTTGAGCAAACAGCGATTGTTGGAACAGGTAATGCTGTGGCTGTTGTTGAGCCATTCGTCAAAGATGATTTTGTACTCGTCTATGGCGATCTGCTTTTCGCCACGGGAACGGTGAAGAGAATTGTTGACCTCCATAATAAGGAGAAACCGGCCGCAAGTCTGGCGGTTGTGCCTGTTGAGAAAACAGAGAACTATGGAATTGTGGAATTAGAAAACGAGAGACAGGTCAAACGAATAATCGAAAAGCCACTGCGAGAAGAAGCACCAACCAGCTTGGCTAACGCTGGAGTTTATGTTCTCTCTACAGAGATCTTTGAGAAGATTAGGGGGATATCAGCCTCATCTAGAGGCGAATGGGAAATCACTGACGCCTTATCCATGCTGCTGGATGAAGGCAAAACGATTCTGACAGCAAAGCTTTCACGTGATGATTGGATTGACATCGGGACACCGTGGGACTTGCTTGAGGCAAATCGATGGGCATTGCAACGAATGAGACATAGCGTGAAAGGAATAGTAGAAAACGGAGCTCATCTTATTGGCCCAGTCACTGTTACCGAATCAGCTAGAATACGTTCAGGAGCCTACATTGAAGGACCAGCACTTATAGATGAGGAAAGCGACATCGGACCAAACTGTTACATTCGTCCATTCACAACTGTTGGTAAGAAAGTACACATAGGCAACGCTTGCGAAATCAAAAACAGCATAATAATGGATGGCACACACATAGGTCATCTGACTTACGTCGGTGACAGCATTCTAGGCGAGAAATGCAACCTAGGCGCTGGAACAATAACCGCAAACTATCGACTTGACGCAGGTAACATCAAGATGATGGTGAAAGACAAAGTTGTGGACAGCGAAAGAAGAAAACTTGGCGCAGTTCTTGGCGACAATGTCAAGGCAGGAATAAACGCGCTTTTCATGCCTGGCGTCAAAGTCGGCGCTAACAGTTGGGTAGGACCTAGTGTTATGGTAGAACGTGACTTGCCGGCTAATACCTGTATCCTGTTAAAACAGAACCTAGAGAAGCGAGAGTTGAAGACCTAATCTTTGCGGTTCTTGCGAAAACATTAAATGGTCTCACTAACTGTTTTGGTTTGAGGGCAAATGAAAGAAGAAAAACTGTTGAAACTCCTGAAAGCTTTGTTGGCTAACTCGAGAAGAAGCGACAGAGAATTGGCAAAGGCCATCAAAGCTTCACAACCAACTGTTACCAGAAACAGAAAAATCCTAGGCAAATATATCAGAAGTTACACGATTGTACCAGAATTCAGCAAAATAGGTTACGAGATACTCGCATTCACGTTCGCCAAAGCGAAAACATATGACAAAAAAACTGTTGACGCAAAGATGCCTGGAGCAATAGAGTTCTTCATGAAATCACCTAACGTTCTTTTCGTCTCTGACGGCGAAGGACTGGGAAAAGACTGCGCAATCATTTCGCTTCACAAAGATTACTCAAGATATCAGAATTTTATGCGATCATACATCTTCTACTTCACGGATACTATGTCCGACTTTCAGTCATTCATTGTAAGTCTCAAAACTGGACTTGTAATGAAGCCATTTGACCTATCTTACCTTGCTGATGATGTAGAAGGACCATTGTAGACCATTGCTTATCAAGACGCTTTGTTAAAATCCTAAATAGTTGTTCAGCAATTTCGTTAGGTTAGAATGGAGGCTAAGTGATTGTCAATAGCGCAGAGAAAGTTTTTCTCCGAAGTGTCAGCACTTGCAGATAGACACGTGATTGTTTCAACCACAACTGGAAAGACCTTCAGCGGCACGCTTCTTGGTATTAACCCTGATAATTTGAGCCTGTGCTTGGCCGAAGCAAAAGATGATGAAGGAAGAATCGTACACCGCGTCTTCCTAAACGGCAACGTTGTGGCTCAAATACTGGGGGTGGAGAAACCGTTTGATCTTAAGGCTTTAGCAGACCGAGTTGAGAAAGTTTTTCCGACTATGGTGAAACTTTACGAAGACAAAGGATTCATCTGGGTCATGGACAAGGTCAAACTGACGGAAAACGGCGTAGTTGAGGGTTCAGGACCAGCTGCCGAACGCGTGCAAAAAGTCTACGAACAGTTCATCGGAGAAGTAAAGGGTAAAGCCTAAGCTTCAAATAAACCAGCGGAACTTTTGTTCCTCTTTCTTCTTTTCTTCTGCTCCCGTGCGTATTATGCCGAAAGATTCAAGGATCTTTCTTGTCTCGTCAGCAGCAGCATCAACTTTCGACAAATCAACATTAAAGTTAAGAAACTTATTTAAGACCAGCAGGGCTTGCCTTGCGGCACTCGCATCGGGGTAAGCGCCAAGAGTTTCGATGAGCAAAGAGAAGGCTTTGAGATTTCTCAGTCGAGCAAGCCCAATTGTGAGACCTGCCACACCGAAAATTTGGCCGACCATGATTTTTGTGCCGAGCTCTAATACTTGGCTCATTGATTCGGTGTCTGAAGCTGCAGCATACACTTGGGGAATAGGTCTGACTTCGTCTGTTTTGAAACCGCCCAATGTTACTACTGTTCGACAACCTAGCTCCTGAGCAATATCCAACACTCTACCGCACAGTTCGTACTGCCCGAAAGTTGTCAAAGCTTGGGTGTTGCCATACCAAAGAATTAGATCGCGACCACCAGCACCGCATTTGCAGTGGTAGAGCTCATTGACTGGGGAACGTGTTCCACCTGTCTCAGTTGTTATTGCCAGATCTTGAAAGGCTGAGGAATGTATTTCCGCAAACCGTGCAGCTCTCAACTCATGGATTAAGTGAAGAGTGGCAATATTCGCCACAAAACCAATGCCAGGCAGCCCTTCAACAAGAACAGGATTGTCTAGCTGGGGCTTTTCATAAATTTCGATCGCACAAACCATTTTCAGGCAGCCTTCTTGGAATGAAGTAGTTAAAGATCAAGCTTATGATATAAGCATGCCTAGAACAAAATGAACATCATTTGAAAACGATGAACTTTGCTTTCTTCAAGTCGTTCAGGAACTTTATCACGTACTCTGGCTCTATCGGAGCGTATTCCGCCGAGATTGCTTTGACAATACTTTGCGCGTCACGTTTTCCATCAGCAAAGTTTACGACTTCAAGCATTTTCTTGCTAAAATCAGGATCCTTCTCATCTATCTCTTGATACCATTCGTATTCTTTCTCGCCTAGCCGTTCTTTGAGGAGATCATTGCTAAGTGTGCCTCTGAACAGCCGTTTTGGAACGAGTTTAACCAACTGTTTTTCAGCTTTCGTCTCTTCAACCTTCGCCGGAAGCTTCAAATTCGAGATTTTTGCGATGTAGCTCAAAGTTTCTTGAAGTTTCTGGATTTCAAGCTTGCCCATTCTCGCAATGTCGGCACATGACTTGTTGATCTGAGCAGTTAGTTCTTTGCTTTCTGCGAGTCTTTTTACAGATTTGATGGCTTGCTGTTCTCGCCAGATGAAGTGTTCGATCCTGTTCTTTTGATAGTTTGCCGCTCTTACGAGTTCTTGTGCCAACTCTTTCGTTTTGACTGTGAGCTTTACGTCGTCCTTCTTTCGGAATAACATTTGTGTTGCCTGATAGCTGGCTTCTGCTATGCGTACCGTGCCTCTTGACGCGGTTTCTTGCGCCAGCTGATAGGCGGTTTCTACTGAAGCATTTGCCAAGGTTAAAGCAGCTACGGCGGTAACCCAGCCTACTCGTTTTAGACTGTCTTCACTGACTTTATCGATCGTATCCATGCTTGTATGATAGTAAAGATCTGGCCATTGCAGAAGCATTACGCAAGGCACATTTGTTGTGGCTTCGGTGAACTCGGCGTGGTCGCTTCCACCACTGAAAGGTGTTGAGCGATATCGGAACGTGCTTCCTGAGCCGAAATGTGTTGGGTAGTCAAACTCGTTTACAGTTTGTTCTATCAGATTGAAGATGAAGTCGTTCAGATATGAGGGACAACTGTCTGGCGTGCGGTCGAGGTTGAGCGTGGATTTGCAGAGCTCTTGGTTCTGCCCTACCATGTCCAAGTTTATGCCTGCGACCATTCGCTTTGATACATCCTTATGTGTAGAGATGTAGGCAACGGTACCCAGCGTTTCCGGAACCCACATGAACCGTATAGTTCTAACTGGCTGGTGGATTCTGCCAGAGGCTATCAGAGTTTTTATTGTTCTCGCTATTTCTAAGAGTAAACCTGAACCAGATGCATTGTCGTTCGCACTTGGTTTTGGATGACATAAGTGAGCTATTAGAAAGATCTCTTCATCTGGCATCTGTTTTCCTTTTATTGTCGCAGTTATTACTTCTTCATTTCCTTTAAAGAGACTGGCGTCGACTTTGGCTTTGAGCTTCACAGTTTTGCCAGAGTTGAATATTGCTCGTAGATGGTTACCTTGTCGCTTACTAAGAGAAAAGCCAAATTTCACTTTGGGAAGCTGTTTCGCAGTAGGCCATATGGCTTGATAAGCATGCGCGTCAGGTACGTCTAGGCTTTCGCGGACACAGGGCATTTCGTAAGTAATTGTGTCTGTGATGACGCCTGCTGCTCCGTATTTGTAGACTGCTTGTTCATGAACCAATTTGGCTCGGCCTGTTGCGAGAACAAATTTGCCTTTGACATTTTTGCCTTCATAATCCTTAGATCTGGTTCCAGCGCCTACATCGATTAACTCTGCGGTTATGCCTTCCTCTGGTGTAGCGTTGCTGTAGGTGTGCAAGCTCTGCGGGCAGTCTTCATATGTGCAGAGCAATGCTTCTTCAGGCTCGGTCATTCGCACCTCGGCGCTTCTGATCGTCCAGCCAATTGGGCTGTTGTGGGTCCAGTATTTGGTTTTGCCATCTGCTGGATATTGTTCTATTAACGCGTCTTTGAAACCCAGTTTCTGCAGTTCGTTTTTGACATATTCTGCAGCTTCATGATACATAGTGGAGCCTTGAATACGGTGGAAACGTGTGATTTCAGCCACATATGATTTAGCTATGCTTCCTGAAAGCCCATCTTTAATAAGTCTGTTTAGGCTCATGTGCTGTTCGCGAACCTCTACACGCCATTATGTTTGGCAGTGGTTAAGAATTTAGTGGCCGATTAATTGTCCGGTAGTTTTTTTGAAATCGTGATCGAGTGAGCCACGCAGAAAAAATAGGGATGTTGTTTTGCTTTTTTATGGCATCTGTAGTATTGGATATCGGCTTCTCACGTAGCATGCGGTGTATGTTGAGTTTTGGAGCAGATTGATGTTACGCGGATTGTCTGTTACGTAGTCTGACCAGCGAAGGAAGTAGTAATAGTACCAGACGTCTGGCGCATATTCTTTTTCAAAGCCTTCTCTTTGCTTCTATATGATGTGGACCTATGAATACCGTGATGTGGACTGGAGCGTTTGAATATGCAATGTATTCTGTGTCGTCCACCCAGAAGGTGACGCCGTCAGTGGATATGTTGATGCTTGGAGAACCAATCGGAGGCGATAGTTCACTGCGAGAGTGATATTGTACGGTCCTTCTCCAACATATCTTGAGATGTGTATGCTCCAGTTTCCTGAGGCCGTGGCAGTGTAGCTTATGGTTTCCTCAACACCTGTGCCATTCTTAGAATAGTCTTTCAGATATGGGCCATAGAGTTCCAGATCAAAATCTGCATTGACTGGAACGAGCAAAGTCACATTTATGACGTGATCCATGTACGAAGTGACATTGTACCATCTAGGGTGCGATTCGAGTTCAAGTAGTCGGTGTAGGTGCCTACGTCCGTGGGAATGTAGAATGGGGTTTCAGCGCTATCGCCCAGTGCAGCTGTTGCGAATTCGAGCAGCATCGCTGAAACAGGTAGGCTCATGAAGACTAGTGCGGTCAATTTTTCCTTTCTCATTTTTTCCCCTCCCATTTCTGGGTGGCACTTTCATGTGACAGATTTCATATTTGTAAATTATTGTCATCATTAATTACAAAATTGGATGAAGAATCTGTAGAAATATTAGTAATGCCAGCATTACACAAAAACTATATTCCTTTATGAGTGACGAAAAATAGAATCCAGCATGTTTCATAGGCGCATTTTGTAATAACACCAAACAGTTTTCCAGATTTTCTGTTTCACTTCAATCGAAGCCTACAAAAAGTGGCCTAGAACAATTTTAAACATTGCTTTATCAATCACCCAACAAGTCCAATTGCTCATGATATGCTGCAAACCGGTATGGACCAACGCTACAAGCGTCAGGTTTTCCATTTGTTACGTTGAACCTGTAACCATGCTTCTGTCCCAATGACTTTGCGTGATCGCAGATTCTCCAAATGATATTCTTTGGTACATTCAGATCTATCATCTGGGACGAAATTTGATAGCTTTGCACATGGAAAATCAACACAAAGACCACACGAATGTTCAATGTTCTTGCTGAGACAACACTTGACAAAATAGCAGTCTATGTGTTCGCTGGGAGCACATCCATGACATTCGCGCGGATAGTTGGGACACTTTCCGCAATAGTCGCCACAGAAACCAGCCAGTACGCTGTCAGTCTTCGCTGTAATCACAACCTAAGTTTTGCTGCTGTTCGAGTTTGATATATTTCTTTTCACAGTTAGATGACGAAATTATGTCATCGGACAGTGTTTCGTTTTTATGTCTAGCGAGGAGTGATCGCATAATTTGCTGTGTCTTCTAATTCCTTAACCTCCAGGGTATCATTAACTACACAATACTATTTTCTGAGCGTTCTTCAACAAAATGCTACAGCACTTCTTTATAAATGACTTTACGCGTCTTTGCTTTGGGTTTGATTATTGTCGTTTGAAATAAAAGAAAAAGACCTGCTTGCTCGAATCGGAAAACTCAAAACTAAGAACAGAATAGTCGAAACCCCCCTCTTATTCCCAGTCATAAACCCAGCATTCCAGCTTGTCTCTTTAAACAAGATCGAGAAAGAACTCGGCTTTGAAGCGCTTATCACCAATGCCTATATTCTGAAACAACGCTTCCAGAACCAACCAATTCAGCAAGGTTTGCACAAGTTCCTCGGCTTCAACGGAGCAATAATGACTGATTCGGGCGCTTATCAGATTCTAGTCTACGGTAACGTACAAACAGATCCAAAAGAGATCGTGGAATATCAAGAACGGATAGGCTCTGACATAGCCACAATCCTTGACATTCCAACAGGCTGGAAGACCACAGAAAAGCAAGCAGCACAAACAGTGAATGAAACCCTAAAACGGGCAAAACAGTTTTTCAAAATCAAAACCCACAAGGACATTCTCTGGGTTGGTCCTGTCCAAGGCGGAAGACACCTAAATCTTGTGGCTAAGTCTGCCAAAGAAATGCAAAAACTTCCCTTCCAAATTCACGCTTTAGGTAGCCCAACAGAGGTTATGGAGAGCTACCGCTTTGACGTATTAGTTGACATGATTTTGACTGCAAAGATGAACCTCCCACTTGATAGACCACTTCATCTTTTCGGTGCCGGCCACCCATTCATGTTCTCTCTCGCTGTGGCTACAGGATGCGACATGTTCGACTCCGCCGCTTACGCCTTATACGCTCGTGAAGGACGCTACATGACAGAAAACGGTACCCACCGACTGAGCGAACTGAACTACTTCCCATGCACATGTCCAAAATGCGCCAAAGCCACGCCCAAGCAAGTACTGGAACGCTCACCCAAAGAGAGAGAAGTCTTCCTAGCTGAACACAACCTACATGTTTGTGCTGCTGAGATCAGACGCGTAAAACAGGCTATACATGATGGTAGACTCTGGGAACACATGGAAATACGCGCTTACAACCACCCGGCCTTATTCACAGCAGTTAAACGCCTAGCTAAGTACAAAGACTTCATCGAGAAACACAGTCCGTCCGTGAAGCCCAGCGGCCTCTTCTTTTACAACTCTCTAAGCCTCATCAGACCCGAAGTCATTCGGCATCAAAAACTACTAACAGAACGCTACACGCCCCCAGATAAAACGGAAACACTCCTCCTCTTTCCACAAACAAGCGCAAAGCCTCTCCACAAGTCACACGAATACAAGAAAACAGCCAAAACTCTCAAAAAACAAACACCCAACTTCCACACATGCTTCTACGTCGCACCATTCGGAATAACCCCCGTAGAGCTAGACGAAATCTACCCATTGAGCCAACATGAAACAGCCATGCCCCTAGACAAAGAAACAACTCAGCATGTAGCAAAACAAACAGCAGACTACATCAAGAGAACAAACTACAAAACCATAATTCTCATCAACGATCCGCAAAACTGGAACAACACAGTAATCAGCACAGTCAAGAGAACCTGCAAACAAAAACACATTACTCTCAAAACCATTCACATAAAAGAGATTCTCACAACAAAACCTGAACAACCACGTGAAACCTAACTTCAAAGCGAGGGAGAAATAGTATTCTAAGCCTCTTCCCTTCTTGCTTCAAGAACATGATGAAAACCATTCAAGATTAGCAAAATCACTTTTAGTCAGAACACATATATCCTTTTTGTATAAAAAACCTGAGCATGTAAAACCTTGATCCGCGCAGACCTACACTTTCACACGTGCTATTCGCCAGATGCAACAAATCCACCCGAACAAATAGTTGAACGGCTAAACGCGCATCCAACTATCAAAGCTATAGCTATAACAGATCACAATACGTTGGAAGGCTACAGGAAGACAGGTGAACTGGCTAAAATTTACCCAGACATCCTAATAATTCCGGGAGTAGAAATCAGCGCAGAAGAAGGCGAAATCATCCTTTTAGGAATAGATAGACTGCCGCCTGAACCTTGGACAGCGCGAAACGTGATTGCGTATGCAAAAGCAAACAACGCCCTAACAATAGCCTCACATCCTTACAGAGGTTATGGACTAGGCGATCGAATCCTGCAACTGGATCTGGATGCCATTGAAATTCTCAACGGAATAACTCCTCCAAATCAAAACAGAAAAGCTGAGAAATTGGCTGAAACTAAAGGACTGCCTGGAACAGCGGGAAGTGACTCGCATTTTCCAACAGATCCATGGAACGTTTACACGGAAATCCAAGCTCCATTAGACCTTTGCAAGGTTTTGGGCGCCATCAAGAAAGGAAAGGTGACAGTTTCTTTTACTGAAAAGTCAATACATTTTTAAAACACAACAAAACATCATTAATGAATTAACAGTTGAAAAACACATGAGTGAAATACAATTAAGGTTTCTAGGAGGAACTCGCGAAGTCGGCCGCATAGCCATCGCGGTTAAAACTGAAAAAACACAGGTCTTGCTCGATTACGGTGCCATGCTGGACCGCGAACCAGGCTTCCCAATGCACATCCCACCAAAGGATGTAGACGCGATAATCCTTTCACACAGCCACCTTGACCATTCAGGCGCCATCCCCATATTCTACATTGAAGGCAAGAAACCCCTATACACAAACCGCTTGACCACAGAGCTTAACCAGCTGCTCATTTCAGACTTCATCCATCTGTCCAGCTACTACCTGCCCTTTGAATATCTAGAACTCGAGACCATGACCAACAACAGCAAACACCTCGAATTTGACCAACCTCAGAAAGTAGGCGACATAACCTTCACATTCAAGAACGCAGGCCACATCCCGGGCAGCGTACAGCCACTGATCGAGACACAGGGCAAACGCATACTCTTCACAGGAGACTTCAACCTCACTGACACACGGCTGCTTGAAGGAGCCAAAATGAACTACGGAGACCTAGACGCCGTCATAATCGAAAGCACATACGCCACAGAAGAACACACTGAACGCATAAAACTCGAAAAAGATTTCGTAGACGCATGCACGGACATAGCAGAAAAAGGGGGAATCGTGCTGGTTCCAGCCTTCGGAGTTGGCCGATCACAAGAACTTGCCTGCATCCTAGCTGCACATCACTTCGAATACACAGTGTCAATAGACGGAATGGCTCGCGCCGTGAGCCGAGTGATCATGAATTACCCACAGTTCTTAAAAGATCCCAAACAATTTGTAGACGCAATGCACTCCACCGAGTGGGTAGACGGATGGCGAGACCGCCGAAAAACCGCCAGACAGCCGGGCGTTATCATCTCGCCTGCAGGAATGCTCAAAGGCGGCCCAGCCATGTTTTACATTGGCAAAATAGGCAAAAAATCAAATAACGCTGTCTACCTTGTCAGCTATCAGATCCCGGGCACTCCAGGAAAAGAGCTGCTTGAAAAGGGCATCTGCAACATTGATGGAAGAATGTGCAAAATCAAAGCTCGTGTACGGCATTTTGACTTTTCCTCACACTGTGGAGCTTCCGAACTTAAAGAATCCATAAAAAGGCTCGGTGGAAACCCGAAAATATACGTGGTCCATGGAGCAGAAAGGAACTGCGAATACTTCGCGAAATGGGCTAAAGACGAAATGGGGTTAGAAGCCACAGCCCCAAAGGTCGGAGACACAGTCAAGGTCTAGTGGAAGAGCATGAAAATCGGAGTTCTACGCATAGGATCAGTTGACTCCACCGTCATTGAGAGAGTGCAAGAAAACCTCAAAATGGTTTTCCCCAAAACAACATACACATTACTTGATGAAGCTTTGCCCATACCCAAAGAGGCCTACGATGAAAAGAGGCAACAACATCGCTCAAACATAATTCTAACCACAATCCGCGCCCAAACAGCCAAGCAAAAAACACTAGACCGAATCCTAGGCGTAATAGATACAGACATCTTTGTGTCACCACTAAGCTATGTATTCGGACAGGCGGAATGTCTTGGAAAAGCCGCCCTCATATCACTTCATAGACTAAGACAGGAGTTCTATAACAAGAAGCCAGACACAGATTTATTCATCGAGAGAGCCACAAAGGAAGCCGTGCACGAATTGGGACACACATTTGGTCTGCAACACTGCTCGAACCCCTTCTGTGTTATGTATTTCTCCAATTCCATCTTCGACACTGACAGAAAACAAAGCTTATTCTGCAACAAATGCTACATGAAAGTAGAGACAAAAACTGACAGACATAGGGGAAAAGCTTGATAGAGAAGAAGCTCAAGACAACTCTTGTATACCTTGCGCCTGTCCTCGCAAGCCTGACATTCGGCCTGCTGTGCGCGACATTGATTGCGGCAACACAGACGATGCTCTATCCAGTCGCACCATTCTCCGAAGACGCACTGGGCGTTCTAGGGTCATTTGGAAACGCCATCTATTTTGTCATCCTCGTTTTTGTTGGCGCCACGCTGCTATACTTCTTAATGAAAAAGAAAAACTACAAGTTGATAACGATAGTCACGACCTTCGCTTTGACAACAGCAGTCTTTATGCTTTCCTTCGTCTACCTTTTCATAATCTTCTCAACAATTGATGTCCCATACGCAACTGGGACAACTCTGATAGCAATTTCCATACTCATAACCGCATTAGCTGATTATGCCATTTTCCGAACTAGCAAACTTGCCAACATCTTCATCTTAGGCATAGGAGGCGCCCTCGGAACTTTTCTGGGATCGTCAATACCTACGATAAGCACAATACTGATCTTGAGCTTTCTCGCAATATACGACACGTTCGCAGTGTATCGTGGACCAGTTGGAAAAATTGTCCGAGGCGGACTCGATCAATTCCGCGGCTTAAGCTACTCTTTTAGAGACATGCAAATGGGGCTTGGTGATTTGACGTTTTACTCTATGCTGTCCGGACATATGCTCCTAAACTTCGGTCCTATCTCATCCTTAGCCTCAATCATCGGTATCCTCGCCGGATGCATTCTATCATTTATCATGCTGGAAAAGAAAGGAATGTTCCCAGGACTGCCTTTTCCAATACTTTTTGGGTTGACTGCAGGACTTCTTGTCTCACTCTTTTAACCAAACAGCTCAAACACTACTGCCCGATGTTCTTTACCATTTTTTGAGCAATTTCCTGTGCCTTGATCGCATCTTCTACGCTGACTTCCGGTTTTCTTTTTCCCAGAACACATTCAACAAAGTGCGCATCCATCTGACGGTGCCCCCAAACAGCTGTGCCTTTGACTTCAAGATTCTGCTCTTGAGGCGGCTGATCTGATCTGTAAAGCACTATTTTGTCATTCCAAACAGCATGAAGAACATTTGTGTTATCACCGTAAATCTCAAATCTTGCGGCGCTTGCCGACGGCGCAACAGAAGCACTGTAGTGAACAGAACCCACA
>Ga0315284_10008241_pt1 | contig 14871 bp, 17 predicted proteins | sample YL17G09_16_MG_FD_203696 | JGI IMG/M metagenome (GOLD analysis project Ga0315284, IMG submission 203696) | Sediment microbial communities from Yellowstone Lake, YNP, Wyoming, USA - YL17G09_16 | ecosystem: Environmental > Aquatic > Freshwater > Lake > Sediment | place: USA: Wyoming | collected... | reverse complement strand
CTCCTGAATTCGTCCAGCTGGGAAATCTTCAAGAAATTCCTCACAAGTAAGCTTGATCCGATCCGCTCACAGACGGTCAGGGCTGCCGCTTGACATCAGGCAGCATGCAAATCCGCCACTTTCAAGTTGATACCATGCCCAAACAAAATCAGATGATACTATTTCAATAGGTAGATATGAAATCATAGCACTACATCACCTGTCTTAAAGTGTCAAGAAATGATTCTTCAGTAAATGGGATGAATGACGGCTTTGGTGTTCTTCTAGAAACAATCTCCCACATATATTCCTTGTTGAGGATCAATGTTTGGCTGGCTCTTGGTCCTAAGATATCAATGCGACCATTACCGCCAATAACAAGGGCGCCCTTTGGAATAAAACTGACTTTGTCTTTGCCTATAAGAATATGAAGAATATCAATTTGATAGGTGCCGATATGATCTTCTGCGATTTCAACCGTGGTCTTGTGAAATCTAACAGACTTGTCCTTAAGTAATGGTGTAAGCCACTTGTCAACTTCCTGATAAAGAGTGGTGATGGAATCTATCCATGCCTTCTTTCTGCCTGAAAAGTTAACCTGCTTTGAGCTTGATTTCGACCGGCTTCTGATGAATTCCTGCAATTTTGCGGCGCTCATATCAGTCTCCTTGTTAAGATATTTGAAAGTCTATGATGTTGATGTTTGGTAACTGCTCAGGTTCCTCTGACGACTACTTTCTTGACGCTCGTCGAGCGCCGCACTGAGCCCAGTCGAAGTGTGCCGCAGCCGGGTGCCTCGACACTTCGGCAAGGCTCAGTGCAGGTACAGCCCGTCTCAGTCGACGGGCCACTTGGCGACCGGCTGCGGCGTATCGAGACGGGCATCGAGGACCTGAGTAGTTGCGATGTTTGTTCCATTTGGCTTCGCTCCAGAACCTCAAATTTGCCGGATTCTTATCGAGCCGCCCGTCTGATTTTGAGGAAGCAAGGTAGTGTACGAAATATAATCATTTCTGCTCCGCAACTACTCAGGTTCCTCTGACGACTACTTTCTTGACGCTCGTCGAGCGTTGCACTGAGCCCAGTCGAAGTGTGCCTCGGCCGAGCGCCTCGACACTTCGGCAAGGCTCAATGCAGGTACAGCCCGTCTCAGTCGACGGGCCACACGCTTCGACCGGGCTCGGTACGGCGCTCGGCGACCGGCTGAGGCGTATCGAGACGAGCATCGAGGACCTCTGAATGAAGTCTCTGTCGGTGACTACCACGTTTCTTGCGTAGACCTGTGGTGAGCGGTGTCGAACCATCTTTGTACCTGTCAAGCCACGGATTCCGACTGGCCTCTGGCTTCTGGCGTTCGGCCTCTCCGCCTCCGGCGGCTTGGTTACTCTGCTCCTTGGTTTTCCGCCCGCTCGTCTCTTCTGCCTTTTTCGTTTCTTGCGCGCGCGTCTTTGTTCTCTCTTCCGGGGCTGACAAATGGACCCCAACGGCCCCACCATGCTATTTTCCTCGCATGCTCCACCTCGCATTTCTGCTCTCCCTTGCCAGCTTGATGCTGGGCGTTGCCTCTGTCACCACCGCGCTTCTGGTGTACCTGCGGCATCGCAAGCGCGTTTTGCTGTACTACTGCGGCATGGTGAGTGTGGTGGCGCTGCTCACGGTTCGGCGCGGTATGCAGCACTACGGGCTGCTCACCGGACTGGATGATGCAGCGTGGTTCGGCGTGGCGGGACTGGTCGTCGAACGGACGGCCTTTGTGATCGGCATGTTCGTGGGACCACTGTTCACGCATCATCTTGTGGGTGGCAGCATTGACAGGGTGCGACGCATTGCGTATGCGGGGGTTGCCTCCTCGTACGTCGTGATCGCTGCGGTCGAGTTCGTGGCGCCGTCGTCGGTGACTGCTGCGCTGAGTCAGTGGGTCTCGCTGCCACTGCTCTATGCCATGTTCGGGTACTGCATGACGCTGGCAGCCATGCGACTGCGGCAGGTGGGCAGTCGGGATCTCGGGGTGGCGCTGCTGGCATCATTCGCGGCGGCCATTGTCGCGTTGCCCGCGTCGTTCTATCAGTACATGACCCAGCAGCCGTACTTGCCGTATTTCGTGGAAACGCCGATTGCGTTCATGCTTGTCAACATCGGGGCCATCATCTTCGCCTATCGGTACCTCAATCAAGCACCGTTTCTGGAACGCGGGGTGCTCTCTGCGCACTTCAAGCAGCGATTCTCCATCACCGAGCGTGAGGCGGAGATCGTGGCACTGCTTCTGCAAGGCGCGCCCAACAGCGCCGTGGCTGAGAAGCTCTTCATCTCCGTGCGCACGGTGGAGAGCCATCTGTACAGTGTGTTCCAGAAGACCGGGGTCAAGAGCCGACTGCAGCTTGTGAACCTCATCCAGACCAATCAAGCCTGACCCTCACACCGCCCGAGAGACGGCATCCCGCAGATCTGCCCCCCCCCTCGAAATCCGCGCAATTTCGGCATACGTAGAACCACCGACGCGTCAAACCCGTGACTCCACCGTCGTTTTCGGGATCCCAGCCCTCGTTTTTGGGGGTTTCCCCTGATCTCGAACCGTTCCTGTGCTGCCTATCTTGGTGACAAGGCGTAGCTGCGCAGGTCCCTCGGACGACCACATTCGTGACGCGCGTCGAGTGCCTCAGCCGGGGGCCTCGACACTTCGGCAAGGCTCAGTGCAGGTACAGCCCGTCTCAGTCGACGGGCCACTCGGCCACCGGCTGAGGCGTGGCGCGGGAGCACGGCGCACGAGTCGTGCACGAGGCGCACCGGCAGATCTCGGTGGCGCGCAATGCGGGCGCCCGGGCCTCGCAAGGACAGTTCCTCTTCTTCGTAGATGCCGACTCGCAGGTCAGCCGCCGGCTGCTGAGAGTGGCACTGCGTCGCCTCATTGTTGACAAGTGGCATGGCGGAGGCGCGGCGCTGCGATTCGATCCCCGGCCGTCGCGGGTCTTTCGCCTTCTGGAGTGGTCGTGGAACCACTGTGCGCGCATCGCGGGAATTGGCAGCGGGTGCTTCCTGTTCTGCAGGCGCGAGGTGTTCGAGACGGTTGGCGGGTTCAGCGCGGCTCTTTACGTAGGCGAGGATATTGCGTTCTCGCTGGCTGCCCGCATGAGGGGTCTGCCGCTTCGAACGGTCTCTCGCACGCCGATCGTCACATCGAGCAGGAAATTCACCCAGGTCGGCGCCGCCCGGCTCGCAGCCATGGCAGTACGGTTCGCGCTCGTACCGTGGTCGGTCTTTTCGCGGGATCTCTGCCGCCTGTGGTACCATCGGCCCGGCAATGCAGACGTCCACACCCGACAGAGACGGCGCATGTCCGCGGTCCTTCGGGCACTCATCGTCGGAGCAACTCTGGCCTGCGGACTCTTCTCCTGCTCAGGCTCCGGCACTTCACTGCGGACCCGCTACATCACCCCAACACTGCTCCCGGGCGGCGAGCAGATGCTTGTGTTGCGCAATGACTACACCTACGCGTGGCACTGGATGCTGCTGCTCGGGGTTGAGGGCGACGAGAGCCCGAAGACCAATGCGTGGACAGTTGAGAGGTACGATGTCAACGGCAGCAAGCTCGCCGAACTGGCGCTGGGCTCGTGGGAGAGCCGTGACACCTGGAGTCTCAACTACGCCATTGTCTCGGCAGGAGACAGTCGCGCGATCCTCACCCGCAAGGACTATGCAGATACGTCGTACCTGCTTGACATTGAGGCTATGCATACAGAGCGGACTGCGGGCGTCTTCCCCGACGACCAGACCGTTCTCGACGACGCCGGCACCCGGGCGTTCTCCGTTGCGGGCTCGGGACAGGGCATCTCAAGCATCGTTGAGACGGATCTGGACGGAACCGTCGTCCAGACGGTTGCCACCGTCGCCGCGAACATGTGGGACGTGCACATTTCGCCCTCGTGGTCGTTATCCCGCGCGTGTGTTGCAGTGTGGGAATCCGGCTTCGTGGGCATCCTCGATGCGGCAAGTCAGACGCTGGTGTGGACGTCGATGCCGGTGGTGGGGGTCTGCAGCTACGGGGAGAATCGTGTGCTTGTCCGGACAGATGCGAACCGCTTTGTTCGTGCAGTATGGAGCAGCCCGACACCGGGTTCCGTGCATGCGCTGGAGGCTATCGACACCTTCGATGTCAACGACGAGGGCATCTCCGACGTCTCGGTTGACGCAGCAGGAACATGCATGGTCTACAAGTCGACGCCCACGTCCACCGACGGCGACGGCAATGCAGAGCAGCCACGCATCATGCGCCGCACCATGGCCACTGGGGCGACCACGGTGCTGTTGCGGGAGAGTGTGGAGGAGTTGTGAGAGGGGGCCGGGTTCGCATTGCGCGGTTCACGGTGGGGCGACACCTGCAAGCAGCGAGGGCTCGTCGAGGACATCTCTCAACATGCGGGGATCATGTGGCCACTCGTAACTCGTAACTCGCTTGCTCGTAACACTTCGGCAGGCTCAGTGCGGCGCTCGTCACTTCCCCCCAAGCAAGGAACCACCCGTTCTCCGCGATCCCCTCAACTGCCCGCACGCAGCAGAGACTCCCTGTCCATGCGGCTGCCGAATGCGGACAAAGAGTCCTTCCTGAACCAGCCAGGCGCGAAACCGCGCCACTCTCTCGGGGGTCGGAGATCGGTACGCCAGAGACGTGCACTCGTTGTAGGGGATCAGGTTCACGCGCACGGGAAGCTCGTGCAGGTATCGGGCGAGTTGCTTCGCATGAGCGTGCGAGTCGTTGACGTCTGCCAGTAGCACGTATCCCACGAGAAAGACGTCTCGTGCGGTGTGCGGAAATGCCAGAAGCTGCGCCTTGAGCGCTGCAAGCGAGACTCGCCGGTTGACAGGCATGAGCGAAGAGCGCAGATCGTCTGTCGGCGCGTTGATGGACACCGCCAGGTGAATGCGGCTCAGATCCGACGCTGCCAGCCGCGCCAGGCCATTGGCGGGACCAACCGTGGAGACGGTGATGTGGCTGCGGGGAATGCTCAGGCCGCGCTGGTCGCTGAGAACGCGCACCGATTGCAGCACATTGTCGATGTTGTCAAGTGGCTCACCCATGCCCATGAATACGATATTGTCAACTTCTCGACCCATCGTGAACCGCGCAGAGAAGACCTGGCCCACAATCTCCTCGACCGCCAGATTGCGCACAAATCCACCCGCGCCGGTTGCGCAGAAGGTGCAGCCCATGCGGCACCCTACCTGCGACGACACGCACAGCGTGGTGCGGCCTTTCTCGGGAATGATGACCGACTCGATCGTATCCCCGTCGGAGAATGTGGTGGTGAACCGGGTGACCTCGGCGTCTTGATGTGCTTCGAGTATGGTGGCGGGGATGTGCAGGTCGTCTCGGAGATTCGCGGCCAGTTCGGGGGACTTCTCAAACTCCGGGGCCTCGTCGATGAACAAGTTGCCCTTCCTGAGCACCTCGCGGTAGAGCGCTGCAGCGTGGTAGGCGCTTTTGCCGTAGCGTAGGGCGAGATCGTCGAGCAGTTCCGTGTAGGTGAAGGCGAGAATGTTCATGCCGTGTCAAACTATGTGCGGGCGCCAGTTGGGGTCAATACCGTTGAGGTGCGTGGTGGGAAGAAGGCAGGGACAAGACGCTCTGGGTGGCAGAGCCGGGCGCTGCACTGAGCCTGGCCGAATGTGTGGCGCGTCAAGGGGTGGTGCCAGGCCTCAACCACCCGGTGCGCGTCGCGCGCTCTTCGACAGGTGCTCAAGCGTGGAGGGCGCGGTGGGCTCCAGCGGAGTCAGCAAGCCGACGATGGGGTCCTCGTGCTCCAACGACAGTCCCATCTGCTCTGACGCGGCACGACATCCACCCCTGCACCTGTGCCGGCATGCGCATCCTTGGCAACGTGTCGGGCATGTCTCCTGGCAGCAGTGCGCAGTCGCGCTTCGGTTTCTTTGTCGAGACTGATTCTCAGGTAGGCCACCCCTGCCTCCCTTCAGAACAATGCCTCCATCGTCACCTCACTATCAACCGATGCGATGTATGCGTCGTTCTTCTTGACGCCATGGGTGGTAACCATGGTCTGGAAGAGATGCATCCTCGACTTGGCGGCTCGCTGGAACAGGAGTTTCCTGCGATTGAGGATCTCGGCGTACGGTTTGGTGATGACGAACTCATCGGCAGCGTACTCGATCTCGCACAAGTTGATTGTCCTGTCGGCTCGATCTATGATCAGATCTATCTGAGCACCGGGCTCATCGCCTTCTGCCCGAGCGCGCCCAGAAAGTCTGTGCCTCTTCGCGCGAGCCATGGGAGTTCATCGAAGAAGAGAATGATGGGCCGGGCTGGATCCTGCTGTAGAGATGCGTCAACTGCGTCCCGTAAGTATCCGAACGCGGTCTCCCAGTTCCTGCAGGTTTGAGCATTCCTGCCTTGGTAGAATTTGTAGGAGAGTTCGGAGCAGAAGCGAGCTAGATGCACTTCGTTGCCCGAGTCTCGAGAACCCGCGATTTCGAAGTAGACCCCCTTGCCCTCGAAGAATTCACTAATGAGGAAGGTTTTCCCGACCCGTCGCCTTCCGTAAATCGCAACAAATTCCGGTTGGTCAGAGGATAGGACGGAGCCAAGGATGCTCTTCTGCTCCGAACGCACCGACTCCGGACCACCCACCGTCTTCCACGAGTGCAAAAGAAAGCCCTTGACAACACCATTCTAATGTGCTATATTAGTAGTACAATAGCTCACAGGTACATCAGCTCCATCTACCATTGCAGTGTACAAATGATTGATTTCAAACTAGATGCAAAGAGCGGCATCCCTTTCTACCGCCAGATCATCGACCAAATCCGGTTCGGTATTGCCAACGGGAAACTCGCTGTTGGTGAGCAACTCCCTACCGTGAGAGCATTGGCCGTTGAGCTCAAGATCAATCTCAATACCGTCATCAAGGCGTACAAGGAGCTGGAGATCCAGCGAGTTCTCGACTCTCAGCAAGGCACCGGGACATTTATCAATGCATCTGGTCCTGCCCTGCCCGACAACGAACGACAGGAGAAGCTGCGGGCGATTTGCTCTGAGTACGTAACCATTGCTTCTGCATACGGATTCACTGTCGACGAGATCGTTTCTGAACTCAACCACATGAAGAAGGGGGAACCGTCATGAAATTCGGTGAAACCAAGGCCCGACCCATCAATCCTGTTGCGGTGAGCGTCGTCGTCCTCTCGGCCGGAGTTGCTGTCGCACTTGTCATGTTTGGGACCCTCCCCCTACCGGCAGGCATCGCGCTGGCCCTTGCCGCGATCCCACTCGCCGCGTCGATCCGCATTGCCGATCAGTGGGAGAAGGCAGTTGTCCTGCGCATGGGCAAGTACACCGGCATGAGAGGTCCGGGTGCATTCCTCGTGATTCCGATCATCGATCGAGTGAGCAGCTACATCGACCAACGAACTCGGGTGACGGACATCAAGGCAGAGCAGACATTGACGAAGGACACTGTCCCGGTCAGCGTTGATGCGGTGCTGTACTGGCTGGTGTGGGACGCCGAGAAGACAGCGCTGGAGGTGCAGGACTACGAGTCTGCCGTGGAGTTCATGGCTCTCACCGCCCTGCGCGATATCATCGGGAAGCATGACCTGGCCGACCTGCTCCAGAATCGCGAAGTCATCGGGTCGGCCTTGCAGACGGTGCTGGATGAGCACACGAACCCCTGGGGAATCACCTGCCAAAGCGTGGGAATCAAGGACATTCTCATTCCACCGGGGTTATCAGATGCGATGAGCAAACAGGCGCAGGCTGAGCGCGAACGTCAAGCGCGCATCATTCTGGGGACCGCCGAGACAGAGATATCGGAGAAATTCCTTCAGGCAAGCAAGAACTACCAGGACAACCCCGTTGCCCTCCAACTGCGCGGCATGAACATGTTGTTTGAGGGTCTCAAGGAGAAGGGGGCGCTGGTCATTGTCCCGTGTTCGGCGCTCGACTCGATGAACCTGGGGGCCATTGGCGGACTGAGTGCGATGGCGCAGCAGAGGATTCCTGCGGCGTAGTGTTGACAATCAGGACGGGATCGGCTCGGCGATTCCCACCACGAGCTACCACAACAAGGAGGCGTTCATGTCGATGTATGACTCTCTGTTCCGCTGCGGGTCTGCGCTCTATTTCTCTGTGATGCTGGCTTCGTTCGTCGTGTTTGCTGTTGTCGCGGCAACTCAGGCATTCCATTCGCTGCGTAGGCAGTGGGTGCTCACGGGCCTGATGATCTGCAGTCTGGCAACACTAATCACAGCGCTTGCAGGAGTCAACCACGGGCTGATCTCGGCCTTGGAGTACGTGGCGAACGTTCCTCAGCAACACGGCCGCTCCATGATCGCCAGCATCTGGGCACAACTCCTGAACGGATTCCAGTTTGGTCTGGCACTGGTGGCTGTCGAGGCAACCGTCCTGATCGTACTGCTGAGGCGAGATCGCTGTCAGGGGGCCGCCGCGCCGAGCACCCCGGTGATCGCCCGCCCCAGGTAGAAATTGCTGCTGTTCCTGAACGAGTAGCCGCGATGGCGCGAACGCAGTTGCCGATAGGTGATGAAGCGCTGGCCGTTCGTCGTGGTGTTGACAACCAATCCCCTCGGCGTGTATCCCACGACAAGCATAAAATGGTCGAAGTCCCAGTTCGGGTTTCCGTCGGGATGTGCCTTGAAACCGCACAGCACCGGATGCCGCGCAGCCACCTCGCGGCGTATCCAGTCGATGAAGTGCTGGACATCGCCGTCGCTGCCCTGCCACTTGTCAGATGACACACCCAACGCGTGAAGCGCCGGGTCGATGTTGTACTCATACGGATCGTGATGGTCGGGCTTGCCTGCGCGGTTGATGTCAATCTGCGACACCGTGTCACCGTAGAAACGCACTGCCATCTGGATGGACGCCTCTGCGCACCAGCCCACCGAAGTGTCGGGACGCTGCGGGTCCCAGCCCTGGTCGGGGATCTGGAGATTGACGAAACGGGGGAGTCCTCGGTGGTGCGACGACTTGGGCACAAGGATGATCGTCACCAACGCGATGGCCAGCGTCGCGAAGAAGACCTTGGCTCTACGCGCGGCGAATTCCCTGCTTACAGGAGGCGGCATGTGAGGAGTCTTCTCCGTGACCTAAACGAACCGGACGAGTGTGTCTTGCGTGGTGATGACAAAATACGCGCCCCGCACGTGCGTGGTGACATGCATCCACCTGACACTGATCGCAGCGACCCCGAACAGAGGGACGGTGGTGATATATATCACCACCGTCCCCATCTCTGCTCACTGGATAGGGTATATTTGTGGCTATGGGAAAGAACGAACATTCGTCGAAAATCTCAGGCTCTCTCTTCACCTACTTCGGCGCACTCTTCCGCCGGCACGACGTTGAGGCTGTGCTTGTCGGCGGCTATGCCCTGAATGCTAACAATGTGCAGCGGACGACATTCGATATCGATTTCATGCTCACTGCGGGGGACCTTTCACGAATCGAAACAGAGATTCTGGGGGCCGACTACTTCGTGTTCAACCGACAGGAATCGTTTGTTCAGTTCCGGAGCGAAAAATCGGGCTTGCGCGACGTGGACTTCCTGTTGTCTGATGCGCATACCGTGCGCTCATTGATCGAGCAGGGAAGGGACGTGGTCATTGCCGGTGAAAAATTCTACGTGCCTTCACCGCAGCACCTCATTGCAATGAAGGTCCATTCCATTGCGGGTAACAGCGCCCGAATGCTCAAGGATCTTCCAGACATTGTCTTGCTGATGAAAGCCAACTCAATCGATCCCAACGACGGCGCCATCAAAGACATTTTTGCCGGATCAAAGGCCCCGGATCTGTACCGCAGAGTTCTCGAAGCAATGACTGGAGGATAATCGTGGATGAGAAACTGAACTTTCCGGTCATCACAGGCGAACCGTCGCCCCCGTCAATCCGCACTCTCGACGAGATCGACCAGTGGATCCAGGAAGACTACGAGACGTTTTTCAACCAGGAAGTCTACGAGAAACAGAAGCGCGAGATGTCGGTGAACGTTCCGTTTCGACTCTGAGACTCTCCAGACCGGCCCCTCGCTGGTCGAGACTGCCGCCGTTGCCGCACTTGCGCGACAGGTATAACCTGAGTTATACTTATTGGCATGAAGACCGCCATCTCCATTCCCGACCCCGTATTCCGCGCTGCCGACAGGCTGGCGAAGAACCTGCATGTGTCACGAAGTCAGCTCTACTCCCAAGCAATCTCGCGGTTTGTTGAGAACCATCAGTCTGTAAACACTACCGAGAGACTCAACAAAGTCTACGCAGAGGATCCAGAGGCATCTGGCGTTCCCATCGGCCTCTCGGCAATGCAGATTCTGTCGCTGCCTCGGGAGAAGTGGTGACAGCCCGTGGAGAGATCTGGTGGGCAGACCTACCGCAACCGGCGGGGTCGGAGCCGGGCTACCGGCACCCAATCGTAATCATCCAGTCAGACGAGTTCAACCGAAGCAGCATTCGCACAGTCGTGATTGCGGCCATCACGTCAAGCGTTCACCTTGCCCACGCCCCCGGCAACGTGCTCATTCCTAAGAAGCACGGGCGGTTGCCCAAAGACTCGGTCGTCAACGTCTCGCAGATTATGGCGCTGGACAAGAGCTTCCTGGCGAAACGCGCGGGGCGGCTCACCGTTGACGAACTGGAAATGGTTGAGGATGGACTCCGGCACGTCCTGGCACTCGCATAGCGCCAACCCGCCCCGAGACACTCACGCCCCCAACTCCGGATACCGCAGCCCAACCAACCGCCGATCCTCGTTGACTTGTTCGCGTGACGCAAAGACATTGGAGAAGCCACCCCCTGCCGCGAACGTGACATCGTCGCCGTAGCGCTGGTGGTACTGTCGGAGCTGAGCGCGAATCCGGCGGTAGTTCGCGTCGTCACTGAACATGGCCTGCCACGATACGCCCCAGGTAAGAGCGGCCTCGGGCAATGCGGAAGCCACCGACTGCCTGAATGCCTCCACAGCCCCCGGAGTGTGCAGCGACGATTCATCGTCACCCTCGGCCACCCAGCGAGAGCCCTCTGTCTGCATGACGCGAATGATGGCATTGAGCGTGATCACGCGTCTGCCCAGAACCGTGGGGGCCGCATTCATCGAGGCGATTCCTTTCGTGGAGACGCATGACCGCGCTGTGGAGAAAATACGGCGCGCGGCAGTGAGATGGTCGCCACAGATGCATCGTGGGTCATCCGGCGCAGCGCCATCGAGATGCATTCCCGCCGCAATTGAGCCGTCGGGACGCTGCCGCGACTCCTCGGACTTCGTCCTCGCCGCGCCATGTATTTTTTTCGCCTCGCCGCAGACCGGGAAACCACGCCTTTTCGGAGAGAAACCCACCCAGATGAACCGCACTGCACTCAACGAGCACCTGCAGCTTAACTACTGGCAAGACGCAGCAGCGTTTCAGGAAAACCGCCTTGCCGCGCGGTCGTACTTCGTACCGTTTGCCGACGTATCCTCCGCGCTTACAGCCGACCGAGGACGATCGAGCTTCTTTGCGCTGCTCAATGGCTCGTGGCGGTTCCACCATGCGGCGGCTCCGGCCCTGGCGCCCGAAGGGTTCTTTCGCGAGAAGTTCGACGACAGCCGCTGGGATGAGATTCCCGTTCCGTCAAACTGGCAGATGCAGGGATATGGGCGCCCCCACTATACAAATGACAAATACCCCTTCCCCTTCGATCCGCCGCATGTGCCCTCGGAGAACCCCACCGGCACCTATCGCCGCTGGTTCACCATGCCTCCAGCGTGGAAGGCCCGTCGCATGTACCTGCACTTCGATGGCGTTGATTCGGCATTCTTCGTGTGGGTCAATGGCACGCGCGTAGGCTACAGCGAGGGAAGCCGGCTGACTGCCGAGTTTGACGTGACCTCATTGCTGCGCGAGGGCAAGAACCTGCTTGCGGTGCAGGTGTATCAGTGGTCCGACGCATCGTACCTGGAGAACCAGGATCAGTGGTGGCTCTCCGGCATCTTTCGCGACGTGTACCTCACCGCGCAAGCGCCGGTGCATGTGTACGACTTCTTTGTCAAGACGCGACTCGACGCACAGTATCGCGACGCAGTGCTCGATGTGAGCGTGAGTGTGAAGAACGGGGTTGCCCAGAAGCACGGGGAGTACACGCTGGAGGTGGAGCTGCTCGACGCATACGGCAAGTCGGTGTTGGTGACGCCCGTGGAGGCGCGGGTACCGGCCAACGATGCAGCTCCCGAGCCCGTGGAGATGTCCATCGAGGTCCAGAGCCCGGCGCTGTGGACTGCCGAAACCCCCACGCTCTACCAACTGCTGCTCACACTCAAGGACGACCGCGACCAAGTGGTGGAAGTCATCCCCTGGCAGGTGGGGTTCCGGCAGGTGGAAATTAAGAGCGGTCTCTACCTTGTCAATGGCGTGCCCGTCAAAATCAAGGGCGTCAACCGTCACGACGTGCATCTTGACACCGGGCGGGCCGTGCCGCTTGAGGCCATGATCACCGATGTGCTGCTCATGAAGCGACACAATGTGAATGCCGTGCGAACGTCGCACTATCCCAACGATCCGCAGTTCTACGACTTGTGCGACCGCTACGGGCTCTATGTGATGGCCGAGACAGACCTCGAATCGGGCGGCGGCATGCACGAGAACGACCGCAGTCACTTCTCGCTGAGCCCCGACTACCGCGCTGCCTATCTTGACAGAGCGTATCGGACGGTCGAGCGCGAGAAGAACCGCGCCTGCGTAGTGTTCTGGAGCCTGGGCAACGAGGCGGGCTTTGGCGACAACCACAAGGCCATGGCCGAGTGGATCCGCAGCCGCGATGCCACACGCCCCATCCACTACGAGGGTGACTACGGCCTGGAAGTGGCAGACATCTACGGGCCCATGTATCCGTCGGTGGAAGCGGTGATCAACGTGGCGAAGCGAGTTCAGTGCTTCAACGACTGGTTCGCCAAACTGCCGCCCGAGAAGTACGCAGACAAGCCGGTGATTCTCTGCGAATACGCGCACTCCATGGGCAACGGCCCGGGTGGCCTCAAGGAGTACTGGGACGCGTTCTACTCATACCCCAATCTGCAGGGCGGTTTCATTTGGGAGTGGATCGATCACGGACTCCGGCAGCGTCTGCCCGACGGACGCGACCGCATTGCGTATGGTGGCGACTACGGCGACGAGCCCAATGATGCCAATTTCGTATGCGATGGAGTGGTCTTTCCCGACCGGACGCCCTCACCCGGACTCATCGAGTACAAGAAGGTGCTTGAGCCCATTGTGGTGGAGGCGGTCGATCTGGCTGCTGGCAGAATCCGCATTACGAACCGGTACGACTTTGCGTCACTTGACCACGTGCTGCTCTCCTGGTCGCTCACCGCCGACGGGGCGACAATCCAGAGCGGTTCCCTGCCGTGCACGGGCATTGCAGCCCGGACGAGCGCCGAGCTCACGATACCGTTCAGGATGCCTCAGCGCCCGATGCCCGCCACAGAGCACTGGCTTGACATCCGATGCACGCTCGCCGAGGCCACGCTGTGGGCCGACGCAGGTCACGAGGTGGCACGCATCCAGCTTGCGGTGCCGGTCAAGACGCCCGCGGCAGTCGTGGTCTCCACTGCCGGCATGCCTGCGCTCGCCATTGCCGAGTCCACTTCGTCGATCATGGTGCAGAGCCAGGACTTTGACCTGGAGTTCGACCGCATCCGCGGCACCATCGCGTCGTGGGAGTTTCGCGGCAGACAGCTTGTCACCTCGGGCCCGCGCCTCACACTGTGGCGCGCTCCCATCGACAACGACATGTACGAGAAGCACAACGGGTACAAGGCGCTGCTGCACCTGTTGCAGCACCGCGTTGACAGCGTGGAGGTTGAGCAGCCCTCGGCCAGCGTGGTGAAGGTCATTGCTCGCACGCACGCGCTGGCGCCGACCTTCAAAAAGGGGTTTGCCCTCACCTACACCTACACCATGTGTGGAAGGGGAGATGTGCTTGTTGAGGTGCACGGCGTCCCGTACGGCGAGCTGCCCGAACTGCCCCGCATCGGATTGGTGATGCAAGTGCCCAAGGTGTTCGATCAGGTCACCTGGTGCGGACGCGGGCCGGGAGAGAGCTACCCCGACTCCATGCAAGCCGGCGCCATTGGCATCTACCGCATGCCTGTTGACAAAATGTCAACTCCCTACATCAAGCCTCAAGAGAACGGCCATCGCAGCCAGGTGCGCTGGCTGACACTCGCGGATCTGCGTGGCATCGGGCTCTTTGCGGGTGGCATGCCGCAGCTTGGGTTCACGGCCCACCGGTACACGACTGAGGATCTGGAGAAGACGCGGCACCTGTGCGATCTGCCGGCCCGCGACGAGATCTCGCTGCATCTTGACTATGCGCAACGCGGCGTTGGCTCTGCCAGTTGCGGCCAGGGTCCGTTCCCCCAGTACGTGGTGAAGCCCCACGAGTTCACCTTCAGGCTGCGCCTGAGGCCCTTCTCCGACCGCGAGGAGTCGCCGGTGCACATGGGGAAGGAATCGATCGAGGTGGCTCCACCGACCCGCAGCTAGAACACCGTCGCTCATCAGCCGGGTGTGCGTCGAAGACCGGCACAGACCACGCAGGAGCTGCGGATCCGCAACTCCGTGGGCACGGAGAAGACGCCGGGTGCCATGCGTCCGACATCGCGATACTCATCAATCAGCACCATGATCTGCGCGTGGATGCGATCGATCTGCTGGTCCACACTGGTCAGCTCCAGCGCCTCGCTGATATCGTAGTTGCCATACCCCACCAGCGAGAAATCCAAGCCCGGAGTGCGCCCCCGCGTCTTGAGGTGCCGGGCTGCACCGAGGGCGGAGTAGTCGTTGGCACAGACCAGAGCCGTGCATTCAGCGTGGTGCGAGAGGATCGCCTGACA
>Ga0315284_10008240_pt1 | contig 14872 bp, 11 predicted proteins | sample YL17G09_16_MG_FD_203696 | JGI IMG/M metagenome (GOLD analysis project Ga0315284, IMG submission 203696) | Sediment microbial communities from Yellowstone Lake, YNP, Wyoming, USA - YL17G09_16 | ecosystem: Environmental > Aquatic > Freshwater > Lake > Sediment | place: USA: Wyoming | collected... | reverse complement strand
TTCCAGGCCGCACTGGAGCGCGACCCGCGCTCACCGAGCGCGCATTTCGGTCGTGGACGCGTCCTGCGCCAGCAGGGCAAGCGACGCCGCGCGCTGGAGGAGTTGGTGGCTGCGGTCGAGAGCGATCCCCGCGCCGAATGGATCCCCGAACTCCAGCGCGCGATGCGACGGGGCGAGCCGAGGAACGCCAGGCGCGGGCGGGCGGCGAAACGCGATTCCGACGATGCGCTGCTCCGGCGCGCGGAGCGAGCGATTTCGCGGGCGCGAAGCGCCCCGTCGCAGGCGCATGTCTTGCCCACGATCTCGCTGTGCATGATCGTCCGCGATGAGCAGGATTCACTGCCGCGATGCCTGGCCAGTGCGCGCAGTGTCGCCGATGAGATCATCATTGTTGACACGGGATCGCTGGATGACACCGTGACCATCGGCCAGAAGTCCGGCGCCGCGGTCCACCATTTCGCGTGGTGCGATGATTTCGCGGCGGCGCGCAACGAGTCCCTGCGTTACGCGACCTGCGACTGGATTATGGTCCTGGATGCCGATGACGAGCTCGGGAACGCCGCTGGGCTCAAGGAGTACCTCGCGGGCACAGAAGGCGTCAATGTCTGCTCGATGCGCACGCGCATCCCCCACGCAGGCAAGACTGGCGAGACCGTGATCGAGCACCCGCGCCTGTTCCGCGGCAACCTGGGGTTTCACTACCGCGCGCCGGTGCACGAGCAGTTGTGCGATGCTGACGGAAACCCAGCAGTCGCCGGCGCCGCGCTCGACGTAGCGGTGTACCATCATGGCTACCTCGAACACGAGGCCGAGCAGAAGAAGCGCGGCGAACGCAACCTGCGAATCCTGCGAACGTGGGTGGCGCGCAGCCCGGAGGATGCGTGGGCGCAGTTCTGTCTCGGCCAGGCGCACTACACTGAGCACGACATGGAGCGGGCGATGCCGGCGCTGACGCTGGCGCTCGAGCTGGCGGCGGCTGATCGGGCGTACCGGCCCAAGGCCTACGCCTACCTGGCCAGCGCGCAGTCAGCGCGCGACCGGCATGATCAAGCCGAGGAGACCTGCCGGACCGCGCTTCGCGAGTTCCCGGATCAACCAGAGCTGCTGTTCTGTCTGGGCTATGCACTGGAGCGCCAGGGCCAAATCGGCGAAGCGGTCGCAGCATACGAAGCTGCGACGCAGGGCCGCTTCGGCCCGATGCTCGCGCATCACGACTTCACCTGCCGGGATCTCAAACCGCTGGCGCGCCTGGCGGAGATCCACAGCTCACAGGGTCGATCCGAAGAGGCCGAGCATTGCCTGGATCAGATCGAGCGTATACGCGGGCGAGTGCCCGCGCTCGCGGACATGCGGGAGCGGATCGAATCGGCACGCCGCGTGCGGGAGCGCGCGGCGATCACGGGCGATGCGGTAGCTGAGGCGCGCGCAGCGGTCGCCGCCGATCCCAATGATGCCGCGACCCTGGTGCGGCTGGCCGCGGCGCTTCTTGGCAGCGGCAACAGCGCAGAGGCTGAGGAGCATGCCGAAGCCGCTCTTCGGTCGGACCCAACCTGTGCCGACGCACTGAACCTAAAAGGGATTCTGCTGTGCTCCAGCGGACAGTTTCCCGCAGCGGCCGAACATTTCCAGCGCGCGGCGGCAGTGCGACCTGATTACGCGGATGCGCTGTGTAACCTGGGGGTGGCTCGGCTGCGGACGGATGATGTTGCCGGCGCCGAACGCGCCTTCCGGGAGGCGGCGGAGGCCGAACCGTCGTGTTATGCGGCGCACCTGGCGCTCGCCGAGATCGCCGACTCGCTCAGCGATACTCATGGCGCGATCGCGAACTACGAACGCGCCATCGCCGCCGACCCAACGGAACCCGCCGCATGGCTCGGGCTGGCGCGCTGCTGCGTTCGCTCGGGCGCGTACGACGCCGCAGCGCAATGCTATGCCCAGGCGATCGAACTCGGGGCACGCACCCCCGACGTTGCAGCCGAAATCGAGCGATTCCGCGCACGGCTGGCCGGCGCTCGGCACACGGCCGCAGCCGCCGCGACAAGCCCACTGGCCCCAGCCGCATAGGGCGAGCGTATCCGACGCACGCGGGCCGGGCTCAAGCGATTCGGCGCTCCAGCGCGGCGCCGTGGTCGAGTTGTCAAGATGATTTCGGCGGCGCAACGGCGAAAGGCGGCAGTATGTGGGAGGAACTGCTGCGGGTTCGTCCGTGGTCGTTGCGGGAGGCGGCCGCCCAGAAGCGAATCATCGGCATCTGGGCCGTGACCTGCGTCGTCCTCGTTGTCATCTTCTACTGGCCGATCATCTTCACGCCCTACCGCAACACCCCTGGTCACGAAGAGCCCATCATCAACGCTGCCGTATCGCGCTATGGCGTCCTCAGCGCATATCATTACTTCGAGCCCCATTTCTGGCAGCGCGAGATCAGTGCGGAATACGTGTACTACCGCCCCGTCGCTCTCCTCTCGCACGCGATCGACTACCGCCTATGGGGAGCCAACCCCCATCCAGCTCACGCCGAGAACATCGCGCTGCACGCGGCGAATGTGTTGCTGCTGGGATGGCTCGTCGCGCTGCTCGCGGGCAGCTGGCTGCCGGGGATGCTGGCCGCCCTCTTGTGGGCAGTGCTGCCCACCCACGCGGAGCCGGTGTCGTGGGTCGCGGCGCGCATGGATGTCTTATCGGGAACGTTTGCGCTTGGTTCGATGCTCGTGCTCGTTCTGGCGCAGAGACGTCGAGCGTGGGCGCTGGTCGCACCGAGCGTGCTGCTGTTTCTGCTTGCGGTGGGGGCGAAGGAAACAGGAGGGATGCTCGGCGCGGTCATCGTCATCTGGGCCGCGACGATCGAGCCCGGCGCCCGCAGGCTGCCGCTGGTCGCTGCGGGTGTGATCGTGATTCTGGGGCTTGGCTACGTCGCCTTTCGCCACTTTGCCGGCACCATTATCGTGCCGCCGCAGAGGCATCCGTTCCGGCATCTTGGGTTCCGCCAGCACATGGAGTATCTGAGCTGGCCGCTCGCCAAGGTATACCAGGCGATTGAGGCGCGAAGCACGCTGGTGGTGGATTGGGTGGCGCTGCTGCGCGGGATGGCAAAGGGGATACTGCTGCTACCGTGCCTCGGCGTTGCGGTGGTGATGCTGGTGTGGCGGATCGCGTTCTACGCGCCGGCGCTCATGTTCGTGCAGACCGACGACCGTTACCTCTACGCGCCGGAGATGGGCTCGGCGGCGCTGATGGCGCTGGTCACGTGGCAGGCGGCACTGTGGCTGCGGCGCCGGCGGAATGCTTACAAGTGGCTGCCCCTCGCGGCTTATGCGTATCTCCTGGGCGCGACGATGATGGAACTGTACGGGCGCCTGGGGATGTGGAAAATCCAGTGACCGCGGCTGCGGCTCACCGGTAGGTGCGGCCGGTGCGCTTGAGACGGATCCAACCGGACGACCCACCTCTCGGCGCCATGTGCGTCTCGTGGAGCACGCCGCCAGCCTCGTTCCACTCATATCTCCCGCGCACAGTCACGACATCCCCCGGCCACAACGGCACGCGCGGCGCGAGGTCAATGTTGTGCGCGACCATGATGCTCTGGCCCAGCGAAGTGCGTAGGATGAAACGCTGGTGGCGGGGCGGGGTGGTATCGTCCTGCTCCCGTCGCAGGACCTCGCCGCGCACCGTGAGGATGACGCCTGACACGTGGCCCTGGAACGTGCGCTCGGCAGCGCGGGCGCCATCGCCGCGGTCGGCGCTGAAGCGCCACACCGCGACCGCAGCCACGACTACGACCGCCGCGTAAACCCACCTACGCTGCATCATTCATACTCCAAACCGCGTCGGCGGGAGGACACAGCACCGGCCCCGCTGATCCCGATTACATCGGGATTCCGGAGCACGGGCGGCGTGTCCGCCGCTCCGGAGACGCGGCTGTGGCGCGATAGGATATCGCGCCTCCGGAAGTGCGGCGCAGCCGCACTCACGCGTCCGAAGTCGGTGCCGAGGGCGGACGCGGATTATTCATGACTGGCGCCGCTTGGGACGCGGCGAAGCCGCACCAGGAGCTCGTTGTGCATTCCGTACACGATCTGAGGTCATCATGAATAATCCGGGCTACGGGAACTCATCTTCCTCTCTAGGCTTGGTCACGCCGGTGAACACATTGGCGTCCACCGGGCATGGCCCCAGCGGATAGACAAAGTCAGGGTTGGTCCACACGCCGCAGTTGAGCTTGAAGCCGCGGCGGGCGACGAGCACCGGGCATTCGTTATAGATGGCGTGCATGCCCTGGAAGGCCTGGCAGCCGTCGGAAGTGCGCTTGCACTGCCGGCAGATGAACTTGGGGGCGAGGCGGCTGCCGCGCACGCGCTTGTAGCCGAGGAACTCGAGCGACCCGCGGCACTTGACGCACGTGGCGTTCTCGATATGTGCGAAGTTGAGCCGCATGAACTGCGGGCCGTAACGCCTGTGGCTCAACTCTTCCTCGTACCTTGGAGGAAGAAGGACGAGCTTGGGGATGGGCAAGCCGATGCGATCCATGGCGAGCTGCATGCTCGGGACGACCTCGAGGAACGGCGGAGCCAGGGCCGAGCGGTCGATCGGGCGCGTCGTGCCCGTGACCGTGCCCGAGATCATGAGGAGCAGGCCGACGAGGATGGCGCCGATGACGGTACCGGCGGCGCCGCCGCCGACGTGGTCAACAATCGGGCTCAGCTTCCGGCGCTCCGCAATATGGGCGAAGAGGTAGCCGACACCGATGGCGATCGCGATCGCGGAGATGATGAAGCCGAGCAAGTCGCGCGCAACGGGGGGCAGGCCGAGTATAGCGCCCAGCACTGCGGCCGGGGCGGGGTATATCAGCGAACCGATCCCGAGCGCAAGAAAGAGCGCGGCCAGGTCACCCAGGCCGCGCACCACGCCCCGGAGCGCCCCGTAGTACACATTGACGCCGAGCACCAGGATGATCACAACATCGACCTGGTTCACGGCTTTTCCCGTTCGCGCACCAAGGGCACGAACATGACGGGCGCAATGGACGACACCTTCACTGTGCCGTTGTGTTTCTCGACGAGCTGAAGGTCCTGGCCGCCCAACGCGTCCTGCGGTCCCACCGGAATCACCATGCGCCCGCCCTCGGCGAGCTGGTCGATCAGGGGCTGCGGGACCTTATCCGGCGCACAGGTCACGATGATGGCGTTGAACGGCGCATGCTGGGGCCAACCCTTATAGCCGTCGCCCGTGCGCACCCTGACCGAATTGTAGCCCAGGCGCTTGAGGGTCGCCTCGGCACGCTTGGCGAGGGACGGCAGGATCTCGATGGTATAGATCTTCGGCGTCAGCTCCGCCAGCACCGCGGCCTGATAGCCGGAGCCGGTGCCGATCTCGAGCACCTTGTCCCCGCGCTTGATCCGCAGCGCTTCGGTCATCAGCGCAACGATATAGGGCTGCGAGATGGTCTGCCCATCGCCGATGGGCAGGGGATGATCCTCGTATGCGTTCTCGCGCAGCGCCGTAGGCACGAACTCGTGCCGCGGCACTTTGGCCATCGCGCGCAGCACCGCCCGGTCCTTGATGCCGCGGGCGCGAATCTGATCCTCGACCATGGCGCGGCGCAGTGCTCCATAATCGGGCTGGCGCGAGCCGAGTGCCGTCACTGCGGCGCCCACGAGCGCCGCAATTGCGATCACGGCAAGCGCGATCAGCGCCATCCCCTTGACGCGGTTCGTATACACGCGGGATAGCACCCCGGATTGCCTTTCAGGACGCGGCCACAATGCGCCCGCTCCGCACTTGGTCTTGCCTTACCCCCGACTCGGCGACGCTAAACGAGAGGTGGCATCATGACGAGCGCGGGCCTCGTTATCCGATGACGGCAAGTCGAGGCAGACCCGGGGCGCACCGAATGGTCTCAACCATTCAGCGACAGGAAGATGCTGAAAGCCGAGCCCCCTCCAGGCGTCGAGTCAATGGAGAGGCGGGCGCCGTGGCGCTCGACGATGTCGACGACCGTTGGCAGGCCGATGCCTGAGCCCCGCCGCTTGTCTCCGGTCTTGAAGGGTTGCAGCATCCGCTCTCGGGTCTCGGCATCCATGCCCCGACCGTTGTCGGACACGGTGATCACGGCATGGCCGTCGCGCGATTCGGTAGAGACAATAACGCGGCCGCCACTCGGGGGGCAGGCGTCGAGCGCGTTCACCACCAGATTCACGATGCAGCGGTAGATGCCGCGTTTGCTGTGCCGGCACTGGCTCATCGCCGGATCCAGATGCGCTTCGAGCTGTATCGCTCGGGTTCGCGCCTCGCCCTGAAGCAGGCTGACCGCGTCGGCGACGGTCTCGTTGACGTCCCCCGGGCACATTTCGTCGGGCCGTTCGGGGTCGTAGGTCAGAACGTCTTTGCACAAGTCCGCGAGCCGCTTGACATGGCGATCGAGGATCTCCCAGGCGGCGCGGACATCCTGCATGCGGTCACGCTCGATGGCGCGGCGGATGATGTAGGAGGTGCCGATGAGCGCATGCGCTACATCTTTCAGCAAATGGGAAAGACCGGCCAGCGATTCGCTGATCGACGCCATGCGCCCGGCGGCTACGGCGTCTTCGAGCAGTCGCGCCTTCTCAACCGCCAATCCCGCCTCGACCGCATAGCGCTCCATGAACCACTGATCGTCGTCGGAGAAGAAGCCTTTGGCGCTGTTCACCGCAGTGATGACGCCGAGCACGCGGCTCTCAGAATCGCGAACCGGCACCACGAGCAGCGAGTCGGTGTGACAGTCGCAGGCGGCATCGAAGCCCTGGTTGAACGGCGCACTGCCTTCATCATGGGTGGCTGAGTAAGCTTCCCTGATGTTGACGGCTCTGTTGTTCAACGCGGCGGAGCCGACGGCGCTGGCGGTATCGAGCGGAATATCCACCCGCTGCTTGCGCCCCCGCAGCATGAACTCCCCGTGCAGGCGCGGAGGGCTGCCGCGCAGCAGGAGCACCAGGCTGCGCTGCGCCTGGGTCAGCAGGCGCGCCTGCTTTGTGATCTCGGCGATGACGCTGTCGAGGTTGAACGTCGCGTGAAGCTGGTCGTGAACCCCCATCAGGGATTCGAACCGTGCGATTCGAGCGTGCAAACCGTCGAAGTCGCGCACTTCGTCGGCAAGATGGACGAAGCGGAAGCGGAGCCCTTCTTCATCGCGGACGCGCTGAAAGAACGGGCAACGCAGGCACATCTCCTGCTTGTCTGCGAAGTCGCCGTGGAGCCCGCCATCGCACCCGGTGCCGGGGACGGTCCAACAGATGCGGCCGGCGTTCATCCCGGCGTTGATCCCGGTCGAAGTGACGTCAAGCGCCGCGGGGCACGGCTCGGGGCTGTCAGGCCCGCGACCGCAGCGCCTGGCGTCCCAGCAGTTCGCTTTGTACGTGATGGCCATCTCTCAGCGGCGCCGCTGCGCACTGCCGCGCCTGGACAGTGTGCCCGTAGGCACCGTCGCGTCTACTTGAGACGGGCGGCCACGGCTTTGAGGAGTTCCTCGGGGTCGAGCGGCTTCTCGAGATACTCGTCCGCCTCGGCGCGCAGCACGCCGTCGAGCGGATACTTGCTCTTGGTGATATACTGCGCGACGCCGGTGAGAAGGATCACCGGGATCTTCTCGCTTTCGGGCGATGCCTTCAGCTTGGCGCACGCGGCGAACCCGTCCAGTTCGGGCATCATGACGTCGAGCAGGATCAGGTCCGGATGCTCGGACTGCACCTTTGCGAGGGCTTCCGCCCCGTTTTCGGCGGTGACAACCTGGTAGCCCTCGGGCTCCAGGATCATCGTGATCATCTTCAGATCATCCTGGTCGTCATCGACTGCCAGGATCTTCCTTCGTTCGTCAGTCATCATCTGACCTCCAGTGAGAACGTGTTACTCATCCTCAGAGCGTCTAACACAACCGCCGTCCGCGCATATGTCATTCCGAGCGCAGCGAGGAATCTTGGCGCCGCTCCACCGCACCAAGACCCTTCGCCGGAGCTCAGGGTGACATAACGCCGAGGCTTTGTTAGACGCGCCCTTCACGCGTGCCGCCGCATCGCTCCGAGCATCAGGCCTCAACGAGAGCCATCGGGCGAGGCAGCAGCCCAGCACGGTCCACGATTTCCGGGATCTTCTGCTCCCATTCGATGGCTTGAATGTGCACCCCGCGGACACCTTCGGTTTCCCGGGCCTGCTCGATCAACTCGACGGCGATCCGGATCCCCTCCTGCTCCTGGTTGACTCGCGCCCGCGGTTTGTCGTCTCCCGCCTCATCGCGCGCCTTCGCCATTCGCGCCATGAGCTCGCGCGGCACGGTGACTCCCGCCACGGCGCTGTCCATGTACTTGAGCATGCCCAGGTTCTTGGGCACGATGATGCCGGCAAGGATGGCGACGCGCTCATGCAGGCCCATATCGCCCGCGATCCGCATCTGCCGGCGGAACAGCTCCATATCGTAGATTCCCTGGGTCTGGATGAAGTCGGCCCCGGCGGCGACCTTCTTCGCCAGTCGCAGTGGACGGAAGTCGATCGGATCGCCCATGGGCGTCCAGACCGCGCCGATGAGGAGCGGCGGCCTCATCCCGATCTCGTCCCCGCCCTGCTGTCTGCCATCGTCACGCAGACCCTTGAGGATCGACACCAGTTGGATGGAATCGACGTCATAGACGTTCTTCGCGCCGGGATGCCCCTTGAGCTTGCCCGCGGCTCCAAAGGACTGATGGTCGCCGGCGATGCAGAGGCAGTTGCGCACGCCGAGGGCCGCCGCGCCCAGAATGTCCGCCTGGATTGCGATGCGGTTTCGGTCGCGGCACGTCATCTGCATCACGGGCTCGAGTCCCTCGCGCATCACGAGCACCGCCGAAGCGATGCTGGACATGCGCACGACCGCGGTCTGGCAGTCGGTGATGTTGAAGGCGTCGGCGCATCCGCGCAGGAGGCGCGCCTTCTCGAGCACGACGTCGCCGTTGCAGTCCATGGGCGGGCCAATCTCCGCGGTCACCGCAAAGTGACCGGCGGCCAGCACGCGCTCGAGGTTGCTGCCGCTCTTCATCGCATCGCCGCGCCCTTCGCTTCGGGTTCGACCGCGAGCAGCCGCAGCTCATCGCGCACCACACGGCGCGGGCCGCCATGGCGCGAGGTCGACCAATCGCGCGGCGGCAGGATCTCCGCCAGGCGATCCAGCGTGCCCAAGCGTTTCATCCGCTCGACGATCAGCGCCCAGCCGCAGTCGACGTCCGATCCGATCTCGCACTTGCCCTTGCTGCTGCCACCGCAGGGCCCGTTGAGCAATGACTTCGAGCAGCGAGCGATGGGGCAGATGCCCCCGGTCAGGTGCAGCATGCAGTTCCCGCAGCCGGCGCACATCTCGAGCCAGACCCCGGGCTCGGTGCTCGCCCCGAAGAACTTTGTGTCGAGGCCCGGAAACACGGGCACATCACCCACCCGCTCCGCCAGGCAGTTGACTCCGGCGCCGCAGGCGAGCGACACCACCGCGTCAACCTCCTGACGGAGGACGCGCTCGACGATCGCGTCGACGAACTCCGGCTCGCACTGACGGGTGATGCAATCCTCGAGCAGGTCCTGGGCGCGTCCTTCCCGGCTCGCTGCGATGCGCAGGGCGGAGGCGACGATCTTGACCTCGGTCTCCCCACCCGCAAGGCAGACCGTGGCGCAGGTGCCGCATCCCACAACCAGAACCCGCGTAAATCCGCCTATGAAGTCCTTGATGTCGCCTAACGGCTTTCGCTCCGCCACGATCATTTGGCTGCGCCTCGCTGCTCGGCTTCGACTCGCGCGAGCTTACGCTTGGAGATCTCCCAGAATGCGGTCCACGACACCTCCGCTGCCTGCTTGGTGCGCCACAGGTCGATGCGCTCGCCGCCGACGTCGATCTCATCGAGGATGCGCTTGACCTGGTCAACGCGTGCGGCGAGTCGCTCCTCGGCGGTCGGGTAGAGACATTCGCCATTGGCACACGCAATGACACAGACACCGTCTGCGCCCTTCTCGAACGGCGCCAGCATATCGGCTACGCTTAACCTGCCGACACATGGCACCAGCACGCGGGCGATGCCGGTCGCCGCCACGTCGTCTCGGTTCTCGTCGAGGAACGTGCGGCTCGTCGTTTCGAAGAGACAGCAGAAAGAGACGATGAGCGGCCTGGAGTTTCGCTGGAGCCCGCCCACGAGGCGGCTCAAGTCCTGCTCGATTCGCTCCGCACCGAAGCGCTTCAGGGCGATCGCCGCAGCGGGGCACAGCGCGGCGCATAGGCCGCACGCCTGGCACTTCTCGTCGGGCATGATCGCCGTGTTCGACACCGTGGCGACCCCGAATGGGCAGATTCTGACGCATGTCAGGCATGCCGCGCAGCGGTCCTCGTCCACGAAGGCGCCGGTGGTGCACGCGAGGCAGCGCTGCGCCTCGCTCCGCGCCTCGGCCTCGGTGAAACCGCGCTCGATCTCCGAGAAATCGCGGACGCGTGCGTCGGCCGCAGTCAGCGCGATGGGCACGCGTTGCCGCTCCTTGATATGCTCCACGGTCTCCTGCGGCAGGTCAGACACGGATGGCAACTCCTGCCTGGGGGCCTGCTTCAGCAAGTCACCAGCCTCGAGGAAATGCTCAACCGCCCGCGCTGCGCGATGGCCCTCAGCGACCGCCTCCACGGCCGCGCCCGGCCCAGTCACTACCTCGCCGCAGGCGAATACGCCGGGCTCCGACGTCACCATTGTCTCCGGATCGCACTCCAGGCGCGAGCCGGCGCCGATGGCAACGCTTGAACCGCGCAGGCATCTCAGATCCGCGCGCTGCCCAATCGCGAGCACGACGCTGGTGGCCGGAATTACCGTCGCCTCGGATTCGTCGAAGACGGGGTCGAACACGCCGCGATCGTCGAAGACGCGCCGGCAGCGCTTCAATTCCAGGCCGGTGACGGTATCGCCGTCGGTGAGAACGGTCTTGGGCCCCCACCCGGGTTCGAGGCTGACACCCTCTTCAAGCGCCTCAGCGATCTCCCATTCCCATGCCGGCATCTCCTGGCGGGCTTCCAGGCATGTCAATACAACCTCCTTCGCCCCGATGCGGCGCGCGCAGCGGGCGACGTCGATCGCGACGTTACCGCCGCCAATCACCACCACGCGGTCTCCCAACTCAGGCGGATCGCCCGCGCAGGTCGCGCGCAGAAGCGGCAGGGCGAGGAGTACGCCCCGACTGTCAATCCCCGGGACGCCGAGACTCCGGCTCTCGCTGAGGCCGGTCGCAATCAGGACCGCGTCGAAGCCGCGCTGAAGATCGGCGAACTCCGGATCACGTCCGACGGCGCAGCCGCCGGCAAATTCGACGCCCAGAGCAAGAATGTCGTCGATATCCTCGCGCAGGACGTGGTATGGCAGGCGATAGCGCGGGATGGCGGTGCCCAGCATGCCCCCCGGCTGGGGTGACGCGTCAAAGACCGTGGTTGGGAAGCCGGCGCGAGCCAGATCATGAGCTGCCGTCAGCCCGGCCGGGCCGGCGCCGATGACCGCGACACGCTGCTCCCGGGTACGTTGTGCCGGCCCGCGGCGGCGAGCACGGTAATCGCGCGTCGCTTCGACGACAAAGCGCTTGAGCTGGCGCAAGCCCACGGGCGCATCAACCTTGCGACGGCGGCAGCTCTGCTCGCACGGATGATGGCAAATGCGACCGCAGACCGAGGTGAACGGGTTTGCGGCCAGAAGCAGGTCGAGCGCAGCCTCGTAGCGCCCCTCAATGATGCGCTCGACGTACAAACGAGTATCAGTATGAACCGGACACGCCACGAGGCACGGGGCGTGACGCTCGACCTGCGTAATCATCTCGGCCCTCGGAAAGATCTTCTTTCCCTCATGTTACCCAGACTAAGTGCATTCTCTCACTATCATGTGGGCGTGTCAAGGGGCGGCGGGAGCGGTACCGACAGGTAGAGACTCAGCGGGGGGTGGCTGAGACAAGGAGTCCTGAGGGCAGACGGCTGATGGGAACTGTGGCAGCTAGCGCGCCCGGCGGACGCGGTTGACGCGTCGGACCGCCACCCAGACCATCGCTACGAGTGCCGCGATAAGGAGCGCGCGCGACCACAACTCGGTGCGGTAGCCGAAGATCCAGGGCCACAGGCTCAAGATCGCGAGGAAAATGAGGATGGTCTCGAGGGTTCGGGCCAAGACAGACTCCATCGAAGTCTTTCCGCCTGGAGAGGTCAGGCTCCTGCCTCAATCGCGGTGTGCGTCCGGCCAGCTGTGGGCAGGAGGCCCCTCGGCTACGCTCCCGTTCGACTCCGCTCAGGGCAAGCGGGATAAACAAGCCCCTGCTTTACGGGCTGGATCGGCGTCGGGTTGAGCACTGCTTGCCGTAATGCCGCAATGGTCGACGAGGCCAACAAGGAAGGCTGCCGGGTTGACCAGAAGAGGCAGAGGGCTGCGGCGCCCACGCCGCGGCGTAAGGAGGTTCCCAGATGACTCACCGCAGACGATTCCTCTTGTGTGCGCTGCTGTTGCTTGCGGTCATGTGCTTGCCCGTGTCGGCGGGCCTGCTCGACTATGTGGCAAGGCCTGAGCCCGACTACATGTGGTCGAAGATCGGCGAGCAAACCGCCGGCGGATGTCGGCTCATTGATCTCGCCATGACATCGCAAGTGTGGCAGGGGATTACCTGGAAGCACACGATTCGCATCTTCGTCCCCGGCAACATCCAGTACATGGACGCCGTCCTGCTTGTCATCACCGGGGGCAATCCTGGCGACGATGACACGCAGTTGGGCACCGGGCTCGCCAACCAGAGCCAGGGGCCGGTCGCGATCCTCTTCAACATCCCGAACCAGCCTCTCTTCGACAACTGGGCCGACGATCCGGCGATGGCGGCGATTGCCAAGAACCTCCCTGAGGGCGCGTTCGCGACCGTCGGCAAAGGGCTCACCGAGGATGCGCTCATCGCCTTCACGTTCGTGAAGTACTTTGAGACCGGCGACGAGAACTGGCCCTTGCTGCTGCCGATGGCGAAGTCGGCGGTGAAGGCGATGGATACCATCCAAGCGTTCGCGAAGCAAACGTACAATCGAAGCATAAATACCTTCGTCGTCACTGGAGCATCGAAGCGCGGGTGGACGACGTGGCTCACGGGCGCGGCGGAGGCCGACAAGCCGCGCGTCAAGGGCATCGCGCCGATGGTCATCGACACCCTCAACATCCCGGCGCAGATGCCGCATCAGATCGAGACGTGGGGCAAGTACAGCGAGCAGATTGACGATTACACCAAGCTCGGGCTCCAGCAGAAGATCGCGAGCAAGGAGGGCGAGTCGCTGATGAAGATCGTCGATCCCTACTCCTATCGGGAACGCCTCAAGATGCCCAAGCTCATCATCAATGGTGCCAATGATCGGTACTGGGTGACCGACGCGCTCAACCTGTATTGGGACGCTCTGGTGGGGCCAAAGTGGGTGCTCTATGACCCCAATTCGGGGCACGGGCTTGAGGATCGCGCGCGGCTGCTCAACACTCAGAGCGCCTTCTATCGCGCGATTGCGAGCGGGAAGTCGCTGCCTGAGATGTCCTGGAAGCACGGCGACGCCGACGGCAACGTGACGCTGAGCATAACGGCGAAGCCGAAGCCGGTCGCCGCGCGGATGTGGGTGGTGCACTCCCCCACCCTCGATTTTCGCGACCAGACCTGGAAGGAAATGCCGATGACAGCGAATGGGGATGCGTTTGTGGGCTCGGTGCCCAAGCCCCACGATGACAACATGGCGCTATTCGGCGAAGCCGATTTCGACATGGACGGGCACACCTACACGCTTTCGACGCAGGTGCGGATGGTGCCGAAGAGCTGACGCCAGCGCGATCGGCTGACATGGAGCGACCGGCTGTCGGGGACGATGGCCGGTCGCTCTGTCATGGCTGGCACCTGTCGTGCGCGGCGAGCGCTCTGATCGAAGACCTCCCTACATCAGGTAGCGGAGGTAGACGTACGCGCTCGATATGGCGAGGGACTCGATCACGACCGGGATGCCGTACTTCAGGAACTCGACGAACCGGATACGATAGCCGGCGCGTTCCGCGACGCCCGCGACCACGACATTGGCGGATGCCCCGATAAGAGTGCCGTTGCCGCCGAGGCACGCCCCCAAAGCGAGCGACCACCACAGCGGCAGCATCTGCGGCCCGTGCAGGGCATCCTTGAGCGCGACCCCCGGACCTGCCAAGCCCTTCGCCACGTCGAGGAGCATGGGGTTGACGGCCGCCACGAAGGGGATGTTGTCGATCAGCGCGGAGAGCACGGCTGAGGCCCACAGCAAGGCCATGGCCGTGAGCGGAGTGCTGCGTGACGCCAGCGACAACAGCCGCGACGATATAGCGCGGATGATGCCTGTCTCGACCAGGCTTGCGACGAGAATGAAGAGCCCGACGAAGAAGAGGAGCGTCGGCCACTCGATCTCGTGGAGCACTTCCTCCAGATCGACGCCGGCGATGACCAGCAGTAACGCGGCCCCGGCCAGCGCGACCGTCGCCGCCTCCAGACGCAGCCGCTCGTGAAGGAAGAAGCCGAGAAGAGTCAGTGCCAGGACGACCAGGCAGCGGTTCAACAGTGGGCGGTTGGTGATCGCCCTGGTCTCATCGAACTCGTAGATGCTCGCGCGCGCCTCCTCGCCGATGACCAGATTCCGCCGGAAGAGCAGGCGGATGGTCGCGAGGTACGCGACCAGGATGATGATGATGACCGGCGTCAGATGAGCGATGAAGCTCATGAACCCCAGCCCCGCGGCGCTGCCGATCATGATATTGGGCGGATCGCCGATGAGGGTCGCGGTGCCGCCGATGTTGGATGCCAGCACCTCGCTGATGAGGAACGGCACCGGGCTGATAGACAGCGCTTCAGCGAT
>Ga0315284_10008239_pt1 | contig 14873 bp, 10 predicted proteins | sample YL17G09_16_MG_FD_203696 | JGI IMG/M metagenome (GOLD analysis project Ga0315284, IMG submission 203696) | Sediment microbial communities from Yellowstone Lake, YNP, Wyoming, USA - YL17G09_16 | ecosystem: Environmental > Aquatic > Freshwater > Lake > Sediment | place: USA: Wyoming | collected... | reverse complement strand
CGGCTGATCTGATCGTCGCCGGCACGATCCAAACGGTTGTTGACAGCGGGAAGGCAACCGGTGTGATGACCGTCCGTGTCGGTCGAGTCCTGAAAGGAACGGCGGGGGAGACCGTTGACATCCACAACTTGCGATGGTTGCGGGGCAAGGCCGTTGAGGCATTCAGTGAAGGGAAGGAGTTTTTATTCTTCATGCAAAGCACGCGTGAAGGATATGTGTAGATCGGTAAACTCCCGGATAAATACGGAGTTACATGAAAATGGCCGACATGACCGCCATATAACGGCAAATTACACTGGAGTGCATTGTACTACTAATGGTTGCCCATGTAATGCCGTCAACAGTGAAACGGTTGCCTTCTGTGATGACTGCCTGGATCGCCTGCGAACTTTCGTCCATGCGGACTAGTAATTCGCTGAATAGTAATGCCTAACTTCTTTACATCGTGCTTGCGTCAAGGCATCTGTATTGCTGATTGCATAGTAGTGCAGGTGCCCCGTTACTTCATCGAATAAAAGAGTCGGGGCATTGTCTCTATTTAAACGCTTAAGTGGAAGGAGTTCCTATTCATGTGTGATGGCATACAGTCCGGACTGTTCCGTATCACGCACATGGCAGTGTTATTGGTCATGTGCTATGCAATGAGTTTTGGCGCTACCGAGAACACCACAGGCAGTGAAGGAGGCATAATCGCGCCTCAGACCGATACGCCAAGGTTTCATGCGCAATTACGATCGGCAAACACACATCTGTTGCTTGGTGAGCCCGTCTGGGTAACTTTTTCCATACAGAATGCCGGTATCAAAGATACTACCATGATACGGTCTGCGCCTCCTGGGTCTGACTATCTGAATTACGAAATAGTAGCGCCGGGTAAACAACCCCGTACATTTATGCCGATGGGAGTATTATCCGGATCGGGTAGGGCAAAGCGATTGTTGTTGCTGAAGCCGGCAGATTCCTTTTCGCGGGCAGATGAGCTTACTTATGAACAGCGCGGGATACTCATCGATCAACCCGGGGAATATGTGATTCATGCAGTATATTGCCTCCCGGATGGTGTGCCCGGCGGCCCATTTACGATTCGGTCAAACGGTATTTGCATCGTGGTTGAAGCACCGATGGGAGACGATAAAACGGTCTACGATGCGCTGGTAGAGCGGATTGCCAAGAAGAGTAAAATTGGTGGGTTGTGGACGGTAGAGGCAGCCTGTATTCCTGAATACGAAGCGATCCTTGCCGCATACCCGCGCGGCGGGTATGCGGTATCTATTCACCACCATCTCGCTCAAGCATACGAGTTTTATGCAAAAAATGAAAAAAGGGATGCGAAGGAGGTGGTTGCTTTAGTTGAGAAAGCGATATTGAATTATCGAGTTGTCGCAGAAACGCTGGCAGCAACGCCGTTGGGAACCCAGGCATATCAACTGGCGGGTCGATCCTATGCGTCTCTCAACAAGGTAAATTCCGCCGAGGAAATGTATCGTGCAGCTTTTTGTTCGCCGGGTGTGACCTCAGAGAGTCAGCTAGATATTTTATCATGGATCAAACTCCTTGAAATGGGCACGTTTTATGGGGAAAGCGGACTAGTTAAACCTGGGAAAGATGTAACCACGAAGGTGATGCTTCCTCTTCTACCTTACGCTCGTGCCTTGGGCTATAAAATGACGAAAGACGAGAAAACCGGCGAGTCCGTCTTAATCAAGGGTGACTATCAATGGATCATCAAACCTGGTGAAGATCCCCTGCTGGTCTGCGGAACCCTGTGTAAAAACATGCGGGTTGAGCTCGACAAGGATGGTGGGTTTCGTGTTTCACCCTCGGTGATTGCGATGCTCATGGCTGAACGATATGGCAAAGACATGGCGAGACAGTTGTCATTCATGCTGACTCGGGCCAAGTGATCAGACGGTGTGTGCTCAACAAAGGAGGCGGTGCATGATAAGATGGACTATACTGTTAACCGTGTTCCTCATCACCCTGGCGGCGAGTGCTCAAATCAGGCAGATGACAGACCTGGAGCGGGTCGGCACGGCTGATCTGATCGTCGCCGGCACGATCCAAACGGTTGTTGACAGCGGGAAGGCAACCGGTGTGATGACCATCCGTGTCGGTCGAGTCCTGAAAGGAACGGCGGGGGAGACCGTTGACATCCGCAACTTACGATGGTTGCGGGGCAAGGCCGTTGAGGCATTCGGCGAAGGGAAAGAGTTTATATTCTTCATGCAAAGCATGCGTGAAGGCCATGTGTTGCCCCGCGGTATGGCCAGCATCTACCCAACGGGTCATACGGACGTTATCGCGAACCTGGTCAAGAACTACCCATTGACGTTGACGGTAGCCGAGCCGCTCGGACCGATTGTCATCGGCCAACGAATGTCCGTGGCCATCACGTTGAAAAATAACACGGACAAGCCGATCGGCGTGTCAGAAATCGAGCTGTTGGGATTCTTCCTCTCGCCGGAGATGGATGCGACTTTGTCCAATACCGTCGGCCCCGAAATCAACGGCCATCACGTGGCAATCTGGCAGGTGGAAACAATCGAACCGGGCAAGGAATTCACCGTGAAACTGGAGTTCGCCGGAGAATTGCCCGCGGCGTGGAAATTGACGCCCCCTGCCCCCGGTACGGCAGCGGAGGTCAAAATTCGCTTCCGAGTGACTGTCGACTTGGAAACGCCACGCAAACGAGATGCTGACACGTATTATATGAATTCGACATTGTTTGCGACGAAGGTGGTCATGGCAGAGACGAAACCTGTCGAGGAGGAAGCCGAGGAATGATGTGCTTTCACGAATGTGACGACGGGCGGGTGGCTCGGGTTGGAGTCGGGGCGAAGTTATACGATCACCCTCAAGCGGCGGGCTGGGGTGGTGGGATTGCTGGTGGACCACCGGTTGATCGGCATCGCGCCGGTGCCGTCCGCGCCGCGGGGGCGCATCCGGGTGGCGGCGGCATCAGTCTCGATGGGTGCACGCAAAGGTTGTGAGGTTTGTCCTTTTAACAGCCGGTCTCATTTTCCCAACCCACCTACCCCCTTTCCCATCGGGGGGAAAGGGCTGGGGATAGGGGGCGACGGTATCTGGCAGAAGACCATGACACGTCTGCATCGACAACTGGCGAAATGACTATCACAATCTTTGCGTGCACCCGTCTCGATAGCGGTCTTCAATTCGTCCGCCGATTTACCATCGGGTTTCGCACACCCGACGACGACCACCTTTTAATCGGCGATTGCACACTTGCAAGGGCAGATACCACGCAATGACCAAGTAGATCCCCTCATGCCTGAGAGCGGTTCTTTGCTTATCGACCGCCCGTTGTACCATTCAGCCATCAAATGACCGCATTCCGAGGAAGGAGATTCCTGCTCGTCGTCGAATTGACGAATTGGGTGGCGTATGCTACTGTTATGAGGAGTCACCGGGATGAGGGGGGAGCGCCTGCCTGCCGGGCGCGGCTTTCCTCGCCGGCATTCATCTTCCGATCCGGGACGCCTCAAAAGGAGGTTGCCATGCAAACTCGCGTTTTCGCCGTGCTTGTGATGTGCCTGGTGCTGATTGCCGGCATCGCGAGCGTGACACCGGCCCGCGCGGAAGACGGTCCGAACTTCCGCATCCTGCAGCCGACCGGCGAGCAGGCGATTACGGACCAGTTCCCCATTGCGGTAGCCTTCCAGAGCGTGGACGACACCCCCATCGTGCGGTTCGATGCTTATATCGATACCGTGTGGGTGATCGGCGGCCGTATCAAGAATCCGATCCCGGCGGGCAGTTTTCAGGTGACCGCCGACCTGACTAAGGTCAACATCAAACCCGGCGCGCATACACTCTACGTCAAGCTCGTGGACAGCGTCGGGCGAGTCACCCAGCGCGAGCAGGCCATCACGGTGGGCGCCTCCGCGGTGGAGCACGTGCCGCCCACGGTGCGCATCGTCGCGCCGAAGGACGGCGCGGGCATTTCCGGATCGGCGACGATCAAGATCGAGGCGAGCGACGATTCCGGCATCAAGTGGGTGATGCTGTATATCAACGGCCAATTGCGGATGATGATGAATGAGGCGCCGTATATCGTGCCATGGGACCCCATCAAGGACAAGCTGGCCGCCGGCGCCTACACCCTGCGGGCGCGGGCGCTCGATACCTTCGATAACGAGACCACGAGCGATCCGGTGGTCATCCGGGTGGTGCGCTCCCAGGGGCTGACGCCGATCGAGACCGGGATTCCGGCGGTCGGCCAGGCGACGCTGGGCATTTTCGAGGTGTCCAATCTCTACCAGCCGACGGGCGGACCGGTGCTGCCCCGCCTGGCGTTCTCCAATGTCATCGCGCCGCTCTCCAACTGGCTGACCGGCAATGCGCTGCCCCAGCCCACCCTGTTTGCCGCCGGGCGCAACTACCCGATGCCCATGGTGGAGGGTGGGCTGCCGGCGCTGCTGCCGCCCAAATCGCTGCCCGGCCAGTCACCGGCGGGGAGCGACTTGACGAGCCGCAGCCTGCCGCCGGCGCCGGTGCTCGCGTGGGCTTCCTTCCGCCTGCCGCGTCCGGGCCAGGGCGGCGGATATCCCGCGGCGATGCCGTCGCTGTTGATGCCGTTCGACCAGGCGCTCCCGCGGAACGCGGTGGATGCCGACCCGGTGTCCTTCACTGCCATCCTGCCGCGGAAGGGTATACCGGCGATCAACGAGCGGTCGCTGTACGCCGTGCCGGAGACGCCGGCGGAACCGAAGGCGCCATCGGCCAGGGCGTTGCCGGCGCCCGACCGTGAGGAGCCGGCGAATGCGCCCGTGCTGGTCGCGCTGGTGCCGGGCACGATGATGCGGCTCACCCCGCCGAAACCGGCCCCGGAGGTGACGGCGCTGCCCGCGCGTTCGCTGACGCCGGATGCCGGCCTGCCGCGGAAATCGTCCCCCACCCCCGGCGAGACACCCCTCCCCGCCGCGCAGTCCGTCTCACCCATCACCCCGTCCCACGGCTCGACGCCATCGCGGCCCGCGACGGGCGCCACGGCCCCCCACCCGGCGGCGGGCGCCACGGCGCCAACCACCACCGCCGGCCAGGCGGCACGCCCCGGTCCCCAATCGCCCGCTCCCGCGACGGCGCTGCCGGTCAAGACTTCCCCGGTGCTCACGACGTCCGCGACCCTTCCCGCAACCCGCAACGCCACGCCGTTCACCCCCAATCCCGCCGGCAGGATCAACCGCCCGGCGAATACCGTGCCCCTCCCGACCGCGCCCGCGGCGATCATGGAAGTGAGCGAACCCTATACGACGCAGCCGGATGATACGCTGGAAAAGATCGCCCGCGCCTTCTCCACCACGCCGGACGAGCTCGTCAAACTCAACCCCCATCTCAGCCCGGAGCGGCCATTGCCGGTGAACGCCGCCGTGGCCGTCCCCGGGTCGGAAACCCGCATCTATCTCGATGCCGCCCCGTTGATGGGCGCGGTGGAGCCTTACATCACCCAGGGCTACACCATGGTTCCCATCCGCAAGATCGTCGAGGCCAAGGACGGCATCGTGATCTGGTTGCCGAAGACGCGGGAAGTGAACGCCTGGGCGGACAACACCTTCATGGGCGTGAAAATCGGCGACCGTCATGCGCGGATCAACGCCGAGAGCTATCTGCTCCCGGTGGCGCCTACCCTGAACCAGCAGCGAACGATGGTACCCCTGCGTTATCTCATGTCAGCCCTGGACCTTCACGTGGAATACAATGCCGCCAGCGGTACGTACTATCTGGTCAGCCGGTAACAGCACAACATCACGGTAAATTTCGCGGCCATGTATGACAGATGCAGCATACGACGACCAATCGAGGAAGCGCCGTAAAAAAACATGAGCGCTTGATTGGTAAATAGTCCATGCAGTGTGGAACAATCATGGTAATTTGAAACTACCGGTCTCGCGTATCGTGGGATGACGCGTCGGTGCCGTAACTCGCGCCTCGATCGTTTCCCCACCAGACTTATCCCTGTGCAAGGACGATAACGCTGAAGGATCGAACTCAGCATGGGGTTAAATTCCAGTTTAATTTTATCGCCCGACAGACGATAATAACGGTGAGACGCCCACCGCGGCGCGAAGTGTCGCCCAGCCGGTGAGCGGCGCCACCCGCCATACCGAAATCAACAGGAGAGGAGTTGCCGACCATGGGTTTACTTGGCAAATTCCCCGGCGGTCATAACGCAGTCGGCGTCGATATCGGCAGTCATTCGATCAAGGTCGTGCAACTGGCTCCCACGCGCAACGGATTCGTCGTGAGCTGCGCCGGCAGCACGCCCACCCCCGCGGAAGCGATCAAGCAGGGGGTTGTTGACGATCGCCTGGCAGTCGCGGAAGCGGTTCGCTCGCTGCTCGATACCCTCCGCATTTCCACGCCGTGGGCGGTGGCTGCGGTGGCCGGCCCGACCGTGGTGGTCCGCCAGGTGCGCCTGCCGGTGATGCCCGAGCAGCAGTTGCGGAAATCCATCAACTGGGAAGCGCGCAACCACATCTCCTTCCCGGTGGAGGACAGCACGGTATCCTTCCAGATTCTCGGCACGACCACCGTGGATGGGACGCCGCAGATGGACGTGATGCTGGTGGCGACGCCGCGCGAGTTAGTGGACAGCCGGGTGGAAGCGCTGGAGCAGGCCGGCCTGGAGCCGCTCGCCGTCGAGCTGGAACCCTTCGCGCTGATGCGGGCGGCGCTGGAATTGCCGTCCAACGGCGCGTCCTCGCCGGAGACGGTGGCGCTGGTGGCGATCGGCGGCACCTATACGCATATCTCGATTGTTTCCAACGGCCAGTTCGTGCTGTCGCGAAGCGTGACCGTCGCCGGCGACAGCTTCACCGCGGCGATCGCCAGCGCGCTCGGCGTCGATGTCGCGCAGGCGGAGGAAATCAAAACCACCGAAGTGCGAGCCGTCTCCGATGAAGAGGAGCGCGCCCAACTGTCGCCGGTCGGACAGCAGGCCAGTCGGGCGCTGGAACCCCAACTGGAAGAGCTGGTGCGGGAGGTTCGCCGGTCCTTCGCGTTCTATGACTATCAGCAGGCCCCCGGCGGCAGCTCGGCGGAGGGCGTGTCGCGCATCATACTCACCGGCGGCAGCGCCAACCTTCCCGGCCTGACGGACTGTTTGAACGACCAGTTGAGCATTCACGTCGAGATGCTGGACCTGTTCGGCAAGAGCGCGATCCAGGTGCCGGACAACGAAGACGAATTACGCAGCCAGGTGTCGCTCCTCTCGACGGCCTGCGGACTGGCCCTGCGGGAGCCGATGCTGGCGCGCGATAAGGGAGGGGCACGATGAAGCTCTCTCCTCCAGGCTACTATACTTCGATGGCGGGTCATGATAAGGGAGGGGTTCGATGATCAACATCAACCTCATTGCCGAGCGCCGCGCGCGCAAGCTCCGTGAGATGGCCACCCTGCGCTGGTCGGTCATCGGGCTGGTGCTGCTGCTGTTCCTCATGGTGGGCTTGAACGTCGCGGTCTGGCTCGACCGGCAATCCAACCGGCAAAAGCTCAAGGTACAGACCAACGAGCTGGCGAAGCTCGAGGAGCGCTATAAAGCCTTCCAGGAGATCGAAAAGGAGATCAATGAGAAGGGCCCGATCGTTAAGCTGCTCGACGAGGTGCGCGTCAGCGAAACGACCTGGATGATCATCCTGGCCGACATCAGCCAGGTCATTCCGCAAGATGCTTCGGTCACGAACATCAGCACGATGGGCTCCCGGACCGGCGTCCGGCTCCGCTTCAGTGGGGAAGCGCTCGATTTAACAACGGTGGGGGCCTTCATGGAAAGTTTCAGCAAACAAACCCTCTGGGCTGACCCGGCCGACCCGTCCAACATCACCACCAACCGGAGTTCCGAGGACGGGAAGCGGGTGCGCTTCGATTTCACTGTCCCTGTCCGCGGGATGCTGGGAGGTGAGTTCTGATGAAGAAGCAATCGCAATTCGCCATTTTCCTGCTCGTGATCGGCGCCATCGCCGTCGTGGTGCTGGTTGCCGGGCTCTTCGGGCTGCAGAAGCTGAGCGGGCTATCCGGTGAGGCCCGCGGTCAGTATGAGCTCAAGCTCAAACAATACCAGGAAATCAACGATGAGCTGGAGAAGCAGTCGAAGCGTGAGGAGTTACTGGCGAGTCTCAACGAGTCGCTGGCCTCGATCGATAAAAACCTGGTCAACTACGAATATATCCCGACCTACCTGGAGCAGCTCCAGAAAACGGCGGTGCGGACCGGCAACACGATATTGAGCGTGCGGCCGCGTCCGATCGAATCGCTGGACATCAACAATGCGCTGCTCAAAGCCAGCAACGAAGCCTGGCAGAAGAAGTATCCATCGAAGAAGCCCGCCAATCAGGCGGCGCCGGCGGACGCCAAGGCCAAACCGAAGGCGGCCGGCGCCGGGGGGAAAAAGGACAAGCCGAAGTCCAACTACCGCGTCCAGCAATACACGCTGGAGGTGGAAGGCAATTACGTCAGCCTGATGAAATTCCTGGACGCCCTGCGCTCGTTCCCGAAGCTGGTGTACGTGCGGACGATCAGCATCTCCCCGCGCCAGCGCACGGAGCCGGACCGCCTGACGGCGCGCCTGGAGACTTACGCCATCATCATCCCCGAGCATTACCAGCCCGCGAAGGAACAACAACCGGTCATCGCGGCGGAAGGGCGGACGCCATGAGTATGACGAAACAAACGCGTGAATACATCGCCCTGGGCGTGCTGCTGGCGGTTCTGGTGGTCGCCGCCGTCATCTTCGTCAGGAGCAACCAGCCGGCGCCGACGCGCCCCAGACCGCAGACGACCACGTCGAAGCCGAAACCCAAATCCAACGACAAGCCGGTCACCAGCTCCGCGGTCTGGGTGGAAAAACAGCAGGACCGCATCCCCGGCCTGGTGGCCGAGGTGCAGGGCGGGCGCAACCCGTTCCAGAGCCTGTTGATGCCGGTGGGGCCGATAGGACCCACGCCCGGGCCGTCACCCAATCCAGAGCCTCGACCAGGTTCACCGTCCGGACCACTACCGGGACCTGATATCATCCCACCGGGACCGGATGCTGGCCTGATTAATGTCGCGCAACCCGTCAAGCTCGCGTGGATCACCCGGCAGGACGCAGCGGCCGCGTTGAAAAAGGAAGGCATCAGCGACGTGACCGTGAGTCCCGGCAATAAGCCCGGCATGGCGATCCTCAGCGGGCCGGAGATGTCCGTGATGGACGCGCAGAGCCTCATCGCGAAGCTCGACGTCGAGCCGCCGCCGCCCGATTTTCAGTTGCGGGGGGTCATCACTACCGCATCGTCGCGTTTTGCCGTCATTACCGTGAACGGCAAAACCTACAGCCTCTATGAAGGCGAGAAGATTCCACTGCTGGGATGGACCGTGACGCGGATCACCCCGGCTGACGTCACCCTGAAAAAAGGGAGATTGAAACCCGTAACCAGACGTTTGGCAGGAGGGAATGCCTGATGAAAGCACAGGTGATAACTCCAGTGGGCCGCTGGCATCGGCTCATCCTGGTGATTATTCTGCTGGCGGTTACAGTCATGAGCCTGGCCGCCACCGGGCGCAAAATCGCCGAGTTGAACTTTTCCGACGCCGAAATATCCCTGGTGCTGAAGGCACTGGCGGATTTCAGCGGGACGAACATCGTCGTCGGTCCCGGGGTGAAAGGATTGATCACTGTCAGACTGAAGGATGTCTTCGCGGCGGACGCCCTGAACATCATCACCGCCCAATGCGGATTGGCGTATACGACGGTCAACGGGACCTACGTCGTCAACACCCCGCAGGAGATCTATCGGCTCCAGGCGGCGACAGCCGGCAGCGACACCGGACACCTGGTGTTCGAGCTGAAGTACCTGTCGCCGGCGGAAGCGACGGCCGCGCTTGGCGTGGCCTTCCGGGACATGCAGGTGACCGGGATCGGCACGCGCCTGGTGCTCTACGGCGATAACAAGCGCCTGGAAGCGGCGAAAGCCTTCCTGACGAACATCGACGTGCAGGGCATCGAGGACAGCAGCGCGGTGGTGATGCTGAAATACACCACGATCGAGAATGCCACGGCGGCGCTGGCGCTGGTCTACAAGGATGTCATCGTGTCCACCCTGCAGCAGGACAAGCAGCGGATCGTGCTGAGCGGGGATAAGAAGCGCGTGGATGCCGCCAAAGCGTTCCTCACGCAGCTCGACATCGCCCCCGATCCGATCGCGTCGGCGGAGCCCGTCACCGAACAATCCTACCAGGTGAAATACATCGTGCCATGGCAGGCGAAGGAATACCTGGAGAGCCTGTTCGGCGGCAAGGGCCTGAAGGTCACCTACGCGCCGAAGGTGCTGGAAGCCGCGGCCGATCCGCAGCCCACCGTAATCCCGACGCCGGCGGCGGCCGGGCCGGACGCGGCCGCCGCGAAGGCCGCGCCGGCGATGAAGGTGGAATGGTACAGCCGTATCCTGGTGATGCGTGGGCCAACCTCCGTGGTGAAGGAGGCAGCGGCCAGCCTGGCGCGCGTGGACGTGGCGGTGTCGGCGGTGGAGCGGCGCTGCACGGTGAAGCGCATCTTCGCGACCCATGCCATCGCCTACCTGCTGGAGCGTTATGAAGCACGCGGCCTGACGATTTACACCGCCCCGATGAATTACATCGAAGTGCTGGCCGGGAAAGAAGAGACCGAGACCGGCGTGAAGATCACCAAGACGTCGGGCGGAGGGCAGATCGGCGCGCTGGTGCGCCGGAACGCGGACGGGCAGTTGAACGTGAGCGAGCCGATCGGCGACTTCATTCTGCGCGGCCCCCAGGACCTGGTGGACGAGGCGGTCGTCTCGCTGGCGACCATCGACGTCGGGCCGGAGCGCATCGACAAAGTGGTCAGGCTGCGCTACCTGAAAGCCGCGGACGTGAAGAAGCAGTTGGACGAGCTCTACAACAAGCAGGGCCTGCAGGTCATCCTGGCGCCCAGCCAGGCGGTGGAGCCGTTCGGCAAGGTCAGCACCGTGGAAGGCGACACCAGCACCAGCAGCGGCGGCAGCAGCGGCGCCGGCGATAAAGGCAAGACCGACGTCATCGCCGACCTGGTGCTGCGCGGCTCGGAAGAGGTGGTGGCCCAGGCGGTGCAGCTCGTCGAGCAGATCGACGTGGAGCCGCCGCTGGTTTCCATCAACGCGCAGATCATCAGCCTGGATACCGACGCGGAGAAGATCCTCGGCGTGCAGTGGCCGGGCAGCGTCAGCACCTCGCTGAACGAGCAGTCCTCCGGCGACGTGCTGAAGTTCGGAACCATCCTCCGCGACCCGATCCAGTTCAAACTCACGCTGAACGCGCTGGAGACCCAGCACAAGGCGAAGACCATCAGCCGGCCGGGTTCAGTGGTGCGCAACGGCCGCGTGTCCTTCATCCACGTGGGCAAGACGGTCACCTTTGACCGCTTCATCGGCCTGGATTCGGCGGGCAACAAGAACTTCTCGACGGAGACGCTGGACACCGGCGTTACGATGCAGTTGCGCCCGCTGGTCTCTTCCGATGGCGTGATCACGTTGGAGATCATGTCCGGCGTGACCAGCGATCCGACCTTCCGCGTGAGCGCGTCCGGATCGGATCTGCCGATTGTGAGCACCACCACCACCACCACCACGGTGCAGGTGCGCGACGGCGAGACGCTGGTCATCGGCGGGCTGACGCAGCAGAAGCAGGAGGAGCGCCGGTCGGGCGTGCCCTTCCTGTCGAAGATCCCGCTGGTCGGCTTCTTCTTCAAGAACAAAGACATTACGCCCAGCCAGACCGAGCTGGTCATTATGGTTACCCCGACAATCGTGAAGCCCGGCAGCGCGACCATCCTTGGGGCGCCGGCGCCGGAGGGAAAATAGGAGGACAGACGCATGAAAGCCGTACGATACTTAATTGGACTCCTGGCCCTGGCGGCCCTGACAACCCTGGTGGGCTGCGGCGGTTCGTCGCCGGGCATGAATCCGGTGATCGGCTTCAGCTTTACCGGTGCGACTAATCTGCCGAATCTTCCGGCCGACACCGCGCTAAAGATCACGACCACTGCGAGCGTGACGTCCGGCGACCAGGTCACTGACGTGCAGTGGACCGAGCTGCCGCAGGAAGGCGGGGACACGCTCGGCGTCTTTACCAGTCCGACGACGCTGAACACCAACTGGTCGGTGCTCGATCCGAACGCGATCGCGACCGCGACCTCGGTTACGCTGCTGATCAACGTGCAGACGCTGAATGGTGGAGAGACGGAGGCGCCGATCAACCTGATCGTCACGCCGCCGGAACCGGCGCTCTAACGGGCGTCACCCGATCTGAGACAGCGATGCCGCCATCACCCGTCCCGCGCGGGTGATGGCGTCGCTGTTTTTTACAGCCGGTTGGATACCCCGCGAGTTGAGTCAGTTTTAACACAGCCGCCGAGTGAACCAGGGCGGAGCACCTAGAGCCAGCGGAGCCTCGGGGACCTGACCTTAACCCGGATTATTCATGAAACGCTTGTAGCCGCATCCCTTTACGGGTGCGCGAGCGCTTCATGAATAATCCGGGTTAACCCCATGGTTCAGCTGTAATCCCACTTGCCTGCGGGACGACATCTGTCACAACGCCATGTCACGCCTCTTTCAGCAATGTATTATTTTGCAACGAAGGTCCCCAACTGTTAAATGCAGGTGTTCCGCTGTCGAAGATAGAAATAAGGGGTATGCCTGGCAGCGGGCGCGCGCCGGGGGAGAGATTCACGCGCGACCTGGCGGGGTATGTTCAACTGTAACATAAATCCGGGGGTTTCGGGTTGATGCCGTGCACGGCCGGGCGCCCGCGGATGGAGCAGTCCATTATGATGCGTCACCGTCCATTTGGACAGGTCATCAAAGAAATCGCCAATATTTCGGACGAGGATCTGGAACACGCGCTGCAAGTCCAGAAAGGCACCCGCGAGCCGATCGGGCAGTTGATGGTGAAGATGGGCTTGATCACCGAGCGGGACCGGGCGCGCGCGCTGGGTCGCCAGTGGGGCATCTCCTTCGTCGATATCCACCAGGAGGAGATCGATCCGGAGATCGTCGGTCTGATTCCCAAGCACCTGATCAATCGCTACCGCGCGCTGCCCGTCGCCTGCAAGGACAACCGCCTGACGGTGGCGATGAGCAATCCGCTGGACATTTTCACCATCGACCAGCTCCGCCTGGTGACCGGCATGGAGGTGGACGTCGTCATCACTGTCGAGGAGGACCTGAATTCCATCATCACTAACCTGCTTTCCTCCGGCGAGCACATGGACGAAACGATCAAGCGGGTGGTGGACGAGGTGACCGGCGACAGCGGCGACATCCGTTTCACCGAGAACAAGCGCGAAGAAGAGATCTCCATTGATCAGTTGCGCGAGCTGGTGGACGACGCGCCCATCATCCAGCTCGTGAACATGATCATCCGCCAGGCGCTGACCGACAAGGCCAGCGACATCCACATCCAGCCGGAACTCAACCGGGTGCGCGTGCGCTATCGCATCGACGGGCTGCTGCAGGACGGCACCACGGTGCCCAAGCAGGCGCAGGCGGCGCTCATCTCGCGCATCAAGGTGATGGCGGAGATGGACATCGCGGAAAAGCGCGCCCCGCAGGACGGCCGCATCTCGCTGACCATGGACAAGCGGGAATACGACATGCGAGTCTCCACCCTGCCCGGCGTGCACGGAGAAAAGGTGGTCATGCGCATCCTGGACAAAAGCGGCGTCCAGTTGACGTTGAGCAAACTGGGGCTGCCGTCGGAGATGCTCGATCAATATGACAGGCTCATCCATCGCAGCTACGGCATCATCCTGGTCACCGGGCCCACCGGCTCCGGCAAAACCACCACTCTTTACACCACGCTCAACCAGATCAACAGCCTGGAGAAGAACATCCTGACGGTAGAGGACCCGGTCGAGTACCAGCTTCCCGGGCTCACGCAATCGCAGGTGAATACGCGGGCGGGCATGACGTTCCCCGCCGTGCTGCGCACCATGCTGCGCCAGGACCCGGATATCATCCTCGTCGGCGAGATGCGCGACATGGAGACGGCGATCATCGCCATCGAGGCGTCGCTCACCGGGCACCTGGTGTTCTCCACCCTGCACACCAACGACGCGCCCGGCGCGGTGGCACGTTTGACGGAGATGGGCATCGAGCCCTTCCTGACCGCTTCGTCGGTCATCGGCGTGCTGGCCCAGCGCCTGGTGCGCACCATCTGCCCGCGCTGCAAGGAAGCCTATACCCCGCCCACCGAGGCGTTCCGCCGGCTCAACCTGCCGGTCTCCACGGACGCCACCGTCAATTTTTACCGGGGCACCGGCTGTCAATTCTGCCGTCACACCGGGTATAAGGGACGCATCGGCGTGTTCGAGCTGATGCTGATCGATAACGAGATCCGCGAGCTGATCCTGCAGAAAGCGCCCACCCACGTGCTGCGCCAGGCCGCGCTGGAAGCCGGGATGATCACGCTGAAACAGGACGCCATGCAGAAAATCCTGGAAGGCATCACTACCATGGAAGAGGCGCTGCGGGTGATTTATACCGAGTGAGGACCCCCCGAGGGAAGGTTGGGTGAGTGGTGAGTAGTAATTAGTTGTAGTGGTACGTCACATTGTACCATGCTTATTAATGATAGCGCTCGGTCCGGTGGTTGAGTAGGCATGTAAGCCTTCTCGCCTCTTTTCACAGCTCACAAGCCGTATCGAAACGGGCACTATCATTTTTTAACTACAATGAGGGAAATTCAAAACCGGTTGCCTCGTGCGGGGACACCTCTCCCCAGCCCCTCCCCTACGAAGGGAGGGGTGCACCAGGTGGGCTTTATTCAACATTTGCTATTGAGTGTCAGGTCTGCATTCAGGTATTGAGGAGAAACAGGCTGTA
>Ga0315284_10008238_pt1 | contig 14873 bp, 3 predicted proteins | sample YL17G09_16_MG_FD_203696 | JGI IMG/M metagenome (GOLD analysis project Ga0315284, IMG submission 203696) | Sediment microbial communities from Yellowstone Lake, YNP, Wyoming, USA - YL17G09_16 | ecosystem: Environmental > Aquatic > Freshwater > Lake > Sediment | place: USA: Wyoming | collected... | reverse complement strand
AAGTACGCCGACCTGGTGGTGAATATGTCCGAGGGGCGGCAGTTCATCTTCAGCCGGGCGACGGGCTATCTGCCGTATCTGAAGACGCCCAAGGGCAAGTTCACGCTGAAGGCCCTCGCCGAATGCAAGCCGGACCCGTTGTGCCTGTGCTCGTACGTTCGCCTTGTCCGTGTCAAGGACAGCCCCGAGCGGATCATGGTGCATTGGCGGCACGTGCCGGACCCGGCCAGCGTCGTGATGACGGAGGTCATCCATGAGTACTTCACCTTCACGCCGGAGGGCAAGGTATCGCGGGCTGTGTGGGTCGGCACGCCGAAGCTCGACGATTTCAACGATCTGGCCGGCGGCACGGGGCAGGAACTGATTCTGACGGCCGACGGAATCACAGAGCTGCCCCTGACCAAGACGAAGTTCTCGGACAAACCGGCTGCCGGGATTGCCGGATCGCCGGTTCGCAAGGCTGTCGTCGGTTCGCCGGCGGCGTGGTTCAAATTCGACGACGGGCTAAAGTCCAGTGGCGACGAGACGGCCGAGGCGATCACGGGCACGGTCTTCCCCGTCGCGGGCAACAAGGCTTTGTGGAAGAAGGGCGTATCGGGCACGGCCCTGGCGTTCGACGGCTACTTCTCGAAGGTCACGCTGCCGAAGGCAAAGGCGCCGAAGGTCACCGATGAGCTGACGCTGGAGGCCTGGGTGGTTCTCGGGGCGTATCCCTGGAACGACGCGGGCATAGTTCATCAGTCGGCCGGCGAGCCAATCAGTCCGGAGGACTACAAGCACGGCTACCGCGACCCGTACACTTATCGGCCGTGGAAGATGCAGGGGTACATGCTCGGCGTGGACCCGTATGGTCGGCCCATTTTCAAGATTAACGGCGAGCAGGTCGGCGGGGGCGAGATCGCCCCCAAGGACCTGCCCGACAAGAAGGACATCATCCCCACGTACCGCTGGACGCACCTGGCGGCCACGTATGGCGGCGGCAAGATGTGTCTGTACGTGGACGGCAAACTGGCGGCGTCGAAGGACGCAACGGGGCCGATCACCGTGCCGGATTGCGACGTTCTGATCGGCCTGAACAGCGACCCGCAGCGGATTTCGGACCCGGTATCGCACAGCAAGTTTGCGGCGAACAACAATATGCCCCTGCTGTACGGAATCGAGGGGCTGATTGACGAGGTGCGGATTTACGCCCGGACCCTGTCGGCCGAGGAGATAAGGCGGTCGTTCCAGAACCTATGCCCTTCGGCGGAGGGTGTGGGGGCGCCCGACTTGGAGAAGCGAATCCTGCCGGGCCTGGTCAACGGCAAGCCGGCGGAGAAGTTCGGCGCCGAATACCGCACGCTGAAGTTCCACGAGCTCTGGGACAACCTCTGGCGGCCTAGCTTCGACCGCGACGTGGTCGTGCGGTTCGACAAGAACCCGTGCAGCGTGGTGTTCTGGCAGGGGACGAACTTTGGTTCCGGGTGGGTCACCGAGAACAACAAGTGGATGTCCGACCAGAGTTGGGAGATTGGCGGCCCGCATGGCTGCGCCGAGCACATGGCCGACAAGCGGGGGCGGTTCGATCACGTCCGGCTGATCGAGAACACCGCCGCCCGCGTGGTTGTCCACTGGCGGTACGCGTCGATCGACGTGGGGTACGTGTTTCCCGGGGCGAACGTCTGGGCGGATGAGTATTACACGATCTACCCGGACGGCGTGGGGGTGCGGTGGGTGCAGGGCCACGACGGCGGTTGGCAGGATACGCAGTTCCTCTCCCAGCCGGGCACGACCTGCCTGGACAACATCGACCTGACAGCCCTGACCATGGCGAACCTCGCCGGCGAGACCTGCGACCTGACCTGGCAGCCGCCCAACCGCGTGCCCCCAAACACGCTCAAGGACGCCTGCATCAAGCGGATCAACTTCAAGTCGAAGTGGAAGGTCTTCGCCGTCTACCGCGAAGGGGCCAAGATCGACACGTGGGGCGAAAGTGAGCAGTCCAAGCACACGCCTGATCCGTTCGCCGGGCCGTGGAACCACTGGCCGGTCGGGCTTAACCCGTCCGACGGCAGGTACGCCGTCTCCGACGACCGCGTCACCCACGCCGCCCTCGGCGGGGCCGACAACTGCGGCGAGTTCATCATGTACGGGTTCACCGATCAGCCGGCGGCAAGCCTCGCGGTGCTGGCGAGGTCATGGAACAATCCGCCGAAGATCGACAATCCGAAGGGATGCGACAGCAAGGGATACGACCAGGCCCAGCGGGCGTACGTCCTGGCCGCGACGGCAAAGCCGATTTCGTTTACGCTGAACGGCTCGAAGGACTCGCCTATCTGCAATCCGTGCTTCGTCCTGTCCAACTGGGACAGCGACGCGGCGGCGGCAGTGACAGTCAACGGCTCGCGGGTCAAGGCGGGCAAGGCCTTCCGGCAGGGCATTGTGCGTGACACGGCCGGTAAGAGGCAGATTATCATCTGGCTGGAGCTGGAATCGGCCCGGCCGATCGAAGTGAAAATCAGCGAGTCGCCCGGCTAGGCCGGGGCGAGATGAGTCACCTGCGGCTCAGCAGGATTCCGCCGCTCGCCGCGATTCCTGCATGGTGTGCCTAACCATCGACTTCCGTGCGGCGAAGTTCAGGTAGTTTCAGCAGCCGAAGAGGGCTGCGATGACGATGGTTTGGCAAGTTGATGAGCCAAACTGGCGAACAAAAACGGCCCGTCTGTAATGGGATCGACCTCGGTGCCGGGCAAGGGTAGTGCTGTGCGAGAAAGCCTTGCCCGTATGGTCCCAATAATCAGCCTCGGTCAAAGTCTCTCTATGAGCGGCGCTTGCGCACGTGACTTCGATAAGCGATTCAGCCTGCCTTCGAGCGGAGCGGGACGGTAGAATGCACTTATGATCCTTCACACATGGCAGTTCATCGTCGTGGCACCGGCCGGGTGGCTGAATCAACAACAGCAGGACATCGTCGCCTACCCGGCAGCAAGAACGCGCCTCCCCGGATCAACGAACGTGGGTGCCGACGCTGTCCGGCGGGCTCTGCCGGGGCTCAGAACCCCCAGAAACTATTTGCCGAAAAGCGAAGGCAAGCTACGATGATGGAAGTGGCTGACGACGGTCGTCAGCGGACAAGCAAATGGGAAATGTCGGTCAAGATACTCTGGACTCCGAGGAAGCGCCGTGACGCAAGCATGTCGATCCCACCTGAGAGACCTCGCCGGCAAGTACGCCCAGATCGCCCACGGCGATGTCGTGGCCCATCGCAGAGAGAAATGGCGGCTGCACAACGGCCTGAGAGCCAAGACCTTCCCCTTCCACATCGAAGACAACGGCACCTATCTTCCCGACCTGTGCCCGCCGTTGACCTGCGAGGATCCTGTCTGCCGCGACTGGGAGGCCAGACTCGTTCGGGCTCTGGTCTCGTATGAGACCATCGACGACGACAGGATCGTCCCCGATCGGTTCATCGTCAACCACGTCACTTCCGTCAGCAGCTACTGCGAGGAGCTCCAATTCATCCGCGCCGACAGCGGCGGGTTCGGCTACAAGACGAACAAGCCTATCCGGGATATCGACGCCGATTTCCACAAGCTCTCGAAACGCACGATCACGCTGGATCGGGACAAGACCGAGCAGCGCCTGGCCGTCGCCCGCGAGATGTTCGACGGGCTGCTTACGGTCGAACTGGGCCGCGTGAGCTCCTTCTACTCCGATGGCATCACCAGCAAGGCCGTCCACCTGATGGGCATGCAGGACCTCTACCTCCAGATGGCGGCGGAGCCCGACGCGGTGCATCGGCTGTTGACGTTCCTCGCCGAGGACAACTTCGCCCTGGGCCAGTGGGAGGAGCAGCAAGGCCTCCTGACGCTCAATAACGACGGCAACCAGGGGTACTGCACCGGCAGTTCGTGCTTCTGCGATGAGATTCCCGGCCGGGAGATCCCACAAGGCCAGCCCGTCGCTTCGACCGACAGGTACGGATACCTGGAAGCCCAGGAGGCCGCCGGGCTGTCGCCGGCGATGTTCGGCGAGTTCCTTATGCCCCACTTCCTGAAATTCGCCGGCCGATTCAAATTGCTGATGTTCGGATGCTGCGAGCCGGTCCACGGGTTCATCGACCATCTCCAGCAACTGCCGGGCCTCCGCAAGGTGAGCGTCACGCCGTGGTGCGACCAGGAGAAACTCGCCGCCGACTGCAACCAAGACGTCATCTGGTGCAGGAAGCCCGTGCCCCTGAAGCTCTGCGGCGACACATTCGACCCGAATGACTTCCGATCACACCTCCAGGAGACGCTCGACATCGGCGCCGCGCACTTCATCGAGTTCGTCTTCCGCGACACCAACCGCCTGACCGGCGCCATGCGGGAGCGGGTCCAAACCGCCTGCGACATCGTCCGGGACGTCACCGGCCACGCCGAGGGACGGAAGGGATGACAAGGGGTCAGGGATGACAAGGGATGACAGGTCAGGAACCTTTTCTGGCCAAGTCGGGACGCACGGCGTCCAAGGCCGTAAAAGATTCCTGACCCCCTTTTCCCCCCTTTTTTCCCCAAACGGGGAAGCCGAGAAACCGCCAACAGGGAGAAAAACATGAAAAACCGAGGACGAGAACGAGGACGAGAACGAGGAAGGGGACGAGGTCGGGGACGAGAATGGTGGCCGTCGCCTGCCCCCTACTACCTACTACCTTCTTTTTGAAAACAACAAGGGCGAGCCCTCCATAATAAAAGGAGCCGCCGAGGGGAGCCGCACAGGGTCATTGTGTCGTGGAGAGGGAGGCACCTCTCGGAGCAGGTCAATTAGACACGTTTTTCCCGCACGGCATCCCCTCGGCGGCCCTTGCGGTCGCGAAGGAATATCTGGCCTTATTCAATTATTCCGAAATCCGAAATTCGAAATCCTAAATCCTAAATTCTAAACAAGCACGAATCACCAAATATCAAATGACCGAAACGATCAATTCACATCCAGCCGTCTTGTTTAGGACATTCGGTCATTAGTATTTTGAATTTGTTTAGGATTTAGGGTTTAGTGCTTAGGATTTCGGCATTCGTATTTCCAGCCTTGCTGGCCGATCAGGCCGCCCTTCTACGCCGCCGCAGCAGCGCCAGCGCGCCGATGGCCAGCAGGCCAAGCGTCGCGGGCTCCGGAGTCGCCGGCGCGCCGAGGGTCTTGCCGAAGTTGGCCATCAGAAGCTGAAGGTCATCCCAGTCGACCGTGCCGTCGACGCCCATGGCGCCGGTGACGTTGCCCTTTTCCAATGTGGCCCCGGTGCCGGTCAGACCTAAGTTAGTCTTAATGGCGATGTAGTCGGCCGCGTCAACAACGTTGTCGCCGTTGGTGTCACCGTGCAAAACGGTGGTCCAGACCAGTTGCAGGTTGCTGCCGGAGACGGCCGTCGTGAAGGCGCCTTCGCGGGTAATGATGTTGTCCGAGCCTTGCTGGACGTCGTCGATGAAGATGTCGATGTTGCTGGCGTCAAACAAATTCCCCGCGGTAACGCCGCCAGTGATGAATTCCCAGGACCGGTTGGTGTTCCAGAAGGCGTTGCTGAAGCTCGTGCCGGCGGCGAACTGAAGGTCGAGCTGCGAGCCGGTGTCGACGATGCTGCTGATCGTGGTCGTGCCGACGACGTTGACCACGTCCCCGGTGCCCAGGGTGTTGACGCCGTTGTTCTCCCAGTTGAAGATGCCGCCGGCGGCGATGGTCAGGCCGGCGCCTAAGCTGAGCGAGCCGACGCCGCTGCCGGGGGCCAACGTATTGCCGGAGGTGACCGTGACGGCGGTGCTGATGGTGCCGGTGCCGCTGAGTGTGCCGCCGGTGCCGGTGAAGACGACGTTCTTGCTGAGGGCAGTAGCCGAGTTGTAGTTGAATTCACCCGCGCCAATCGAGACTCCGCTGGTCGAGTTGATCGAGTTGGCATCGATGGTCAACTTGCCGCCGCCTACGGTCGTCGCGCCGGTGTAGGTGTTGGCGCCGGTGAGGATCTGTGTGCCGGTGCCGGTCTTGGTGAAAGCGACCGAGCTCGCCTGGTTGCCGGCCGCGATGGTCCCGGTGAATGTGCCGGAACCACCCGCGACACCCACCGTCAGGGTGGACGAGCCCGTGCCGTTTGTGTCGGTCACCTTGCCGGCGCCGGTCAACGCGTCAACGAACACGCTCGGGCCTTTATACAGATCGAGCTCGCCGTCCACGTTGAGCCTGGCACGATTGTTTGTCCAAGTGAAGTTGGGGTAGTCCCACATCGATACGTTGGCCTGTAAGTCAATCAGCCCGCCCGAACCCAACTCGAACCTGAGGATCTCGGTCTCATACCAGCCCATAAATTCGACGCCTGCGACCGATGAACTAAAGCGCAACGTGCCGGCGCCGTTGATGGTGGTGCCGGTCGCAGGGTAGGCCCAGTCAGTGCAGTCCAGATCCAAGACCGCGCCGGAAGCGATGGTGTAGGTGCCTGCATTGTTATAGAAGGCGTACTCTCCGTCCATCTTCAACGTGCCTTTGTTGATCGTGATCGGACCCGTGAAGAGGTTGCTCGACGGCTCCGCCCCCGAATCCTCGCTCACAGTCAGCGTGCCGTCGCCGTCTTTGATGAAGCTGCCGCCGCCCCTGAGGACGCCGCCGGTGCCGCCGCTCGCGAAGGTTTGATCGGCGTCGCTGTTGTACTTGAACGTGGCGCCGGGGTTGATCGTGATGGTGTTGGAATACGTGCCGCCGCCCAACTGGCCGGACCCGCCGATCTCGAGCGTGCCGGTGGTGATCGTTGTCGCGCCGGTGTACGTGTTGACGGCATTCAGCACCGTGGTGCCGGTGCCGGCCTGGGTGAAGCCGCCTGCGCCGGTGATGGCGGCGGCGCTGAAGTCGGTGCCCTGGGTGACGGTGTCCGTTTGCGCCACGGCAAAGGTGGCCCCGGAAGCCACGCTGATGGCGCTGCTGGTGCTCAGCGAGCCGGTGGCGCCGCCAGCGCCCAACTGCAGCGTGCCGGCATTGACCGTCGTGCCGCCGGTGTAGGCGTTGGCGCCTGTGAGGGTGAGCAGGCCCGCGCCGGACTTGGTCAGGCCGGTGGCGCCCGTGTTGTTGACAATGTTGGAGGCGATGGTCAGGCCGCCGCCGGTGTTGGTGTTGTTCTGGGTGACGACCAGATCGGCGCTCGCGGCGCCCGCGAGCGTGCCGCCGGTAATGGTGGAGAGGTTGGCGCCGACGGTGGGGGTGACAAGGATGCCGCCCGAGGTGAGGACATTGGTTCCCTGCAGCGTCGTGGTAGAGGCACCCGCGGTATTGAAGCGCAGGCTGTTGGGCGTGATGGCCGCAGTCGGAGTCTGGCTGCTGTCCACGTCGATATACTTGTCCGTGTACTTGTCCTGGTCGTTGAGGGCCACGCTGGTCTTGATGTAGGCCTCATCCCCAATCCCGGTGATGGCGCTGCTGGGGCCGTTGGCGACCGCCCAGGTGGTGCCGCCGAAGGTGGCCCAGGCGCCAAGGATGCCATTGGTGTTGGCGGTCGAGGTGGTGATGGTGCCCGTGTTGCCAATATTGACCGTGCCGCCGTTTTGGACGAGGGCGCCCAGGTTCAGGGTGTCACCGGCCACCGCCGTGATCGCGGACGCCCCCGCATTGATGTTGGTGGTGGTGAAGCTCTGCGTCGTGTTGCCGGTGCGGGTGTAGGCGAACGTCCCGTCGCCAAGGTTGAGGACGGTGGAAAGGAGCGAGCCGGCTGCCGTGCCGCCGCCAAGGTCCAGCGTGCCGCCGTTGACGGTCGTCGCGCCCGTGTAGGCGTTCGTGCCGGAGAGGGTAGCGGTGCCCGTACCGGTTTTGGTAAGGGTAGCCGAGTTGGCGCCGAGGTTCGCGCTGATCGTGCCCGTGTCGGTCAGGGCGTAGGAGGAACCGGTTAAGGTTCCGACCCCGGAGATCGTGCCGCTGGAGAGTGTGACCGCGGCGAAATAGGCGTTGTTGCGAGCGTCCACCTGGACGTTGTCGCCCAGCACCGTCGCGCTCCACAGCCTGGGCACGAACTCCAGGATGCGCTGCCACTGTTTTTCTTTCTGGAGCGCGTAGAGGTACGATGACTCCAGGTAGTAGTCCGCCACCAGGCGCAGATCGGCAACATAGGGATCAAGTGTCGCGATGGCCTGCTTGAACTTGCCGGCCTCGACAAGTTTATCGGCGTTGGCGCGGGCGGTTTCGACAGCGGCCGCGGGATCAACTGGTTGCGTGGCCGTGATCTTCGCCGCAAGGTCCGGTCTGGCGATCTTGTTGAAGTACCTGACCTGCAGGTCGGCTGGTTGAGCGTCGATCCACTTCTTCAGCCGGCCCTGAGCCGTCGACAGCACTTCCCGCCAGTCGCGGAAGGCTTCCTTTCGGCCAAGGATGTCCGTCAGCAGCTTTCGCGGCACGAAGACCAACGATTGGCCGGAGTTGATGCACAGGCCCTGCTCGTCCAGGCACATGGATTGCGCACCTTGGGCGGCCATGTATGGGCCGGCGAATGATCGCCCGTCGCGCGTGGCCGTCAGCCCGCCGGCGGCGTCCAGTATCCAGAAGCACCCGTCGGCGACCACCGCGTCCACCGGATGCTGTGCCAGCGGCGCGACGGTGGCGTCCTTGGCCTTGTTCCACCGCCAGAACACCTCGTGGCGGTCCAGGATTGCCTGGTACACCGACAAGTCGCCCGGGGGAAAGTAGATAGCCTGAACGGCCTTGGTTGGTTCGTCCAGCATGTACATCGGGCGCTGGGTGTCCCAGTCAGTGTTGAAGAAGATCGCCATGCCACCTGTCGCGGCCAGGCAATCGGCGGCGAAGGCGTACTGCTCCACGGAATAGCCTTCTTCCCACTTGCCGTCTTGGGTGTCGAAGAGAGAGATGCGCTGGGCGACATCATGGTAGATCCGCCACGGGCCCTTCGCCTGGGGCGCAAGTCTTCTCACCGGCCCGCAGGATTTTGGGGCGATCCATATCTGCCACTCACGTTTGCCGGCCTGACGCCGAGCAATGAAGCCAGCATCCTTACCGCCGCCGGCCGCGTAAAGAAAACCGCCGTCCACCACGAGAGCGTGTACTGAGCCGTCCGGGAAACCATCACACACGCGAGCGGTCTTGCCGCTGGCCGCGTCGGCCTCGAAGAATCCCAGTCGCTCGGCCCCGATGTAAACTTTGCCGTCGAATGAAGCGATCGCCGGCCGCATTACGTACCCCATGAGTTGCTCCGGCGGAACCAGCGGCACCAAGCCCACCAGTTCCACCGGCTTGGCCTCGGACACGGTCCACAGCAGGTACTTGTTGCCTTTTCGCAGGACAGCCAGCAGCCCTCCGCCCTGCGAGCTTACGGACATAACACTGCCCTCGGCTGCGCGACGGGCAGCGAGGTTGTCGAGCCTCTGGCGGTCGGCCAGGCAGGTCTGCCCCCAGTCCGGCAGCCGATTGATCGTCTCGGCCCTGGCCTCCCTGGCGGCCTTGCGATCTGCCTCCTGGATGATCGGCTTCCATCGCTCAAAATCCGCGGCGGCCTGGAGCTTGGCCAGCCGGCCATTCCGTTCGAGCCATTGCACGCAGTAACCGGGATAGAACTTCCTCTGGGCCTGGGCCGCTCGGTAGGCCCAATCGAGCTGGCCGAGGTCGATCGCGGTTGAGACGTAGTGGTTCAGCGGAGACCAGCCACACAGCAGGAGCGTACGCCGCGCCGCCTCGCACATCCGCAGCGCCCTGTCGTACTGTCCGTCCATCATCAGCAGGCGGAGCGACGGTTGCATCTCGCCGGACTCGCACGGGCCGTTACGCCCGGCAATGATTTCGCCCGAGAGCCTCATCGCCAAGTCCATCGCCTGCTGGAAAGCCTCTTTGCCTCGCTTATCCATCAGCAGCTTGGCTTGATCCGGCCGGCCCGGCCCGGCCAGGTCAAAGCCCAGCAGGGAGTACTGATCGACCATGACGGCGTGGGCCCACATCCGGTGACCGGGGAAGCCGTCGATGAAGCGGCGCCGCACCGATGACAGAAGCGTTTGGGCCTGTCTTATCTGAGGCCCGCTATGCATGAGCCTCACCATGTCCAGGTTGTAGACGATCTCATACGGTTCAGGGCTCTCGGGCATGAGCGCGGCCGCCTTGGTCACCAGCTCGCAGGCGGCCTGATTCTTGGCATCTCTGTCATCCGATAGATTGACCATAGCGCGAGCCATGGCCAGGTACTTCTGGCCCTCCCAGAACCGCCGGTCACGGTCGTCGAGCGTGATCTCAGGCGCCGCCGTGGTGCGAGCCAGTTCCGCCACCGCCGCGCAGAGATCTCTGGCGGCCGAGAGCTCCATATCGGCCGCGGTGGCCAGCGTGCCCGCGGTCCGCACGACCTTACGCGCCTTGCCCGCCATGACCGTCAACTCCAGCGTGAGTGACGACTGGTCTATGGGTTGTCCGTTGGCCAACTCCTGCCTCAAGTTGCCGCTGATGGAGATCGTCCCGGCCACCGGCGCGAACTTACGATGAGGATCGACAAGGCCGGCGGCAGCCAACTGCGATTCGACCAGCACGAACTGCCCCAACTCGCGGTAGAGCACCCGCACGCCGTTAAGCTCCGCGAGCTTCTTCGAGAGCCGCCGGCGCAGGTCCTCAGCCAGTTCCCCCTTCACGGGAAACGGGCTGGAGTGCGTGATCGTCAGCAGGGCCACGTCGGCCACGTGAGGCGCACGGACCAGTTTGGCAGGCAGGCCGGCAATAAAGGCGGTGACCGCGTCGTTCACCGCGGCCTCGTCGCCGACGGAAGACTTCCTGCTGAGCAGAATGTTCCCGGTAGCAGTCTCCACCGCCGCAAGCTCAAGCGTCTGGTCTTTATCGCCCGGGGACAATGACGCTGCCAGCAGGACCTCGGCGCCCACGATCTGGCCTGCCTGGAGGTCCTGGCGGCCTAGCTTGCTGAAGGCGAGTTCCTTGAGCACCTTGTCTATTCGGGTGCGGTCGACAACGTCCACGTTGGGCAATCGCGCCGTGGCCAGGTCCAGCCCGCTCTCAACCAGACCGCGAAACATGACGCTCCGCTCGTCGCTGCCGCTGGCGCTGACCGGCAGCAGGCCGAGGGAGATGGGCCGGCTGGAGGTCTCCGAGACCGGTGCGCGGATCGCGGTTGCGGGTCCTTCGGCAGTGACCCTGCTGACTGGCCCGGCGAGCGCGGCAGCGACCGTACAGCAAACGCACAAGTATAAGCATTCTTTCGTCATTGGCTCTTCCCCTCTCTCTTCTTGGCCGCAGCCCGAGCCGACGTGGAGGTTGGCGCGGGAGATTCGGAAATGACGGCCTTGCGGAGTTGTTCAGCCATTTGCTTCAAGGTCGAAGCGCTGTTCTCCGGCATCTTGGGGAAGCGTTTCAGCGTTTTTTCGACGAGTTCCAGGGCCTGCCGGTGTTTCTTCTGGGCAGAGAGCGTATCCACCATCATGGATGCGCCCGTAAACGAGGCGGAGGGATTCTCATGCCGGATGAGCTTGTCGTACCATTCGGCTGCCTTGGCACGTTTGCCTTCCTGCTCGCAGAGCCAACCCATCAGCAAGAGCGCCTCGGGTTTGCCCGGCTCGGCACTCAGTGCCCTCTCGGTCAGTTCCCTGGCTTCGGCAAACCGTCGGCGGATCAAAGCCACCTTGGCCTGCTCCAGCAAAGACGACTCCGCGATTGACTTTCGCAGCGCCTCCTGCCACTGGGCCGTGGTCCACACCCGCCCGGAATCCCTGGCCGTCTTCAGGATCGCGGCAATTGACACGGCGATCATGCCGTCGCCGGTCCCGAACCAGACGTTCTGCCCGGTCCCGATGGCGTACGATGCCGCCCCGCCGCGCACGGGCCCATACCACGTGTCCGTCCGTGTGTCATAGGCCACCATGGCGGGGCCCGAAAAGAGAAGCACTTGCCCGCAGACAACGAATCGCTGCGTCTGGATGGGCGACTCCAGCGGCCAGGCTAGCTTTGCCGATCGCCCAGGCAGGGCAACTTCCGTCGGCCCCGGCCAACGACGAACAATGTGCCCTTCGAGGTTCGCTTCAGCCAGCCCCTCGGCGTCCAGCAGGAACAGGCGATCGCCGATACGGGCGGCGCTGAGGATGAGGTGCTTCAGCCTTCGGAAACTGGCCGAGGGGTCCAGGAGGTCTTCGCAGAAACTCGTCGCTCCCCACGAACCCATCCAGGCTCGAAGCTTCTTGCCGTCCTGCCACGCGAGGATGATCCTGTGCGGATAGTTCTTGCCCTCCATTGTGCTGCCGCGGCGCAGCAGAGTGCTCTTGCCGTCGCGGGGATCAAAGATGAAGTGGCATACTTGTGGATTGGCCTCATCGGTCGCACCGGCCGCCAGCACCGTGCCGTCGCCTGTCGGCAACAATGAGTTGACGCGGGGGACAGGAAGTCCCTGTTCGGCGCCGTACGCCTTGCCTTCTTTTGCCTTCAGGTCGACAACCACGATGCCTGTGTCCCGCGTGGCCAATACCAACCTTTCGTCGATCAGGCATGCCGCATGGACATGGAGCCGATTCTTCGTTTCGACATGGGGCAGGAACACAAGATCACCCGCCGCCGACCCGTCAGCATCCAGCTTCAGGACGCCCACATCCTGCGGGCCGGAGGCACTGCTGCCTTCGAAATCCCCCCAGTCGATTGTCCCGTACTCCCGCCGCCGGACGATGAACAGCCTGTCACCCGCCGCAAGCAAGGGGGAGACAGGCCCCATTTTTGCCAGTTGACGGGTCTGAACCTGCGGCTCCTCTCCCGGCGGCAATACGAGGCGGGGCAGGGCGAGTTCCTGCATCACCACGCGATCCGGAACCACATCGCAGGCCTCGGGCAGCGACCCACCGGTGCCGGCAACAGCGTCTTGCCCGGTACTCACCCCCATCTCCGCCGCCGCGGCGAGGAGCTTCTTCAAGACCGGCGTCTCGAAGTTCGGCCCGGCGGTTTGCATCTGGGTGACGGCGTCCCGAATGAGCTGCGAGGCCCACTGGGCATCCCCGTCGATCAGGGCCCACTGAGCCATCCGAAGCCGGAAGTCACCATAATGGTCTATTGTCCAGGGCGGCGTCCATCCGGCAGTATTCTTGCGGATCATGCCGGCATGCTCATCCATCCGGACAAGCACGCCCTCCACCCATTTTCGTCGCTGCTCTGCCGGGACGTCATCCACCACCAGGCCGTAATAGCCCAGGTAGGCACAGACGAAGATTCTCTCCGAGAAGGCCTTGGAGCCTTTGGCCAGGTGCATTTCCACGAACTTGCGCGACATCCGGGCAGAATCGGCGTGAATGGGCGACAGTGGCTTGGCCTTGGATCGAGGCGACTTCCACAGGTCCAGCGCGACCGTGATGTCGTTGGCAATGCCGGCGATTACGTCCATGTCGCGTTTCGTGGCCCGGCTTCCGAAGCGGTCCACGTAGCGGATCGCTTCCTGTATCAGCCGCTCACGTTGCGGAGGCGGTCCGTTGGGGCGTCCGATTTCGCTCAGGCAGCACAGAAGCTCCGACGCCGCCTCCTGGTACGTGGGGTCAAGCTTGACGGCCGTCTCGATGTGGGCGAGTTTCCTGGGCAGTATATCCTTTGAGTCGAGGTCGTTGCTCCATTGCCGGATGGTCTTGAGTTCCGCCTCGGCCTGCTTGCGCCTCAGCGCCATGTCGGCCACGACCGTCTTGCCCGGCGCGCGAAGGTCCAGCGCATCGAGTGTCTTGCGCACGGCCTGTGCGGCCAAATCGTCGAATTGACTGACCTTGCCGCGGACGGACATCCATTCTCCGACATAGGTCGTGCCTTTTCGCACGCGAACGCCCAGCAGGATGCCTGTCTCCTCAAAGCTCATGCCGATGGCGTCTTCCTCGTCGATTCGCAGTTCGACTGTGGCGTCGGCTTGCGGCACGAATTGCCGCTGCCCGCCCAAGCGGCTGAAGCCCATCAACAGCAATAGCGACTCCTCAGCCGCCGAGGCCGCCTCCAGGTGGCGGACGAGAACGGCGCCCTCTGAATCTGCCAGCGCCTGCGAGATCGACCCGGTCAGGCGCTGCGTCAAAGGCCTCATGCGGGGTTGTGACACGACAACCGGCGCGCCCACCAGGCGGACCCTCATTCTTCCCTTATGCGCATCAGGCAGAGCGGCCAGCCCAAGGCGGCACGCTTCGGCAAGCGCCTTTACACCGTCGGGCGCGATTGGCCAGTTCAGCCGATGCGAGGCCAGCTCATTGCCCAGAGACAGGTCGGTCAAGTGCAGCACCACTTGCGGCTGGGGGCCGCCGGTAATCTCCATGCGGACCATCGCGTCGAAGCTCAAGGCCGGTCCAGCCGCCCGCGACTCGGCCATGCGTTCCAGCACGATTCTCGCAAGCTGCGTGCGGTCCACCACAATAGCAGCACCACCGGAAGACAGCCTTTCGGCGAGCAGATCGCACACCGTATGCGCGTGCTGGCGGGCATCCGCGGGGGCGTCTGCCGCCACATGCGGCTCAAGGAAGACAACTGAATGCAGCGTCGCCGAAATCCGCGTTGTGGGCAAGTTTCCAGCCCCGGCCGGGGATGACGTCTCGCTCGGCGCGGATGCTGTGGTCGTCTGGGCCAACAGGATAGTGCGAAGCAGCATCAACACGGAAACACAGCATGCGGCGAGCAGCAGTTCCCGTGCTCGGATCATCGCTTATCTTCTCCAGCCTTCTTGTCTTGGCCGCCTTGCTTGGCTTCCTTTGCCTCGGCGGCCTGTATGATCACCGCGTCCAGGGCGTTTGCGCCGGCGTCTTCAAGGGCGGCCTTGGCGGCAAGGGCCTCGACAAGGTCCACGCGGGCCGCGACTCCCTTGTCGCTGAGGGTAACGTTTCGGCCGGGCACGGCGATCAGGCGAAGCTCCACGCGGGCGCGGCAGGAGATCATGCCTTGCATCTCGGCCGCGTAGGCGCTGG
>Ga0315284_10008236_pt1 | contig 14876 bp, 11 predicted proteins | sample YL17G09_16_MG_FD_203696 | JGI IMG/M metagenome (GOLD analysis project Ga0315284, IMG submission 203696) | Sediment microbial communities from Yellowstone Lake, YNP, Wyoming, USA - YL17G09_16 | ecosystem: Environmental > Aquatic > Freshwater > Lake > Sediment | place: USA: Wyoming | collected... | reverse complement strand
GTTTGTTAGACTATGCTTCTATCTTCCATATGGAGATATCTTTATGTGTATCTTTTTGCAAGGACTCGTGACCAGATTTCTCGCTTTTGTGTAGCAGAGACTGAATGTTATGACGTCAGCATTGCCAAAATTGTAAAGACTTTGTATAAAAAATAACAGTCTGGTTCTCCAGCGGAAAGCATGAAGTTCTCACAGTAATACGCATCTCCACGAAACCGAATAATCCTATGTATTTCTTCTGGAAATCTCTAAAGCCCATGCCTTCGCTCCTCCGATGCTTATCCTTGGCCTTGCAAGGGAAGCCAAGTTATCAGCAAGTCTCGGCCAAGCCCCGTAAAAATATAGTTAACTCCTTGAAAAATTACTAAGAATCCTGATGTAGGGTTTGACGAAATTAGGAACAACTGGTAAGTTAGTCCTCTCTACGAGTCGTAGACCGGAAGGAGGAAGCAGTTGTTGATGCCAAGTCAAAGCTTGAAGAATACGGAGGGGTATTTTTAGCTGATGTTGTTGGCTTAGGAAAGACTTATATTTCGGCACTTCTGGCACAACATTTAAGTGGTAGACACCTTGTGATAGCTCCTCCCGCCCTTCTTGATGAGCAAAACCCCGGTTCATGGACTAATATATTCCGTGATTTCGGTGTCAGGGGGACATATTTCAGGTCTATAGGCAAGCTTGATGACATTATCAAAGAAGGAACGGATAGATATACTAATGTCTTTATTGACGAGGCTCACCGATTCCGTACAGAGACAAATATCAGCTATGAGGAACTTGCACAGATTTGCAGAGGCAAAAGGGTGATACTGGTTTCAGCCACACCTCTTAACAATACGCCTAAGGACATTTTAAGTCAGTTGAAATTGTTTCAAAAGGCCCGCAATTGTACCTTGCCTAATCCAAAAGTCCGTGACCTTGAGAAGTTCTTTAACCGCCTTCATGAAAGGCTAAAAAATCTTGATAGATTTGAAGACTATGATGAATTTATTAAGGTGACCAGAGAGAATGCAAAAGAGATAAGGGAGAATATCCTGAAGTATTTAATGGTAAGGCGAACCAGGAACGAGATCGTAAAATATTTTGAAGACGACCTTGAAAATCAAGGCTTAAGATTTCCAGAAGTTGCAGACCCTATATCTGTCTTTTATGAGTTTGATATTAAATTAGACAAAATCTTTACGGAAACAATCAGGCTAATCACTTCTCCTGATTTTAGATATTCTCGATACACACCTCTTCTGTATCTGAAAGCCGGAATTACCCAGCCTGAAAAACTATCTCAGATTAATATGGGGAAGTTTATGAAAATACTCCTTGTCAAACGCCTTGAAAGCAGTTTCTTTGCATTCAAAAATACCCTCGGACGGTTTATAAAGTCATACGAGGCATTCATCAGGGAGTATGACAAGGGAAGGGTTTTCGTGAGCAAAAAACACATAAATAAAGTTTTTGAATTTCTGGAAAATGATGATGAAGAAGCGATCCAGCGTTTGATAGACGAAGATAAAGCCGAAAAGAAAAGATCAGAAGAATTTGAGGAAAGGTTCCGGGAAGATCTGCAGAATGACCTGAACATTCTAAAGCAGGTTAATGATAAGTGGACAAAAATAGACTATGACCCGAAGATTGATAAATTCATTAAGCTGCTTGTAAATGACAATACCCTCAAAGAAAACAAGCTGATTGTCTTTACTGAATCTAAAGAAACTGCTGACTATCTTGAAAACAATACAAGAAAGAGATTTGGAGATATAGTGCTTGGTTTCTCCGGCAGTTCTAGTGCCTCAGTAAAAGAAAAGGTGATTGAGAATTTTGATGCGAGGGCAAGATACCCGAAAAACGACTACCGTATCCTGATCACTACAGAAGTCCTTTCAGAAGGCGTTAATCTGCATCGTTCAAATGTCGTTATTAATTACGATATCCCATGGAATCCCACAAGGGTCATACAGCGTGTAGGCAGAATCAACCGTGTAGATACAAAATTTGAGAAAATTTATGCATATAATTTCTTCCCGACAGTTCAGGCTGAATCTGAAATCGGTTTAAAAGCAGCAGCAGAGGCTAAAATAAATTCCTTTATTGAAATGCTCGGTTCTGATGCCAAACTATTAACTGATGGTGAGCCAATTCAATCCTATGAACTATTTAACCGCTTAAGCTCAAAGAAATTACTCACAGGTGAAGATGAAGAAGAGGAAAGCGAACTTAAGTATTTAAAGATTATCCGTGAGGTAAGGGATAATAACCTAGATCTTTTTGAAAGGGTAAAGCGGTTGCCTAAAAAGGCGAGAACAGCCAGAAGCATTCAAGATGTCATTGCGAGGAGAGAAGCGACGAAGCAATCTCAAAACAGTGTGTTAACCTTCTTCCGCAAAGGAAAACTGCGTAAGAGTTTCCTTGCTAATAAAGATGGTGTTGAAGAGATTGACTTTTTCAGGGCTGCAGAAGTCTTAAAGGCAGAAAAAGACACTCCCAAAGAGGATTTACCAAAAGATTTCTATGATTATCTAAAAACCAACAAAGAGGCTTTCGAACAGGCAACAGCAGATGAGGTAAGGCAATTAAAATATCCTGGCAGTAGAAGCTATGAATCAAAACTGCTTCAGATTATTAAGGCAACCAAAGAGTATAAAGGTTTTACCGAAGATGATGAGGAATATCTTAACAATGTATTAAAGATAGTAGAAGAAGGAGCGTTACCTAAACAGACTGCCAAAAAACTGGTAAATGCTATATCGGGGACAAAAGACCACCTGAAAATTTTATCCATTTTCAGAAACGGGATACCACAGGAGTTTTTCAAAGAGCATATTTCAGAAACAGCAGCCGAGACCTCAGGCCCCAGAGAGGTAATTCTCTCGGAATACTTGATAGGCGATTGAGTAAATGAGAGAGTTATTACAGAAAACCTTTGAAAATGCATTTAACGAAACTCATTACAAAGAGCTAATACGAAATCTTTTCAATCGCTTTGATTTCTCTAAAGAACATACCTTAAGACACCAATTCAATGAAGCCGAAAAACAGCACTCAATGATTTTATCTATCTCGGTACATTTGAAGATTCACAAAATAAAAGCCTTGATGTCCTAATCACTGCATTAAAAGGTGGCAGTAAGGTTGAGCGTGCAAGAAGCCTTCAGAGAAACCTCATAGGGAAATACCTGAAAAATAACTTAAAAGACTCGGCACTGGTTGCCTTCTATTCAAAGGATAATCTAGATTGGAGACTTTCCTTTGTCAAGGTAGACTACAGGCTTGATGACAAGGGTGCTAAGGTTGAAATCGGTACACCCCCAAAAAGATATTCATTCCTTGTTGGTAAGACAGAACCAAGCTATACTGCACAGAAGCAGCTTTTACCCCTGCTTGATGATAAAAAGGTACCATTAGTTGATGAGCTTGAAAAGTCATTCAGCATTGAGAAGGTCACAAAGGAATTTTATACAGAGATCGCAAAGAAGTTTACAGAGCTTGTGGGCGGAGAAAGAAAGATAGGCTCAAAGAAAATTATAGAGGCAGGCTTCCTCAAATATCCAAAACCTTCTGATATCTTGAGAAAAGAATTTGCAGTCAGGCTTATCGGAAGGCTTCTGTTCTGCTGGTTTCTGAAAAAGAAAAAATCAGATGCCGGAGTTCCTTTGATACCAAATGTGATCCTGTCTTCAGATGCAATAATGCAATATCCTGATTATTATCACAGCCTTTTAGAGCCTTTATTCTTTCAGGTGTTGAATACACCAATTAATAAGCGGAATAAAAATGTCCGACATGATTTCTGGAATATAATCCCATTTTTAAACGGTGGATTATTCGAGCCTCATCTATACGATTTCTACGAAATTTATTATGAATCCGGCATTTCTAAATATATTAGTACATTAAAAGTGCCTGACACTTGGTTTCTTGACCTCTTCAAAATTTTCGAGATATACAACTTCACCATTGATGAAAGCACCACGATAGATGTGGACATTTCTGTTGACCCGGAGATGCTCGGAAGGATATTTGAAAATCTCCTTGCAGAGATAAACCCAGAAACAGGCGAGACAGCAAGAAAGTCTACAGGCAGCTATTACACTCCACGACCTATTGTTGAATATATGGTTGATGAAAGTTTGAAGCAATATTTATTGACACAAATAAGCATCAACCAAAATGTCATTCCCGTGAAAACGGGAATCCAGAAAGAAAAAGGACTGGATTCCTGCCTTCGCAGGAATGACAAAAACGAAATAATGTTAGATGAACATAAAATCACCGAACTCCTCTCTTATGCTGATAGTGATGTTGATTTAACGGACTCCGAAAAGGATTTAATCATAGACACCCTCGACAGAGTAAAAATTATTGATCCTGCATGCGGAAGCGGTGCATTCCCTATGGGAATACTCCACAAGATGCTTCTTATCCTTCAGAAGATAGACCCTGAATCCAAACAATGGCTAACCAAGAAACTTGCACGCATTGACAACGAGATATTAAGGAAAGAGCTTGAGAAGAAACTGAAAACAGAGAACTGGGACTATGTTCATAAACTTGGCATTATTCAGAACTCTATCTATGGCGTTGATATCCAGCCTATTGCAGTAGAGATTTCAAAGCTCAGGTTCTTTTTATCATTAATCGTTGATGAAAGGATCGATGACAGCAAATCAAACAGGGGCGTTGTGCCTTTACCGAACCTTGAGTTTAAGTTCGTGGCGGCAAATAGCTTGATTGGATTGCCCAAGGCAGAAAGCGGACTTGCCGAATCATATAAAGATATAGAAATCCTCAGGAAGCTAAGAGAAGTGTATTTCACAAGTTACGGTGGAGAGAAAAGGGATATCGAAGAACGATTTTTAGAGACTCAAAAAAGGATGTTTGAGCATTCCTTAGACTGGCAGACTACCAGCAGTCAGACCTACAAGCTCTCCGAATGGAATCCATTCTTTGACGAGGCATCATCATGGTTTGACCCTGAGTGGATGTTCGGGGTGAAGATCACCTCGCCCCTTGCTGGAGAATCTAACCCTATAACTCCCTCTCCCTTGACGGGAGAGGGTAAGGGTGAGGGTGGTTTTGATATTGTTATAGCCAATCCGCCGTATGTGCGGCAGGAAGACATTAAAGACCAAAAGCCTATACTTCAAAAACAGGGCTATGAAGTCTATAACTCAACATCAGACATATACACCTATTTTTATGAAAAGGCTCATCAGGTTTTAGGCAATCAAGGCGTTTTCTGCTTTATCACAAGCAACAAGTTTATGCGGGCAAAGTATGGAGAGAAACTGAGAAAGTTGTTGCAGGAGAAGACACTGCTTAAACAAATAATAGACTTTGGCGGGTATAAGGTCTTTGAAAGCGCAACAGTTGACACATGCATTGTGATATTTGAAAAGCAAGCCTTTAAAAGTCGTCATTCCCGTGAAAACGGGAATCCAGAGGCTTTAAAAAATACAGACTGGATTCCTGCTTCCGCAGGAATGATAGAAAACAAAGTTAAGCTTGTCAACATCTCAGATGACTTTAAAAACACCCACGACCTTGCAGTATATATAACAGAAAAAGGCTTCTGTATTCCTCAATCAAAACTATCTCCTCAGCATTGGACGCTTGCAGATGATAAGGTCTTGAATCTAAAAGAGAAGATTGAAAAAATTGGAGTTCCTTTAAAAAATTGGGATGTAAAAATCTATAGAGGCATAATCACAGGCTTTAACGAGGCTTTCATTATTGACAATGAGACAAAGGAAAGGCTCTGTAAGGAAGACCCAAAGAGCGCTGAAATCTTAAAGCCGATTTTAAGAGGCAGGGATATTGAGAGATACAGTTACAAGTGGGCGGGGCTGTCGATTATAAAGATTGAATCAGGCTGGACGAATAAAAACAGAGGCAAAAAAGACCCTGAAAGTTTTTTTAAAGCCGATTATCCTGCTGTTTATGAGCATTTAAAATCAATGGGCGAGAAAAAAGGCAAAGGCAAGGGCTTATACAACAGGGATGATCAAGGGGGCTACTGGTGGGAGCTGAGGGACTGTGATTATTATGGAGAGTTTGAGAAAGAGAAAATTGTCTATCCAAATATGACGAAATACAGACCTTTTCTGTATGATACTGAAAGATTTTATACAAACCAAAAGTGCTACATTATGACTGGCAACACAAGCACTTTAAAATATTTGATAGCCTTACTAAATTCTTGGTTATTTGATTTTGCTTTTAAAGATTATTTTCCAGAGCTCTTAGGTGGAACAAGAGAATTAAGCAAAGTATTTTTTGAAACCATCCCTCTCCCCAAAATCCCAGAAAACGCCCAGCAGTCTTTCATCACTCTCATTGACCAAATCATTGTAGCCAAGCAACAAGTGCTCAACGCCGACACCTCCGCCCTTGAACGACAGATTGACCAAATGGTCTATAAACTCTATGACCTTACGCCGGAAGAGATTGCGATTGTCGAAGGAAAGAGGATAATTTAATATTGATATTGCCGAAAAGAACATTTTTTGCTATCCTAACAACAGACTATGAATAAAAAGGAACTCATTCAACAATTAGAAAAAGAGCAAAATTCTCGGCTTATTACCTATATCACTGGAGATAGACAACCTTTTGCTACGAGGATAGCAGGTGATGTTGTCCCACTGTTAAGCAGGCATCTTGAAAAAATTGGCAAAGTAAAAAAGATAAGTTTGTTTTTATACACAAGCGGTGGTGATATGTTAGCACCAATACGCGTAGTAAAACTAATTCGTAATCACTGCGATACATTTGAAGTATTAGTCACTTATAAAGCACATAGCGCTGGAACGCTTATTGCACTTGGAGCAGATAAAATTGTCATGGGTAAGCTTGGCGAATTATCGCCAGTTGACCCTACTACTGGGCATCCTTTTAATCCACAAAATCCTGCTAATCCTAAGCAACTTCTTGAAATAAGTGTGGAAGATCTGAATTCTTATTTTTTATTTGCAAAAGAGAAAGCCGGTGTAAAAGCAGACCAAATGGCAGATGTTTATAAAATGCTGGTTGAAAAACTACATCCATTGTCTATTGGTAATGCATATCGTGCATATAGGATGGCTAAGCTTTTGACTGAAAGACTCCTATCTCTCCATATGGATAAAAAAAAGGAAAGCGTAAAAATGAAAAAAATCATAAAAGAAATTACAGGAGATATTACCATACATGCATACCCTATTGACCGTGATGAGGCGAAAGAACTCGGACTAAAAGTAGATATGCCAAAAGATTCAGTCGAGCAACTTATGTGGCAATTATATGAGGAATATTCTGTGCCAATGAAACTTGGTCAACCGTTTCAGCCTAATGAGCTTCTTGCTGGCAAGGATATGGCAGAAATAAAGCAGGCCGCTGCATATATAGAAAGTATGGAATTTTCTCACCAATTTATATTTACGGGGAAAGTGCACAAAACTATTCGCGATAATAAACCGGTGATTGATATGAACATTGATTCGCAATCATGGGTTGAGGTACAATAAAATTATGGAAACTACATTAAATAATCAAAAAGTCTCAACAGATACATCATCTGCATTTGCATTGTCAAGAGATATAGGTGTGGATAAAATGACTCTTACACCTACGAAGAATATATTAAGGCTCGAACTATTTGAACTATTGGATGAGTGGGAAGGATACGTAAGATTCCCTTTTGAAAATTTTTTGGAGCACGATCAGCCCAAAGTTGAAAAAAGATTTGTTTTACCTCAACGGCTTACCGATCCTCTCTACGGCCGTGATGAGTTGGATACGAAATTACAAGAAATGGCTACCCAGGCGCCTTCTATAGAACAAGTATGGGAAATAACAGAAAGGTTACCATCATTATCAAAACTCCTCTCAGAGGAAAGAGATAATGAATAAATGTCAAAATGTTTTCTTGAAACAAGCGCGTTTCTTAAACGATATAAAACTGAAACAGGCTCAGACGTAGTAAACAGTCTTTTTAATAATAGACACGACTTATTTTATTTAAACCTTGCTATTATTGAGATACGCAAGGTTTTTTATCGCTTATGGAAATACCCCCTTCAACAGGACGATCAGATTACTGAAGAAGATTTTAATGCTCTTAATAGTCGATTTGCAGCAGACATCTTACAAATGCAAAGAATCGAATTTACAGAAGAAATGATAGAACAAGCGGTTTCTATCCTTAAAAGAGCATGGGTTCCTAATATCTTTGATTTAGCACAACTTTCAGCCTACTTAATTGCAAAACAGGAATACTCTGATATGATTTTTGTTTGTTCAGATGAGCGTTCGAAATTAATAGAAGCGGTTAAGCAGTTTGTCCCTGACACCAACATTATCATTCCTGGGAATTTATAAAAATAGATGGAGAGAAAAACCGGGGAATATTAGGGACACATCCCATATTAATCAATACCTCTTCTCTTTCTCCTCAACTCTACGAGTCGTAGACCTTCCCGACAATCCTGTATTTAAACCCCCTCTTGGGCTCGATGATTCCCTCGACGTATATTCCTACCAGTAATCCTCAATAATTGCAAGCATTTGAAACTGTGGATAAGCAGGTATTAGAAGCGTTTTTGTTTTCTGGTGGACGTAAAATAATTTTTCTCAGCTACTTCATCTACCCAACACTTTTGAAGCTCTTCGTTCAGGGCGACATGTTTATGGTTTTTGTAATATCCTCAATTGACATAATCTTGCCATCAACAGACACCTTGTTAGATTTCACAAGCAATTTCGTGACACTGCACCCCGTATTAACCGTTGTATACACTCCCTGCATTTTTAAAGGTTTCTTGAGTATCATCACATAAATTCGGTTATCAACAACAATTCCATATGGACACATGCCGTACCAACTTTTAACTTCAATCTGCTCTTCTTTTATTTCTCCCTTTAAGACCTTTATGATGTTTACTTTGATACTTGAGGGCATCTTTTCTTCAGGATCATAATCGATTCGTTTGCCAACAATAACTAAATCGGCTTTTTTGAGCGACTGCTCCAAATCCAGTTTAGATTTACACGGTTGGCATGCGATAGCAGTTTCTGTCATTATTGCAATGGCAATCACCATAGTTAGCACCAGGAAAATAAAATTCACTATCTTCTCAACATGGTTTATATTTTGCTTAGACATTTCTCATATCTTTTAATTTCTTGGTCATTATGTTACTTATACTATCACTGAGTATAAATTTCTTCCAACAAGAATATTAAGACGGAATTCAGAAACTGACGTTTTGTTTCTAATAAAAATCATCGTTTTTCATTGTGCGATTGAAATGCGGACTTGCAGGTGGACTTGAAAAGTGGTTAAAAAGTTCCAGAACTGAGAAATGTTCTCATTAACTTTTTTATCTGGCATTTCATTGTGATATTACCTCTTTTAGTACCCTCTTTTAGAGCGGGCAAGGGACACATCCCATATTTCTCATACTCTTCTTAACTGCAACTGCAAAAAGTTCTTTCAGTTTCCTCTCCCAAAACCTGCCAGCATTATAAGCAAAAAAAGTGCAAAAGTTCAATAGTCAAAAGTGCCATAGCACGGAAGCGCGGAAGCCTGCAAGTTCATGGTTCATAGCTCATAGCTCCTGAAAACTGCGGCTCTGCGCTATCGCTTCATGAAGGTGCAGAAAAGCAGTTACAGTTCATTGAATTCTTCTATTGTAAGCCCTGCCTGCGTGATCAATTTCCTTAACAACCCCGGGCCAAGCTCATCATGCTGGGGAACGGATAAAGTCCATTGGAAGCCGGGCTTGGTGAGCATTACATGGGAGCCTTTTTGACGGACAGCAGTCCAACCTGCGCGTTTTAATATTTTTACAGCCTCTTCGCCTGAAACAAGCTTAAGGCCGGGACTCATTATACGGTTACTTCTATAAGATGAGAAGGTTTCGAGACGGTTTTTGATTCCATGACCTCAAGCCATCCCTCAATTGCCTCTTTGATGTTTGCAAGGGCAGCGTCATAGGTTTTACCTTGAGAAAAACAACCCGGCAATGCAGGAACTTCAGCGACATAGTAACCTGCTTCGTCTTGTTCTATGATTACATGCAGTTTCAAGCTATACCTCCTTTTCCGTGAATGATTAATTATATCATACAAAATATAATCAAAGATTAAATTATGATAAGCAAAAAAGTGCAGTAGAACTTCCCCACTATCCTGTATTCATTCCCCTTCTTGGGCTCGATAATATCCTACTGACATACATATTTGCACCAGTAATCCTAAATAATTTCAAGCAATTAAAACTGTTTAGTATCAGGTGTAGTCCTTACCTGACGAGAATTATTATTGTGCTGAGTTTATAAAGAAACATAGGGGAGATAGAAAACTTCCGAAAAGTATTTCAAATTGTAACCTCTGAACCCGATCAAAACAAAATAAAAAAATTGCCAATCTCGCCAACTCGAAAACAATCCTTCAGGGCATCTAACAGGTTAACCTACTAAAGAAAATCTCTAATCTTTTATACCGGTGGAGCAATTGTTACTATTACCCTCATATCACTTATTGCTAAAATTCCATGTGGTTCACGTATATCTGAAATCAAAACATCGCCAGGATTAGCAGGGAGTGTTATTCCATCTTTACCTAAGAATTCTCCCACCCCTTCAAGCACCACAATGCTTAACTGTCCTTCAACATCATGAGAATGAATTCCTAATTCCTGTCCCCCTTTAAAATTGAAATTTAATACCCGAAAATAGGGAGAATCATGAATTAATAACTTCTCCATTCCTTTATCGCTGAATCCACCTTTTTTAAACACTTCAATCCGTTTCATCATGGTTATGTCTCCTTTTTAAACACTCTACGAGTCGTAGACCTTCCCCACTATTATATAAAACATGTCCACATCCCGCCCACATCCACAGAACATGTCCAACCGTGGTTGCTTTTTGACATTCTATTTCTCCGCTCCATTTTATTCATAAATCCGAAAATCTATGAACTCCTTTATACGGAGGAAATCCTTTTTATTCTGTGTAACAACGAATGCGCCGATTCTCCGTGCTGAACATGCAATCAGGATGTCGTTCTGAATCTTTGCGATATATTTTGCTTCAAATCCATATTTCTGCCCGAGTTTAGCCATAATCATTCCTGTCTTCTGCCAGTCCTCATTATTCGGGACGCTAAGCCTTCCAACACTTAGAAAGGTATTGTATAGTCTGTCAACAAGTTTTATAGAATGAGTGTCATGGCTGCCGGCGTACAATTCCGCAAGCACAACCATGCTCATATAAAGCACAGGCCTGGCGGATTCGGTGAATACAGGATGGATAATTCCCTGATTGATAAAAGGAATGTATACTGAAGTGTCGCAGAGGGCTTTAAACGGATACTCTTCCGTAGACATCTCTGATCTTTCCCTTGCCCCTTACTGCCACAAGTGCTTTTTCGATTTTTTCACTTGCAATAACCATGTCCAATGCCCTGTTAACCGCCTCTGTTTCGGTTGCTGCACGGGTAATCTTTTTAACCATCTCAATTTTGGCAGGGTCAAGGATAAACTGTTTCCTGACCTTTGCTGCTGTCTGCATAGTTTATCACCTCCATGTGTATATTATACAATAACATACACATTAATCAATAGCCTTGTTTAAATATCCCAACTCCTTTAGAACAATTATGACAAAGCACTTCAGGACGTGAAGGAACGGAGATTCGCTGAATAGCGGGCAAGGGACACATCCCATATTATTCAATACCTCTTCTCCTTCTCCACAACTCTACGAGTCGTAGACCTTCCCGACAATCCTGTATTCATTCCCCTTCTTGGGCTCGATAATATCCTACTGACATACATATTTGTACCAGCGATGCTCAATAATTTCAAGCAATTAAAACTGCCGAGTTGTTTAGAAACCTATAATAATATGTTAAGAGTGCAATACCAATGCTATAAAGCTACGAGATAATAGAGATTAAAATAAGGACACAAGATATAATTGATTTCAGACTACTTTTTCTCACAATTTTCTAAAAAGAAATTGGGCTTAACTTACAACTACTAAGGTATCTTTTCCTGGGGTTTCAACTTTTTAAGTAATTTCAACCACTTCTTCTATCTAAAAAATATATATTGTGATAAAATAAAAATATGAATTAATTGCTATAGAGGATTTTATTTATTATGTATAAATTAAAGGATATTTTACATCGAATCGAAAATAAAAAGGATGATTACCAACATTATAATTTCACACAAATAGAAAACAATGCCTTAACGACCTTTTTTGATCTCGCGCAAGAGTTTGATAGCATCCAAGATTTCTATAACTTATGCGTGGCAATTCCTAAAGGGTTTTTCAACCTTGAAGCCCGTCTCTATCTTATCGATCCTAAATCTAATACTATGCTCCTTACTGCAACAACTGACCAAGGAGATCAATTGCACACTCCTCCCCCCTTTGAAGTAACGCCCACCGGATGTCCTTGTTATACAAATAAAAAAAGCCTTGTATTGACTATACATGGGAAAAAATTATTGACTGACCAATTCCCTTTTCAAACCACAGATAATGTCCTTGGGATATTAGAAGTATATCCAATTAATAGTATGGATACACACAATAAGCTCTTTTTTGAGAAATATGCAAACCGAATTGGTTTCAACATGCATAATAAATTTCTTGCCATTAAAAATATCGAACATCTTAAGTTTATTCACTCCCTTGTCGCTGATATTGAACATAATGTAATTGTACCTAACATGGTATATAAGCTTTTCCTGAGGCGTCTGAAGGGAAAAATACAGAAAAATGCAGAAATAGAAAATCGCCTTTCTGAATGTTTAATAAAAGGACAATGTAATATAATCGTTATGGAAAATCTTTTGAAGGAATTGATCGAGGTCAACCAAGGATTAACTGAAGAATTGGAGAATATCGAAAAACACTATAAAAATATGAGCCTATTTCTCGAAACACTGTTTCGCAGAAATCATTTTGACCAGGGAAGACTTACACTCCGAACTAAGATATGCAACATGAAAAAAGATGTAGTACAGCCTCAATTGGAGCGTTACACGGAGCAATTTAAAAAAGAAGGCATCTTCATAGATGATCGTTTCAGCGGTATTCCTGATGAAGAAACAATAAGTGTTGTGGATGTAGGATTAATGGCCCAGGTGTATACCAACCTCTTCTCAAATGCACTTAAATATACCCAGGAAATAATTACTGATACAGGTGAAAAAAGGAAATATATATCATATGGTCGCGAGACTATCAAAGATTTCTTTGGACACGGTAAAGACGGGATAAAATATAACGTTTTCAGTACCGGACCACATATTCCTCCTGAAGAGCGGGAAAGGATATTCGAAGAAGAATATCGGGGTAGCAATGCTTTAAACAAGCTCGGTACAGGGCATGGCTTGACATTTATAAAGAATGCCGTAGAGATGCACGGTGGAGTGACAGGTTATGAGGCGACACAATATGGAAACAATTTCTATTTTATTATTCCCAGGTCGAATTAACTATCAAATGTAAGAACTGATCCTTTTTAGTCCTTTTTATCCCGGGTTGCAATAGTACTTCAACTTCTTTATAAATTCGGCCAGAAAACCATAAGGCTTTAAATCCGGAGATGAACGGCCGTCAGGAGCGAAGCGACCTCTACAAGAGGAAAGTTCATTAGACACTGTCTGATGGGTGAAGTTGTAACTTCTACACATTAATTATGATAGTCAGATATTTCTCCTGGCTACCGTGTACTTTTTGTTTCCATATATCAAACTTTCTGCTCGTAATAGTTAATTCTCAGACAAGTACATAAGTGAAGAATAGTAGGTAATCTTCACTTAATGAAAAATATCCAGAGTGCGTATTAGATGAAGTAATCAATAAAAGCAAAGAGCTTTTGAGACGGAGGATAAGTAAGTGTTATCGTGAGGTGAGATTTAATCCTTAACAATCATAAATTTAACTTACACAGCGTTATCAGGAACCACTATAACCTTCAAAGAGGTTTTTGATTCTGAGGCTAATTTAAATCCTTCACCACTATGAGAAAGCGCAACTCTGTGAGTGATCATTTCTCTCACATTAATTCTGTTATTTTTAATCAGCATTATCGCCTTTTTAAGATCATCAGGGGCTGCACCATAAGAGAACATCAACATTATTTCATCTCTCCATAGTCTCAGCGATGGGAGTAGTAACTCGTTTTGGGGCACGGCAAAAAAGAGAATCTTTCCTTTTCTCTCAACAGAAGCTACCGCATTATCCACAGCCTGTTTTGCAGATGTGCATACAATAACTACGTCTGCCAATCTATTATCATTTATACTTTTCAGTTTATCCACAGAATATTCATGAGCATTCATTACATAATCAGCGCCAAATTTTAGAGCCTTTTTGAGCTTATACTCATTGATGTCTGTTGCTATAACTTTGGCTCTTTTCATTTTTGTTAATTGAATATGCAAAATTCCTGAAACTCCAGAGCCGATGATCAAGACAGACTGTCCTTTTTTCAATCGTAGCTGATTTTGTCCGGCAACTGCGCATCCAAGCGGTTCGATCATCGTTGCATCCTCGAACGTAATCTCTTCAGGAAGAAGAAATGTTCCGTATTGTACATTTTCTTTAGGAACCCTTATGAATTCTGAGAATCCTCCGGGGTCATAATTGCCGGTGTGAAGCGATTCACATGCAGTATAATTTCCTTGAGCACAGTGATAACATTTGTAACAAGGGACATGGTGAGAGACAAATACCCTGTCACTCAACTTGAATTGGTGAGATGGACGCGAAATAGCTGTGCCTAACTCGACTATTTCACCTGCCATCTCATGACCGAGTACACGAGGAGCCTTTTTTATCCTGTACCACTGCATCACATCGGTTCCGCAGATTCCG
>Ga0315284_10008235_pt1 | contig 14879 bp, 13 predicted proteins | sample YL17G09_16_MG_FD_203696 | JGI IMG/M metagenome (GOLD analysis project Ga0315284, IMG submission 203696) | Sediment microbial communities from Yellowstone Lake, YNP, Wyoming, USA - YL17G09_16 | ecosystem: Environmental > Aquatic > Freshwater > Lake > Sediment | place: USA: Wyoming | collected... | reverse complement strand
CCTGCGCGGCTGCAATCTTCGCGATCACGTCGTCGAGATAGGCCTCGAGCTTGTCGTCCTGCTGAATCGCCAGGGCATAGGAGGCGCCCTCGATCACTTTGTAGACGTCCGAGTCATTGAAATAGATGCCCTTGAACTTCCCCTGCTTGAGTTTCCCGGCAACCGCGAAATTGTCGATGCGGCCGGTGTCCTCGCACATCTTGAAGGCATAGGGAATGGAGACTTTGCGGTTGGTCTCCATTCGTGGCGACCAGAATTCATCGGCGATGTGCACCTTGGTGAAGGGGACAGCCTTCACCGGGTAGTCCTTGCGGATCTCGCCCGTATTGGCCGCATTGGCCCGGCACGCCGCCGCAAACACCGCCACGCCCGCCAGCAGATATATCCGCCACGTCATTGCCGCATCCTTTCCAGCGCCGGCATGGATTGCCGCCGCGTCCTTGACCCCGCCCGCACCACACGCCCATCGATCGCCCACAGGCCACGGACGCCATCGATGACGGTCCCCGAGATCGCCGTCACGGTCGATGCATCCTTCAGGAAGAGCGAATTCCAGAGGCCGTCCACGCCGTCGGGCAGATCAAACGGCGTTGACCTCGCTGCGAAGTTACGAGCCTGATCGTCGCCGACGTACACGACCATCTGCACAGTCTTACGCCCGACGTTGCTCTGCGCCGAGAGAATTGTCCGGCCGCTCGGCAATTGGCGGATGCAGGGGGCGCTGGCATAGCGAGGGGGTTCGACGGGTGTACTGAGCGCGCACCAGCGCCGCTCGCTTGCGCCGTCGACAGGGCCGGCCGACCAGTTGTCCGCCATGGGGGAGTAGATGATGACGGGGTTGAAGAAGCCGGTCACGCCGCGGTCTTCGATGGCGACGACGATGCCCTTGCCATCGCGGAGGAGGAGGGGCGAGGGCATGCCGTCGCGATGCCCCGGGCGGAAGCTGACCGTTTGAGGCTTGCTCCAGGTCGCGGCATTGTCGCTGGACCGGAGCTTGGTGATGTCCTGCTCGTCGCTGGTCCAGTAGGGGTTCTCGTTGGCGAAGAAGAGCTGGATTTCGCCGGAGGGGAGCTGGATCTGTGCCGGCTCCCAGCAGCCGTTTTCGTGGCGTGTGTCGGCGGCGTAGGCCAAGGCGGGTCGCGACCAGGTCGCGCCGGCGTCTTTGCTGATGGAGGTCCTGATGGCGAAGGGGTGGAGGCCGTCCCTGGGCCGTTCGTTGTACGACAGCAGCACCCAGCCATTGCTGAGTTTGAGGATCTCCGGATTGGTCGCAACTCCGTAATCGCATTGGGCAACGAGGGTCTCGCCGGACCAGTGTTTGCCATCGTCTTTGCTCTTACGGACGCGGATCACACCGCCGCGGTCGTAGCAGCAGAGGATCTGGCCGTCGTCGAGCCGGATCATGCGGGCGTAGCCGGCGCCCTCCTGGATGAGCGTGAGGGTGGAGCGGTCCCATTCGATTGCAGGGGACGTTTGCGGCTCGGTGGCGCCGGCGCATCCGCAGGCGATCAGGAACAGAGCTGGAAGGAAGATGGAAAAGGGGGATCGCACGCTCGGCTCCGTTTGCGTTTCAGTCGATCACTTTGCCGCCAAACTCCTGGTCGAGAATGCGGCGGACCAGATTCTCCACGCGCTTGCCGCTGGGGACGTCGCCGGCAGAGAAGTACGAACGCACGACGCTTCTCTCATTGGTGGCGATGCGGAGGTAGCCGCTGTACCAGCCGCTCTGGAGCTGCACGTGGCCGGGTTGGAGGGCGACGCCTTTGCTGAGGCAGGTTCCCTGGAGGTCAATGCCGTCGGGGGTGGCGGTGACTTTGGACGCGCCCTCGCCAGCAAGCCGCTGGACCACGGCATCCATGGCGCGGTCGCGTGTGAGCTCGGAATCGAACTGGTAGTTGAACTCGCCCGTGGTAAAGATCTGCTTCTGCATTTCCCAGAGCTGATCCATCAGGCCCGGCTGCTTCTTGACGGCGCCGAGGAAGAGGAGGATCGTCAGAATGTTGTTCTCGCCGCTGACCGTGAGGTTGCCGAGGGTGAGGCGATGATAGTAGTGACCGGACTCCTCGGCGGCGGCCAAGACATTCATGCGGCGCATGTAATCCTTGATCTGGGAATGGCCGTTGCGGAAGAGGAGGGGGCAGGTGTTGAGCTTCCCCCACTCGGCGAGTGCAAGGGGACTGACCTTGGGATCGTAGAGCACCCGCGGGACGTCCTTGCAGGGCGCGGCCTCGAGGCAGGTCTGGAGGATGGGCACGAACGCGAAGCCGGCGGTGAGCATCCCGCGTGGTTCGCCGAAGACGATGCGGTCGCCGTCGCCGTCAACACCGACGACGGCGTGGCATTTGCGTTCCGCTGCCAGTCTGACGGCCGCTTCCATCTTGCCGTGGCTTGTGGGGTTGGGCGAGCCTGTGGGGAAGTTGCCGTCGGGGATGAGGCGTCTAGGCTCGACGTGGGCGCCGGCCTTGGTGAGAGCCGTGAACAGCTCGGGGCCGGCGGCGCCGTGGAAGGTGTCGAGGACGACGCTGAGGCCTTTGAGCTGGCCGGGCGCGATCCCCGCCTGCTTCATTGAATAGTCGATGTATTCGCGGCCGACGTCGATCAGGTGCAACGAGCCGCCGGATCGGGCGGGGAATTCCTCGCCGCTGTGGTAAATTTCCTTGATCTTCGTGAGGCCGCCGAGCGGACCGCAGTCGAGGCCAATCGCCTGCACGACGGGGACGGTGAATTTCATCCCGACGTACTGCCTTGGGTTGTGCGAGGCGGTGATCACCAGGCCCATCGTCTTGGGATGCTCCTGGGAGACGTAGTGGGCGGTGAAATATGCCTGGGGTGTGCTGATGGGCTCCGCCCGGACAAAGGTGCGGAGGCCCATGCGGAGGACGACGTCGATGCCGAGTTCCATGACGCGGGCGCTTGCGAGCCGGGCGTCGCGGGCGAGCATGACGGTATCGACTTCGAGAAGCCTGCCGTACGCGAGCGTCGCTTCGAACAGCCGACGCACCTGCGCATCGGAGAACTCATCGGCCTCCCAGCGCGCGTCGTAGACCTTGATTGGATCGTCTGCCATGGGATGCAACCTCACTGTTTCACCTGCTTTGCGAGGATGCGCGCAATCGCCTCGCACATTTCGGCGCGGTGTTTGCCGTTCAGGGCCAGGCCCATTTGTGTCTCCATGAGGCCATAGGGTATGCCGGTATCATACCGCTGGCCCTGGGCGATGACGCACCAGTATTTGTCCGTCTGCTGGCGCAGATGCTCCTGGGCGGCGGTCAACTGGAACTCGTTCTTCTCGCGCAGGTTGCTTTTGAAGAGATACTCGAGGGAATCGAAGATCCGAGGGGAGAAAACGTGCATGCCGAAATGGGCCAGGTAGTTTCCCGCGGGCAGACCGGGCGTCGCGAGCTTCTCGCGAGCGAGGTCGACCGACGGTTTTTCGATGATGAGCTGGGCCTTGTAGACGCCCATGGCCGGATCGACCGGCTCGCCTCGAATCACGCCGAACAGATGCAGCAATCGCTCGACGGTTGGCTGGACGCCGGTCACGGCGTCCAGCGCGTATTGCTCATAGATCCGGGTGAGCTGGCGGGCGCAGCGGTCCTTGATGTCGGAGATGTAGACATGATCGCCGAGCAGAAGGAGGAACGACTCGTCGCCTACGAACTTTTTGGCCTGGTAGACGGCGTGGCCGAAGCCCTCAGGGGAGTGCTGCTCGGCGAAATGGAGGTGTTCGCCGAATGCGCCGAGCTTCTCGGACTCGAGCAGGGCCCAGTCCTTTCCGCGGAAGGCCTTGACTGTCCGGTCATCGAGCCGGCGGAAGTATTCGCGGTACTGTTTCTCTTCGCCGGGAGGGGTGACGATGCAGATCTCCTCGATGCCGGAGTCGATGGCTTCCTCGCCGATGATCTGGATGACGGGTTTGGTGAGTCCGTCGCGGTCGACGAGGGGGAACATCTCCTTCTGAACGGCGGTGGAGGCCGGGTATTGGCGTGTGCCACGCCCGGCTGCAGTGATGACGGCTTTGCGCACTCTTGGCATCTGGAGACTCCTTACTGGCGAGCCTTGAGGCTCACGGACGGCCGGCCATGAGCGGCCGCACGTTGCTGGTTCCCCGTTGCATCGCCAAACTCGCCGGCGGTTTCGCGAATCCACGCCCCTCGTTCACTGTCTCGGATTTCCGCCCCCATTCCCTCCTGGTCGAGCGGGACCAGGATGCGATCGATGGCGGCTGACACCAGGCCCGCCATTCGCCGGCGGGGAGCGCCCTCGCAGGTCACCTGGCCTAACCTCGCCCACATGGCGCCACGTCGGATGGCGTCGGAGACATAGGCGATCACGGGCTGGCCAAGCTCCGTCAGACAGCCGGTGATGATCACGCGCCTGACCCCCAGGACGTTGATGGCGCCGGCGATGGTCATGGCGGCGGCATCGAGCGCCGACGTCAGCCAGGGTCGAAGGCCATGCTGCCGGACATCGCGGACGAGCGCGCCCCATGTGTGCGGGCCACATCTGCTCTGGCCGGCGAAGCTTGCCAGCAGACCTGGTCGCGAGACGAGCGTCTCGACACAGCCGACCGCGCCGCATCCGCATGGCCGAGTATTGCCCAGGACAGGGGTATGACCCAGTTCGCCGCTCAGGGGTATCGTGCTCTCGAAAAGGCTGCCTTCGACGACGGCCGCCCCGCCGACGCCGTCCCCGAAATCGACCAGCAGGAAGTCCCCGCCCGACCGCTCCACGGCCAGATGACCCAGCGCCAGGGCGCGGATTTCCTGGACCACGGCGACACCACCCCCCCACCATCCTCGCAGGAGATCCGCCAGGTTGACCTTCTCTGCCCAGCGCAGGTTCGGGCACAGCAGGGCGTGGCCGCTGCGCTCGTCCACGACTCCAGGAACGCTCAGGAGCACCGCTCGGATACCTCGACCGACGACGCCATTCGCGTTGGGCCGGCGTACTGAACGAGCGACGGCCCGGTCTGCTGGCATGCGGCGAAGCATGAGCCCCTCGGCCGCCTTGGCAACGCGTTCCACCCACCGCTCGGGCGACTGGCCCGTCGGAATCTGCGCCCCCCAGTCGTCGCTGTCCTGAATCGCCACGGGCAGCATGGCCAAACGGGTGTGCAACACACCCAGTTGAATGGCGAGGAACCGCGGGCGTTCGTGATCGAGCTGGACAAGTTGCCCGGGGCGACCCATCCGGCCGGCCACGGTCTCCCGGGAAACGGGCGAGGCCGGTGCACTGCACCCCGGATCGGCGCAAGCGTCGGTGCCTTGCGCGCCGTTGGAGCGTCCGTTGCTGTCGCCGACGGCTTCCTCGAGAATCCCGGCTGCAAGAAGCTCCTCCACGATCTTGCCGGCGGTCGGCTGGCTCATGCCAGTGGCCTTGGCCAGACCAGCGCGCGACGCGGCCCCCAGCCGCAACATCGCCCGGATGATGCCGCGCTGGTTAATCTGGCGAAGATGCGAAGGCGTGGCCATGGATTACTTAATAAACTTGATTAAGTAATATAGCCGTTGCGCCCAGCACGTCAAGAGGCCTCTTCACCGCGCAGCCCATTTCCGTATCGCCTCCCCGACGGCCTTGAGGTACACGTCCCCCTCGCCTCGGGTCGGCGTGAGATACCCGCCTTCGCCGTTCTCGTTCCAGGCATAGAGCAGCACGAGCCGCTCCGGGGGCGTCTTGTCGGGATGGCGGTCGAGCCAGTCGATGGCCCGCTCGACGAATTGGCCGACGGCCTGGGGCGTGCGGTCGGGGTAGTAAACCGACTGTCTGTCGGCGGGCAGATCGGGCTTTTCCCAGGGGCGCATGTCCCAGCCGATGGTGACGGCGGGGGCATACGGCAGCTTGGCCTTGCCCGCGAACAGCTCCCAGATGTCCTCGTGCCCCTTCATCATGTCCGCGAAGGCCTGCTTCTTGCTCGTCCCTCGCATTCCGGCGCCGGGGTAGTTGTAGCCGGTGAACAGATCGAAGCCGGCCAACGCGAGGTAGTCGAGGTTGTCCCAGCCGTTCTGGGGCCCGGGGGTGCAACAGGCGGCCACGGTGACGCCTTTCAGGCCCGCCTGAATCGCTTTGGCTCGCAACTGATCGAGCGCGACTTTGACCTGTGCCGGGCCGGCGAACGAACGCAGCAGATCTCTTGAGGAGAAGAAGATGAGGAGCGGCTTGCCATTGACCATCAGATGGCCAGGCTCCTTGAACAGCTTGATCCATTTGACGCAAACGGCGTCCCAGTCCTTCGGGCCGATGCGGAACCCGCCGTGGTTTGCCACCAGGAGGCAGAATTCGACCCGAGAGCGATTCTTGGCGCGGAGATAGAACTCCAATGCGTTGTTGAGCGGCGTCTGCTTCTCGGCTTCCTCCGGCCAATACCAGCAGAACGAGAAGAACGCCACGCCGTGGTCGGCGACCAGCTCGATTTGTTGCTCCATGATCTGGGCGGTGTTATCCAGCCACCCCCAGACGGGCTGGCGGTGGGCGAACTCGCTCATGAGGCGCGGGGTGAGGTGGATCTTGTTGGTGCCGCCAGACCAGCCGTCGAAGTAATAGGCTCCCACCTTCGCGGGCGGGCTTCTCTCGGCAGCCCAAGACACGCCCGCTGTTACTGCCGCCAGAAGCCAAACCGCCAGCCCTGGTCCGCGCATGGCCAGTCTCCTCATATCCCCAGAGTCTTCCTGCATTCGTCGAGAATGTCCGCGGTGCGACTGGCTCCCACGCGCGTCACACCGAGGGCCCGGACTTCAAGCAGCCGCTGGAGGGTTCGCACACCGCCTGCGGCTTTCACCTGGACGCTCGGGGGCGAATGGCGGCGCATGAGGGCGAGATCGCGGTCGGTCGCTCCGTCGCTGCCGTAGCCGGTGGATGTCTTCACCCAATCGGCTTTGATGTCGCCGCAGATTTCGCAGAGGCGGATCTTCTGAGCATCTTTGAGATAGCAGTTCTCGAAGATGACCTTGGCCTTCTGTCCGCGGGAGTGGGCGGCGTCGACGACAGCCTTGATGTCGTCACGGACGTAGTTCCAGTCGCCGCTGAGGACCTTGCTGATGTTGACCACCATGTCCAGTTCCTCGCCGCCGTCGTCGAGGGCCTGTCGGGCTTCGGCGGCCTTGATGGCAGTGGTGTGACCGCCATGGGGAAAGCCAATGGTCGTGCTGGCGCCAACGGTGCTGCCCTTGAGGAGTTCGGCACATCGGCGCAGGTAGTACGGCAGGATGCAGACGCTGGCCACATCGTACTTGAGGGCGAGCTGAATCCCGCGCTCCAGCTCGTCGGCGGCGAGCGTAGGATTGAGCAGCGAGTGATCGATCATCTTCGCGATATCGGCATATGTATAGTCCATGATGCTCACCGGTAAGGCAACTCTCATTCATCCAACAGGCCGTGTTTCATCGCCAGCGCGATGCCGCCGAGGGTGCCGGCCTGCTCACCGAGCATGGACGGCATGATCTGCACATCGTCCGTGGGGAACATGCCCAGAGAGTCGCGGAGCGTCTGGCGAACGGTGTCGAAGAGGAGCGGGCCGATCTGCGCGACGCCTCCGCCCAGCACGACCAGGTCCGGATGGAGCGTGACGACAATGTTGACCACGCCGACGCCGAGGTAGCGCGCGGCCCGCACAATCGCGTCGCGGACGTTCGTGTCGCCGGCCTCAGCGGCCGCCGCCATCGTCCTGGTGGTCACGCGCGATGCATCGCCGCCGACAAGCTCCTGCAGTCTCGGCGCCAGCCCGCTGAGGAGGAGGCGAATGCCCTGAGCAGCGATGGCGGGTCCGCTGGCGACCGTCTCCAGGCAGCCGCATTTCGGTCCATCGGGCACGACGATCTGATGACCCAGTTCCCCCGCGGCCCCCAACGGGCCCAAACGCAGCTTGCCATCCACCGCCACCCCCCCGCCGATGCCCGTCCCCAGCGCGAAGAACACCATCGTGTTGGCAGACCGCCCGTGGCCGAGGTCCGCTACCAGGCCGGCGATGCGTCTCAGCACACTCTCGGGCCCTTCGTACGACTGTGTGGGGATCGACCTCGAGCAGGCGATGGAGCCGCTCGCATCCGCCAGTGCACATTTGATGCTTGTGCCGCCCAGGTCAACGCTTGCGTACACTGGGGTCATGCAATCCACCTCGGGCAGAATGGCCTCGCTGAAGCGGGAACGCCGCGACAGCCACAGTCTCCATGCTTCACGCGGCTTTTCAAGCCCCTGCCGTGTCTGAGGCGGCGATGCGGCGCTGGTTGCGCGGCAGAAGGGTTCTCTGTCGGCTACTGCTGGCTCATCCTGGCCAACATGAAGAACGTGTAGGGGTCCACGAATCGGATGACCGTGCCCCCGGACGACTTGCCGGCGGCATCCATCGTCTGCTTATGCCACGTGGGAGATTTCAGGATCGTCCGGACAGCCAGGAACATCGGCAGCCGGCCCTTCGCCAGGTCCGCGATCTTCACGCCCGCCTGAGGTGGCGAGCCATCGAGGTCGATGGCCATTTTCACGTACGGCATCGTCCCCCGATGCAGCCCGATAGGTTTGGAGAACTGGAACGCGATGCCGTCGGGGGAGAACTTCATGTACTCGTCCAGGCCGCGATCGCCCATGCCCGGGGCAAAGCCGTCGATGAGGAAGCCCGTGATCCACACGTCGTACCGCTTGAAGTAGGCGACGTTGTGTCTCACCCACGCTTCCCAGCCGTCGGGAACCTGCTTGTCAAAACGCGGCTCGGTGAGCATCCCCGGGTTGAGGTAGCCTGCGCCGTTGTCGCCAGAGATGAACCAGTCGGTTGCCGCCTGGCGGGTGCGCGCATAGTGCAGCACATGCGGCGCGCGGCGATCAAGATTGGGGTTGAAGGCCCAGGCACAGGGAATCTTGCCGTGGTTCGGGTCCTTCCACCAAAGAGGCACGTGGTAGCTGAGCCACGCGGCGGAGTCGTAGTCGCCCATGTAGAACATGACGTAGGCGAAGGGCGCGACGGCGTTGCCTGCTGTGACGAATCCGTGGCGATTGAGATCCTCCAACGCAGGACGCGGATTCTGCGGGTAATGGTCCTTGAGCGGGAAGTGCTGATAGAAGGAGGCGTTGGCCATGCCTGAGAAGCCCAGAGCATCGGCATCCATGATGCCGTTGTACGCGGAGATGATCCGGCCGTATTCCCACTCGCTGTGGACGCCGATGCGTTTCCCGCCGGCCTTGCCGTGGTCCGTGTACTTCCAGGCCCATGGCACGAAGCCGCCGATGTTGATGATGACGCCTCCGGCGCGGTCGTGCATCGCGCGGAGGAGCTGTTTCAGGACGATGAGGTCGGTGCCCGGTGTCTGGCTGGGGTCGTCGACCGGCGACTCATCGGGCCACATGCCGAGGTCGAAGAAAAAAGCTCGTTGCGCGATGTAGAAATCGTGGTTGGAGAGGGTGGAGTTGGATAAGCCGGAGACGGCGGGATCGGTCAACCAGTAGGCGTCGATGTAGTAGGCCATGTACTGGGGGCTGGAGCGTGCGGTGTCCAGATAGCGGCTCTTGGCCCACAGGTAGGCGTCGCATTTACCGCTGCCAGTGGAGGGAACTTGAGTGTCGGGGATGACCCCCCTGCCCGTGAACATGGGGGAGCCGTCTTCATTGAAGAGGCGGACCGTGTTCTTGGGCAGGAGAGGCTGAAGCTCGGTATAGAGAGAGTTGGGTGAGGGATCGTAGCGAAGGGCGAGGCGGTCTTCGATGCCGGCCATGGTGCTCGCGAGGTTGGAGGTGGCGGGCACTTTCTCGTCGTAGAGGACGATGCCTTTGACTCTGGAAGCGAATGTGCGCAGGAGGGATTCAAGGGTATCGACCCTGGTGATGGGGCGATCGGCAAGCCAGTTGCCACTCTCACGCAGGTAGTCCAACCAGAAATCGTCGGGGTGCTTCATGAAGCGGACGAACAGGACGGGGGAATCACGGTTGACGATGCCCTGAAGGGAGGCCACCAGGTGAAGCGTGTCCCAAGCGCGGCGGGCCTGGGCGCCGTCTTTGAGATTGAGCTGGTTGAGCTGCGTCAGGTCGTAGTAGTAGATCGGGGGAGCACCGGCGGCCGGACATACGCTGTTGAATGCGAATGCCAACGCCCACAGGAACACAACGGCCGGCCATACTCGAGTCACGCGTTTCCTCCGGTCGCGGAATCTACCGCATTCTCCTGCGATGGCAAGGCACGAATGCCAGCCAACCCCACGACGCCGCACTGGCCCACGGAGCGACGGCGGGCCATTCGCAAAGTCGTCTCTTGATTCGGGGGGCCGATATCTTAAAGTATCGGCGACGCGTGGAGTCTGGACGGCCAGCGCTGGCGCAGACCCCTTCTAACGCTCGTCGCGACACTTGGGCTCAGCAAACCAGGGAGATCAGATCATGTGTACACACTGCATCGATTCGGCTTTGCACGCTGGCGTGTCTCGTCGCGAGGTGCTTGGCTCCGTCGCCGGCGCCGTTACCATCGCCGCACTGCAGGGCATCGTCGCTGCCGCCGAGGCTGCGCCGAAGGGCGTTGAAGTACCCCTTGTTCGCGTGTGCTACCTGCGACCGAAGGCGAAGTACTGGCTGGGCTGGCCGGGGACTGCCTGGGACCCGGAGGGTTTCGTCGCCAAGAGCCGGGCGCAGCTCGAGGGTTTCGCGAAGGACCTGAACATCAAGCTGGCGTTCGAGCCGGAGCCTCTCTACGACGATGCGGCAACGGACAAGTTCATCGCGTCGGTGAAGGCTGACAAGCCTCAGGGCGTGGTGGTGTTCCCGCTGCACATGAACGAATGGGGGCGGGTGGACCGGATTTCGCAGTGCGGGGTGCCAACGATCGTCTTCGCGGGGCTGGGAACCTGCTTCACGGGGCACATCGCCGTCATCGGCAAACGTCCGGGCGTGTATCTCGCTTCGACGCCCGATTTCACGCTGGCGCCGGCGCGGTTCGGGCTGAAGATGATCCGCACCTACCACGACATCCATCGCACGAAGATCGTCGTGGTCGCCGGCAACGACACGCGCGAACAAACCCTCAACCCCTTCGGCCTTACGGTCCGCTACATCCCCCGCAAGACCTTTCCGGACGTCTACAAGACCATCGGCGAAACGCCGGAAGTGGTGGCGGTGGCCGAGGAGTACATGAAGACCGCCCAGAAGATCGTGGAGCCGACGCGGGCCGACGTGATCAACGCGTCGCGGTGCTACTTCACCGCCCAGAAGATCATGAAGGACAATGATTGCCAGGGGATCACGATGGATTGCCTGGGGCTGGTGGCCTCGCGCGAGCTGCCCACGCCGCCCTGCATGGCCTGGGCGAAGCTGGTGGACGTGGGCGTCCTGGGCATCTGCGAGGCCGACCTCAACGCCGTCATGTCCAGCCTGCTCTGCTCGCGCCTGCTCGACAAGCCGGGCTTCATCCAGGACCCGGTCCCGGAGACGGTCAACAACACCTTCATCGGCGCGCACTGTGTGTGCCCGACGAAGCTCAACGGCTTTGACAAGCCGGCCGAGCCGTTCATCCTCCGCTCACACTCGGAGTCAAACATCGGCGTCTCGTTCCAGGTGCTCTGGAAGATCGGCCAGGAGGTCACGATCATGCAGATGGTCGGGCCGGCCAGGATGATCCTCGGTCATGGCAAGGTGCTGCGTAACCTGGACACGCCGCCCTGCGGCGGGTGCCGGACGTCGGTGGAGCTGGCGATCGACGCGCCCGCGGACACCCGCGACACCAAGGGCTTCCATCAGCTCTTCATCTATGGCGACCACCGACGGGACTTCCAGGCCTATGGGCAGATGTTCGGCATCGCCAGTGAGTCGATCTAACGGGTCCGTCCCGTGCTGGTGCTGCCTGCCCTATCGGAGGTGTCTCACTCGATCTCTGCAGCTCCGCCTGTAGCGACAGATCCCTTTGGACTGGCCACTGCTTGCGACTGCGTCGTCCCATGGGACGTTTGATGAACAACCGATCACGAGCCTGGAGATGACATCACGTCCGAGGGTGATGTGCGTGCGGCGGTCCAGCTTGGGATCGCTGTCGTCAGGAGCAATTGCCCGGACCTTAAGCCAGGGAAGCCCTGGTATCTCGATCAGCAGATCGTACCAGGGTATCCCGTCGCGGGCCGTGCAGTCGTAGCTTCGAAGCGCCTTCTTCAACCTGTTTATCGCTCGGAGCTTGACCTGCAGGATGAAGTTGAAGTGCGGTACTATCGTGAGAGGGCTTCCGGTATCCCAGAGGGCCTTCCAGGTCTTCTCTGTACCGCTCAGCGTCTGCGCGTACAGACCCGTGATGGTCCGAAGGCGAACATGCTCGACATACGGCACGAGGTCATGCGTTTCGTACCCGAAGTAGTCCCTAGCAAAATTCTGACACTCGCGCCTCACGGGTCTTCCTCCGGGATCGGCGAGTCGAAGTCGCAGTAGGGGTAATCAGAAGCAGTTTCTCCTTTATGCTCGCAAACCTTACATATGGCTATCGCCCCCTCTCGCCTAGCCTTGTCCTCAATGCGCCCCGCAAGGAGAAACTCGTCGTCGTCGACGTCGATGAGCCGGCCATGATGGATCGCGACAAACCGCCCACGGTGCATCGCCAGCAAATCCCCCCTCATACGCTCGAATGCCGCTAGTTCCGCATCCAGCTTGGCAAGGGGGTCCGGAGGGCTGACAGGGGCGGAGACCGACTCACTCTTGCCGATGCGATCCTTCTCAGCGATCAGATCGTTGCTCAGCTCTGGCGCAGGAGCCACCGAGATCCGCCAGCGGTTCTCAAGCCCGTATCGGTCCGAGCCCCGACGGGCCACCTGTACGGGTCCGTTCTCCATCACCCCCTCTGGCTTGCTCAACAACGGGGATGCCAGAGGCTTGGCACCTGCGCCGATCGTCTCTGTGCGCTCGCCATACGCCCGCACCGGGACGATGCTGTACCCGGATACGTGCAACCGCGGATTCTGCAAGTATTCCTGCCGCATCAGGGCTCCTTGCGCGGATTCGAAGATAACGATACGGCGTCCCGGAGCGCCTCCAAATCCAGCTTGGCCGCCATGAGAGCATCAATCATAAACTGGAGTTCTCGCGCATTGGCTTGGAAGTAAAAATCCTTGCGCTCCTTCACGTCCGTTCCGATGTGGATCGAGGCCACGGGAGTAAGGTCAACGATCTTGGGCTTGTACTGCGACAACGGAGCACCCCAGCGGTATCTGCTGTCTTGCACCGCCCGGAGCTCAACCGTGACTCCCAGCGATTGAAGGCTCGGTAGGACCCCCGTCGCGTACCTGAGGCGCTTAAGCTCGGCTTCGACCGGGCCTACGGCTTGCGCAAGCGATTCGATCGCATCGGCGAAGGGATCCACTTCCGCAACCCTGAGCACGCCATGCTCGGCCAGATCCTCACCCCACTGGCGGCCCGTGTCCCCCCGCGTCTCATCATCTCGCATCTGCTTGGCGAAGAACTCCAGAACGCGCACGATCCGTTCCAGAACAACAGGCGTACGTCCTGTTGCGGCTTGAAGCTTCTCCAGAAGCGACCGTGTTTCTGGCTGGGTCATGGCAACCAGGAACTCCGGAAGAGAAGAGATGCACGCATCCCGCTGAGCGACCGTCAGCGTCATCAACTCGTGAAGGTCCTGCTTGAGCCCCTCATTGTCCTTGTTGTCAAGGTCGAATACCGCGAATAGCTTTGACTTCATGTGTGCGCCTCAAAGGACCAACCTTGTGTACTAACGCTCAGGTCTCTGCTACCCTATGTACCAATTCTGATCGCGCCCCGCCATCCGGTCAAGTCCCTGCGCAGCTTTGGCGGAGCTGGCTGTTCGTCAGCCTCTCGGCTACCAAAGGAGACTCGTGATATGACCTACCGCCGCATCATTCCCTGCCTGGACACCAAAGATGGCCGCCTCGTCAAGGGCGTCAACTTCGTCAACATCAAGGACGTCGGCGACCCGGCGGAGAACGGAAAGGCGTACTGCGACGCCGGGGCGGACGAGCTGGTGTTCCTGGACATCACCGCGACGATCGAGGGGCGTGCGACGTTCCTCCAAGCCGTCAAGCTCACCGTGCGAGCCATCTCGATCCCCCTGACGGTCGGCGGCGGCATCTCGTCAAACAACGACATCAAGACGCTGTTCGATGCCGGCGTCTCGAAGATCTCCATCAACACGGCGGCCGTCCGGCGGCCGGAGTTCCTCCGCGAGGCATCGCAACAGTTCGGGCCCGAGCGCATCACAGTGGCGATCGATACGCGCAGGAACGCCAAGATGCCGTCGGGGTTTGAGGTGGTCGTTCGCGGCGGCACCGAGGGAGCGGGCATCGACGCCGTGGAATGGGCCGGAAAATGCGAGTCGCTGGGAGCGGGCGCGGTGCTGCCGACCAGCATGGACGCCGACGGCACGCAGGCCGGCTATGACATCCCCATGACGCGAGCGATCGCGGACGCGGTCAAGCTGCCGGTCATCGCTTCCGGCGGCGCGGGCACACTGGAGCATCTGTACGAGGCGATTGTGGAGGCGCACGCGGATGCGGTGCTCGTGGCGTCGATTGCGCATTTCGGGAAGTACACGATCCGGCAGATGAAGCAGTACCTGCGCGATCGGGGGATAGCGGTCAGGCTGTAGCCTCTCCCCTTCGCTCAATAAACTCCGGGGAGCCGACTACTGAGCTGTAGCACCGCCGGGCGAGGTCGGCGGGCATGACGGGGTCGCAGCGAACGGCCGAACCGCATTGTCCCGGCTAGCCCCTGAACCAGCGTGATCTCTGATGATTCGATCGAAATTCTAACGAACAAACTCGAAACGTTCCGGTTTTCGTGTATGAAGAAGGGATAAGCAAATTCCGTCACCTTCATACGCACGGAGGCGTTTCGAGTGAACGGCACTACACACCAGAAGCTGGCCCGACGACACTGGAGCAACCAGCCCCGCCCCATGC
>Ga0315284_10008233_pt1 | contig 14880 bp, 9 predicted proteins | sample YL17G09_16_MG_FD_203696 | JGI IMG/M metagenome (GOLD analysis project Ga0315284, IMG submission 203696) | Sediment microbial communities from Yellowstone Lake, YNP, Wyoming, USA - YL17G09_16 | ecosystem: Environmental > Aquatic > Freshwater > Lake > Sediment | place: USA: Wyoming | collected... | reverse complement strand
AAGTGTGCATATAAAATATAAAAACTAATTGATTGAAACTGGGAACCGAAGCCGTCAGTTTTATCAATGAATATTAATTTTTCTTTTTCTTTTTTATTTTCTTTTTCTTTTTTATTTTCTTTTTCTTCTTTAATATGTGATGGATAATCTGTATTAATATCACCAATTATCTTATTTAATCTAGGAAAAAATCCCAGTTCATTCAGTATTTTTTGTTTTTCTTTTTTTATTACATCTATACGTTGAGACCACCAGTCTTCCTTGATAGCTGTTGTAATGATAGTAACACACTCATCGGGATTATCAAGCGGTAATCTGACAAATGCTAGTGAGTCAATATGTTCTTCAAGATTTGGACACCCCCAATAAAAACAAAGACACTCAAATAAAATGGGCTCCCATATTTTCTCTGTTGCATAATTTTTTTCACTATTATTTTCACATGAAAAACAGTATTTATATTTTACTAGTTCCATTTTATTATCGGTTTCACCTACATATGACTTTAACCCGTGATAATTTTTACGACCATAAACATGCATAGTATCTATGCCTATATCACCTCCCTGCAAGTCAATATATTTCAAAAAATCAATCCTTTTCTTGTGTCCCTCATCGTGTGTTTTCTCACTTAATATACACATTATCTTATTTATCTTTTCATCCCCTGGAATTAGTTCAGGGGGCGAAACTTGCCATTGTACATTATTAAGGCTTTCGGTGTGTCGAAAAACTTTCATATATTTATTTGGGTCTGGGATAGCCCATTCGCCCCATGTTTTAACTCCCCAGTTTTTAGTAGTATCGTATACCCATGGTTCCATTTGAAAAATAATCGTCTTTTTAGGGTCATAATCTCCAAGTGAATCATATGTGGGCATATTTATAATAACGTAGTAGTCAATATTGTCATTGTCATTGTCATTATCATAAACAAGCTCAATAATGCTATTTTCATAAAATCCACCGTCAAGATACATTGTAGAGAATTCATTACATAAATCTTTTGAAGAACACCAGTTGCATAACATTTTTACTCGTTTTTTATTAACTAGTTTTAGATTATCCGAATTATCATTAATCTCACACACCTGTTGCTCCTCATGTTTTTTATCCTCTCCTAATAGTGCCTTATCATACTGTTCTTTGAATTCAGTGGCGAGTTTTTCTATAACTTTATGTGCATGTTCCCTCTTTATATATATACCATCTGTCTCGTTAAACCAAACCGACCTAGTAATATTTATAACATCACTCTTAAAAAACCCAAGTGTATTAAATGCGACACAATGTTTATCTTCCACGGCTCTTAAAACCATATTTTTTAGACTATTTTGTTTATGGTACAAATCATGACCTATTTGGTCACCCATAGGAATATAAATAAAGTTATCCTTTATAAATGTCAAGTAGTAGTTTTCATATTTACTAAAGTTAACCGAGTCAGTATTTGACTGTATATCCGTGTCATAGTTGACGTCATCTTCATGCCATAAAGAAATACACAAGTTTGGTTGAGTTTCGTAACGTTCGACAGTATTTACGATTTTCATAAGGTAGTCTATGCCGTGTTTTATTCCATATTCGTGGATATAGTCTATCATTTTTTGTGCACCTTTTTTATTTATACTATATCCAAACGTTCCACCAACATATAATTCAGTAGTAAGTGGATGTACAGATACTTGTATTTCATTATTTACCAAGCCATAATCGTACTTATCTTTGTTAACTATACGATTAGTTTTATACATTGTATAACCATGGTATAAAATATCTTTATTTTTGAAATCATTTTCTAATTTTGAAATTTGTTCTTTGTATCCATCGCATAAAATAACATCATCTTCCATAATAATATAATATTCGTTTGTTGAGTCTTTGAGTAACTCCATCCATAAACCATAGTGTGATAAAGCACATCCAATAAACCCGCATCTACTTCCAAAATCATTTTCTTCAAACATTTTATATAGTTCCATTGTAGGTAATAATGACAATTCTTTACCATATACAGCTTGGACAATTTCATAGTCTGTATTAGAAAAACCTAACTTTTCTAATTTTTCTACTACTATTTTTTTGCGGTCTTCTCTATGTTTCAAATTTACTACTTTAATAACGGCGGATGTGTTCACTTTTATGGGAGGGCTGTACATTTTTCGAATATTTTCATTTGTTGCGATAGTGTTCGTTAGAGTATTAAAGTCACAAGAGTCATAAGATACATGAGGCGTATGAGATTCGTGAGAATTGACTTTATTAAATTGCGAAGTGTTATTTAATTCGTAAGAGTTCGGTTTTGTTTTATCATGTCGGTCTGATGTCAATCTACCGATATGACGACAACAAATCATATTAAAAAAAGCACTTCTATATCCTGCATTATACCAATTACTAGCATAATCTAATTCGAAAAATTGATTTTCTGTATTATAATTACCTAGCTTTAAAATTGTTTCAACATCTATCATAGATGGACGAAAACTATAATCCGGCCAGTAACAACAGTTTTGGAAAAAGAATGTATCAGTTTTATTATAGTTATGCAGAACTATAGGAATTTCAGGAATACGTTCACTACTAGATAATACTACATGCCCCTTTGTAGAAGTATTTTCTATTACTTCTGAATAATTTCTGTTGAATAAAACTTGACGGACATTTTTAGTATCCCGATATTTTTCAAGAACTTTTATAGAATCTTCTACATAATTCCGTTTTGTATAAAATAAAAAGTCGTCCTCCATATGTATCCAGTATTTTGGTTTAAGTTCGTTTAGCTTGTTCCAAATAATATTCATACTTTCACGATGACCTTTTTCCGATTCAGATTTCATATAATATTTAATCCACGGAAAAGTACTCTGCATAAATTCTCTATCTTTTCTAGAAGAATTATCATCTACACAAAACCAATAGTCAATCTTATCTTTATCTAACCAATGGTTCAGAATAGAACCCAATGTCTGTTTAAATAAATCGAGTCTCTTACAAGTAGTAAAAGAAATAAAAACATTAATATTTTTACTTTTATTATTAAAAAGTGTTTTAACATTTTTAGGTAGTTCGAATAATTTAGAACGGTTTTTTTCAAATAAAATATTCCAACATTCATGCATTCTCTGGTCTACATCGATACCATCATTTAATAATTTTTGTATATTTTCATTATAATCATAAAAAAACTCAAGGGTATCTGTTTTATCATGTAATAGTTGGTCCTTATAACAAGCTAAATTAATACATGTTTTAATATATTTATCAATATTATCAATACATCTAGTAGTAATAATTTTTTTACAACATTGATAACCCAAATCATGTTTTCCACAGTAAAAACCGGCAATACTACAAGAATATTCTACATGATTAAAGTAAAAAGGTTCAAATAAGAAAAGTTTATCAGATGACGGTGGTGACATGTGACCCAAGAATTGTTCACCTAAAGAACAACACAATAAATACATTTCTTTTTTTAAAAAAATTTCACATGCTAGAGCGACACCTTCAATTCGTTGATGGTCAAAAATAATAGACTTTGTCAAGTATCGAATTGCATTTTCAAAATCATTTTGTCGCATATATAAGTCTCCCAAAACAAAACAAGAATAATATCTTTCTTGAACCCATGTATTTATTTTATCAGCTACCAATTTATACCATTCAATTGCGTCTTTAACCATACCAGAGTCTTTATAACTTTGTGCACAATAGAAAGCATAACGATTTGATAAACCTTTGTCCGGTTTTGCTAGGTCGGTATAGTAAGCTTTTTTTAAAATTTCTGCATCCTTTTTATATTTATCCGGGTCTTTACTTCTACTCCCTTTACGACCAGACTCCACATAATAGTCGCCATTTAATACAGTTCCTTCAATATTTTTAGATACACATGTCAAAAACTCATGTAGAACACCATTGAACCGCCATTCTAACTGGTTATTTATTAATAAAGGGCGAACATATGCTACGCGGTCTCCTCCAAATTTTAAGTTATACATTTCTTTATTAAATAAATGATGTTCTGGAAGTTTAAAGTTGCCGTGTATACTATCGTCGGCGTCAAAAATAAATAAATAATCTGTTTTTTTATTTGCATGTTGTAATGCTAGGGTACGATTATATCCAAAGTCTCGCCACTCATCTTGAAATAATTCACCATCTATTTTCTTAGAGTTAAAATAATCTTTTATTACTTGTTGTGTACCGTCTGTAGAACCTGTATCAGAAATAACCCAGTAAGTTAAAGGAATATATTTTAAAATATTATCGAAAGTCTCTGTAATAATATGTGCTTCATTTTTAACAATCATATTTAAACATATTGTTTTTTTTGATGATATATTGCTTGTTGTTTTACTTTGTAGCTTATTATTCATATTTGTAATATCTCCACAAATAAGTATTTAGGAATCATAAGATAAATATATTTATATTTATTTTTGTGTTAATAAATAATATTAGTATTATAGAAATAAATATAATAATATAATATAATTACATTATAATAAATGTCATTTACTCGTTTTCATGATGATCCGTGTAGAATAATGAAACAGCAGCAAGAGTCTACAGACCAAGGAAAATGGAGACTCAATGTTCCTGGTAATGGAGACAAGCCATGTTTTATGGTAGACCCATCGGTAAGGTTACAAAAGTGGGGAGCAAATTTGATGACAAATACAATAAATCTTGAAAGTTCTCTTTTTGGTCTTGATAGAAATTTATCAAGAGACTGTAATCCTCAAAATAATTATAAAGACGTAAATATACCTACATCCCCAATTGAATACCCTGTATGTTCTCCTTTTACAGACCAGTCGAGAGTTACAAATCCAGCATGGTGGTATAGAGATTTAGAACAACCAAATTGGGACTATCTTCATTTAAATCCACAAGAGAATACATGTATGTCGTTTCAAAATAATCTTAGTACTAGAATTTTAGAAAAAGATAATTATGTTACAAAAATTCCTTGTTTTACTTATAACATGATAGATAATACACAAAATCTGTTTACAAAGTAAAGATATATAAAAATTAAAAAGGTAAAGGTAAAAACTATATATGTAATATTTAAGAGTTAATAGAGACTAAAAAATATATTACATATATATAAACATATAATATAATGGAAGTTGTTATCCCAATATTGGCGGCTACAGGATTATTTCTGGCGGCAAATAAAAAAAATGAAAATAATATTGATGATACAAGAGCAAAAATGTTCAAAAAAGAGGCATTTACAAATATGGGTGCTGGTAGAGTAAATCCGCAAAATTATCTACCAAATACTCAAATACCAAATACAAACTATCCGACAATAAATACTTCTACAAAAGGAAATATAAATAAGTTTAATGGTGGTTCGGCAGTAACCGATAAATACTTTAATGCAACAGTTGATAAGAGAGTGTTACAGCATGATGACCAATTCGGTAACCCGTATTATAACAACAATGATAAAAATGGAGCAAACGATGATAATGTAAAGTCATTAACAGGTAATCAAATAAATGTATCTGACTTTGAGCATAATAATATGGTCCCATTTTTTGGCGCAAAAATAAGAGGGCGTACAACGGATGCTGATACACACGAGTCTATTTTAGATAGCTATAGTGGTACAGGTAGTCAAAAAATATGTAAAGAAGAACGTGCGCCTCTTTTTGCACCTCAGGCGAATATCCAATATCCGAATGGAATGCCGAATTTCACATCATTTTTTCAGTCACGCGTCAACCCCGGAACACAAATGGCGAATGTAAAACCGTGGGAAGAAGTACATGTTGCACCTGGTTTAAATCAAGGATTTACATCTTGTGGAAGCAATGGTTACAACTCGGGTATGGAAGCTCGTGATTTATGGGTGGACAGGAATGTAGACGAACTGAGAACTACTAATAATCCCAAACTTACATATAGTTTAGAGAATCATGAAGGCCCTTCTTATGAATGGAATGTTCAACAGCCTCCCAATGCTAAAACATATGGACATGTTGAAAAGTTCTTGCCTGATAAATTCTATTTAAATACACCTGATAGATGGTTTACTACAACTGGTTTAGAGAAAGCACAAACGGGGCGACCTGAGGAGTTATTAAAAGACCAGAATCGTATATGTACTACCACCGAATACTTTGGAACCGACTCCAATCCAAATGGAACATCGCAATATGCTCAGGAAAATTACGAACCCTCTAAAAAGGCAATAATAGAAGGAAAACCGATTATAAATGCATATGGTGTAGGAAAATGCGAACCGACCAAGTTTGACTATGGTCGCGGTTTAACAAGGCTTCATTCTACAAACCGTTCAAATACAAAACAGACTCCATTTTTGGGAACAGCTATTAACGGAGCACTTAAATCATTTGTTGCACCTTTATTAGAAGCAGTTCGACCCTCTAGAAAGGAAAATGTTGTAGGAGCAGTCCGACCCTATGGTAATGTTCAGAATCGTGTTTCTGCCGGTGTTGCTTATAACCCCGCCGATAGAATGCCTACTACTATTAAAGAAACAACCGAAAGTCTGCTCGACTTTAACCATTTGAATGTTACACCGCTAACAGATGGAACCGGTTATTTGGTTGCTGAGCAACAAGAAGTTTATACACAACGTGAGACAACTGAGCCTGAATACTTTGGTTCAGGTGGTGGTGCAACTAATGAGGGGTATCGTTCTACAATGGCTGCAAGAAACCAGCACAATAATATAAATAAAGTAAGTAAGGAATATACCCCTTCTGGAAACATAGCGATGTTTAACCATACTGAAAATATTAATATTAAAAGACCTGATAAAAATAACGACCAATGCCCTTGGAATGCTGGTGCAAGTGCTGGTTCAGGTTTAGGAGGGATGCCTCCATCAGCAAACCAGTTTGGTAAATTAAGTAAAATGCCGCAGCACTACCAGGAGTCTATTTATTGCGAAAGAATTCAACCCGATATTTTAGATGCGTTTAAACGTAACCCATACACACAGAGCTTACATAGTTATGCGGCTCCCTAAGTATATAAGTTATGATTTTTAGAGGAATAGTTAATTATATTTTTAGTATAGTATAATTAACATAATATATTTAACATAATATAATTAACATAAAATAAACATTAAAAATAAATATTTAATATAGTATATACAAAGATGTTGAAAACAGTTAGCTTATTTGCTATTTTACCGGCACTTACATTTGCCTTTTTTATGCCCTTTCCCATGTCTGTTCCTGTTCCCGATTCTTCAAAAATGCAAGAGGGTGGAGTGTCGCAGTATCTCCATGTAGATAACCTCGAAAAAGCTACAAAGTTTCAAACACATAACTCGAAAATCTGTTCTTTTGTAGATTATGTAGATACGGTATTATGTAACAGTACGGAATCGGATTCATTGTCATTTAACCAAAATCAAAATGATACAAAAGAATCTAAAAATAATTTTCAAAATATTAAGAACAAAAATAGTTCTCTTGAATTTAATTTAGAACTAGATCCCAAAGATTTGTGTCCTTTATTGGAATTAGTAGACAAGACATTTTGCAAATCCGGTAAAGATGTAATGCTAGTAATGGGAGGAAAAGAAAATGTAGACCCAAAAGACTTATGCCCACTTCTTGAGCTTATTGATACAAAATTGTGTTCTTAGGATATTTTTAATAATTTTTATATATTATATTATATAATACAAATAATATATAATATATAATAAATGAAAAGTTTGAAATCATCATCTATGTTTACAGCAAATAATTCAGTTGTATTAATAATTTTTGTTTTTATTTTTATTGCAGTTGGTATGTTTTTTCTTATACAAAAAACAACTGAAAAGGAAAACCAAGATAAAGCCGATAAACAGAATAAGTTAGTAGAGGAAAAAAATGAGTTAAATATACCACAAGTAAAAAATGCAGCATCAACTAGCGGTGTCAATAATATAAATAATAGTGATAATCAAGATACAAATGATTCATATAATACAGACTATAATACCGTAACCGAAACTTTCCGTGATGAAATAGGTTTATTCATTAAAAAAGATGAAACACGCCCAGAAGTATATTCACATAATCCAGTATATATACCACCGTTTAATACAGGTAAAGAAACAAGATGTGTTACAAGACAGGTAAATCGCCCCGAGGAAACAAATAATGTTCAAAGTTGTTTAAACTCCGATTTAGTAAAAGTATCATCTGACGCATCTTATTAAAAATTCAAAAGTATAAAATATAATTAAAACAATTAAAATAATTAAAATAATTAAAAACAGTTAAGACAATTAAAACAACATATAACGTTTGATATAAAAACAATATCAAAAGTCATATAAAAATAATTTTTAAAGATATATAAAAGGTATTATATCCGAATCATAACAACACTACTTCTATGTCTACAACAAATAAAATAGCATTTATTACTGGTATAACAGGACAAGATGGGTCATATTTAGCAGAATTATTATTATCAAAAAAATACATGGTTCATGGATTAATTCGTCGTTCATCTACCATAAACACATCAAGAATCGACCATATTTTTAATAATAAAGATTTGAAGCTTCATTATGGTGATATTACTGATAGTTCATGTTTAGAAAAGATATTAAATTTAATTAAAAATACATATCCCAATATGTCACGTTTAGAAGTATATAACTTGGCTGCTCAGTCTCATGTAAAAATATCATTCGAAATGCCTGAATATACCGCCGACACAGATGCTTTTGGAACCCTCAAGTTACTAGAAGCAGTAAGAAATAACAACCTAGAAAATATTACAAGATTTTATCAGGCATCAACGAGTGAGTTATTTGGAAAAGTACAACAAACACCGCAAAATGAGAATACACCTTTTTATCCGCGTTCACCATATGGTGTAGCAAAGTTGTATGCTTATTGGATAGTTAAAAATTACCGAGAATCGTATGGTATGTTTGCTTGTAATGGAATCTTGTTTAACCACGGCGGAGTAAGAAGGGGGCATAATTTTGTAGAAAGAAAAATAACACTAGGATTGGGTAAAATAATACGAGGTGAAACTGACCGCCTTATTATGGGAAATATAGATGCTATGCGTGATATAGGGAATGCGGAAGACTATGTAGAGGGGATGTGGCGAATGCTGCAACATGATGTACCAGATGACTATGTATTATCGACGAACGAAACACATACGGTGCGAGAGATGATAGAGAAAGCATTTGGATTATGTGGTTTTAAAATAAAATGGGAGGGCAGTGGTGTAAATGAGGTTGGATATAATGAAGTGACGGGTCAGGCGATGATTTTTATTAATGAAAAATATTATAGACCAGCAGAGGTTGATATATTATTGGGAGACTCTACAAAAGCGAGAACTGTATTGGGGTGGAATCCGAAAACGTCATTTGATGAATTAATAAAACTTATGGTGGATAATGATACAAAATATCTTACATACATATTGTAATATATAACCTATAACAAATAACCTATAACAACAAATAATCTATAACCATGAATAAATATATAAATAATATTAAATAAATGAATATATATTTAATATTAACTAAAATGAAAAAAATAAATGATGTAAGTGATACAAGTGATACAAATGACACAAATGACACAAGATATACAAATAATGAAATTAAAACTCACGATACTTGTGATAAAAATATCGCAAAATTAGATATACACAACGATATTAAAAATAAATTAAAATACTTTATTGAAATAAAGAAAATACCAAATATAATTTTTCACGGGGTTTCAGGGTGTGGTAAAAATACGCTTGTAAATAATTTTATACATGATATTTATCATAATGATAAAGAAATGATAAAAAATTATGTAATGGAAGTAAACTGTGCACATGGCAAAGGTATAAAATTTATTAGGGAAGAGTTAAAATTTTTTGCAAAAACAAATATAAATTTAAAAGATGGCGAGATATTTAAAACAATTATTCTGTTAAATGCTGACAAGTTAACAATAGATGCACAGTCAGCATTACGTAGATGTATTGAGTTATTTAGTCACTCTACTAGATTTTTTATAATTGTCGAAGATAAGTATAAGTTACTCAAACCTATTTTATCTAGATTTTGTGAAATATATGTACCTGAACCTATTATAAATGGTAAAGTAATAAATTTACACAATTATGCATTAGATGAAATCTACAATTTAGGAAAAATAGTAAAAAAGAAAACCGACAATCTTAAAAAAGATTTAAAACTTGATAAAAAGTATACGCTAAATGAACTTGTTAACCTTTGTGTAAAATTATACGAAAATGGGTACAGTTGTTTAGATATTATTAGTTATATTAATACTAGTTCGTTACATGAAAGTAAAATATACGAATTCATGGTTATATTTAATAAGATAAAGAAGGATTTTAGAAATGAAAAGTTACTAATGTTATTTATATTAAATTTCTTTCTTTTTCGTAGTGATTCCATTTTAGAAAATATTTCATTTATGTAAATGGACGACTTTTCTTTGAATAGTTTACAAGAATCTCGCAATGAGTGGTGTTCGCGACTAATTACTGTTTTAACACCTTGTGTAATAGATGGCGTTAAGTCAATATTCGAAGAATCGTGGAAATTATGCGTGGAGAATGACGAGAAAACGAAATATTTAATGACGTTTCAAAACTTCCTTTCAAGGGTTCCAAAGTGGAATCCCAATATTATTTCACAAGAATGTTCACGTATTAAAGAAAAAAGTAACTGTACATATATTTCTGACCTTATAACATGTGTTCATATCATTCAGTTAAAAATGTTATCGTGTATGCGAGTTGGAACAAAACAAAAGAAGATTGATGTGAATATTCCATCTTTAGAAGATTTTGTTCATCATGTATACATTAATGCCGCCCGTAAAATATATACAAATGTATATTTATTTGAGATGGGTATATCATCGTTAAAGTCTCAAAAAAATTCAAGAGAGTTAGAGATTATTATAAAAGAGTGTATTTTACAGACAATTCGTGAAACAATACCTGTAGAGGAACTATTGAAGTTGTACATGAATGAAACGGTAGAAAATGCGATGGAGGTTCACGAAAGGGAAGAAATTATTTCCCAAGAGCCTATTGTTGATAAACCGGTTGCTGGTAGTATTTCTGAACCGGCTCCTATGTCAGCTAAACAACTTGCCGAAGAAGCCGACACACTTTCAAAAATTAAAGCAGCTTCTAGTGCTTCTACATCTTCGGAGCCATCTATTGATATGGGTTCTAGTTCATTGGGTGCATCAGGTGTAAGTTTTAATATGGATAATAACCAGGTAATACCTATTGAAAATACAAGTAGTGAAAATCGAGATGATTCATATAAAGATTTTGATGATGACTATGATGATGAGGACAATGATGATGAAGATGATGACAATGTTAAACTCAACATAGGAGATAATGTTGAGTTAAGTGTTGACCCATTCCCTAATGAAGACGATGATGATGATGGTAATATTGATTTAAAAATAGAAGAAATTCCACTGATTGATGACTTTTAAATTTTAAATCTTACATTAAAATTATTATTAAGCATTATTAAGCATTATTCGTAAAAACTTGTAATAGATTATTCCCGTATAAAATAAATGGACAACTTGTATGTTTCGGCCGGAATTGTTGCATGTATCTTTCTTTTAGCAAAATTCATAGAAGTAAGGTTTATTTCAAAACCAAGCGAAGATGATGCATCTGATTCAAAACCAATGAAGACTGCTCTTCGAGATGCTGTTATTGTTTTTATAAGTTACATTTTAGGGCATTTTATTGTAACACAATTTAACGAGTCTCCTGTTATTTTGGGTTCTAAACCAGATGTATTTACAGGTGCACCCGGGTTTTAAATGTGATAGTGTGTATATAAAATATATAAGTAATAGTAAATATTATAATTACTTATATTCGAGAACTATCTATTCCATATAGCACGGCATTTTATCGATATTTATTATTCTATGGGTTGTTTTAACCTTTTTCTTAGGAAACTCATAATCGGCGAACATAGGTTTCGACAGTTGTGCCTGAGGGGTATGATTATGAACACTTCGTGCAATCATCTTATACAACTTAAAGTCGGGATAACGTTCCTCGCCATTCGCCTTATATAAAATATTCCTATTCTGGTCATCAGTAACCCACTCTACAATTAACTTGGCCAATGGCTCTTTTTTACATATTGCTGGAATACTACTCATATCATCAATAAAGTAATCAAAAATAGAACACCCTAGTCGACACAAATCAAAACTGAAATTCGGTTCTAAACGCGGCTTATTATCATTAAAATAGGGTTCACAGTTATATTGCGTAGCAGCATCACCGGTCATACTGAAGCTGTCGCTACATATGACTTTAGATTTATATTTATAAATAGCGCGACCAAAATCGATAATCTTGAAAATGCGATTATATGTAGGTACGCGATAGTATTTCTTATTAAAATGATAATATATATATTCTTTTTCGGTGTATATGAACATTACATTATTTGTGTGAAGGTCATTGTGAGTAAATCCGAACAACTTTTGATATGTAATCAGGGTCATAATAATTTGCATAAGCGCCGACCTCCATTCATTTTCGGTCATCTCCTTTTCTTGCATCATAAGGGAGTCAAGAGTATTATCACATTTCTCTAACATAATTGCGGACACCGGAAAATTCTTAATTATTGCCCACAATGTTTCATCATCGTCATATTCGTCATCTTCGTCGTCATCATCACACTCGTCCTCTCCTTGACTACCGTCTTCATCTTCATTGTATTCTTCCTCGCCTTGACTTCCCTCATCGCTATAAGAGTTATCAGAAATATTTTTTGACTTATTTTTTATTTTATCATTATTTTTTGATTTTTTATCTGATTTATCTGTTTTATCTGAACCTACACCTGTTTCATCAAGACATATAATGTCATCAATATCACAGTCACTTCCAGAACCGCTGTCTGTTTGGCTATCACTTGTATAAGATGAACGCGAAGAACATGAACCAGATGTAAATGAGTCACTGCTATCGCTATCATTGTTAACATGTGAATCCTTGTTTAATATAATACTGTCAGTTCCTTCAACTATATTTCCAGCATCAGCAACTACATCGTCTAGTTGCGATGTCAATGTAACATCGTCGCATAACACACACGCACTAGATAACTCTTTATTCTCGGAAGACACATTAAATATAGAACTTAGTTCAGTATTAATTTTATCAAAGTCTTCATGGAGAATGATATTACCTGAGTTATCTGAGTTATCTGAGTTATCCGATTCCTGTATGTTTTCATTTTTGCTAATTATAATTTTTTCCTTTTTATTTCTTGTATTTTTTTGTTGTCTATGCGCGTAGTTTGAATGGTTACTATCGTCGTCATTGTCTACACTTTCATTATCATTATCATCGGAATATTCAATATCTTCTATGTCAAAAAGAATATTCTTATTTTTATTAAAAAATGGGTTTTTTTCTAAATAGTCTATATCGTCAATTACATTATAGTAAAAATCTTTTTTAATAGCATTGAAAGAACCATAGAAGTTAAGACCATTAATAAAGTCATGACAGTTTAAAACTTGACTTGATAAATATGAAAAAAAACTATCAACATATGCCGCATTATTTCTATCATTTGCTTTTAAATGCCCCTTTTTTTCAAGTTTCGATAATGTCGGAATATTCAAAACTTCCTCTTCCATATTTAAATTTTCATATTTGCCTGACATGTATTTAACAGGGTCTACTAAAGGGGAAAATTTAATAAAAATCGGTTTATGAAGAACTGTTAAAGATTCTGAAGTGCTTTTAAAGGCATCTACAACTGCGGCTTGTATATTATTTTTATCAACAACACCTGATAAAGCGGATACATAAAAACGTTGATTCAAATTTATAGAGTTATAGTTCGTCTCATTTAAATTAAAATAGTTTTCATATATGGGAATGTAGTTTTTACTATTTACTATACCAAGCTCGGATTCTTCTAAAGAAGTAAATAAATCACGAGTGTTAAGTTTTCTATAGTTTAACGAAAACGTGTTTTCTCCAAAAATAGGCTGATCGTCGCAAATATCCATCGTCGATTACTTAATTATTTAAATACATATTTTTATTATTTTTTAAACTAATAAAAGATACTAAACCCACAATAAAACATAAATATGCGTTTGTAAAATTTATATTTTTTAATATGTAGTATAAATAAGTAAATATATATATAATAAATGAGTGTGGGTTTAGAATTAGCAAAATTTGATATGAGGTCAATTAGTTTTAGACCTGATGAAAATAAAGGACCTGTTATTGTTCTTATTGGACGACGTGATACAGGTAAAAGTTTTTTAGTAAAAGACTTAATGTATTATCATCAAGATATTCCTATCGGAACGGTTATATCTGGTACAGAGGCAGGAAACGGTTTTTTTGGAGAGCATGTTCCTAAATTATTTATTCATGATGCTTACAATACGGCGATTATAGAAAATATTTTAAAACGACAAAAAGCCGTATTAAAACAGATGAAAAAGGAGATAGAGTCTTATAAAAGAAGCACGATTGACCCTCGCACATTTGTGGTATTGGATGACTGTCTTTTTGATAATAAGTGGACAAAAGATGTAATGATGCGTCTACTTTTCATGAACGGTCGTCACTGGAAAATCATGTTAGTAATTACGATGCAGTATCCTCTAGGTATACCACCTAATTTGCGAACAAATATTGACTATGTTTTTATTTTGCGTGAGCCATATATTGGAAATCGTAAAAGAATTTATGAAAACTATGCAGGTATGTTTCCAACGTTTGAAAGTTTTTGTCAAGTTATGGACCAGTGTACGGAAAATTACGAATGTTTGGTAATTAATAATA
>Ga0315284_10008232_pt1 | contig 14881 bp, 17 predicted proteins | sample YL17G09_16_MG_FD_203696 | JGI IMG/M metagenome (GOLD analysis project Ga0315284, IMG submission 203696) | Sediment microbial communities from Yellowstone Lake, YNP, Wyoming, USA - YL17G09_16 | ecosystem: Environmental > Aquatic > Freshwater > Lake > Sediment | place: USA: Wyoming | collected... | reverse complement strand
GCGGGAGCCGCGAACGTGCGCTTGACGAGGTCGGCCGGTCGCTCGGCCACCGGGGCGGGGACGGTCGTGCGGACCCGGCGGGAGCGGGTGGCCCCGGCGAGCCCGAGCGCCCGCATGAGCCGCCAGGTCCGGTCGCGGCCGACCGACACCCCCTCGCGGGCGAGCGCCCGCCAGGTCTTGCGCACCCCGTACACTCCGAGGTTGTCGGCGTGGACCCGGGCGACTTCGCCTGCCAGGTGGGCGTCGGCGATCGTGCGGGCCGACGGCGGCCGCCGCTTCGCGGCGTAGTAGCTGGACGGGGCGATCTCCAGCAGTCGGCAGATCGGCTCGACCCCGTGGGAAGCCTTGTGGTCGTCGATGTACGTGATCACCGTGCCGAGCGGCGGTCGAGCTCCGCCGCGAAGAAAGCCGATGCGCTCTTCAGGATCTCGTTGGCCCGCCGGAGCTCCCGGTTCTCGCGCTCCAACTCCTTCATGCGGGCGCGCTCCTGTGTCGTCAGGCCGACCCGATCGCCCTCGTCGACCTCGGCCTGGCGGACCCACAGGCGGACCGACTCGGGTCCGATGCCGAGGGTCCGGGCGACCCGGGTGATCGCGCCGTGGCGCTCGCCCTGCTCGGTCGCGACCTCGCGGACCATGCGGACGGCGCGCTCCTTCAACTCCGGCGGGTACCGCCGTTGGGTGGGGTGGGGGCTGCTGCTGCGCTCTGCCATGACTCCATCTTCCTCCAAAGAATGGAGTCTCCACCGAAGTCAGTACGGTTCAGAGCACTTCCGCAACGCCGATCCAGAAGAACAAGACCACCAAGGTTAGAACGACCTTTTCCGCCGTGCTCTTCGCTTGCCAATCGCCCATCGCCCCGAACCTCAATCCGTGCCCGAGCCGGCCTCTGCGCACCGCGGCCGGCTCGGTGCCACTCTACGCCCTGCCCTCGGCTCCGCACCGGGCGCTCCGCTACGTTCGCGAGATGGGACGCGCACCGGGCGTCCGGGGGCCGTTCGTCTGCGTGAAGCTCGAGACGCCGGCTGCGGTCCCCATGGGCTGATCGCATCCCGACGGTGTCGCCGGACAGCGGGCGCGACCCGGGTCGCGCCCGCTCCATCTCAGGCCGACTTGCTCCGCTGGATGCCGCGCGCGGGCGTCGGCGAGCGAGCCAGAATCGCCCGACTTGTCGCTCAGCCCCGGGAAGGGCGCTGGCGATCACGACAAGCATCTGCGCTCGATAGTGAGCCGCGTCAGGGCCCGCTGTTACTCCTGCGCCGTCCCCGCGCGGCCGCTCGCGCATCCAGCCTGTCCGACCAGCGGGCCATTGCGCCCAGATCACGCAGTCCATCTGTCCCTTGACGTCCACGTCGGCGATTGCGACGATCGATTGGGCGCAGAGTCCTGCGCATGTGCAGGATCTTGCAGCCTCGGAGGGAAGATGTCGACTACACATCGGCGCTGGTCCGTGCTTTGCGCCGGTGATGGTTTCATCTCAGCCGAGCTTCTCGCAGGCTCCGTGGCCAAGCAGATCGGCCGGGATCACACCTACGTTCTGCACCAGTCGATCTGGCCGTTCGAGCCCTCCCGCAATTCGGACGACGTGTCCGAATGGTCGGGGGATCCGATCGAGATCGCGGAACTTGCGACGAACGCCGAGATCCTCGTTACACACCACGCACCGGTCGGGCGATTTCTCCTCGACAAGGCAACCAGGCTCGAGTTAGTGGGCTGCTGTCGGGGGGGAGCCGCCAACGTGAATGTCCCCCTTGCCGCGGAGAGAGGGATCACGGTTGTCAACTCACCGGGCAGGAATGCTCAAGCGACCGCCGAGTTCACTATTGGCCTGCTGATCTCAGGCTTGCGGGGGATCGTGGAAGGGTCTTCGACCATGAGAGCAGGCACCTGGGATCGGCGGTACTACAACTTCAGCGACGCGGGTAGCGAACTTGGGGGTAAGACGGTCGGTCTGGTTGGCCTGGGGCAAGTCGGTCGCAAGGTCGCGACGATCCTATCCGCCATCGGCGCCAGTGTGCTCGTGTACGACCCGTACGTCTCGAACGGCGACATTCAGTCCGCTGGCGCGAAGCCGAGCAGCCTGGGCGAGCTCCTGTCTGGTTCAGACGTGGTGTCGCTTCACGCTCGGCTCACTCGCGAGACTCGGAACCTCGTCGACAGCGAAGCACTTGGCGCGATGAAGTCAGGTGCCTACGTCGTGAACACTGCACGGGGAGGCTTGCTCGACTACGACGCCCTCGTACGCCAAATCAAGTCAGGGCACATCTCTGGCGCCGCGCTTGACGTGTTCCCCGAGGAGCCCCTACCCCTCGACCACGAACTCTGGCGCCTTCCGCAGGTAACGATGACGCCGCACATCGCGGGCGCAAGCAAGGAGGCAGCCCTGCGGGGCGCCAATGAGGTTGCGGAGGACGTTGGCCGCTACTGCCGCGGCGAGCCACTATCCCATGCCATTTCTGGTTCAACTCGGCAGGCGACCACGTTGGGGCCCGGGCGCCAGGTCGAGGCTCCAGGTTAGGTGCGGACGGTGACAACCCGTGAAAACGACCGGGCGAGCAGAAGAACCCCCAGCCCCTCCGTCGCCTACAGCGAGGCAACGTCGGGGAGAAGGGGGGAAGGGAGATTCGATCCGGTAGGTGACATCGACACTCTCGTCGAAATCGCCACCCGCTTTCACATTCGCGGGGATACACAGGAACGGATCGCATCCGAGTTCGGTGTGCACGGGTCAACCGTGTCGCGAGCCCTTCGGCGCGCACGAGCAGTTGGCATCGTGCGGATCGAGATTGTCCGGCCGCCGCGGCTCGCGGATGCCTTGGCGGAACAACTCGCTGAGGTATTCCCCATCAGCCGCGCCCTGGTAGTGGAACAGGATCCCTATGACATCAGGGCTCTCGGGACCTCGGCGGCCGCTCTTGTCCAAAGCATGGTCGTTGACGGGATGCGAATCGGGCTCTCGTGGGGATCGAGTCTCTACCATACGGTGCGGGCTTTACGAGTCGGCTCGGTGAGAACGATCCACGCGAGTCAGCTCTGCGGTGGGTTTCCGTTCGCGATGCCGGGCACAAACGCCCGAGACCTGATCGAGATACTCATCGGCGGATGCCAGCATGCGACGGCGCATTACCTCCCGGCTCCGTTGATTGTGGGTTCTGCGTCACTGCGCGAAGCCCTGGAAACAGACGCGACCATCAGCGCGTGCCTGCAGGAGGCAAGACACTCAGACCTCGCGCTCGTTGGGATCGGGGCCCTGGACGACGAGTTGGCCCTCGTGATGTATGGACTGCTGACCAAGAACGAACAGAAGCGTCTCCGTGCCAAGGGTGTGGTGGGCGAGACGTGCGCACGGTTCTTTGATCTGCACGGCAGGGAAGTGGCCGACGAGATCGCGTCACGGTCCATGGGGGTAACCCTGTCAGACCTCGCCGCCATACCCAGCGTCGTCGCGATTGCCGCCGGTACGCGGAAGGTGGCTGCGATACACGGGGCCTGCTTGACAGGCGTTGTGGACACCCTGATCACCGACGCGGCGACGGCGCGCGGACTACTTCAACTCGCATTGCAGACTGGCGAACCACCGAGAGGATCACCCGGTCTCGGCAGGGGCCGTGCGCTCGTGGGGGATCGCGGATGAAGGCTGCGATTCTGGCCATTGATTTTGGCACGTCCAGCCTAAAGGCGATCGTATACGACGAGGTTGGGCGCCGCCTTTCCACGGCCCAGCGTGCCACTCCCGTCTCATCACCGCGGCCCGGGTGGGTCGAGATCGACATGTCCCGCGCCTGGGACATCTGTGTAACGGCGGCTTCCGAAGCCATTCGTCGCGCAGATCTCGGCTCTCGTGAAATCGTGGGTATTGGGGTTACAGCTAATGGCGCCGGGTTCTGGCCCCTGAACGAGCACGGCGATCCGACGCGCGCAGCGATCGTTTGGAACGATGGCCGCGCCGCTCGCCAGATCGGTACATGGCAGCGAGAGGGCGTGCTCGACGCCGTGTTTGATATCTCGGGCAACGTGATGATGCCCGGCTACAGCGTCCCACTGTTGCATTGGACCCGGGATCACGAGCCCGAAGTGCTGGAGCGAACCAGACACCTCGTTCACCCAAAGGACTGGCTGCGTTTCCGCCTGACCGGCGACATGGCCACGGACGAGTCAGACGCATCGTTGGGCCCATTCGACATCCGGTCTCGCTCGTGGGCCCCTGAGATCTTGCGCCTGTGTGGACTCGCAGAATGGGCGTCCCTCCTGCCCCCGATTCGGGGCGCTACCGAGGCGATTGGGCGGGTGCATCCAGAACTCGCCGAGCTGATCGGGCTGTCGGCCGGCTGCGTAGTGGTGACCGGACTCACCGACGTTGCGGCCAGCATCCTGGGGGCCGGAGCCATCCGGGCCGGGACCGCCTGCACGGTGATCGGGACCACGTCAATCAACTCCGTGATCCGCGATTCATGTGATGTCGCTCCCGCCTACGTTGGTCAGACCTTCGCCACGATCGGACATTCATGGATCCGATCCCTTGTCAACACGACAGGCACACCCAACTTCGATTGGGTTGCCCGCCTGCTGTTCGGAACCACTGATGCACCAGCTCTTCGGGATCTGGAGAGACTCGCGCAGGACGCGCCACCGGCTTCGCGTGGGCTCGTGTTCCATCCCTACCTGAGTTCTGCCGGTGTCATCGCGCCCTTTGTGAACCCCGCCGCACGGGGCAACCTGTTCGGGATTTCCCAATATCACGATCGCTCGGATGTTGCGCGTGCCGTGTACGAGGGCGTGGCCCGGGCGACGCAGGACTGCTACCTCGCGATGGGAGAACCTCTTGGGTCGGTCATCCTTACCGGGGGAGGGAGTCGCAGCGAGTTCCTGTGTCAGCTGCTAGCCGACACGTTAGGCGTGCCTGTCGACGTACCCGTTGACGGGGAGTTGGGGGCGCGGGGAGCTGCGATGGTAGCAGCCCTCGGCGTAGGAATGGCGCCTGATCTCGAGACCCTGGTGCGAGAGTGGACCGGCGCTCCGACGCGATATCTACCCTCGCAGCGCGATGCGCACGATGCACGCCGACTCACGCTGTATCGCGACATCGCCCGTCGGCTGCAGGGCGCCTGGGCGTCACAACGGGGACCGAACGAGGAGGACTGACCCCAGATGCTTCAGACGGTTCTCGGACCGCTAAATCCCAATGAAGTGGGCGTGATCTACTCGCACGAGCACCTAATTGCTCGTCCGCCGGCACCGTTCGATGCCGAAACGGATCTCATCGTTGACAGCATCCCCGCCGCCTCGCGTGAGCTGGAGCTCTTTAAGCAGTGTGGTGGTGGGACGCTTGTTGATGCCACGCCGGTCGACTACGGGCGCAACCTCGCGGCACTTGTGGAGTTGTCGCGAGCGACGGGGATCAACGTCATCGCGAGCACCGGCCGACACAAGGCGATCTACGCCGAACGATACTCGCCGAACGTGACGGTCGATGAACTGGCGGACGAGTTTGTCACGGAGCTGACCCGCGGCGTATCCGGGATACGGCCAGGGATCATCAAGGTCGCCACCAGCGAATCTCGCGTAGCGGCAATCGAGCGGGTCGTCCTGGTCGCAGCCGGTCGAGCGAGCGCACTCACAGGAGTCGCGGTCACGACCCACATGGAGGCCGGGCGGCTCGGGCCAGAGCAGGTGTCGGTTCTGCGAGAAGGAGGTGTAGATCCAAGTAAGGTGATTGTGGGTCATGCCGATCGAGTGATCGACGCTGATTACCACGAATCGATACTCCGTCAGGGTGTCTACCTGGAGTTCGACCAGATCGGCCATCTCAAGCACTTCCCCGACGAAGCACGCGCCAAGGCGATCGTCGAGCTATGGAGGCGTGGCTACGGAGCACGGCTGTGCTTGTCCAGTGACCTTGGTCGTCGTTCCCACCAACGGAGCTATGGGGGTTCCCCAGGCCTTGGGCACGTGCTCGAATCTTTCATTCCCGAGCTGATACGGCATGGCCTCTCGCCCGACGAAGCCTTGTCGATGGTGACGACGAACCCATGCCGGGTCTTGGACATCCAGAGTTAGGAGGAAGTGGCGTGAAATTGCAATCGAGCCGCTGTTTGGCATCTCTCGTGGTCGTGGCACTCGCATTTGGTGCCTGTGGGGGCGGGGCCACCCAGTCTCCTGCCGGCACGACCTCCGGCGCGACCCCCACCCCCGCGGCCGAGAAGCTCTCTATTGGCCAGGTGACCATTTCGGCTACCGACGACGCCATGAACCAAGTGTCGAACGGCTCGAAGGCGCGGGCCACGGAGTTGGGCTGGGATTACACGTTCATCGATCCGAACGGAAAGGTCGACCAAGCCAACGCTGCGATCGAGAACCTCGTCGCGAAGAAGGTAGACGCCATCATCGTCAACGTGTGGACGGCCGCAGAGCTCGGTGCAGGACTAGCCGCCGCGCGCGATGCTGGCATTCCTGTGATCTCCATCGGCAGTCCGCTCGCCCCTGGGCTCGCCGCTACCTACGACATCGGGTTGGGACAACCTGTCTGGGATCGCATGTTCCAGGATCTCGGACCGAACGGGATTGTCTTGAACCTCACCTATCACCCCGGCGGTCCTTGCCACTCCCGCGCTGACACAGTGGACGCGATGGCCGCCAAGAACCCGGGGATGGAAGTCACCAATCATGAGTTTCCGATCCCTGGCTTCGCCGAGGATTCACTGGCTGCCACGAATGCATGGCTGGCATCCAACCCGAAGTCGGACAGACCGATGGGTATCTTCAACTGCTTTGACGGGAACGCGCTGGGAGCGATCTCCGCGCTGAAGGAGAACAACCGTCTTGACGTCTTCACCTACGCCTTCAACGGCACCGGGCCTGCCCTCCAGGCCATCCAGGAAGGGACAATGACCGCGTCGGAATGGTTCGACTGGGTCGGTACTGGGCGGGATGCCGTCGACCTGATCGCGGAAGTCCGCGCAGCAGGGTCGAGTTGGCAGCCGAAGACCCTGGAGTCGGTCCACACGGTGGTCGACAAGTCGACCATCGAGCAGTTCCTCAAGGATCACCCTGACGCGTTGAAGTAGTAAGGAAGTCACGGTCTCCGGGGAGCGGGCGGCTGGCCCTAAATGCGCCGTGCGCTCCCCAGCATTCTCTCAATGGTGACCCTGGCCGGCTGGCCGACGAAGGAGTGATGTGGCTTCCGCGGTCCTAAGCGAATCGCAAAGCAGCGTCTACGTCGTTGAGGTTGTCGGCCTGTCGAAGGCGTTTGGGGCGATTGAGGCATTGCGCGGCGTTGACCTCACCATCGCGGCGGGCGAAGTCCATGGCCTCGTCGGCGCGAATGGTGCTGGCAAGTCGACGCTCGTGAACTGCCTCGCCGGTGTCGTGCAACCTGACGCGGGTGAGATTCGGTTGAACGGGACGCCATGTCGCATCCGCGACGCCCGCGATGCGACCGACCGCGGCCTCAGCTTCATCCATCAGGAGTTGAGCCTCATCCCGAAGTTCACCGCCCTTCAGAACATGGCCGTCGGCCAATGGCGTCGAAACCGCTTCGGCCTCGTCGACTGGCCCGCACTCCGGCAAAGGGCCAACGAGATCGCGCAACGACTGGGCTTCGATTTCTCGGCCGATGAGCCAATCGAGAAGCTGAGCATGGCGCAGCGATGGTTCGTGTCCATCGGTCGAGCTCTCATGACAGATGCCCAGCTTGTGGCGATGGACGAGCCCACAGCCGCCTTGTCCAGCCAAGACGCCGAGCGCGTCTTTGGCGTGGCGAGGGAACTAACCGGGCATGGCGTGGCCGTCCTATACATCTCGCACAGGCTTGAGGAGGTCAGGTCCTTCTGTGACCGGGTGACTGTGCTCCGGGATGGAGCCGTCGCCGCGGCACTGGGCAGGAGCCCAGATCTGACGGCTCTGTTCCGTGCCATCACGGGTGCCGAGATGTCGGCCCCAACGCCGCACGAAAGAACCCAACAGGGCGAGGCGTTGCTGGAGGGGAAGCGACTGCGCCGGTATCCAGCCGTTCGTGACGCGAGCCTCGAGATCCACCGAGGCGAGGTCGTGGGACTCGCCGGACTCGTCGGGGCCGGTCGGACTGAACTCGCCCGGCTCTTGTTCGGTGTCGAACGCCCAGACGCGGGGCAGATCCTGCTCGACGGCGCACCGGTGAGTTTTCGGGGGCCCCACGACGCCATCAAGGCTGGGATTGCGCTCGTGCCGGAAGAGCGGCGCAGTCAGGGCCTGCTCATGAAGCAAAGCGTTGCCTGGAACATCGGCTTGCCGTCTTGGGACCAGTTCGTCTACGACCGGGCAATTCCACTGATCAACCGCCGCGAGCTTCGCGAGGTCGCGCGTTCGATTGTTCAGAAGCTCCACATCGTGGCGCCCTCGGTAGACCAATCGGTCAGTGCGCTGAGTGGAGGGAACCAACAGAAGGTCGTCATTGCCAAGTGGTTAGTGCGACGTCCTCGTGTACTGATCCTGGACGAGCCGACGCGCGGCGTGGATGTAGGTGCGCGGGCGGGGATCTACGCGCTGATCAGGAGCATCGCCCAGGACGGCGTGGCCGTCCTCCTGATCTGCTCGGACTTCGAAGAGCTGACCATGTGCGACCGTGTGCTCATCATGGTGGAGGGTGCCGTTGTGGGGGAACTCGTCGGCGCTGACATCTCCGAGGAACGGATGCTCCAACTCTGCTACGCATCGGAGAATGCATCGTGACGCAGGCGGGCGAACCAGTAGCCAAGGCTCAAGAACCGCGTGGAGGCCTTATCTGGTCCATCCTCGGGCAGTACGGCACCCTGATCGTACTGGGGGGGTTGTTCGTCACCTTCTCAGTCGCGGAACCGAAGGCGTTTCCCACTAGCCAGAACCTCCTCAACGTCCTCAATCAGGTCGCCCTGCAGGCGATCATCGCCGGCGGGGTGACCCTCGTCCTGGTTGCGAACGAGTTCGACCTGAGCATCGGATACCAGGCAAGCTTCGCAGGCGTTATCGCCACCGGACTGATCGCCTTCTCTGGGTTGCCGATCCCTGTTGCCGTGTGCGTTGCCATCCTGGTCGGAGCTGTCATCGGGCTGTGCAACGGCCTAATCGTCACCAAACTCGGAGTGAATGCCCTGATCGCGACTCTCGGCACAGGGACGGTCGTCGTGGGCATCAACTACGCCTACAGCCAGGGGCAGCCAATCATCCTCCCGCTGAATACGGAGTTCACCCAACTGTCGCTCGCGAGACTCCTTGGTGTGCCCATCGCGGTGTGGATCATGGCCTTCGTTCTTGTGGCCCTCTGGGCACTACTGAATCACACCCCGTTGGGTCAGAACATGCAGGCTGTGGGCGGCAACCGCGAAGCAGCGGGCCTGGCCGGCGTGCGCGTGCACAGGACGATCATCTACGCCTTCGTGATTACCGGCATGTGTGCAGCCCTGACAGGCGTACTTCTTGCTGCTCGCCTCGGCAGCGGCCAGATCACAGGCGGCGACGGCTATCTCTTGAACGCCTTTGCCGCCGTGTTCCTCGGGTCTGCGGCGCTTCGAGACGGGGAGTTCCACATCCTGGGCACCTTCATCGGGGTGTTGACGGTCGGAGTGGGCCTGAACGGCATTTCGATCATGGGAGCACCGATCTTCATCAACTTCGTCTTCTCTGGAGCTCTTCTTATCGGCGCGGTCGCACTCAGCACGTTGGCGAGGAGATACGGCCCCCGCGCGCGACGCGGTTACTAGGCTCTCCTACTTGTGATGGTGGCTCTCGACCTCCCCGAAGCGGTGGCGGCCCCCGGGGTTCTGACAACGGTCGCCGCCTTCCTCGGAACTCGGGCGATGCGGCTGAGTCAACGCAGCGTGGTAGTGACGGAGTCTTTGTGATGGCACGGTGAGACTTGATGGAAGTGGCAAATGGGTGATCCAGGACCGTCGATGGGCCGCCTCTTTACGGACCCAAACGTCGACGCTGCTCGGGCTGCGTTCCGTGCCAAATCGCGCCGCCTGCAGAGCAAGCTCACCACGGTTCATGACGCGATCGAGCGGTTCGTTCGCGACGGTGCCTACATCGCAGTCGGCGGCTTCGGTACAAACCGGATCCCGACGGCGCTACTGCACGAAGTCGTCCGCCAGGGACGTCGTCACTTGGGGTTGTCTGGGCACACGTCCACCCATGACTTCCAGATCCTGGCAGCGGGGGGCTGTCTGGACCGGTGCGACGTCGCCTACGTGGTCGGGCTCGAGGCGCGGGGACTTTCCAAGGCCGCCCGGCGCCTGTTCGAGACGGGACAACTTGAGGTCACTGAATGGACCAACGCGGCTCTCGCTTGGCGCTACCGAGCCGCGGCGATGGGTATCCCGTTCATCCCTGCGCGGGTCATGCTCGGCACCGATACGTTCGCCAAGAGCGCCGCGAAGTCCATCGTCTGCCCGTTTACGGGCACCACCCTCGTCGCGTTGCCCGCTCTGTTCCCGGACGTGGCGTTGATTCACGTCCACCGCGCCGATGCCTACGGGAACTGTCAGATCGATGGGATCACGGTAGCTGATGAGGATCTCGCCAAGGCTGCCAAGACCGTGATCGTGACCTGCGAGCGTCTCGTGCCGACCGACCAGATCCGCGAGCATCCCGATCGGACCAAGATCCCCTATTACCTCGTCGACGCAGTCATCGAGGTGCCGTTCGGGAGCTACCCGGGGAATATGGCGGGCGAATACTTCTCAGATGAAGAACACCTGAAGGCGTGGCTCGCGGCGGACCAAGACGAGGCGACCCTCTCCGCCTTCGTCGACACGTACATCCGGGAGACGGCCGACTTTGCGGAATACCTCGAGCGATGCGGCGGCATCGCCCGGATCCAAGCTCTCCGAGCTCAGGAACTTCTAAGTGTCCCGATCGACGACGGGGGGCGATTATGAGCGCCTACAACACAACGGAACTCATGATCTGTTTGGCCGCTCGCTATTTGGAGGACGGCAGCACGGTCGTGGTCGGGACCGGGATGCCGTGCGCAGCCGCGATGCTGGCGCAGCGAGTGTGGGCACCCCATCTGATGATTCTCTTCGAGGCCGGTGGCGTAGGGGCGCTTCTCCCGACCATGCCGATTTCGGTGGGCGATTCGCGTACATTCTATCGTGGCTTGTTCGCAGGCACGATGAACGACATCATGGACGCCTGCCAGCGGGGTATGGTCGACTATGCGTTCCTTGGCGGTGCTCAGGTTGACGCTTACGGCAACCTGAACTCGACCGTCATCGGCGACCACGCTCGACCAAAGACCCGTCTCCCGGGAAGCGGGGGCGCCAACGACCTCGCCTCGCTCTGCTGGCGGACGATGATGATCCTGCCCCAGGACACTCGGCGTTTCGTGCCCCGAGTCGATTTTGTCACGACACCGGGGTATCTGGAAGGGCCTGGCAGCCGTGAGGCGGCAGGACTCCCCCCAGGGACGGGACCCTACAAGGTCGTCACCAACCTCTGCGTTATTGGCTTCGATGAGCAGACGTGCCGCATGCGAGTCGAGCGGATCCACCCAGGCTTGAAAAGGGACGACGTCGTCGCGAACACTGGGTTTGAGCTCGTCTGGCCGCCCTTTGTGCCAGCCAGCGAGCCGCCGACCACGGATGAGCTCCGCATCCTGCGGGAGGAAGTGGACCCATACCGTTACATCGTTGGGAGGGAATGATCGGTGGCCCGGGGCCCCAATGGAGATGTCTTCTTCATCTCGGCCGCTCGTACGCCGATCGGCAGATACGGCGGGGCGCTCGCGTCCCTCCCGGCAACGGAACTCGGCGCGGTCGCGATCCGAGCCGCCATCGAGCGGGCTGGCCTGCCGCCGGTACCGCCGATCGACGAGATACTGATGGGCCAGGTCCTACAGGCGGGCGCCGGGCAGGCCCCTACCCGTCAGGCTGCTCTCAAAGCAGGTGCCCCCTTCGGCGATCCCGCAACCACCGTCAATCGCGTCTGCGGGTCCGGGCTCAAGGCGATCATGCTGGCGACAGCCGAGATCGTCGCCGGCGATGCCGAAATCGCGGTTGCCGGGGGGATGGAGAGCATGAGCGGAGCGCCATATCTCCTCCAGAAGGCCCGGTTCGGCTACCGGCTTGGGCGCGGCACGGCCACAGATGAGGCGATCCTCGACGGTCTCTGGTGCGCATTTGCCGATTGCCACATGGGATCTCATGCCGAGAGGTGGCCGCGGCCCGGAGTGTTTCACGCGCGGGCCAAGACGCATATGCGCTCGAGAGCCACCAGAAGGCCATTGCCGTCATCGAGGCAGGACGCTTCGCGAAGGAGCTCGCGCCAGTCCTCGTTGCCGAGTCAAGAGGCGCCGGGAAGCTGGTCGATGCAGACGAGGGCCCGCGGCGGGATACGAGCGTCGAGGCACTCGCCCGCCTCCGCCCGGCCTTCGCTGTGCCAGTTATGGATGATGGTTCGGTCCCGCCCGGCACCGTGACTGCCAGCAACGCACCGGGCCTCGCCGATGGGGCCGCGGCCGCTGTCGTCGCTTCGGAGCGCAGCGTCGAGCGCTTCGGGTTGCAGCCACTTGCCCGGATCGTCGGTCACACGCAGGCCGAGGTCGAGCCGAAGTGGCCTTTCACCGCTCCCGTCGCGGCCATCCGCAGACTCGTTGATCGAACCGCGCTTCCCCTTGAGGCCTTTTACCTGATCGAGATCAACGAGGCGTTCGCCGCCCAGGTGCTTGCCAACGGTCGCGAACTAGACCTGGACTGGTCTCGCCTCAATGTCAACGGTGGGGCCATCGCCCTTGACCTTCCGATCGGCGCTTCGGGAGCCCGCATCATCGCCACGCTGCTCCATGAACTTGTGCGTCGCCAAGGCCGGTTCGGCCTATCAGCCGCACTCGGTCTCGGCGGTGGGGGTTCGGTCGCCATGGCCGTTGAGCGCGTTGCGTGATTGGCCGTCACCGCTCGGGCAGTAGTACATAGGGCAAGGAGACCCAGGAGGCGAACATGGACACACATCGCAGTTGGACTAGAGCACGCGAAGACGTGCTGCTCTTCTGCCACCGGATGCAGTCAGAAAGGCTTGTCTACTACACGGCTGGCAACATCAGCGCGAGGATCGAGGACGAGCCGGGGCTGATCGCCGTCTCGCCCGCCAACACGGCCTACGACACGATGACGGTTGATGACATCGCCATCGTCACCGTCGGGGGCGACGTGGTGGACGGCCACCTAAGGCCAACGTCTGAGCTACCACTGCACACCCTGGTGTACGCCCGGCGCCCAGAGGTCGGCGGCATCGTCCACACACACAGTCCGGCGGCAATGGCGATGGCGGCGATGGGCCGGACGTTGCCGCCTATCCTGACGGGCCTCGTTTCCGCCGCGGGTGGATCGATTGTCACGGCCCCGTATGCCCGGGCAGGCACCGCAGAGATAGCCGACTTCACCGCCGGCGCACTCCTGGACCGCAGCGCCTGCTTCCTTCGCCATCATGGTCTCTTGGCGATCGGATCGACGGTGGAGCAAGCCTACAATGCGGCGTCTGTGGTCGAGGGAGCGGCAGACGCATACCTGCGCGCGCTTCCGCTGGGACCGGTGCCTGAGCTACCCGACGCTGAGATCGAGTTCATGCGGGCAAAGTGGAAGACACGCTGGCCCGCACTCGTCATGGGCTCTCGGTAGATAGCCTGTCGCCGGGTGGATGCGCACCGTGAGCCCCGCGCCTTCCGACTGTCACTGGCCTACGAGATGGGGGCGAAGCGCGGCAGGATCGCCGGCTCGTTCGTGGGCGAGAGCAAGCGGCAGTCGCTCGACTTCTACCGAACGATCGGCCAGGGCCTCAGACCGTGGAACCCCTCGGCGCCGAGGCTCCCCGGCCAGGCGGAGGGAGGCTCGGCAGTCGCCTCGCCAGAGCCACCCGACTTCAGTGACGCGGGCCGCGAGTTCGGCGAGGCGTCGCTCCCAGACTCCTGATCGCCGACCACGGACCCCGGTCGCCCGGTGCGCCTCCCATCCCGCGAACGGAGCGGAGCGCCCGGTGCGGAGCCGGGGGCCGGGCGTAGAGTCGCATGCAGCCGGCCTCTGCGCTGTTCTTCGGCTCTCTCTATGAGCACGAACGGGAGGACGAACGGGAGGACGGACGCCCGGCGCCCCGACGTGGTGACGCGACGGACCCAGGCTGCCCAGGCCGACGACGACCACCGGTGCTTCTGATCGCGTCACGAACACCACGATCACGATGCTTCTGTCGGGTCAGGACGCCTCGGACTCGGCGCACGCCATGGCGACCATGATCCTCGACACCAACTCCTGCGCCTCGGCGGGCGTCAGTCGCACGTCCAGCGCCGCGAAGCCGCGGTAGTCGTGGAACTCGTCGGGTGCGGTCACGAAGAGATCAGCGCGGCTCCTCTGGAGCTCCACGGCGCCGAGCGGATCGACCGAGACCCCGACGCTGCCCGCCGTGCTCAGCCCCGCCGTCTCGACGTGGTGCCGATCCTTGCCGTACTTCCCCATGTCTCGTGCCTCCGCTCTCCGCCCACACGGCCGTCAGAGGGAACGTAGACGGGCAATGGCGCCGTGTCAGTCAGCACGTTTGCTGACACAGCCAGGACAGCGTTTTCGCGCGCCGTTGCTGTCTGCGTTGCTGTCAGAGACAGCCGGGGGGCCGTCGAGAGGCCGCCAGAGCAGCGGTATTCGGCCATGCTGAGCACGAAAGGATGGTGAGCCCGCAGAGATTCGAACTCTGAACCTAGGGATTAAGAGTCCCCCGCTCTACCATTGAGCTACGGGCCCACGGGCGCTGGCGCCCGCGGAAGGATAGCGCAAGTCGCCTTCGCCGTGCCCACGCGCGGACGGCGACGCGGCGGGCACCGTAATGACGGCCGGTGCCGCGCGTCTCATCAGAATGAGTCACGCGACCGCCGCCCGGCGGGACGGGCC
>Ga0315284_10008230_pt1 | contig 14881 bp, 5 predicted proteins | sample YL17G09_16_MG_FD_203696 | JGI IMG/M metagenome (GOLD analysis project Ga0315284, IMG submission 203696) | Sediment microbial communities from Yellowstone Lake, YNP, Wyoming, USA - YL17G09_16 | ecosystem: Environmental > Aquatic > Freshwater > Lake > Sediment | place: USA: Wyoming | collected... | reverse complement strand
CCGCGTGGCACTTCTGTCGAGGAGAGGAGCGTGTAGCTCTCGTCGTTGCTCGCAAACCCGTCGACGATCACGTCGACACTCCCGGTACCCGCACCCGCGGGGACCTCAACAACGAGCTGAAGCGGAGACGCGTTCAACACGGGGGCGACCACGGTGCCCGTGCCGGCCGCATTGGTGAAACGCACCGTGTTTCCCGCCGGAGCCGTATCGAACCCTGCGCCGTTCAAAACGACGATCGATCCCACGACGCCTTTGTTGGGGACCAGGCTGCTGAGGGCGACGGGCGGCTGCGTCTCGGTCGTAAACTGGAACACATAAGGCGCGCCCAGATGATTCGCGTAGAGGTCCGTAATCCCCGTCCTCAGAGTGCACTGGTATGACGTTTCGTATTCGAGAGGCTTCGTCGACTTGAATGCGAGGATATGATCGTCGGATGTGATGATCGCATTGCCGCCGGTGCCGGTTCCCGCCGCTTGGTTCCACAGACGGAAGTTCCCCTTGACCGTCTTGTAATCGATCGCCTCGGAGAACTCGACCACCACGGCCGCGTCGACCCCCACGTCGCTCGCGGCGTGCGCGGGGCTATGGCTCAACACCGTGGGCCCCGCAACATCCTGGTTGGTCATGATCTCGTATGGACCGTAAACCCCTGCCACAGGGATGTTGATTATCGTCTTCAAAGCAGCATCTTCATCGAACGAGTCTCCCAGATTGAAGTACTCCGCGGGAAACTTCGTGATGGCCGTCGAATCGACCAGCGCATTGACGTAATCCGTTTCGAGGTATCCGATCGGGGATGTCCCGTTGCACGGATAAATGGACAGATACACCGAAATCACGGGGGGCATCGTAACAAAACGGAAACTCCCGTCGGGCAGGGTGAAATCACACCCGAGGGTGTCGCCATTCGTGGCACTCGTGAGAAACACGATTGCCCCGGGAACGGGATCGCCGTTGAGATCCACGACATGCCCGAGGATCTGACGCGCCGTGGCAAGCCACGCCGGATCGGGATACGCCTTCTGAGAGATCGTAACATCCTCGATTTTGTGAAGCCGGCCCGCGGTCCCCTGCTGGAGCGCGTAGAACATCACCGAGCCCTTGGCGGCCGAGTGGGAGATCCCGTAGAGGTGCCCCGCCTCGTGCGTGGTGACACTCTGAAGGTCTACCCCGGACCCTCCTGTCGTCGTGAACGTCTTCGCCGGATTGAACATCATGTCGGCATCGACAATCTGTCCCGGCCGGTAGAACTTGCCGTCGAGCCATGTGGGTTCTGTAAACGACGTCGCCACCCCAACCGCCAAGGTGTGACTTCCAAAATCGTAATCGAAGTCGCGGAAGGTGACGAGATTGATCCCATCGCCGGCAACCGCGGTCTCCAGAGCCGTCGTCCCCACGTAGAGCGAATTCATATCGACCCCGACGATCGCCGTCCACGAGTCGATGGCTTGCTCAATCGCTGTGAAATCGCTCCCGTCGCTGATGTTCGGAGCTCCGTCCTGCTGGATCCGGTACGAGAGGGTTTCCCCCTCGCCCTTGTACTCGATGTGACGGGCGCCGGCGAGGTTGTCGACGCAGCCGTCGCCGTCGCGGTCGAAGAACGAGGCGTTCTGCGCAGGACAGCCGTCCGCAGTCCAGTAAACCCCGTCGCCGTCGGCGTCGGGCTCCTCGAGGAAGAGACCCCACACCGCACCCGCATCGAAACCTCCGTCGCTGTCCGTGATCGCGCTGACGGCGACGACGGTGGTGCGGGAGGGATCTCCCAGAGGGGCAATACTCGCACCAAACAAGACTCCGTCGGCCAGCGGCCCGGGGAAATTGCCTTCGGTTGCGCTGATCTTCCCGTGTGTCTTGACGGTGCCTGCCGGACTGATACAGAGAACCCACACAGCACCGCGATCCGTGCCGCCGTCATCGTCATAAGGCGCTCCGACGAAGAGGTCTTTGATACCATCGCCGTCCCTGTCGCCAGCGGACGCCACCGAGTGGCCGAAGCGATCACCGTCGTCCAACGCTCCGGCGAAAGCTCCTTCCGTCGAACTGATCTTCGTTTGTCCCCGCACCGTACGGTCGGCTTTCATGTAGAGAATCCACACCGCACCGCGGTCCGTGCCGCCATCGTCGTCCGACACGGCACCCACCGCGATCTCGCCGACACCGTTTCCGTCGATATCGCCGAGACCGGTCACCGAGTATCCGAAGTGGTCCTGGTTGTCCAACACCCCGGTGAAACCACCATGGGCGTCGTTGATCTTCGGGGCGGAATCGACCGTACCGTCCGACAATAGAGACAAGAGCCACACGGCGCCTCTCTCGCTGCCGAGTTCGCTGTCGTACGGAGCCCCCACGGCGAGTTCATATAGTCCGTCGCCGTTGATGTCGCCGAGGCCGGTCAGCGAGACGCCGAATTGACCAAACTCGGTCAGCGTGCCTTCGAAACCACCTACGTGGTCGGCGATTTTCTGGTGTCCCTTCACTGTCCCGTCCGCGTTGAGAAACAGAATCCATACCGCACCGCGGTCGGTCCCGCCGTCGTCATCCAGCGGTGCCCCCACGGCGATATCCTCGACCCCGTCGTTATCCAGATCACCTATACCGGCCGCCCCCTGGCCGAACTCGTCCATCTCATCCAGGACACCCGTAAAACCGCCCGTTTTCCATCCGATCTTCTGGTGCGCTTTGATGGTGCCGTCCGTGTTCATGAACAGCATCCACACCGCCCCGCGGAAGCTGTCGTCGTTATCCATGTCACCGGCAACCATGTCGATGACACCGTCGTTATTGAGGTCGCCGATCGGAGCGAGAGAGATCCCTAAACGCACCCAGTCGTCGATGAGCTGGCTGAAGAGCCCCTCGGTCTGGCTGACTTTCTGTGTGTATGTCACGGCTCCAAGCGCCGTCAGGGAGACAACCCACGCTGCGCCAGAGTCGGTTTGACTGTCGTCATCGTTTGGGGCACCCACCACAACGAGCTCGTGCGGAGTCTCCCCCATCCAATATCTCATCCGCGTGAGTGCGGCGCCGAAGTTGTCGTTGTCATCGAGAGTGCCCGGGAAATCCCCCGCCGTGTCGCTGACCTTGTAGTTCTCGAGCACGGCGCCGCCGTCGCCCAACAAGAGGAGCCAGGCCGCACCGCGACCCGATCCCCCATCGTCGTCACCGGGAGATCCCACCATGATGTCTTCGTTCCCGTCGCCGTCTTTGTCTCCCATGTACGCGACGGCCGTACCGAATTCGTCTCCCGAATCCAACGTTCCCGTGAAGTTGCCCTGTGTCGCGCTGATCTTCTGGTAGGACAGCACAGCCCCTGAGTTGTCGAGGAACAAAACCCAGACGGCTCCCGCACGGCTCGCCCCGTCGTCGTCACCCGGCGCACCGATCACGATATCGATGGCGCCGTTCCCGTCCAGGTCGCCCACGGGTGCCGCTGACGATCCGAAATAATCCTCGCTGGAGAGCAGGGCGTCCGGCGCCAAATCGATTATTCCGTAGGACTTCACGGAACCGTTTGAGTTGAGGAACATGACGTAGGCCACGCCCGTGTTCGTAAGAAGCGGCGATGCGTCATCACCGGATGCGCCGACAACAATATCCGGCACTGTGTCGCCATCCAAGTCTCCGAGCCCGCAGACCGACGACCCGAAGTGATCCCCGTCCTTGAGGATCCCAAGGAAACCAACCTTCTTGTCGCTGATCTTTGTGAAATCGTGGACAGTGCCGTCGCTGTTGAGAAAGAGAATCCAAACGGCGCCGCGATCGAAACCCATTCCCGTTTGCGCGTCGTCATCGAAGGGCACACCCACAAGAAGATCCTCTACACCATCCCCGTCCACGTCACCGATCCCCGCGACGGACGATCCAAATCCGTCCCCGTCGTCGAGGAAATCGCGGAACCCTCCGAGACGTGCCGCGATCTTCTGACGAGCCCTGACAGTGCCGTTCGTGTTGAGAAATGTGATCCACACTGCGCCCCGGTCGGTTCCGCCGTAGTCGTCGCCCGGCACTCCGACGGCCACTTCGTCGACGCCATTGCCGTCAATGTCGCCGATAGTGCCCGTCGCCCTTCCAAAAGAGTCACTCGCACGGAGAAGTTGTGTAAGCCCTCCCTGTGACTGGCTGATCTTCTGTTCGGAGAACACCTGAGCGAATGCGCCGCCCGAGAGCAGTCCGACGATGAGGACAACCGCAAGCGCACACGTAGCACTCAAGGCACCGCGCGAAACGCAACCTGGCGATTTATTTCCACTTCGATTCGTCTTCGCGAACATGGTCCTCACCTCCTTACTTTTGTCCCAGTGTGTATTTGACAAACTCCCCGAGCGGCACGCGCGCGCTCACCGCCAGCGGCCCCTCATCTCGTCCCGGCGGGGCGCCGAGAATCTCCGCCCCTTCCTCCGCCGGCCGCCTGATGAACGGCTCACCGGTCGCCGGGTCGCGTTCTATATGGAACTTCCCCTGCGAGAAACCCGCAACACGATAACGATCCACGTCCAATCGATCGAGACAGAGCAACACTTCCTCCCCCGGATGCCAGCTCAGCGCTCCGTACACGTGCATCTGCATGTTGTCGACCACACCCCCCATCTGGACCACACGCACCTCTCCCGCCCCTTGCCCCTTGTAGGTTTCGTCCACCTGTATCACCGTCTCGGTGAAAATCTTCGTGTGAGCGTCGTTCCAGAACGAACGGACGCTCGCCACTTTCCCGCGCACGACCAGGGCCGACTCGTTCCCCATCTGCCGCGGGCTGACGTACTCGATCTCCGTGGCCCACGCGATGGATACCGCCGCAGTCATGAGGAGAACGATTACACAAGAAACCCCCAATATCCTTGTCATCGAAAAGCCTCCTTAGCACCGATCAAACCGGAACGCATGGATGACCGTTCTGACATCATGGTCGCTATGCTCGAATTCAATTCTGTTTTCGTGACCAGACGTGGCCCACGTCTGAGCAGGTAGGTCGTCGAACGCCGGAAGAGAAAAAACCGGTCAGCCCCCCGGGCGTGCCCCCCGCTCAAGGCGATGGCGCGCCCAATCGCTGCAAAATGGACAACTTATTGTACCTCAAAAAGCAAGATGTGTAAAGCGAAAACGTGACGCGCGCGTGGCGCGCGAGCGCCCCGTCGTAGCGGCCGACGGCTCGATCGCACTTTCCCGCATCGATGGCCACGGAGGGGCGCAAGAGGCGAACCGGCTAGCTCGTCCAAAACTAGCTCGTCCAACGGGCCAGGGTCTCGCGGGCTTCGCGCGCGGGTTTGAAAACAGGGTCCGCGTTTTCCCACACGGAAAGCGCCTTCTGGAGAGACTCCAGAGCCTCGGTCCTCTTCCCCTGGTCCGCTCGAAGCAGGGCCAGCTCGTACAGCACATCGGGGTCGTTCGGGAGGACCTTGAGCGTCTTCGTCAAGGACGTGCTGGCTTTTTCGTATTCGCCGAGTTTGCGCTGGCACCGACCGATATACAGATGAACCGCAGGATCGGTCGGGGTGGCCGCGGCCTCTTTTTCGAAGCGTTCGATCGCCTTTCGATAATCCCCGCGGATTTCCGCGATGCGCCCTTCGGCGAAGTATACGTTTCCGCGAAGCTGCTCGACTCGATACGCATCGATGAAGGGCATCAGCCGCTTGAGAGCGGCCTCGGCGCTGTCGGCTTCTTCGAGCTCGAGATACGCGTACACATAACCCAACGGCACGAGCTCATCGTACGGATGCTGCATCTCTTTTCGAACGGACTCGATGATCGCGAACGCTTCGTCCGGGCGTTTGGCTTTGATCAAGAGCCTCGCGTCCAGGGACTTTCTGATCATCAGCTGGACAGGCGTGTACACACTCTTGTACTCATCCCACTTGAGACGCATCTGTTCGAACGACTTTCCCAGTTCTCCGCGATTCAAATAGAATTCATGCAGTCCGGAGTAGATCTCGATCCGATCGCGAGCGGATCTCGCCATACGGAGAGCATCGTTGTATTTCTTCAGGGCAATGTCGCTCCGACCCAGCCTCGCGTCGATATCCGCGAGAGCCCGGAGGACCGACACGTTTTCGGGGTCGAGAAGGAGCGCTTTCTCGTAGTACGTCGCGGCCTGGTCGTATTCGCCGAGAACATCGTAGACCCCGCCGATTTCGATGAACGATTTCGTGTTTTCCGGGTTGGCTTTCGCGTACCTTTCGAAGTACACGAGGGCTTGACTGAAATCCCCTTTCTCCCGGTAGAACAGACCGATCCGCCGCAAGAACTCGGTACGATTGGGGTCGATCCTGAGTATCTCGTTGTATTCCGCTATGGCCTTGTCCATCTCGTTTCGCGCGGCGAGATTCTCCGCCAGCGTTTGCCGCGCTGTGACATCCGCCGGGTAGAGTTCCGTCGCCATCTTGAGCACCGCGATGCTTTTCTCGGGATCCTTGTTCAAGACGTAGTACGCTGCTTTTGCTTCGAACTGTATTCGCTCGGGCAGCTTGTACACATGCCGCATGAGGCGCTCGAGCGCCCAGCCCATTTTTTCGCCCTGGTTCCCGTTGATGTAGAGATCGAGGAGCTGCAAGTACGCCGCTGCCATCGTCGAATCGATGGCTGTCGCCCCCTCGACCAGTTCGATCGAGCCAGGCCAATCGTGTTCGAACCACGCCTTCTTCGTCCCGATGCTGAAGGTCTTGAGCGCTTCGAGCGACGAAGTCGTCATCTCGGCGACCGGAAGGTCTTTGACGCCGCCGGGGCGCGTGTCGGGGACATTGACATCCCGTTTGGTGTCCACGGACATTTCGTCGACGAGCGAGAAGAGGTTGGGTCCCTTGTACGTTTGGGTGGCTGCAAGCCTTCCGGTGGAGGCGTCATGAAGCGTTCTCGTGACGACATACCCGCCGTCTTCGACGGAAAACGACCCCGTTACCAGGTAGTCCAGATTCGATTCGTTCGCCAGCCGCTGCTTGAAACTCCACGGCGCCTGCTCCCAGCTCTTGAAACCGGCCCTCTGGAGCCGATCGATCGCGAAGGGATCGAAAGAGGAGCGCACGGTGAGGAACTGATCCTGCAGGAGGTCCTCCTCGAGCAGCAGGGGGATTGCTACCCCAAGCCAGTCATTCGCGGCATCACCCGTCTTGTTGTCGAAGAAGCAGAGGGCGAAGCTCCTGCGGTACTCGCTCTTGGGAACGACGCGCTCGACCGTCCGGCCTTGCTCGTCGACGACCGCTACGGTCTCCGTCACGCCGCCCTTAGGGCCGCCGGAGAACATCACGAGCACGACAACGGCGGCGGCGACCGCGAGCGCCGCGGGGAGAACGACGCGCGGCGTCACGAACCGCGCGACGCCTGTTTTCCGTCTTGCCGGTCCGATACGCGTCCGCGTGGCGGAACGCGACTTCGACGATCCGATCTTTATTTCATCGAGCGCCGCTTCGAGATCGGCAAGCATCTCTCCGGCGGACTGATACCGGTCCGATGGCGTCTTCGCCATCGCTTTCTGGATGATGTAAACGAGGTTCGGATCCGCGTCTTTCCGGAGCTCATCGACGGATACGGGAGACTGGTTGAGGATCGAATAGATGACCGCCTCATCGTAATCGCCGCGGAACGGGCGCCGGCCGGTGGTCATCTCGTAGAGCACCACGCCGAGCGACCAGATGTCGGTGCGTTGATCGACCTCGTCCCCGCGGGTTTGTTCGGGCGACATGTAGGCGATCGTCCCCATGGTCGTCCCGAGTCTTGTCGCGTGGGTCTGGTGCTTCGATTTCGCCAGCCCAAAATCCACTACCGTGGCGGCGCCGCTTTCCGAGAACATGATGTTCGTCGGCTTGATGTCGCGGTGAACGATCTGTTTGTCGTGCGCCGCCTGGAGCCCCCTGGCGATCTGTACGGCGATTTTGAGCGTGTCTTCGGCGCTCGCCGGACCCTTCTCGATTCTCTCTTTGAGATTTCCGCCCGGGAGATACGCCATCGAGATGAAGATCTGGTCTTCGGCCTCGTTGATCTCATAAATCGTACAGATATTGGGGTGATGGAGCGCCGCGGCCGCCCGGGCTTCGTGGACAAAGCGCGCCTTGTCGCTCTCGTCGGCGAGCGTGTTTGGGGGAAGAAACTTGAGCGCCACCGTCCGGTTGAGCTTGGAGTCCTCCGCCATGTAGACGGCGCCCATGCCACCCTGGCCGAGTTTCTCCGCGATCTTATAGTGGAGGATCGTCTTGCCGATCATGGCGTATCTATCTATCTTCCCCGTAAATATTCAACGCGGCGGCGGCGACAAGCGCTCGGCCTGCAGACAATGCAACGAGGGGAGTGTAACAGGGTCCTTCGTGGCGGTCAAATCCCTCCGCGGGACCGAGAAGGTTAGGTCGTCCCCCGCTCCGAGCGGGAGCCATGTGGACTGATTATTGCTGGGTTGTTACCTTTTTCCCATGGGGGCCCCGGGGGCCGGCTTCGACAGGAGCACAAAGATCGAATGAAGTTCGCCGTCATCATCTTCGCCCTTCTTGCCGCGTCGGTACTCCCACCGGCGCCGGCGGCGCGCGCCCAGACCGAACGCGTGTGCGCCGCTTGCGGACAACCCATCCACGAGGCGTATTTCGAAACGGGCGGCAGCTTCTACCACTCCCGGTGTTTCACCTGCGGCTACTGCAAGAAACCCATCGATGGTCCGTACACGGTTTTTCGCAAGCAGAACTACCACACGCCGTGCTTCGAAGAGCACGTCGCGCTCAAGTGCGCCGTGTGCGGCGGGATCATACAGGGCCAGTATCTCCTCGACTACTGGGGAAACGCCTATCACACGCGGCACAAAGACGACGTCCTCCAGTGCGATTTCTGCCAGCGGTTCATCGTGGGAGCCCTCGCCGATAGCATGACCCGGCTTCCCGGCGGACGAGCGCTCTGCTCGACGTGCGCGCCGAACTCCGTGACGAGCATCCGGAAAGCCCGCTCGATCATATCGGACGTGGTGGAGACGCTCGGAAGCTTTGGGATCGATGTCGACCCTCGAAAGATCGAGCTCCGTCTCGTGGGCGAGCAGGAGCTTGCCCGGATCGCGGAAAGCCGCTCGCAGGATACAAAAGGGTTCACCGACTACCTTGTCAACAAGGGTCCGTTCGGAAAAGTCAGAGCCGAGACCGTCAAAGTCTATCTCCTCTACGGAATGCCCCGCATGCAGATGGCGAGCACAGCGGCCCACGAGCTTATGCACGTGTGGCAATTTCGGAACGGGCGGCTCGATCAGGACCCCGCGCTCTCCGAGGGGAGCTGCAACTTCGCGGCGTATCTCGTTCTGAGAAAGACGAGAGGCGCCGAGGCCGAATTCATCATCGACGGAATGCTCAAGGACCCCGACCGGATCTATGGAGAGGGGTTCCGCCGCGTAAAAGCCTACGCCGAAAAAGAGGGGATCCCGGCCTGGCTACGGCTCCTCAAGGAAAAGAATCCCGACCTCACGCGGCACTAGCACCGACAGGCTTCCCCGCCACGGACTTTCTCGCGAGGGTTCCCTCAAACCAGTTGTCAAACGGTTGTCGGCGGCCGTATCCTTCGAGACATGATCGGTCGCACGGTCGCCCACTACAGGATCCTAGAAAAAATCGGCGCCGGCGGGATGGGGGTTGTTTACAAAGCCGAGGACACCAAGCTCAACCGTTTGGTCGCGCTCAAATTCCTCCCCCCCGAGCTCACCCGCGACGACGCGGCAAAGGAACGCTTCGTTCACGAAGCGCGGGCCGCCTCGTCGCTCGAACACCCCAACATCTGCGCCATCCACGAAATCGGGGAAACCGCCGAAGGGCAGATTTTCATCTGTATGAGCTACTACCCCGGTGAGACGCTGAAAAAGAAAATTGAGAGCGGTCCCCTGCCGGTGGAAAAAGCGATCGACATCGCCCTTCAGATCGCCCGCGGCTTATCGCGCGCACACGAGGCGGGTGTCGTCCACCGCGACGTCAAACTCGCCAACATCATGGTGACGGACCGTGGCGAGGCGAAGATCCTCGACTTCGGGTTGGCGAAGCTCGCCGGGCAAGCCCGGTTGACGATGTCGGGGACGACCCTCGGCACCGCGGCGTACATGTCACCCGAACAGGCGCGGGGAGAAACCGTCGACCACCGAACCGACATCTGGTCGCTCGGCGTGGTGCTCTACGAGATGGTCTGCGGCAGGGTCCCGTTCGTGAGCGAATACGAGCAGGCAACGATCTACCTCATCCTCAATAACGACCCGCCGCCGCTTGCCGACCTCTGCCCGGGCGCCCCGGGCGAACTCGAGGAAATCATCGACAAATGCCTCGTCAAGAATCCCGACGCAAGATATCAGTCCATAGACAACCTGATCGAAGACCTCGAATGCCTCGTGGCGGCGCGTCCGTCGGCCGTACTCACGAAACGCGCGACGACCGTCGGCCGTGGCGCCGCGGCGACCCGCGTCCCGTCCATCGCCGTCCTCCCCTTCAGGGACATGAGTCCGGGAAGGGATCAGGAATACTTCTGCGAGGGGATCGCCGAGGAACTCATCAATGGGCTCGCCCAGATCGAGGGGCTCCGCGTGGCCGCCCGGACATCCGCTTTCCAGTTCAAGGACAAGGACGTCGACGTGAGGCGGATCGGGAAAGAACTAGGCGTCGAGTCCGTCCTCGAGGGGAGCGTCCGCAAGGCCGGCGAGCGTCTCCGCATCACCGCGCAGCTCTTGAACGTCACGGACGGCTACCATCTCTGGTCGGAAAAGTATGATCGCGACCTCGAGGACATCTTCGCCATACAGGACGAGATCTCGCTCGCCATAGTCGAGAAGCTCCGGGGCAAGCTTCTCAAAGAAGAAAAATCCAAGCTCGTCAAGCGATATACCGATAACGAGGAGGCCTACAGCCTCTATCTAAAGGGCCGATACTACTGGAACAGACGCCACGAAGGCGGGATTCAGAAGGCGATCGAGCTCTTTCAGCAGGCGGTCGAGAAAGATCCGCTCTACGCCCCAGGGCACGTCGGCATCGCGGATTGCTACTGTTCCGCCGCGCACCTCGCCTTGATGGATCCCAGATTCGGATACAAGAAGGCAAAGGAAGCCGTCGCGAAAGCATTGGAGATCGACGACAATCTCGCGGAGGCCCACGCGTCCCTCGGATGGATCAAGACGTTTTACGACTGGGACTGGATCGGCGCGGAGAGAGAGTTCCTGCGAGCAATCGATCTCAACCCGAAATGCGCGGTGGCTCACTACTTCTACGGTTTGTACCTTGGCGTAGTGGCGAGGTACGACGATAGCGTCGCCGAGGCGTCCCAGTGTCAGGCGCTCGATCCGGTGGATCTCGTTTTCAACTCGGTCCGCGGCCTCGCCCTCTACTGGGACCGGCGATACCAGGAGTCCATCGAGCAGCTGCAAAAGACGCTCGACATGGATCCGAGCTTCTACCTGGCGCACCTGTTCCTCGGGTTCGCCTTCACTGGAAAATCGATGTGGCAGGAAGCCGTCGAGTCCTTCGCAAGAGCTTCGGCGCTCTCCCCGGGGAGCCCGCTCACCGTGGGATACATCGGATACGCCCTCGGCGCCTCCGGCAGAGGGAAGGACGCGCTCGAGCAGCTCGCCCGGTTGGAGAAGATGTCGAAGGAGAAATTCGTTTCGTCGTTCTACAGGGCCTTGATCCACCTCGGTCTCGGGGCGAGCGATCAGGCGCTCGATTGTCTCGAGAAAGCCTTTGTCGAAAAGGAGTCATGGCTACCCACGATCGCCACGTTCCCCCTTTTCGGCGATATTCGGTCTGATCCAAGAGTCGTGGCACTCGTCCGAAAGATGGGTCTGGAAAGATGATTGGACAGACCATATCGCACTACAAGATCGTCGAGAAGATCGGCGAGGGCGGTATGGGCGTGGTGTACAAGGCCGAGGACACCAAACTCAACCGTCCGGTCGCGCTCAAGTTTCTTCCGCCGCATCTGCTCGCCTCCGATACGGAGAAACAACGCTTCCTCAACGAGGCCCAGACCGCAGCGAGGCTGAGCCACCCCGGTATATGCACGGTTTACGAGATCGACACCATCGGCGAGCATACATTCATCGCGATGGAATACATTCCCGGCGAGGACCTCGCCCACGAGATCGCGTCCGGGCCGCTCGAGTTCAACGAGGCCGCGGAGATCACGCTCGATCTCTGCGGCGCGCTTCGCGAAGCCCACGCGGCGGGCGTGATCCACCGCGACATCAAACCCTCGAACGTGATGCTCTCCGACAAGGGCCGCACCGTGCTCCTCGATTTCGGCGTTGCGAGGCTCAAAGGGGACCCCAAGCTCACACGGACGGGGACCACGATCGGCACATCGGGCTACATGTCTCCCGAACAGGTCCGCGGCGAGCAGGTCGACCAACGCACCGACATCTGGTCGCTTGGGGTCGTCCTTTATCAGACGCTCACCGGCCAGCTCCCGTTCAAAGCGGACCATGAGGCGGCGGTCCTGTACTCGATCGTGAACGAAGCACCCGAGCCCATCTCCAACATTCGTCCAAACGTCCCCGCGCCGCTCCAAAAAATCGTCGAGAAGGCCTTGGAGAAGCAGCTCTCCAGCCGGTACCAGAATATCGACGCCCTCCAGGCGGACCTCGAGGTGTTTCTCGGGAGACAGGAGGGTAAGACCACGCCGGCGAGCGTTCGGCTCGGGATCGAAGAGGTTCGCCGGCGGCGTTTGATTCGCGCCGTCTGGGCGGTCTTGTTCGTGGCAGTCGCCGCGGCAGGCGTGTGGCTCTGGCCGCGGGGAAAGACCGAAGCGCCGCGGCCGGCCCCCGCGGGGGAGCATGCGCCCGCCGTGTCCGTGACGGCGAAGCAAAGAGCATCGGTCGCGGTTCTACCGCTCACCAACATGTCCGCCGAGAGCGGGAGCGAGTTCTTCTCCGACGGGATGACCGAGGAGATCATCACGCAGCTCGCCCGTATCAAGGCGCTCAAAGTAATCTCGCGGACATCCGTCATGCAGTACAAGAATACAACCAAGCGACTCCCCGTAATCGCTGGCGAGCTTGGTGTGGAGAACATCCTCGAAGGGTCGGTGCTCCGCGCGGGAGACCGTGTGCGAATCTCCGTCCAGCTCATCGACGGCACGAACGACGATCACCTCTGGGCGAATAGCTACGAAGGCGACCTGGGCGATATTCTGACGCTCCAACGGCGGGTCGCCAAGGACGTGGCCGAAGAGATCAAGATCGAGCTCACACCGGAAGAGGCGAAGCGACTCGCCGCATCCCCGGTCGTGGACAAGAGAGCGTATGATCTCTATCTCCAAGGTCGTTATCACTGGACCCAGCGGACGCCGGATGGGATGCGTCGCGCGATGGGCTACTACCAGCAGGCCCTGGCGATCGATCCCGGTTATGCCCTCGCGTACGTGGGCGTCGCGGAAACCTACGCCGTCGCTGTAAGCTGGGCGTACATACCCACCGGGGAACCTTGCGCGAAGGCGCGTGAGATGGCGGAGAAAGCGCTTTCTCTCGACCCGGACTTGGCGGCCGCTGACGCCGTTCTCGGACTCGTCGCTGAAGTGTGTGATTGGGACTGGGGCGCGGCGGAGCGGCACTTGACGAAGGCCCTCGAGCTCAACCCCGGCGATGCGACCGCTCACCAGTGGTACGCGCAACTCTTGGCAGCGACGAAGCGGCACAGCGAGGCCGCGGCCGAGGCGCGCATCGCGAGCGAGCTCGATCCTCTCTCCGTGATCGTCAACGGCTCCGCCGGGCTCGTGCTGGCGGAAAGCGGCGAATTCGCCGCGGCGAAGGCCCTTTTCGAGAAGGTCCGGGGTGTCGATCCGGAGTCGGCGGCGCTTTACTACTATGAGGCCCTGGCGCTCTCCGTCATGGGTGAAAAGGGGAAATCGGTTCGGGCCTTTATCCGTTATTTCGAGCTCATCGCGACGACCGATCGCGATCGCAAAGACGCGGCCACGCTCCGCGCGGCCCTCGACAAAGGGGGGGCCGATCCGTACAACGCTGCGATGCTGGATCTCCTCAAGCGCCGTGACGGCGAAGGAGAGATTCAGGGGGCCTTCTACATCGCCACCTGCTTCGCTCGACTGGGGGAGCCGGACTCGGCCATGGTCTGGCTCGAACGCTCCTATCGCCGCCGCGAGGGCAGCCTGTGGGCCATCCTGTCGGGGGATGATTCGTTGGCGCCTTTCGAGTCGGATCCGAGGTATCTCTCCATCCTCGAACGGATGCGGCTTCCGCTCCCGAAGTAGGGCCCCCTTGCGGAGTCCGGACAGCCGGTGGTGCCGCGATCGACGCGTCCAACAGACCGATTGCCACAGCGCCAACGCGCGGGTATGCTTGCGTCATGATCGGTAAAACGGTTTCCCACTACAGAATCATCGACAAGATCGGCGCGGGGGGAATGGGCGTCGTCTACAAGGCGGAAGACACCAAACTCAACCGCACCGTCGCGCTGAAATTCCTGCCGTCAGACCTCACCCAGGACCCAGACGCGAGAAGACGTTTCGTCCGTGAAGCTCGGGCCGCCTGTTCGCTCCAACACGCCAACATCTGTACTATTTACGACATCGACCAGACACCGGATGGACACATGTTCATTTCCATGGAGTACCTCGAGGGCGAGACCTTGAAGAATCGGATCTCCCGCGGGCCGCTCGAGATCGCGGATTCCGTCGACATCGCGGTTCAAATCGCCCGTGGCCTGGCCGCGGCACAGCGCAACTCCATCGTGCACCGCGACATCAAGCCGGGAAACATCATCATCACCACCGATGGCGTCGTGAAAATCGTCGATTTCGGTCTGGCCAAGCTCAGCGGACGCACCGCGCTCACCAAACCCGGAGCCACCGTCGGTACGGTGGCCTATATGTCGCCCGAACAAGCCAAAGGCGCGACGGTCGACCAACGCACGGACATTTGGTCGGCCGGGGTGACACTCTATGAAATGAT